>Ga0075276_10000418_pt1 | contig 11169 bp, 10 predicted proteins | sample SF_Rice_5C_80N_4_FD_69770 | JGI IMG/M metagenome (GOLD analysis project Ga0075276, IMG submission 69770) | Rice paddy soil microbial communities from Twitchell Island, California, USA - SF_Rice_5C_80N_405 | ecosystem: Environmental > Terrestrial > Soil > Paddy field/soil | place: USA: Twitchell... | reverse complement strand
CGAATGCAGGGGGGCACCCCAGAACGCCATGATACAGTCCCCCATGTATTTGTCTATGGTGCCGCGGTGTCCGTGTATTACCCGGGTGAACGGCGTCAGGAAGTCATTCATCAGCTGGCTCAGTTCCTTGGGCTCGAACCGCTCGGAAATGGAGGTAAATCCGCGCACATCCGAAAACAGTATGGTCATTTCCCGGCTGTCGCTCTCCATGGACACCTCTTCCGGGCGCCGGCTCATTTCCTCCACCAGTTCGGCGGGAACGTACTGGCCGAACAGGCTGGTGATCTGGCGCTTGCGCCGTTCCTCCATGAAATAGCCCAGCCACATGTTCAGCACGAACAGGGCCAGCACCAGCATTACGCTGTTGGCGACCGGCAGGTCGAGATCGGCACGCAGCCACAGCCAGAAGTCAAGCGCCACGACCACGGTGAGCGCAATGATGGCGGCAACGGCGCCGCGAATCGGGCTCAGCCTGGGCAGCAGCAGGCTGAGCGACCCGCCCAGCGCAAACAGCAGCAGCATTTCCACGCCGACCACATAAGCCGGCCGCTGCTTGATGCTTTGGTCAAGGATGCCGGCAATCATGTTGGCATGCACTTCCACACCGGGGAAGGCCGGTGCGACTGGGGTGGAACGCAGGTCTTGCAGTCCCGGCGCGGACGTGCCGACGAGGACGATCTTGCCGCGCAACGCGCTCGCGGGAACCCGGTCATGCAGGACATCGGTCACCGAAATGTAGCGGAAACTCCCCTGTGGACCCCGGTAGGGGACCAGCGTGCCCACTGCCTCGCCCCCGACGACATCCATGGGGACGCGGAATTCTCCGTGGGCGGTCAGCAGTTCCATCCACTCCAGATCGCCGCCCTCGAACACCGGCACCAGACGGCTCGGCCCGAGCAGCACGCGGACCATCGCCAGGGACAGCGAGTCGTAGTACGCCCCCTTGTACTCCACGATCATGGGGAGGCGCCGGAGCATGCCGTCGGAATCCACGATCGGATTTATATGCCCGGTGGCGGCGGCATTGCGCTGGAATTCCGGCAGGTTGCCGCCAAAGCCCGTCCAACGGGTGAACGGGACCGCATGCGCGCCCTCGAATGCGCCCGGCGCGAACACGGGGTCGGGCAGCGCACCAGAGGTATTGCCCTGCGCGCCCGCGGCGTCCGAAGTGAAATAGCAGCCGAGCACGACCTTGCGGCCCTGCATCTTGTCGGCAAATATCCGGTCGTACTCGAGGTGCGGGCGGATCTCGTTCAGGGCCGTCTGGAACCGGGGCACACCCCGCAACTGGCCGTGCCCCAGCTTCTCCAGGATCCTGAGGCCAGAGCTTTCGTCCCGTTCGGCGAACACCATGTCGAAGCCAACTTCGGCGACGCCGTCGCGTTCGAACAGCTTGTCCAGCAGCAGCCCCATGCGGTCCCGGCGCCAAGGCCAGTGCCCCTCTTCCTTCAGGCTTTTCTCGTCGATGTCGAGAATGACGATGCGATCGTCCACGGTGCGCGGCATGGTCAGCCGCAACTTGGAATCGTAGGCCAGTTCGCCAAGCTCGCGGGACAGGGGAACATCGTACAGCCTCGCCGCACCGCCGATGAACAGCAGCGTCAAAGCGAAGCCCAGGCCGATCAGAAGCGCGTGTCGATTCAAACGCCCCCCGTGCCCCCTGCAGGTTCCGCGCAACAGACCGGGAATCGCCCGCCGTGGCGGGCGCCTGGCCTGTTACGACTTGAAGTAGAACTCCATCTTGATGCCGGCCAGCTCGATGATGTCATGATCCTTCAACTGGTGGGGATGTTCGTCCAACTGCGCACCATTCAGCACGGGATAGGTCGCGCCTTCCACGTGGGTAATGAAGTAGCCGTTGGGGCGGCGCGTCAGCACGGCCACCTGCAGGCCGGGCTTGCCCAGCGTGGTGAGGTTCTTCACGAGCTCCAGCTCCTTACCGGCGTTGGGTCCGGTCAGTATCTGCACGGCGGCTGCCGGAGAACCCCCGCCGGAAACGGGGTGCTGGGCAGTAGTGTCAGCCATTTCCGGAAACTTGCCCGTAGCTTCTGTCACCCGGCCCTGGGTCTGGGTCTGGGCCATGGGAGTGGGCGCCGCTTCCGGTTTCTTGGCCGGTGCGCGCAGCACCATGGTGCGCTCGAAATCGGCCGCCGTAGTCTGCGATGGCTGGTCGTTCAGATACTTGAGCTTGTACTTCCCGATCTCGATGACATCGTTGTTCTGCAGGAAATGCTTCTTCACCTGGGTGCCGTTCACCATCACGCCGTTGGTGCTGTCCAGATCTTCCAGGAACGAGTCGTTGAGGATGGTCACGATAGCCGCGTGCTCGCCGCTCACCGCGAGATTGTCTATTACAACATCGTTGTGCGACTTGCGCCCGATCGTCATGCGTTCCTTGTTCAGAACGTATTCTTTCAGCACCGCACCGTCCATGCTGAGTATGAGTTTGGCAGCCATATCATCAATCCTCGTAAACTTTAATTCCCACGCAATTCCCGCCTAGCCCTTGAACCAGGCTCGCACCCTGGACATGAATCCCCGCGGCGCCGAAAAATCACTGTTCACCTTGACCAGGATCACGGAGATATTGTCGCGCCCGCCGTTGTCGTTTGCCATTTTCACCAGTTGGCCGACCGCGAGCGAAATGTTGGAGCGCAGGGCGGACACCGTGCCGCCGATCTGGTCATCGTCCACCATATCGTTCAATCCGTCCGAGCACAGCAGGTAGACGTCGCCGACCTCCACTGCGTGCACATGAACCTCGGTTGAAACCTCGGAGTCGATACCCACCGCGCGCGTCACCAGATTCTTGTTCCTGGACAAGCGCGCATCTTCCTTCGAGATCATGCCGCTGTCAATTTGCTCCTGCAGCAGGGAGTGATCCTTGGTGATCGGCTCGAAAACGTCCCCGCGCAGGCGGTACATGCGCGAATCGCCGACGTGCGCCACCGCCACCCGGTTGTCGTAGAATAGCGCGGTGACCACGGTGGTGCCCATGCCCGCATATTGCGGCTGGCTTTGCGCCGCGTGGAAGATCGAGGCGTTGGCTTTCTGGATGTTGTCGCGCAGAAGATCGGTCGCGATGTCTTCGCCGCGGTCGTTCTTGTCCTCCGGACGCACGGTCTGCAGGCTGTTCCGGACCTCTGTCGTCAGCACCGATACGGTGATTCCGCTGGCCACTTCCCCGGCGTTATAGCCGCCCATGCCGTCCGCCAGCACGGCCAGACCGCACGAAGGCTCGCAACTCAGGCTGTCTTCATTGTGCGCCCGCACCCGACCGGGGTGGGTTAAACTTGCCATCTCCAGCGCGTGTTCGATTTTCATTTTTCCCCTCGCAAGCTCCCTGCACACCGGCGCAGCGCCTCCGCCATCTCCGCGCCTGACTGGTAACGCTTCTCCACATCCTTGTCCAGCGCCTTGTTGATGATCTTCACCACACAGCGAGGGACATCCGGCCTGATCTTCAGGATGTTGCCATGGGGCTCATTGGCAATACGGAACATCAGTTGCGCCAGCGATTCTCCCTGGAACGGTAGCGTACCACAAATCAGTTGGTACAGGCTTACTCCCAGGGAAAACAGGTCCGAGCGGCCTTCTATCCTCTGCCCGGCCAGTTGCTCGGGCGACATGTAGGACGGCGTGCCCAGCACCATTCCGGTCTTGGTCTTGGACGAATCGGTGATGCGGGCGATGCCGAAATCCGTCACCTTCACCGCATCGGTTTCCGGGTCGTACATGATGTTGTGCGGCTTGATGTCGCGGTGCACCACGTTCAGCGTGTGCGCATAGGCCAGCGCATCGGCCACCCGGGCCGCAATGTCCAGCACCTTGGGGATGGGCAGCAGATTGTCCGGCTTGGTGTAGGCAGCGAGGTCACGCCCCTTGAGGAATTCCATGGCGATGAAGGCCAGGTCCTGCTCCTCGCCCGCATCGTACATGGTGACGATGTTGGGATGACTCAGGCGCCCGGCGGTCTCGGCCTCGCGGAAAAACCGCGCCTTGACGTCCTCAAGTTCGTCCGCCTCGAATTCCTGAGAGAGCGCGAGCGTTTTTATCGCCACTACCCGGCCGATCTTGGGATCCTTGCCGAGGTAGACCACGCCCATCGCGCCCTTGCCCAACTCCTTCTCGACCTCATAGCGGCCCAGCATGGGTTTGGCCACACCCGCCTTGTCCAGCACCAGGGTGCTGGCATTGGAGCGCCCGCTGCCGCCCAGCACCACGGTCTCGGACATCGCGCGCGTCTGCGCGATGCGCTCGCCAAGGTCGCGGAATTTCGGGTTGTAATCGGCCATGTACCTGAACACCGATTCCGCCTTGTTGAACTGGCGCTTGCGCTCGAAATCCAGACCCAGGTTGTACAGCACCTCCATCAGACTGTCGTCCACGGGGACCTTACGCAGCTTGTCGAATGCCATGTCGAGCTGGCCCTGGCCCTGGAACGCCAGGCCCAGCATGCGATTGCTTTCGGCGGATTCCGCATCGGACCTCTGCTTGCCGCGCTCCGCCACCAGGAAGCGCTTGGCGTCGAGCAGCAGGAAGCCGACTGCCAGCATGCTGGCCGGCAGCATCAGCTGCAGCCACATGCCGCGCCCTATCATCAATTCGAAATGCGCGCCTATCATGCCGACAAACAGGATGGCGGTGATCAGCACCCCCATCTTGGCGCCCAGGCGCGGCAGGATAAGGATCAGGTACAGCGCGATCAACAGGAAGATGCCCCACTTCGCCCACATACCCCATTCGGGCACCACGAAATAGTCCTGCTGCAGAATGCTGGAGATCGTATGCGCCAGCGCCAGCACCGGCGGCATGCCCGCCGAAATCGGCGTCAGTTGCGGCGCGCCCACCCCCGTCGCGGTGGCGCCGATCAGGACGATCTTGCCGCGGTACTTGTCGGCCGGAATCTTCCCGCTCAGCACGTCATAGAACGAGTCCACCTGGAACGCCGGCTTAGCCTCCTGGCCGGCGTAAGCGCGATCCGCATAGAAAAAGGGGCGCATCAGCATCGTCGGATCGGTGGGAATGAACAGACGGCCCAGCCTCACTCCCTCGCCCAGCTTCACAAGGATGTCGCGCGGTCCGAGGTTCAGGCTTTTCGCCGCCAGCAGGAGGGAAAACGAGGGATAGTACTGGCCGAAATGCTGAACCACCAGCGGTTCCTCACGGTAGCCGCCATCGGCGTCCGGCTTCGTGCTCAGGTTGCCGATGGCGGCGGCGTGTTCGCCCAGGATGGGGATGGGCACAATGGCCGTCGCCGAGGGCAGCGGCCGGGCATCCCCATTGTGCCTGACGTTGGTCAGGGCATTTCTTTGCACGTAGTCGGGCAGCGGGTGATCGGGCTTGCCTTCCGGTTCGGCGAGCGTGAAATACATGGGCAGCGCGACGTCGCCCGCCTTCGCCATGCTGTCGCTCAGCTTCTGGTCATTGTCCAGCGATTCCGAGGCATCCCGCAGCATGGAGCGCAACTGGACCGCATCGGCCTGGGCGCTCCCGCCGAGGCTGGAGCCATCCACAAACTCCTTGATTCTACGTATATAGTTCAGACCAGGATCGATCTGCGGCTCGAAGAAGAAGGTGGTGTTGCCTATCACCTTGGGGTGGCCCGCGGAGAGTGTATCCAGCATCCTGGCCTGCACTTCGCGCGGCCAGGGCCAGCGCCCGATGTTGTTAATGCTCTGGTCGTCAATGGCGATCACCGCAATCTTGTCGCTGGGCGTGCGCGATGAATACCTGACACCAAGGTCGTACGCCTTGTCTTCCAGGCTTTGCATCAGGTCGCTGTTGGCGGAGGCCAGAAATGCCAGCACCACCAGCAAACCGACGAACCAATCTCTTTTCCAAAACAACAACTTATTCATCGCCAACGTCGGAGCTTGCGCTAATATCCCGAATACTAAACCATTTTACAAAATCAAGCCACAATCCTGTTGATTTAGCGGGGGAATTAATATCCGCGCGGCTATTTGATCAAGACCACGGGCAGCGCCGCCAAGTGCAGCACCTTGTCCGCCACCGACCCCAGCAGCAGCGCCGACAGGGTGCGCTTTTCCCCGGCCCCGAGCACGATCTGGTCCACCTTGTGCTCGGCGGCATAGTCCAGAATCGCGCTGGCGGGAATACCTACGCTGATGTGGTAGGAATAGGCCATGCCGGCCGCATCCAGCAGGGCGCGCGGGTGTTTGAGCGCCGCCGTGCCCTGCTCCCGGTAATAGTCGTCTATGGTCTGCTGGCTGATGAACAGCTTTACGTTGCCGGTGGCGATTTTCCACTGCACGTTGAGCAAAAGCACCTGCGGCGTTTCCTTCAGCCAGTTGCGGCTGGCGATCACATACTCCACGGCCCGGTTGGCGCTGGCCGTTCCATCGACAGGTATCAGTATCTTCATGCCCCCTCCTCGTCGCGCTGCCTGTCCGGCGCAGCATTCACCTGCTCATCCACCAGGTCGGTCGCCTTTGCGGCGGCCGCCTTGCGCAGGGCCAGCAGCCAGCCCGCCGCCATCACCCCCGCGGCGCCTGCGGCCGGGATCACCCAGTGCGCAAGAGCGGGCAGGCTTTCCAGGTAACGGGCGACGGTCTTGTCGCTGGTCACCATCTCGCCCGCAACATAACCCAGCAGGCCGCCCCCCAGGTAGATGATGTACGGAAAGCGGTCGATCAGCTTCAACACGAGTTGGCTGCTCCACGCCACGAGCGGAATGCTAACCAGCAAGCCGATCGCCAGCAACAGGATATTGCCGTGCGCGGCCGCTGCCACCCCCAGCACGTTGTCCACGCTCATGATGAAGTCGGCGATCAGGATCGTGCGCACCGCGCCCCACAAGTGAGTATTCGCCTTGACTTTGCTGGCGTCGTGCTCCTCCTCCGGCAGAATGAGCTTGACGCCTATCCACAGCAGCATGACCGCACCCGCCACCTTGAGGTAAGGCAAGGAAAGCAGCGTCACCGCAAAGAAGGTGAGGGTGATGCGCAACACGATCGCGCCCAACACCCCGTACCTGATGCCCTTTTTGCGCTGCGGCTCGGGCAAGCCGCGGCAAGCCAGCGCAATCACCACCGCATTATCCCCTGACAGCAGGATGTCGATGACGATGATCTTCAGCACGTCCAGCCAGAACTGGCTGGATTCCAGCATATGTATCACGTTCTGCATCAGCCGCCCTTTAGCACCTTCTGCATCACCCGCCCCATTTCCGCCGGATTGCGCGTGATGTGAATTCCGCACTCCTCCATCACCGCGAGCTTGGCCTCCGCCCCGCCCTCGCCGCCGGAGATAATCGCACCGGCATGACCCATGCGCTTGCCGGGTGGCGCGGTGATGCCGGCGATGAAGCCCACCACCGGCTTTTCCATGTTGTCCTTGATCCAGCGCGCACACGCTTCCTCGTCGCTGCCGCCAATCTCACCCACCATGATCACAGCATCAGTCTCCGGGTCGTCGTTGAACAGCTTCATCACGTCCAGGTGCTTCATGCCGTTGATGGGGTCGCCACCGATGCCGACGCAGGACGACTGGCCCAGCCCCAGCGCGGTGAGTTGCCCGACCGCCTCATAGGTAAGCGTGCCCGAGCGCGACACCACGCCGATGCGGCCCTTCTTGTGGATATGCCCCGGCATGATGCCGATCTTGATTTCGTCCGGCGTAATCAAGCCCGGGCAGTTCGGCCCGATCAGCAGGGTCTTCCTGCCCTGCATCTTGTAGCGCGTCTTCAGCATGTCATGCACCGGGATGCCCTCGGTGATGCAGATCACCAGATCCAGTTCCGCATCCACCGCCTCGTCGATGGCGGCCGCCGCGCCTGCCGGCGGCACGTAGATCACTGACACCGTGGCGCCGGTCTGCTCCCTGGCCTCGCGCACCGAGGCATACACCGGAATGCCCTCGAACGATGCGCCCGCCTTCTTCGGGTTGACGCCCGCGACGAAACATTCCGCGCCGTTCGCATATTCCTTGCATGCCTGGGTGTGGAACTGACCGACCTTGCCGGTCATGCCCTGGGTGATCACCCTGGTGTTCTTGTCTATCAGGATGGACATGACTAGCTTCCCTTCCTTGCGGCCTGCACGACCTTCTCTGCCGCATCCGCCATATCGTTGCCGGAAATGATGGGCAGGCCGGACTCGACCAGGATTCTCTTGCCCAGATCGACGTTGGTGCCCTCCAGCCGCACCACGAGCGGCACGGTGAGATGCACCTCGCGCGCCGCGGCGACCACGCCCTCGGCGATCACGTCGCACTTCATGATGCCACCGAAGATGTTGACCAGGATGGCGCGCAGCTTGTCGTTCTTCAGCATCAGCTTGAATGCCTCGGTGACCTTTTCCTTGCTGGCGCCGCCGCCCACATCGAGGAAATTGGCCGGGCTGCCGCCGTAGAGCTTGATGATGTCCATGGTCGCCATCGCCAGCCCCGCGCCGTTCACCAGGCAGCCGATGTCGCCGTCCAGCGAGATATAGCTCAACTCGAATTTCGACGCCTCGATCTCCGCCGGGTCTTCCTCGTCCAGGTCGCGGTAGGCCACGATCTCGGGATGACGGAACAGCGCATTGCCGTCGAAGTTGAATTTTGCGTCCAGCGCCAGTACGCGGTTGTCCGCAGTCAGCACCAGAGGATTAATCTCGGCCAGCATCGCATCCTTTTCCACAAAGGCACGGTAGAGCCCCTGCAGCACCGCACGCGCCTGCGCCAGCGCCTCATCCGGCACGCCGATGGCGCGGGCCACGGCTTCCGCCTCTTCATCCTTCAGGCCGGTGGCCGGGTCTATCCAGACGGTGTGTATCCTTTCCGGCGTCTTTGCCGCAACCTCTTCGATCTCCATGCCGCCCTCGCTACTGGCGAGCAGCGCCACGCGTTGCCTGCTGCGGTCGATCACCATCCCCGTATAGAATTCCTTCGCGATGGCCGCGCCCTCTTCGATGAGCAGCCGGCGCACCACCTGACCCGACGGCCCGGTCTGATGCGTCATCAGGTGCATGCCCATGATGGCCTGCGCGGCCGCACGCACCTCGTCCAGCGATTTCGCCACCTTGACCCCGCCGCCCTTGCCACGCCCACCAGCGTGGATCTGCGCCTTTACCACCCACAGACTTCCGCCCAGCGCGCGTGCGGCCTCGACCGCCTCGTCCGCGCTGAAGCATGGCGTGCCTTTCGGCGTTGCGACGCCGAAATGCCGCAGAATCTCCTTGCCCTGATACTCGTGAATTTTCATAATTGGCCTTGCGAATAAACCCGCGCGCGGCACGGCGCGCGGAGATAGCGGATTTTACCCAACTATGCACCAGCACGCGGGAAATTGTGCATCGTGCCAACCGACAACGCACCATCGACCCGCACAGGGACGCCACGAGCGAAGGATGACCATGTCCTGCCGAAATCTGCCCATCGCAGCATTACTGTTCGCGCTGCCGCTCGCCGTACAGGCGGCAGAGCCCGGCACAGACGAAACGGATGGCGTCGGCGCGCTGTGGATCAACCCGGGATTCTATGCCTACCATTTCCAGCGAGACCGCCATCTCAATAATCGCGCCTCCGGGTTCGGCGCTGAATACCAATATTCCAGAACGGTCGCATTCACTGCCGGTGGCTACCATAACAGCAACTGGGGCTACTCGAATTACCTTGGCGGCTACTGGAGGCCGCTGCGACTGGGGCCACTCCGGCTGGGCGCGGTCTTCGGCTCGGTGAACGGCTACCCCGGAACGCGTCACGGCGGTTGGTTTCCCGCCGTCCTTCCTACGGCCAGTGTCGAATATGGCCGCATCGGCCTGAACGTCTTCTATATTCCCAGCTACCAGAATTCGATCAATGGCTCCATCACCTTCCAGTTGAAGTTCCGCTTGTTCTGACTGGCTGGCACCGCGGGATGCGCGCGAAATGCCGGGCCCTGATCGCCCCCGCGGGAATCCGGTGCGGTGTGTTGCGCGGGCGCCATAGACCGTTGCCGGGGCCATGCCGCTTGTATAACATGGCTTGCAGTTCCTACGGTCGCCACAGCGCGCCGCGGGCAATGAAATTTTCTTCTGAATCAAGCAGCAAGGTAAAACATGGCAAGCGAGACCACCGGAAACGACGCACCAGTCGTTGTACTGCGCCGCTGGCGGGTGATGGAGGTCGTGGCGCAGAATGGACTCCGCAGCCGGCACCTGCTGGGTCACGACGTCACCCACGACGAGGATCGCGTTTCCAGCCCGATCGCCGATTTCAAGATGGAGTCCATGACGGCAACCACGCGCAGCGGCGCGCGCTACCGGCTAGCCGGCGTGCCGGGCCAATCGCGCAAGGTGCTGGCAGCCTGGGACGACTGGTGCCTGACATATGGCGTGGCGTCTCAGCGCGACGTGACCGCGGAATACATGGATCCCGACGACGTCTCCACCCGCCAGTTCGCCGCACTCAGCACCCCCGACACGCCCGCCCGCCCTCGCTAGGCGCCGCGGCCGCGGGGTCAGTGCTTGTCCTCGCGGTTATCCGCCTTTTTTGCAAGCCGACCGATCAGTTCTGCGGCAGCCCGGGCCGAGCTTTCCTCAAGTTCCTGGAGCCGTTCCGCCGACAGGTCGTCGTCCGGCAGCACCTCGCGCTCGCGCATCTTCTTCTCCCGCTCCTGCCGCGCTTTTTGGCGCTTGCGCAGCAGGCCACGCACGTAGGGGATGGCCGCCCAGGCATCGTGGCCATCGAACGGCCCGATAGGCAGCAGGGCGATTATCATCAGGAACACGTTCACCCGCGTAAACACGAACAGCACAGGCCCCAGGATCATGGAGAGCACGCGACTCGACACCCCGGCGGTGAAATACATCAGCGCCAGCGCGAGCAGCAGGACAATGAACTGCGCCCCCACGCCAGCCCATGCGACCCGAATGGACTGCGCCTTGGAGACGTAACCATGCTCGACCTCGCCATGGATGCCGTAGAGCCGAATGCCGAAAATGGGAATCTTGTTCCGCCGCAGCATGGCGACATGGCCGAACTCGTGCGCAACCAGCAGCACGAAAAAAGCAGCGGCGGCAATCAGGGTGGCGAGCACATCCCAGAAGAACAGATACATCCAGGCGAATGACAGCAGCACGGTCCAGTGCATGGCCACCGGGATACGCCGCCACCTGCCGAGCTGCCAGTAATTGCGATCCATGCATGTTCTCCGGGAATGTGTCCGCGCGACTGCTGACGTTC
>Ga0075276_10000417_pt1 | contig 11177 bp, 7 predicted proteins | sample SF_Rice_5C_80N_4_FD_69770 | JGI IMG/M metagenome (GOLD analysis project Ga0075276, IMG submission 69770) | Rice paddy soil microbial communities from Twitchell Island, California, USA - SF_Rice_5C_80N_405 | ecosystem: Environmental > Terrestrial > Soil > Paddy field/soil | place: USA: Twitchell... | reverse complement strand
AACGGCTACATCGAGTTCACGATCGATTCGGGAACGGGCAAGGTCATACCGTTCGCTGCGGTGGTCGACGCGATTACGGGCGACTCCATCTACGTCCCCGCCGAGTAGCCGTCGCGGGAGCTGGCTCGGGGGACGGAAGCGCGTGACGGCGACGCGGCTCGTCGTTCGAGCGACTCGACCGCGCCGCCATCACCCCCTCGCCGACGCTCCCGCTCCCGCATCGCGGAGCTTTCGCCTCGGTTACTTCGGCGAAAGCTGTCCGCGATGCGAGGGGCCCCGGCTCTCTACATTTCCTTCTCCATTGAGAGAAGCGTCGAGGCGCGAGCCCAAAGGGATGCGGGTCGGCCGCGGGACCCGCAGGCGTACCGAGAGCGTACGTCGGAGGATCACGCGGGAGGCACGCGCCCGTCGGGCTCGCGTCTCGCCGCGCCTCAACGCCGCGCACAATGACGAAGCGGCTCCTCGTGATCGCCCGACGGGCGGCTCAATCGCGAGAACGTCCAGGCGCGGCCAGACGTGCTGAAAGACGGGTTTCGGCGGGCCGGCCGGCGGCTAAGGCGTACGGAGAACGTACGTCGTGCCGGCGGCCGGCCCGACGGACCCGTATAGCAGCGCGTATGGTCCGCGCCGGCCAGTAGCATCCGCTACGACCGCCGGCGTTCTCGCATATCTCGATCCGCTTCGCGTTTGAGATCCTTCTCCCGGAGGGTGTCCCGCTTGTCGTGGAGCTTCTTTCCCTTCACGAGCGCGATCTCCGCCTTGACCTTCGCGTTCTTGAAGTAGAGCTGCAGCGGAATGCAGGTGACGCCGCTGCGCGCGACGTCGGCGGCCCAGCGGTCGAGCTCCCGCCGGTGCGCGAGGATCTTGCGGTCCCGCTCGGGCGCGTGCCCGGTCCACGACGCCGGGCCGTACGGCGACACGTGGGCGTTGACGAGGAAGGCCTCCCCGTTTCGAAACTGCACGAACGAGTCCTTCAGGTTCGCTCTGCCCTCGCGCAGCGACTTGACCTCGCTCCCGGACAGCGCGAGACCGACCTCCATCCGGTCCTCGATGAAGTAGTCGTGGTACGCCTTCCGATTCGTCGCGATCACGCGCCGGGACGGGTCGCCTTTTGATGCCGCCGGTCGCATCGAGCGCTCTTCCGGAACGTCAGCCGCGACGACGAGGCGCGGCGAGACGCGAGCGAGACGGGATGCGGGCCGGCCGCGAGGTCCCGAGGCCTACCGGGGCGTAGGTCGCAGGGCCTCGCGGGCGGCTCGCGCCCGTATGGCCTTCGTACCGGCGTGCTCGGCGATCCCACGCATCCGCCGCTGACGCGGCGTCCACTGGATGCGCTCGATGTATCGCCGCGCCCGCCATTAAGACTTGTCCAGGCCTCCCGCGGCCACGAAGTCCCTGAACTTCGCCGCGAGATTCGGGTCGAACTGCGTGCCTCCCTTCGACTCGATGGTCTCGACAGCCTCGTCGCGGCTGATCGTCGGGCGGTAGGACGAGGGCGCCGTCATCGCGTCGAACGCCTCCACGATGTGGATGAGGCGCGCCCCGAACGGGATCTGCTCGCCTCGGAGCTGCTCGGGGTAGCCGCTGCCGTCGTAGCGCTCGTGATGGTGGAGCACGAGCGGAATGACGGGATAGGGGAACTCGACGTCGGCGATCAGCATCGCGCCGACGGAGGGGTGGTCGCGCGCGAGCCGGTACTCCGCCTCGGTGAGCGGGCGCTTCTCGGAGAGCCGGTCGTACGAGAGCTCCCGCAGGCCGACGTCGTGGAGCATCGCGGCGACCGTGATCTGCTCGACCGTCGCCTCCGGCAGATGGAGAAATCCCGCGAACCTCCGCGCCACGCGGGCGACGGAGAGGCTGTGCGACACGAGCGCGGAATACTTCTTCAGGCCGGGCTCGAGAAGACGCCGGATCAGGCCGCGATAGGCGTCGCGGTACCGGGCCGCTTCCCGCGTCTCGGACACCGACCGGCGGACGAGCAGGTGGACCTCCCGGACGGCCGCCGCGCGCGCGGGATCGGGCTCCGCCGCGAAAATCAGCGAGAACAGGATCGCGCGTCCCTCCTCCGAGACGAGCGCAGACGTCTGGAGGGCGCGGATTTCGTCGCGCGCGAGGTCGGTCCCGCCTTTCCCGTGCGGAAAATCGACGCTGAACCGGTTCTCGGAGGGCGCGACGCGCCCGGGAAAGAGGCGCGCGAAGACCTCCTGCGCGCTCGCGACGATGCTCTCCTGGGCGTCGCCGCCGACCGGCCGGCGGGATCCGATGTAGAACTCCGCCGTGCCCTCCGTCCAGAGCGAGAAGACGACGCCTGCGATGTCGGGCGCGAGGAGGAGCGTCGAGGCGAAGCCGCGAAAGAGGAGCGCCTCCCGCTGCGTGAGCGGCGGCCGGGAGGGAGGGTTCGTGACGCGGCGGATCTTCGGCCGAGGAAGCTCGGCCGGAACGGGTTCCGGGACCGCCGAGAACGTCGTGTCCGGCGCGGGCGCGTCGAAGAAGCCCGGCATCTCACCCGGCTCGGGGCCCGGCTCGGGGCTGCCGAGCGTCTGGCGGCGGATCTTGAGGATCTCCGCGACCACCGCGGCGATGGCGCGGGTATCTTCCGGGTAATACAGGTCACCGCCCGCCTTGTCCCGGCCCTCGATGATCCCGATCAGCCGGCCGTCGTCGTAGAGGGGTGCGGCGAGGAGCCGCGCGGTGTGCGAAGTCTCCATCTCGCGCCGGAGGGATTGAGCCTCGGCCGGCGAGTTGAAGTAGAACGGCCGCCGGAACCGGTTCACCCACTCGAGGAGGGGGTGGTCCTTCCCGAACTGCGCGACGGGAAGGTCGCGCGGGGAGAAGCCGTAATGCGTCACCAGACGGAATTCCCCCGTGGGTTCCATCAAGTACAGGGCGGACCGCGTCGTCTTGCTCTTCTCGAGGAGGGAAAAAAGCGCTTCCCGGTACCGCTGCTCCACCGCGGGATCAAGCATCGAGCGGCGATCGTAACATCGAGGCGCCTGCCGAAGTACGAAGCGACGGGCGCGAGGGCGGCGGCGAGCGCGGGCGGCGAGTCCGGCCAGAGCCGCCGGACGATCACGAGACGCGGCGGCGCGTCGGTCGTTCTCGCCGCCGCGAGCTCCGTCGAGCCGGACTGGTTGCAGCTCGGAATCGCGTCCCTGATCCGATCGCTCGGACGGTCCGGCAAGCTGCGGACGCCACCGTGGCGTTTCCGCAACGGTCGTGTGACCGAACCGCCACTCGGCGAGAATCGCGCGCGGAAATATCCAGAGTCAACAGTCGTTTTTTCAATAGAATAGCCGTGGCTCGAGGGCGATGTGTCCTGGCACGTCGGGTGCGATACACCTGCCACCGATGCGAGTTCAGACCACGCTCCGAACGCCGGTTTCGATCGAGGGGATCGGTCTCCACACGGGTCACCGGGTCCGCACGACGTTCCGTCCCGCGCCGGAAGACCACGGGATCGTCTTCCACCGCGACGACCATCCGTCGGTCGCGCTGCCGGCGCTCCCGGGAAGCGCGCTCGGCTTCGACCACGCGACGACGCTCGGCGTCGGCGACGTGCAGATCGGCACCGTCGAGCACGCGCTCTCGGCCGCCTTCGGGCTCGGCATCGACAACCTCGAAATCGAGGTCCGCGGCGACGAGCTCCCGATCCTCGACGGCTCCGCTCTCCCGTTCGTGCGCCTCTTCCAGGCGGCGGGCATCGAGCGGCAGCGCCGGCCGGCCCGGGTCCTCGCGATCGAGCGGCGGCGCGAGATCCGGCGCGGCGACAAATCGATCACGGTCCGGCCGGGCCGGGGGCTGACGATCACGTACGAGATCGATTTCCCGCACCGCGCCATCGGCCACCAGTCGATGACGCTCCACGTCGAGCCCGAGGCGTACGCGTCGCGCATCGCGCCGGCGCGCACGTTCGGGTTCACGCACGAGATCCACTACCTCCGCGAACGCGGCCTCGTCCGCGGCGGCTCGCTCCAGAACGCGATCGTCCTCGACGAGCAGAACGTCGTCTCGGGACCGCTCCGCTTCGCCGACGAGTTCGTGCGGCACAAGATCCTCGACCTCCTCGGCGACCTCGCGCTCCTCGGCCGGCCCGTCGAAGGGAAGGTCCATGCGCGCCGGGCGGGCCACGCCCTCCATGCGGAGCTCGTCCGCGAGCTCGCCGGAGAAGCGCTGCACCCCGCTTCCGCGGCCGCGTTCCGGGCCGAGCCCTCCTTCGCCGGCTGACCCGCACGTCTCCGGACGGCGGCGTTCCGCCTCGATCGGCGATCGGCGCATCCGGCGCTGTAAGATCCGTCCGGTGAACCGGATTCGAACGGGTTTCGTCGCCGCGGCGGCCGCGCTCCTGGCGTTTTCCGCGACCGCGCGCGCAGAAACGCCGCACATCTCCCCCCTCACCGTGGAGGTGAGCGGCAGCGACCTCTCCCTCACCTTCGTCTTGAACGGCGCGATCGACCCCGATCTCGCCCGGCGGATCGAGTCCGGCCTCGAGACCTCGATCGACTACGACGTCCGCCTCGCGGAACGCAACCGCTACTGGTTCGACCAGGACCTCGACGCGCACCACTTTCGCGTGACCGCCGCGTACAATCCGGTCAAGCGCGAGTACGTCGTCCGCGACTTCTGGGACCGCAAGCCCGCCGCGACGGTCGCGACCTCCGATTTCAGCGCGGCCGCCCGTCTCCTCGTCTCGCGGAGCCGGCTCCCCGCCTTCCGCGTGCGCCGCGGCTGGCCGCACAAGCACCTGTACGTCAAGATGCGCGCGTCGTACGATGCCGGCCACTTCTTCGCGCTCGCCCCCGTCGACTCGACGACCGAGTGGAAGAAGTCGAAGACGGTCAAGGTCCACGACGCGGACCTGCGCTGATGGCCGCCCCGGGCGCCTCGTTGCGGCACCGCCGCGAGACGAAGCTACTGGTCGCCGTCGCGCTCGCCTTCTTCTTCATCTGGGGAGGGATCTATCTTTCCCAGCAGGGAGGGAGTCCCCTTCCCGGCAGCACGCTCGTCAGCCGCGTGCCGCTCTTCATCCTCTGGTACCTCGACGTCGTCCTGATCGCGGCCACCCTCTTCGTGATCTTCCGGGCGCTGATCAAGCTGCTCCTCGAGCGCCGGCGGGGGGTCCTGGGGGCCAAGTTCAAGACGAAGCTCCTGATCACGCAGCTCGGCCTGACGGCGATCCCGATCGCTCTCCTGTTCCTCGCGGCGACCAACCTCCTCCAGCGTTCGATCGACCGGTGGTTCTCCACACCCGTCGAGACGATCGTCAACCGGTCGGAAGCGCTGCGCGACGTGGCGGACCGCCGGCTCGCCGACGCGGCGAGCCGCGAAGCGCGGGCGGTCGCGCGGATCCTCGACGGGTCCCCGGCCGCCGACCCCGAAACGGTGATCGCCGCGGATCTCCGGCTCCGCGATTTCTCGAGCCTCGAGCTCTATCCCGAGAGCGCGGAGCCGGTCCGCGTCTCGTCCGGGGGGCTGCCGCTCCCCCCCGCCGCGGGCGCCGCCTCTCTCGCCGAAGCGCGCGCGCGCGGGGAATCCCGGTGGGTCGACTTCCTCCACGACGGCTCGCGGTGGTTTCGGAGCGCCGCGAAGAGCCGGCGCGGGATCGTCGTCGCCGGCCTCCGCGTGACGCGGGCGGAAGCGGCGGCGGGCGACTTCGTGGCGGGCGCGTGGAGCGATTACCGGAAGATGGAGGTGCAGAAGTCGGCGATCAAGGCGACGAACATCCTCGTCTTCACGCTGCTGACGCTCGCGCTCCTGTTCGCCGCGATCTGGACGGGACTCACGCTCGCCCGGCGGATCACGGCGCCCATCGGCGCTCTCGCCGAGTCCACGAAGAAGATCACGCAGGGCGACCTGACGGCCGAGGTCGACGTTCCCGCGAGCGACGAGCTCGGCGTGCTCGTCGAATCCTTCAACACGATGACGGCGGAGATCCGCGAGACGCGCCGCCGCCTCGAGCAGTCCAACGTCGACCTCACCGCGATCAACCGGCGGCTCGACCGGGAGCGCCAGCTCCTCTCCACGATCCTCGAGACGGCCCGCACCGGAATCGTCGCCGTCGACCCGGCCGGACGCGTCCAGCTCGCCAACCCCGCGGCGCTCGAGATCCTCCGCCTCGACGCGGTGCCGACGACCCTCGACGCGATCGCCGCCCGGCCCGAGCTCGCGCCGCTCTTCGAGGCGCTCGCGGCCGCGCGCGGCGGCGCCAGGCCCGCATTCCGCGAGATCTCTTCGGGCACGCGCCGCGCCGAGGTCGCGGTCGCCGCGATGCCGGGGGAGGAAGGACGGTCGCGCGGCTTCGTGATCGCTCTCGAGGACACGACCGAGGTCGCGCGCGCCCAGCGCCTGCAGGCGTGGACGGAGGCCGCGCGGCGCGTCGCGCACGAGATCAAGAACCCGCTGACGCCCATCCGCCTCTCGGCCGAGCGCATGGTGAAGAAGATCCGGGCGGGCGATCCCGGGGCGGCCGAGGCGGTGCGGCAGGGCGCCGCCGTCATCATCGAGGAGGTCGACCTGCTCAAGGCCCTCGTCGACCAGTTCTCGAAGTTCTCCCGCATGCCGGAATCGCGCCCGGCCGACACGAACCTCTCCGCGCTCGTCGAGAAGACCGTCGCGCTCTACCGCGACGCGAAGGAAGGGGTCGCGATCGCGCTCGAGGACCGGCTCCCCCGCCGCCCGTACCGGCTCGACGGGCAGCAGGTGCAGCGCGTCCTCGTCAACCTTCTCGACAACGCGCTCGAGGCGTGCGCCGCGGGCGGAACGATCGTCCTGTCGCTCGAGGAGCGCTCCGGGACGCTCACGATCCAGGTCTCCGACACGGGTTCCGGCATCGGGCCGGAGGACCGCGAAAAGATCTTCCTTCCCGACTTCTCCACGAAGCCGGGCAGCTCGGGGCTCGGCCTCGCGATCGTCTCGCGCATCGTGGCCGACCACCGCGGCACGATCCGGTGGGAGGAGAACCGCCCGCGCGGCTCGCGCTTCGTCATCGAGATCCCCGCCGCATGAAGAAGCGCCGCGTCCTCGTGATCGACGACGAGCGGGCGATCCGGCAGACGCTCGCGCAGGTCCTCGCCGACGAGGGATACGAGGTGGAGTCGGCCGCCGACGGCGTCGAGGGGCTCGACCGGCTCCGGCGCGAGCGGTTCGACCTCGTTTTTCTCGACGTGTGGCTCAAGGACAAGGACGGCCTCGCGATCCTCGCCGAGCTCGGCGAGAGGGCGTCGACCGTTCCCGTCGTCATGATCTCCGGGCACGCGAACGTCGAGACCGCGGTGCGAGCCGTCAAGTCCGGAGCATACGACTTCCTCGAGAAGCCGCTCTCGCTGGAGCGCGTCCTCGTCACCGCGCAGAAGGCGATCGCCCACCGCGATCTCGAGGAGGAGGTCGCCCGCTTCCGCGAGAAGGCGTCGGGGGAACAGCTCCTGATCGGCGAGACGCCGGCGATCGTGAAGCTCCGCGAGGAGATCCTCCAGGTCGCGCCGACGGACGCGCGCGTCCTCATCACCGGCGAGAGCGGCACCGGCAAGGAGATCGTCGCGCGCGCGATCCACCGCCACTCCCACCGGCGCCCGGCGCCGCTCGTCGAGGTCAACTGCGCGGCGATACCGGAGGAGCTGATCGAGTCGGAGCTCTTCGGGCACGTGCGCGGCTCTTTCACGGGCGCCTCGGCCGAGCGCGCGGGCAAGTTCGAGGAGGCCGACGGCGCGACGATCTTTCTCGACGAAGTCGCCGACATGTCCGCGCGCACCCAGGCGAAGGTGCTGCGCGCGCTCCAGGAGGGGCGTTTCACGCGGGTGGGCGGGTCGAAGACGATCGAGTCGGACGCGCGCGTGATCTCGGCGACGAACAAGAGCCTGCCCGAGGAGATCAAGGCGGGGAGGTTCCGCGAGGACCTCTACTTCCGGCTCGCCGTCGTGCCGCTGGCGCTCCCGCCGCTCCGGGAGCGGAGCGCCGACGTTCCGGAGCTCGCGATGCACTTCCTGCGGGATGCGGCGCAGAAGGCCGGGCAGCGGCCGAAGACGTTCTCCGACGCCGCCCTGAAGAAGCTCAGGGCCTACGCGTGGCCCGGGAACGTCCGGGAGCTCAAGAACCTCGTCGAGCGGTTGATGATCATGTCGCCGGGCGACACGATCGATCTGCGGGACCTGCCCGTCGAGATCGTCGAGAGTGACGCGATCCTCGTCCCGGCGGACTTCTCGACGCTCCGCCAGGCGCGCGACGACTTCGAGCGGCGGTTCATCCTGACGGCGCTCCGGAAAAATCGCGGCAACGTCACCCGCACCGCGGAGGAGCTCGGTGTCGAGAGGTCGCACTTTTACCGGAAGTTGCGCGGGTACGGCATCGACGTCGAGAGGGAATAGGCGCGCGGATGCATCGAGCCGGGCGGGCGCGTGTCAACCGCCCGCGGGCTCAACATACGCCACCGGTATGCCTCGCCCGCGGGCCGGCTGCCCCGCATCCCGTCCGCCTTCGCCAAGGCTACGGCGGATCGAGGCGGCAGGGGTGCTCGCTTCACAACGGCCGTTCGGGACGATCAATCCGCCATAGCTCGTCAGAGCGACGGCGGACCGGGCTCGCGCCTCCACGCGCCTCGTCGTTTGACGGGTGAGGCGGTCGGGGCCCTTCGCATCGCGGGGGACCCTGCGCGAAGTAACCGAGCGCAGGTTCCGCGATGCGGGAGCGGGAGCGTCGGCGAGGGGGTGGCGGTCGGCGCGGTCGAGTCGCTCGTTCGACGAGCCGCGCCGCCGTCACGCGCTCCCGGTCCCCGAGCCAGCTCCCGCGACGGTATGCATCGCTGCGCCCGCTAATCCGCCTTCATGAGCTTCGTTTCGAGCACCAGATCCGGGCTGAACTTCTCGATCCGCAGGTAGAACTCCGCGGCCTCGTAGAGCGCCTCGGCGGGCGTCAGGCCGACGATCTCGCTCCCCACGACGTTGACCCCCCAGCGCGCGGCCTCCGACTTGACGCACTCGAACACGCGGAAGAGCGGCGTCTTCTTGTAGTTCGTCATGTTGATCGACACCTGGACGATCCCGCGGTCCTTCAGGTCGACCGCCATCGCCTTGCAGTAGCGGAAGCCGCCGCCGATGTGGCGGATCGACTTCGCGATGCGGTCGGCGACCGCGAGGTCGGCGGTCCCGAGGTTGACGTTGTAGGCGATGAGCGGCATGCGCGCTCCCACGACGACGGCTCCGGCGGTCTCGTGCGGAGCTTCGGGGCCGAAGTCCGGCTTCCACTCCGGATTCTTCATCTTCTCGGCGAGCCCTTCGAACTCCCCTTTCCGGATGTTCGACAGGTTCCGGCGCTCTTCCGACGCGGCGGCGTCCTCGTAGAGATAGACGGGAATCCCGAACCGGTCCGCGATCGCGGCTCCCGCCTCGCGCGCGAGCGCGACGCACTCCTTCGCGTCGATGTCGCGGATCGGGATGAACGGAATGACGTCGACGGCGCCGAGCCGCGGATGCTGGCCCCGATGGCGCCGAAGGTCGATCCGCGGCAGCGCCGCGCCGACGAGCGCGACCGCCGCGTCGCGGACGGCGGCCGGCTCGCCGACGAAGGTCAGCACCGAACGATTGTGGTCGGGATCCGACGTCAGATCGAGCACCTTCACGCCGGGGACCGCGGCCGCCGCGGCCGCGATGGCGCGGATCGCTTCGACGTTGCGGCCTTCGGAGAAGTTCGGAACGCACTCGACGATCTGCTTCAATTTCCCACCTCGCTTTGCTATTCTTGCCGGACTTCGATGGCCGACAATATCGCTTATCCCGGCAATCCGGGGCTCCCCAGGGAAGTCCGGGAAAAGATCCTGTCGACCTTCCGCCACTCGCTCAATCTGTTCAAGGCGGGGAAGACCGAAGATTGCGCGGTCGGCTGCGATTTCATCCTGAAGATGGACCCCCGGTTCGTCCCCGCCAAGCGCCTGCTCGAGAAAGCGCGCGACTCGAATGCGCCGGTGGACCTCGCGGAGCTCGAGTCGTACGTCGCCGAGACGCTCACACCGATGGAGAAGCTCGGCGCCACCGCGCCCGACAAGCTCCTCATCTCGGCAATCGAGGCGTACGCCGACCGCGATTTCGACCGCGCGATCGAAGCCTCGAACCGCGTGCTTTCGGTCCTTCCGGGAAACAACGACGCGCGGGAGATCCTGGAAAAGGCGACGCGAAAGAAGGAGCTCCAGCCGCACGTCGAGAATTTCCGCCAGCGCGCGCTCTTCGCCCTCGAGTCCGGGCAGGTCGACGAGGCGCGCCGCAATTTCGAGCGCATGCGGAGCCTCGATCCGGAACACCCCGAGGTCGAAAAGCTCGCCGAACGCCTCCAGGAGGCGACCGCTCCGACGGCCGTCCCGATCCCGGACGCGACGCCCGCGCCGGAGGAGCCGGAGATGCCCTCCTTCGAATTTCCTTTCGGCACCTTCGAGAACGCGGCCGAGCCGGCCGCCGAGCCGTTCGGGTTCGCTCCGGTGCCGCCGGCCCCGGAGCCGGCGACGCCGCCGGCGCCTCCTTCCGAGGCGACCGGACCGGTCGCGCTCGACTCGCTTTCGCTCGAGATGCCCCCCGGGGAGGAGTGGTCGCCGATGCCGAGCCCTTCGGCCCCGGGCTCGGAGCCGCCCGCCCCCGAGCCCTCGAGCTTCGCGGATTTCTGGAACACGACGGCCCCGGAGATCTCCCTCCAGGAGCCGGCGCCCCCGGCGGCGCCGACGTCGGCCGCCTCCCCCGAGATCCGGCGGCTCCTCGACGAGGGCGATCGGCTCTCCGAGAAGGGCGACCAGCAGGGCGCGATCGAGGTCTGGTCCCGCGTCTTCCTCTCCGATCTCAGCAACCCCGAGGCCGCATCGAGGATCGAGAACGCGCGCACGCGCCTCGTGGAGACGCATCGGCGGGTCTCGGAGGCGATCAAGCAGGGCCGCACGCTCTACGAGTCGGGCCAGCCGAAGGAGGCGCGCGAGAAGTTCCTCGAGGTCCTCGCCATCGACGAGAACGAGGCGACCGCGCGGTCGTACCTCCACCGCATCGAAGAGGATCTCGCGCGTCCGGCCGTGTCGTACGACCTGTCGGCGACCGCCCCGGCCGGGGACGTGCTCGCCGAAGAGGAGGAGGCCGCGGCCGAAGAGGGCCGGCGGACCGCCGTTGCGCCGCGGCCGGCCGCCCGCCGCCGGATCCCCGTCCTCCCGATCGCGGTCG
>Ga0075276_10000416_pt1 | contig 11185 bp, 11 predicted proteins | sample SF_Rice_5C_80N_4_FD_69770 | JGI IMG/M metagenome (GOLD analysis project Ga0075276, IMG submission 69770) | Rice paddy soil microbial communities from Twitchell Island, California, USA - SF_Rice_5C_80N_405 | ecosystem: Environmental > Terrestrial > Soil > Paddy field/soil | place: USA: Twitchell... | reverse complement strand
TGACGGGCGCGGCGCTTCTCGTCGCCGGGGGGTGCATGCTCCTGAACCGGAAGGCGCGGATAGCGGCGACCTGGCTCGGCGGCTGGATTCTGCTGACGGTCCTGCTGATCTACGGGCCCGTTTTGATCGGGGCGCTGTCCTCGGCCGTTACGGCGGCCCAGGTGGAGGGGATCAACTACTTCGCGGACACGCTGCTCTTTGCCGGAGGCGTTCTGGCCGTGGCGAGCGCGTCGCCCCGCTCCGATGAAAACCGATCCGTTTCCTGAAAGGGATGATCGCGGGAAGTCCTGCGACCTCCTTCCGCCGCGTCGGCGGCGTGCGCGGGATTTTCTTCGGGGAGACTAATCGCGTTCTGTCCTCGGCGGCTCGGGCTCCTGCGCGGACGACCGGCGACACCTGCCGCGAGTACGAGGCATCCCTATGCACTTATCGAGCGCAAGCCAGCGGCGGGATCGTTCCTTCGCCTACGTCGGCGTCTCTCTCCAGCGATGCCGCGAACGATCCGGCGGTTGCGGTTTGTCGGCTCCATCCTCGACTCGTCCTTCGGCGCGCGGCTGCGTGTCGTCGAGCGGGTCGTAGAGGTATTCGCAGTACGCGCACCGGAGCGGCGGCGCGTCGGCGTCCGTCACCACGGGCAGGATGTTGTGCGTCTCGCAATTGGGGCAGTTCCACCGAATGAATTTGTTCGTCATCTCCCTCCGACTCCTTCCGAATCCTTCGGGTAAGAACTCCGACCTTCTCGGACGTCTCGAATCGCAAATATCCGGCCACCTTTAAGTCGCCTGACGGCAATGACTTGACGTGCGGGTGGGACGGCGGGTGTCACCGATCGGAACGGTCCAGTGACAATTCGCGGCGCCCGCCCGGGCCGCAGCGGCCGCACGGGCAGAAGGTAGGAACGGCCGTTGCATCGCGAGTCCGCCGTGTCCGGCGCGCCGAATTCGACCGTCCTGCCGCGCGTCCTCGCGGTCGCCGCCGCGACGCTGATCACGAGCGGCGTCCGGTTCGCACGCGCCGAGATCCTGTTCGTCACCGGCGAGCATGCCGGCACGGTGTCGTCGATCGACGCGGCCACGGGACGGAGGATTCGATCGGCGAAGGTCGGAGCGCGAACGCGGGGCATCGCGCTCTCGGCGGACGGCAAACGCGCGTTCGTCGCGGTGAGCCACTTCCAGGGCCAGCCGGCCACGGAACCGGACTCCGTCGTCGCGCTCGATACGCGCGATCTTCGAGTGGTCCGCCGCTACCGCGCCGGCACGGATCCCGAAGGAATCGCTCTCTCTGCGGACGGGCGCTGGCTCGCGGTTTCGAACGAGGACGCCGGTACCGCGTCGATCGTGGATCTCGCGACCGGAGAGGACGCGCCGCTCGTGACCGGGACCGAGCCGGAGGGGATCGGCGCGAGCCCTGACGGGCGCTGGCTGTACGTGACCGCCGAGACGAGCAACACCGTGACGGTGATCGACGCGCGCGCCCGCCGCGTCGTCAACAACGTCTTCGTCAGCGCGCGCCCGCGCGCGGTGCTCTTCTCGCCCGACGGCGCGCGCGCGTGGGTGACGTCCGAGATCGGGGGCGCGGTGGACGTCCTCGACGTCGCGGCGCAGCGCGTCGTGGGTAAGCTCAAGCTCCCGGCAAAGGACCATCCCGTCGGGCTCGTCTTCCGCGACGGGATGCTCTGGATCGCGACGGGCCGCGGCGACTCGGTCGCCGCCGTCGACGCCGCGTCGCTCCGGGTCGTCGCGGAGGTCCCCGTGGGCTCGCGTCCGTGGTGGCTGGCGCTCTCGCGCGACGGGCGGAGGCTCTACGTCGCCAACAGTCTCTCGGACACGATCTCGGTCGTCGACACCGCCGCGCGCCGCGTCGTGAGGGAGCTTCCGGCGGCAGGGGGTCCCTGGGGCATCGCGGTCCCATGAAGTTCCGCTGTGCCCCGTGGCGCCGCGTCCGAGAGCGTTTCGAAGGCCGCCGGGGCCCCCTCGCCCGGCGCCCGCCGTCGCCGAAAGGAGGGAATGGAAATTGCTCCTGGTTCCGGCGTCGGCGGAGGCTCCTGGAGCGGCAGAGGAGGAACGGAATGACTCGATCGACCGGCCGCGTGTTCGTCGTGCTGACCTTCGTTCCCGCGCTCGCCGGAGCGGCGGCGAAGGCGGGAGCGCCTCCGCGCTGGGCCGCGCCCTCCTCGATCGCCGGGACCCTCCCGGGCATCCATCTCATCGGTCCGGTTCCCGACGGCGACTGGACCCTGCCGGCCGGAGACTTCGCGAACACGCGGTTCTCGCCGCTTTCCCAGATCACGGCCGACAACGTGAAGAACTTGAAGGTCTACACGACGCTCTCGACCGGGATCCCGCACGGGCACGAGGGACAGCCGCTCGTCGTCGGCGACACCATGTACGTCGTCACGCCGTTCCCGAACAACCTGATCGCCGTCGACCTCACGAAGCCCGGCGGCGGGTTGAAATGGATCTACCAGCCCAACCCGGACCCGAAATCGGTCGGGATCGCCTGCTGCGACGTCGTCAACCGGGGCGCGTCCTGGGCCGACGGGAAGATCGTCTTCAACACGCTCGACGACCACACCGTCGCCGTCGACGCGGCGACCGGCAAGGAGGTCTGGAAGACGCAGGTCGGCGACATCAACCTGGGCGAGACGGTCACGATGGCGCCGCTCGTCGTCAAGGACAAGGTGATCGTCGGCGACAGCGGCGCCGAGCTCGGCGTGCGCGGCGACATCATGGCGCTCGACGTGAAGACGGGAAAGATCGTCTGGCGCGCCTACAATTCGGGGCCCGACAAGGACGTCCTGATCGGACCCGAGTTCAAGCCGTTCTACAAGAAGGACCAGGGCGCCGATCTCGGCGTCCGGTCGTGGACGCCGGACCAGTGGAAGCTCGGCGGCGGGACGGTCTGGGGATGGATCTCCTACGACCCGGAGACGAACCTGATCTTCTACGGCACGGCGAATCCCGGCGTCTGGAACCCGGATCTGCGCCCCGGCGACAACAAATGGTCCTGCTCGATCTTCGCGCGCGACGCCGACACCGGGAAGGCGCGCTGGGCCTACCAGGTCGTGCCGCACGACGCGTGGGACTACGACGAGATCATGGAGAACATCCTCGTCGACATGCCTTTCGCGGGGAAGGCGCGCAAGCTCCTGATCCACCCCGGGCGCACCGGGTTCGTCTTCGTCCTCGACCGGGAGACGGGCGAGGTGCTCTCGGCCGAGAGCTACGAGCCGACGAACTGGGCGAAGGGTTACGACCTGAAGACGGGTCTTCCCATCGAGGACCCCTCCAAGCGCAGTCACGAGGGGGTCGTCACGCGCGACATCTGCCCTTCGTCGACCGGGGCGAAGGACGTGATCCCGTCGGCGTTCTCGCCGCGGACGGGACTCCTCTACATCCCGGCGCACAACACGTGCATGGACTACGAGGGTGTGCAGGCGAACTACATCGCGGGAACGCCCTATCTCGGCGCGAACGTGAAGATGTACCCGGGGCCCGGCGGCTACCAGGGGGAGCTCGTCGCGTGGGACGTCGCGCACGCGAAGAAGGCCTGGAGCGCGAAGGAGCAGAAGTTCCCCGTCTACAGCGGCGTGCTCGCGACCGGCGGCGACGTCGTGTTCTACGGGACGATGGACGGCTGGTTCAAGGCGCTCGACGCGAGGAACGGGAAAGAGCTCTGGAAGTTCAAGGTGGGCTCCGGGATCGTCGGCAATCCGATGACGTATCTCGGTCCCGACGGCAGGCAGTACGTCGCCGTCTACTCCGGGATCGGCGGCTGGATGGGCGCGGTCGCGTTTCCGGACATGTCGACCGACGACCCGTACGCCGGCCTCGGCGTCGTCGGCGCCATGAAGGAGATCAAGAACTACAGCGGCCCGGGAGACATCGTCTATGTCTTCGGTTTCTGAGCTCGCGGGCGCGCTCCTTCTCGCCGCCGTTTCGGCCGCCGCCGCCGCTCCCGCGCCGCCGGCCGCGCCGGCGCCGCCGCTGCGCGTGTGCGCGGACCCGAACAACCTGCCGTTCTCCAACGACCGGCGCGAAGGATTCGAGAACGCGCTCGCCGAGCTCGTCGCGCGCGACCTCGGACGCCCGCTCGAGTATTTCTGGTGGCCGCAGCGCCGCGGTTTCGCGCGGCAGACGTTGAAGAGCGGGCGTTGCGACCTCGTGATGGGCGTCCCGTCGGCGTACGAGCTCGCGTCGACGACCGAGCCGTACTACCGCTCGACGTACGTCTTCGTGTCGCGCGGCGACCGGCGTCTGCGCATTCGCTCCTTCGACGACCCGCGCCTCGCGCATTTGCGCGTGGGGATCCACGTCATCGGCGGAGCGGACTCGGGCATGCCGCCCGGCCTCGCTCTCGCGCAGCGCGGGATCGTGGAGAACGTCGTGAGCTATTCTCTGCTCGGCGACTACTCCAAGCCGAATCCTCCCGCGGCGCTGATCGACGCGGTGTCCCGCGGCGACGTCGACGTCGCGGTCGCCTGGGGTCCGCTCGCCGGCTATTTCGCGCAGCGGTCGCCGGTGCCTCTCGACGTCGTTCCGGTCTCTCCGGCGATCGACCTGCCGTTCCGCCCGTACGTCTTCGACATCTCGATGGCGGTGCGCCGGGGCGACCCGCTGAGAGACACGGTCGACGGCGTGATCGAGCGGCGGCGGGAGGACATTCGGCGTCTGCTCGAAAAGTTCGGCGTGCCGCTCGTCGAATGAGCGGACGCGGGGGGATGTGAAATGAGACGAAGAGCCCTGGGCCTGGCGGCCGTTGCGGCAGCCTTCCTCCTGTGGGGCGCGTCGTGCCGCGCCCGCCACGACCAGACGGCGTCGGCCGGGGCGGTTCCCGCGATCTGGATGCCGATCGGCCCCGTTCCGGGCCCGGCGGTCGCCGGCTCGGGCCCTCAGAATCCCTACGCCGGCGACGCGGCCGCGACGATGGAGGGGCGCCATCTCTTCGACCGCTACAACTGCTCCGGTTGCCACGGCACTCACGCCGGCGGCGGCATGGGCCCGAGCCTTCGCGACGAGCGCTGGATCTACGGGAGCGCCGAGGCGAACATCTTCAGCGACATCGCCGAGGGACGGGCGCACGGGATGCCCTCCTGGGGAACGAAGATCCCGGACGACCAGGTATGGAAGCTCGTCGCGTACATCAAGTCGCTCCGCACGCCGAACGAGCCGGACCCGCCGCGGTGAACGCGGAGTTGCGCCCGAAGCGGTTCGTCGACGGAATCGCGGCCGGCGTCCCGTCGCGCTTGCGCCTCGCCGACTGGCTCGTTCTCTCGAAGGCGCGCATCGTCTTGATGGTCCTCTTGACGGCCGCGGCCGGGTACGCGCTCGGCGCGTCATCGGTGCGACCCGGCGTGCTGACCGCCGCGATCGCGGGGACGGCGCTGCTGGCGGCCGGCACGAACGCCTTCAACGAGCTGGTCGAGCGGGACCGCGACGCGAACATGGCGCGCACGCGGCGGCGGCCGCTGCCGTCCGGCCGCATCGCGCCGGCCGCGGCGGCCCGATTCGCGGCCGCGTCTTCGGCCGCGGGAGCCGCGATCCTCGCGCTCTTCGTCAACCCCCTGACCGCGGCGCTCGGCGTTTTCACTCTCGCCTCGTACGTGCTCGTGTACACGCCTCTCAAGCGGATCACGCCCGCCTGCACGATCGTCGGCGCGATCCCCGGCGCGGTCCCGCCTCTGATGGGGTGGACGGCGGCGACCGGCGCGATCGGCCCGGGCGGCGTGTTCCTCTTCGCGATCGTCTTCTTCTGGCAGATGCCGCACTTCCTCGCGCTCAGCTGGATCTATCGCTCCGATTACGCCGCGGCGGGCTTCTCGATGACCTCCGTGCGCGATGCCGGCGGCCGCGTCGTCTCGAGGGACGCTCTCGTCCACACGCTCGCGCTGCTCGCCGCGACCGCGACGGCCGCCGTCCTGTGCGCGGCGCCTCGATGGCCGCTCGCGGCCGCGGCGCTGGCGGGAGCGCCTCTGCTGGCCGCCGCCGTCCGCTTCCGCGCATCCCGCACGACCCGGCGCGCGCGGCTCCTCTTCGCGGCGTCGAACGCGTTCCTGCCCCTGGTGATGGCCGGACTGGCGCTGTCCGGCGGCTTCCTGCCGCGCTGAGGCGCGCGGCGGCCGCATCCGGGGCGCCGGGTTTGCGCCCGCTCCCCGCTCAGCGGCCCTCGCAGGCTGCTGAAAAACGAATCCGGGCGGCGTGTCACGAGCCTTGCCGACCGTCCGCAGTACGGCCCGGCGCTCCAGCGCGATGAGGCCGGGCGCCGGATCTTTAAAACGCGCGAACGGCAAGACTCGCGCCACCGGAAGGTTGCGGCGGCGCGGGCTCGCCTGCTTCGTTGCCGCGCCTGGACGATGCGGCCGGCATCGCCTTCGGCGTGGCGTCTTGCATTCGAGCCCGCGGCGCTCGCAACCCCGCCACGGACCCTTTTTCAGCAACCTGCTAGGCCTCGACCAGATGCCGGTACGCGATCGAGGCCAGCGCGTCGAATGCGGGGACGTCCCATGCGGCCCCCGTGCGTTCGCGGAGCGCCGAGCAGTACCGGGCGAACGCGGCGAGCTGCTCGGGGCTCGGCGAGACCACCCGGCGCGCGTCCTTGGCGCGGATCAGCGCCTCGAGAGGCTCGTCGCCGCGGCTGACGAGGACGCAGAGCGTCAGCAGCGCGCTGCGTCCGATCCCGTGATGGCAATGGATCAGCACGCTCGCTCCGCGGTCGAGCCGCTCGTTGACCCACGCGACTCCCAGCTCGATCATCTCGTCGGCGATCGCGCAGACGTCTTCGGTGGGAAGGTGCAGGAGCTCGATCCCGTGGCGTCGGAGGACTCGGTCGTCGTCGCACGCCTCGATGCGGAGGTCGACCACGTGCCGGATGGAGTGCTCTCGCGCGAGCCTCGCCGCATCCGAGGGCGCGAACCGCCCGCCGACGGCGAGCGCCGGCGTCACCCAGTCGAAATCGAGCGCGCGGAGGGCCATGACGAGCGGAAGAGCAAAGGGGATGCCTTAGTGACGGCGCCTTCGCCAAGCGTCTGCCAATAGTGAAGTTGTACGATTACCCTCGCGACGCGAGGGGGCCCGGCTCCGATTTCAATTATCCGGATAGCGCCGCGCCCGCTACTTGTGCGGGTGCGGGGGAATGAACTCGGGAAGATCGCGGCGTTCCAGGGTCTCGACGAACACGCCCGCCGGACGGTACGTCAGAGGCTGGCGAGCATGAACGTTGCGATGCTCGGGGCTGCGGAGGACGTAGAAGGTCGTCTGCGTCGTCTCGCCGCCGTGCGTGAGCCGGATCGGGTAGCGTCCGCCGTTCTCGAGGGGGCATTCGGTCTCGATCTCGATGCCGATCCGCGAGACTTTCAGCACCCGGACGTCTCCGCGGACGCCTTTGATCGCGGCCGCCCATCCCTCGCCGGAGATCCGTTTGGCGAAGCGCTGTCCGGTACGCGCGGTAGCCCCGGACTTTTCGTGCTCGTTGGTCATTCCCGAAATCTTCCCGCGATGATACACCGCTTCCGGCGAACGGCGACTGCCGAAAACGGCGCGCGCGGAGCGCGGGTCAGAGGACGGCGAGCGCCGCGGCGATCGTCTCGTCCTCCTCCGCGAACACGGAGCGAAGATCGAGCAGCGCGCGCCCGGATTGCACGCGGACGATGATCGGGACGTCCCGCTCCCGCAGCGCGCGCGCGATCTCGTCGGCGCTTCGGCCGGGGCCGCCGATCGCGACGGCGGCCGACGGGATCGACCGTTCCGGGGTCGTCCCTCCGCCGAACACCGCGCGCGTGGCGACGGCCTCCGCGTGCAGGCCCCGCGGGGCCGCGGCGGCGAGGTGTTCCGCGCGCTCGCGGAGCGCCGCCGCGGGCGCCGCGGCGAGCGCGTAGAGCGGGAGCCCCGCGGCGCCCTCCGTGAGCCACGTCGCGATCGTCTCGAAGACGCCGGCGAGCGCGATCTTGTCCGGACGCAGCGCCCGGGCGAGCGGGTGCCGGCGGCAGCGCTCGACGCGCGAGCGCCGGCCGGCGAGGATCCCCGCTTGCGGCCCGCCGAAGAGCTTGTCGCCGGAGAAGGCGACGAGGTCGGCGCCCGCCTTCAACGCGTCGCCGGCGAGCTCCTGGCCGGCGATCCCGAAAGGGGAGAGGTCCGCGATCGTCCCCGATCCGTGGTCGTGGATCCACGGAAGGCGCCGGCGGCGGCAGAACCCCGCGATCTCGGAGAACGACGGGCGCGCGGCGTAGCCCCGGATCTCGTAGTTGGACGGATGCACCGTGAGGACCGCGGCGGTCCGATCCGAGCGGGCGCGCTCGAAATCCGCGATCTTCGTGCGGTTGGTGGTCCCGACCTCGCGCAGGCGGGCGCCCGAGGCCTCGAGGATCTCGGGGATCTTGAAGGAGCCGCCGATCGCGACGAGCTCCCCGCGGGAGACGAGGACCTCGCGGCCGGCGGCCGTCGCGGCGAGCGCGAGCAGCACGGCCGCCGCGTTGTTGTTGACGACGTGCGCGTCTTCGGCGCCGACGAGGATCGCCGCGAGTGCCCGGGTCTTCGTCCCCCGCGAGCCGCGCTTCCCGGTCGAGAGGTCGAGCTCGACCGCGTGGTATCCCTCCGCGGCCGCGGCGATCGCGGCCCGAACCCGGGCCGACAGAGGAGAGCGGCCGAGGTTCGTGTGGATCAGGACTCCGGTCGCGTTGACGACCCGCGGCGCCTCGGCCGCGAACCGTGCCGCGAGCTCGCGCGCGCAGCGCTCGAGGATCGCTCCGGGATCGGGACCGCCTTCGGTCTTCGCGGCCGTGCGTGCGGCGGCCTTGACGGCTTCGCGCCCGAAGCGGTCGATGAGCGGAGCCGCCCGGTGATCCGAGAGGATGCGGTCGATCGAGGGGGGGAGTCCGCGAGCCGGGCGCGGGCGTTCTTCCGCCTTCGTGGCCGCCTCCGGGCGCCGGCGCGTCATCGCCGCTGCCGGCCGCGCGCACGCGGGAAGCGCGTGCCCGCGGCCGCCGGCCTCGGGCCCGGGCGGAGCGCCGTCGGAAGCCTCATACCGTTAGAATGGAGAGGTTAGCAGATGTCGCTCGAGAAGGAGTTCGCCGCGTTCGAGGAAACGATCACCCGGGTGGGAAGAGAATACGACGTGTTCCTCTACGGGACCGGCAGCCGCCTCCCCGCCGAGGGCCGCCGCCGCCTGCAGGAGATGGCGCGGTCCCTCTCCTCGCAGAAGATCGATTCCCCCGCCGACCGCTTTCGCCTGAACTCGGTCCTCGGCCGCTACAACAGCCAGGTCGAGTTCTGGGAGCGGGCCGTCCGCCAGAAGGAGGAGGGGCGCGGCCGGTTTTCCCGGGGGGCCGCCCCGGCCCCGGCCAACGTTCCGGCGACCGCCTCCGTAGACCACGAGGCGGCGCGCTCGCCGGACGAAGCCCTGTTCGCCCGCTTCCTCGAAGCGCGGCGGGGGAACGGGGAGGACGTTTCGCGGCTGAGCTTCGAGAAGTTCCGGGAGCAGCTCGCCAGGGAGCGCGACGCATTGGCCGCTCGGACGGGAAAGACGGAATGGGAGTTCGACGTCGCCGGCGACAAGGGCCGCGTCCGTCTGATCGCCCGCCCATCGAAAGGGAAAACCGCATGAACCATCGAATCGTTTCCGCGGGGCTCGGCGCGCTCTTGGCGCTCTCCGCGACGGCGCTCGCGCAGACCGGCGTGTCGGGCCAGCCGGGCGTTGCGACCGGCCTGACGACGACGCCCGACGCGTCGAGCTCGCCGACGCCCTACATCCCTCCGCCTCCGACGCCGACGGAGACGCCGAGTGAGCCGGCGCCGCCCCCGACGTCGCCCTACATCCCTCCTCGTCCGACGCCGCACCCGACGACCCCGCGAACGAGCCCGCCTTCGCCGGCCGCGCCCGCCCCGGTCCCGTCGCCTTCCGGCCCGGCGGCCGCGCCTGAGCCTCCGCCTCCCGCTCCTCAGGCGGAAGGGAAGCGCCGGGGCGCCTCGTTCTACACCCCCTATCTTTCCGAGAGCGACGCTCTCGACCGCGCGATCCTCGACCTCACCGAGCAGGTCCGGGAGTATCCCGACGACCCGGGCTTGCGAAACGACCTCGGCAACCTCCTCTCCCGCCGTGGGTTCGCGAAGGAGGCGCGCGATCAGTATCGAAAGGCGGCGAAGCTCGATCGTGAGTTCTTCCTCGCCGATTACAACGAGGGCCTCCTCTGGGAGAAGGAGGGGAAGACATCGTCGGCGATCAAGGCGTACGAGCGGTCGATCAAGCGCAAGCCCGGCTTTCCCCTCTCGCGGTTCCACCTCGGCTTCCTTCTCGAGAAGGAAGGACGCGGCGAGGCCGCAATCGAGGAATACGCCAAGGCGCTGCGGATCGATCCGTCGCTGCGGTGGCCGGCGCGCAACCCGCTCGTCGTCCAGACGCGCCTTCTCTACCGCGCGTCGCTGGCCAATTACGACCGTGACCTCGCGGGCGCCACACTCGACGACGATTCGAGCTTCGCCGACCGCGCCGTTTGGGAGCGCCTCCATCCGCAGCATCCGGTCGACACCGGGGAGCTCGAGAGTCCGGAAGAGGAGGAAGCTCCCGTCGCCGCGGCCACCGGTGCGCCGACGGCCGCCCCGCTCATCGGGGGAAAGGCCGCTCCGGCCCGCCCCACGGACACGCGCCGCCAGCAACTGATCGATCGTTTCCGCCGCAATCGCGCCGGACGTCCGATCGCGAATCCGCCGGAGACCGTGGTCGCGCCGCCTCCGGCGCCCGTCGCGGTTCCTCCGGCGGCCATTCCGGCGCCGCCGCCCGAGGACGAGAACGCGCCGAACCCCGCGATGCAGGAGCCGCCGCCACCCGTCGCCTGAGCGACGCTCGCGCACCTCGGATCGCTCAGGCTCCCACATCGCGGAACTTTTCCATCGGTTACTTCGGAAAAGTTCTCGCGATGTGGCCTCCCGCGGCTCGGGCTCGAGCCCTCGACCGCTTCGGCGCCCGACGGGGGCTGGTCACCGTGCGGCTCGCCTGAGAAGGCTCGACCGCGCAACCGCCACCGCCCGAGCGACGCTCGCGGAGGAAGATCCCTCGCTCGATGGTTGCCGCCGCCCGGCGTCGGCAGGGGAGCTCGGGACTTAACCCTCCGCGCTCATGCCAATCTTCGCGCGGCGAAGAGCCCGGTCGTAAATTCGTGTTGGTAGCAGCGTTGACCATTCGCTTCGTGTGATTC
>Ga0075276_10000415_pt1 | contig 11208 bp, 15 predicted proteins | sample SF_Rice_5C_80N_4_FD_69770 | JGI IMG/M metagenome (GOLD analysis project Ga0075276, IMG submission 69770) | Rice paddy soil microbial communities from Twitchell Island, California, USA - SF_Rice_5C_80N_405 | ecosystem: Environmental > Terrestrial > Soil > Paddy field/soil | place: USA: Twitchell... | reverse complement strand
CCCGTCCAAGCCTGCTTCGTTGTGGCGCGCATGGCGCCTCCCTTTGAGCACCTCCTTCAAGCTGAGCCGCGCTTCATGAAGGACGCTTGAATCTGGATGGTCTAGATCTTCATGGTCCCGGCGGCGCCGCCGGGCCGCCGCCCTGTCCCCGCAGTTGGGCGAGCCTGGCCTGCTGCTCCGGGGTGAGGGTGTTCTTGATCGTGATCAGCAGCCCGATGTGCGCCCGCTTGACCTCGCGCTCCACGTTCAGCACTTGGTCCAGCTGCTGCAGCGCGGCGGCCTGGTCCACGCTGGGCTTGCTCAGCATGCTCGCCAGCCGCTGGGTCTGGTCCTGCATCTGCCACTGCAGGTCCACCGTCTTGTTCTGGAACTCCTGAATGGCCTTCGTGATGGTGGCGCGCTGCTCCGCCGACAGCCCGATGTCCTGCCCGTAGCGCATGATCAGCTCGGGCGCGAACAGGTTGCGGCCGATCGGGTCGTCCGGCGGCTGCGGCGGCTGGGGTTGCTGCGGCCCCTGGGCCGGCTGAGGCGGCCGCGGGGGTTGCTGCGCGACGCCGGCCGAAGCCGTCGCCAGCGTCAGCGCGAGCGCGAGATAGAGCTGCGGAGTCTTCACGCGTATCCTCCAGGGGTGAGTGCCGCTCACAGGGTCAAACGCGGCACGGTTTCGAGGTACTGGGCGCCGGGCACGCGCAGCAGGAAATCGGTGGGGCTTTGCCAGCGCGTGGTGGACAGGCTCACCAGCGGCTCGCGCGGCGCCCGCGAGCGCAGCAGACCGAACGCGGCGACGATTGCCACGACGGCGACGGCGATCGCGCCCGCCAGAGGCACGAGGCGGCCTCGCCGCGGGGGCTGGCGCGCGGCGGTGGACCGCAGCGCGGCAAACGCGGGCGCGGCCGCGGCGTCTTCCCGCCGCAGCGCGGCGAAGCGATCGCGCAGCTTCCGGTCAGCGGCGTCGTTCATGCGCGATCCCCTTCCAGCGTGCGGCGCAACGCCGCTTTGCCGCGCTCGTAGTGCGTGCGCGCGGTGCCTAGCGAGACGCGCAGCACCCGGGCGGCGTCGGCGATCGAGACGTCCTGGTAGAACACGAGATGCAGCACCTGCCGCTGGCGGGCCGGCAGGGCCGCCAGCGCCCGCTCCAGCACGCGGCTCTCCTCGGACCGCGCCAGCGCGGCCGCCGGATCGGGCCCGCCGTCCCGCGCCGCCGCGCCGAGCCAGCCCAGCGGCAGCCAGCGCCCAATGCGGTGCCGGCGCCGGGTCTCGGCCGCGGTGTGGCGCACCACGCCGAAGAGCCAGGTGCGGAACGCCGAGCGGCCGTCGAACCGCGCCCGCCCATCCAGGATCTTGAGGTAGCTGGTCTGCAACACATCCTCGGCCTCGGCCCGGTCTCCCGCGCAGCACGCCAGCGCCCACCCGAAGGCGGCGGTGTGCACGTGGTCGAGCTCACGCTCGAGGTCAGCAGGCTGCATCGCGCCTTCGGCCTGGTGGGAAATGAGTGCCGCCGGTGGGCGATCTATATGACGCCGCGCCCCCGGGAGCCTTTCAAGGCGCGTCGCCGCAGGCGCCGAGCGGCGGTTTCAGCCGCCGATCAGCGCACCGCGGCCGCACGCGCGCTCAGCGCCAGCGCCACGCCGTTGGTCCAGCCGAAGCCGTCCTGTGCGGGATACTCCCCGCCGCCGGCCCGCCGCGTGATGTCCACGACGTTGTACTTCTCCACCATCTTCCCCGTCGCGCGATACGTGCGCCGGTTGAGCGCGAGCCAGCGCGCCCCCGCGGTGTCGGCGAGCGCCTGCGCGCCGTAGCGGCGCACGCCTTCGATGGCCAGCCATTCGAGCGGGGGCCAGCCGTTGGGCGCGTCCCACTGCTGCCCGGTGGGGATCAGCGTCGTGACGAAGCCGCCCGGGTGCAGGAAGTCGCGCGCGAGCCGTGCAGCGACCGCCCGCCCCTGCGCGGGAGTGGCGAGCCCGAAATACAGCGGCGCCGCGGCGGCGAGCGTGGGGCGATCGGTCACCCGCTGCCCGGTGCGCCAGCGCACGTCGTAGAAGTAGCCGCTATCGGGATCGTACGCGGCGGCCACCAGCGCCTCACGCCGGGCCGCCGCCGCGCTGTCGAACCGCGCCGCCACCGCGGCATCCCCCGGCTGCCCGCGATAGCGGCGCAGCGCCGCGATCGTGCGCTCGGCATTGTACAGCAGGCTATTCAGGTCCACCGGCACGAGCCGGGTCGTCTCCAGCGTGCGCAGGTCCGTGGGGTCGCGCAGCCAGCGGCTGGAGAAGTCCCAGCCGCTTTCCGCGGTCGCTTTGAGGTTGCGGTACAGGGCCTCGCGCCGCGCTTCCGGCACCCGCTGCGCCAGCTCGTAATCCGGCCGGTAGGCTTCCGGCCGTGGCTCGGGCAGGTCGTCCCAATAGCGATTGAGCAACGCGCCGTTCGGCAGGCGCACCACGCGGCGATACGCCGTCCCCGGCTTCAAGCGCTCGGCGCCGTCCATCCAGAACGCGTGCTCGGCCTCCAGCGCCGGCAGGTAGCGCAGCGCCTGCGCGGTATCCGTGGCGCTCGCGTACAGGCCCACCATCGCGGCGAAATACGGCGGCTGGCTGCGACTGAGATAGTACGTGCGATTGCCGTTGGGGATGTGGCCGAACGTGCGGATCAGGTACGCGAAGTTGTCCAGCATGTCCCGCACCAGATCGGTTCGGCCGCTCGCCACGAGGCCGAGCATGGTGAAGTAGGAATCCCAGTAGTAGACCTCGCGGAACCGGCCGCCCGGCACCACGTACGGCTCGGGCAGCGGGATGAGCGAAGCATGCGGGTCCGATGCGTCCGCGTGGCGGGTGAGTACGGGCCACAGCGCCTCGATGTGCTGCTCCATGGTGCGCGTGGTGTCGGTGTGAAAGTCGCCGGCCGCCGGCTGCGGCAGCTCGAAGTACCGCTCCACGAACGCGCGCAGGCTGAACCCCGCGCTGTCGCGCGCGGCGGTGTAGCGCGCGATGATCTGCTCCGGCGCGATGCGCGGCCGGGCGTCCACGAACGTCTTGGAGTCCGGGAAGATGCCCGAGAGCTGGACCGCCGGGAACAGGGCCCCGAGATCGCGTGCGGGATCGTAGTAGCGTTGCGCGGCCGCGGGCTGCGGGCCGGCCGGCGGGGCGCCGCGGCACGCGGTGGCGAGCGGGGCGGCGAGGGCCAGCGCGGCCCACAGCGCGGCGCGGCGGGTCACGACCGGTCCTCGACGACGCGTGGCCGATCGCGCACGCGATCCACGACACACAGGAATCCCAGCGGCTCGCGTCCGGTGGCGCGGAACTGGTGCGTCGTGCCGGGCGCGACATACACGCAGTCGTACGGCGCAATCGGCCGCGTGTCGCGACTCAGCACCACGTGGCCGCTGCCGCGCAGCACCACCACGGCGTGCGGGTGCTGGTGCAGCTCCAGCGTGGAGTAGCCGCCCGGCTGGACCTCGAAATAGCGCGTGATGAACGTGAGGGCTTCCTCGCCCGGCCCTTCGCCGAGCAGCGTCTGCCGCGTGACCTCCTTGAACGGGGCGCGCTCGGCCTTGTACGCCTGGCGCTCGATCCCCTGCCAGCGGTAGTCACGACACGTGATGATCTTCGATGCCTGCGCCATCGCTCGACCGCCTGATGGAGTCCACGAGCCGCGCGGTGGCCGCGCGGAGATCGCGCTGGGTGTAGAGACTGGAGCCTACCAGAAACATGGTATCCCGCCCGTAGCGCCTGATCCAGTACGGCACGCGCGCGGCGTCCACGCCGCCGCCCGCCACGGGCAACGCGGGCTTGAGCCGGCCCAGCGGCGCGCGCAGGCGGTGATTGATCGCCAGGCAATCCGCGAGCGTCAGGGGAAACCGGCTCTCCGCGTTGGGATAGATCACCGCGTCGCTGCCCATCAGCCGGAACAGCGTGCCGTACAGCACGGCGGGGGCGATCCCGTGCCGGCGTTCGAGCAGGCTGCCGGTGAACGTCGGGTGCGCCAGCACGGCGACATCGCCACGGGCCGCGACGGCGCGCACGGTGTCCGGCCCGATCAGCAGCGGGCTCAGCAGCACGCCGCGGCAGCCCCGCGCGAGCGCGTAGTCCAGATCGTCGAAGAGCTGCGCGCCGCCGCGCGCCAGGTTGGGCGCGTAGACGGCGTGCCCGCCGGTGCGCGCGTTGGCCTCGCAGACGGCATCCTGACAGCGGGCCACCCGGTCCTTGAACGGTGCCGTGGCCTGGTCGGCGAGTCCGTGATCGTCCTTGACGATGTCCGCGCCGCCCGCGGCAAAGGCGTAGCAGATCCTGGCGAGCGCGGCACCGGAGAGGCCGATGGGCTTGGCCGGCGCGCACAGCAGCGGGCGCTGCGGGACGCCGCACAGCTTGCGTAATCCGGCCACTCCGAACGCGGGGCCCGAGTAGCGCGCGAGCAACGGGCCGGGGAGCGTGAGGTCGGCCAGGCGCGCGCCGCGCCCCAGAGACGCGTTGCCGAACAGCAGGTTGAGCAGCTGGAGCAGCGCGTCACCCACGACCGCGGGATCGTAGGAGCAGCGCACGCGCCAGCCGCGGGCGCCGTGGCGCGCGAGCGCCTCGATCCGCCCGACCATGCGACGGCTCGCCGGCGGCACACACGCGGCCGGCACCTCGACGGTCTGCTCCACGGTGAGCTCCCGCGCCTTGACCAGGGCCATCCGGCGGCTGCCGGCCACCAGCTCGTACGTCGTCCGGATGCGACCCGTTCGGGGTTGGGCCACCACACCTCACGCTTGCGTTGGAGTGACTGCACGTTCGCGCCTCCGACCGGGCGTTGTCCAGCTTGCGAGCCTCGCGCCCGCTGGTAGCTTGTGTGACGTCACCTCTCACCGGAGACTGGCGATGAAGCTCAACGTGAAGGCCATGGCGCTGACGGCGGGCATTCTCTGGGCGGCATGCTTCTTCGTGACCGGGATCGCCAACCTGATCTGGCCGGCGTACGGCGATGCGTTCCTCACGTGGGGGGCGTCGATCTACCCCGGGTACCATGGTCCCGGCGGCTTCGGCTCCGTGATCGTGGTGACACTGTACGCGCTGCTGGACGGGTTGATCTGTGGCGCGCTGTTCGCCTGGTTGTACAACGCTTTTGCCGGAGGCGGCCACAACGCATGAACGAAGAGACATTCAACCTCGGCGTGCGCAAGTTCCTCAAGCGGTTCGGGGTGACGGCGCAGCGCGAGATGGAAAGAGTCGTGGCGGAGGGCATTCGATCCGGCCGCCTGACAGGCACGGAGACGCTCAAGGCGCACGCGACGCTGGCGATCGACGGCCTGCCGCTGCGCATGGCGATTGAAGAGGACATTCCGCTTGAGGAGCGATAGACGGATACCCTCCGTCTATCCATCCATCCGTCGTGTCAATCGGGAGGGGCTGAATCCATGACTGTGCAACGATCCATCCGATGGCTGGTTTGCGTCGCCGCGCCGGCTCTCGTACTCGCCTGCGGCGGCGGCAAGAAGGGTGGTGAAGCCAAGGTGACCACGCCCGCCAATCCCCTGACCCAGCCCAATTCCGCCGAGATGAACCAGACCGCACCGGACTCGTTCCGCGTGCACTTCGCGACCAGCGCCGGCGACTTCGAGATCGAGGTCGTCCGCGACTGGGCGCCGCGCGGCGCCGACCGGTTCTACAATCTGGTCAAGCACGGCTGGTACGACGGGGACCGCTTCTTCCGCGTGATTCCGAAATTTGTGGTGCAATTCGGCCTGAACGGCGACCCGGACATCGGGAAATGGTGGCGCAACGCCCGCATCGTGGACGACTCGGTGAAGCACAGCAACGTGCGTGGCACGATCACCTTTGCCAAGGCCGACCGCAATACGCGCACCACCCAGGTGTTCATCAGCCTGCAGGACAACAGCCGGCTCGACGGCGATGGCTTCTCGCCGTTCGGCCAGGTCGTCTCGGGGATGGACGTGGTGGACAAGATCACGGCGCAGTACGGCGAGCGGCCGAGCCAGCAGGACATCCAGGTGCGCGGCAACGCGTACCTCAACGAGAACTTCCCGAAATTGGACTACATCAAGGCGGCGACGGTCGTCCAGCCGTAGGACGGCCCGCCGGCAAGGGGGTGCTCATGCTCGCTACGGTGATCGCACGCGCGCGGCGCGGCGTCTTGGCGGCGGCCGGCCTGATGGTCGTGGCCGCCCTCCCGCTCACGGCCCAGACGGCCGCCCCCGCGGCGGATCGGGTGGATCTCAACGCGCTCTACAAGATCAAGGAAGAGGGCTTCCAGCATTCGCAGGTGATGCAGATCGAGAGCTACCTGACCGACGTCTACGGGCCGCGGCTGACCAACTCGCCCAACATCAAGGCCGCGGCGCAATGGACGGTGCAGCAGCTCCTCGCGGTCAAGGCGTGATCAGTGCAGGATGAACCAATCCATGCTCACGCCTACGAGCCAGTGCAGGATGGCGACGTACCAGATCGAGCCGAGCTTGAGGTCCACCCAGCCGAACACCAGACCGGCGGGCAGCGCGGACGCGGTTTCGTTGATCGCCCGGCCGAAATGCGCCGTCACGGACAGGGCGGTCTGGAGCGCGTTCGCCGATCCCTCACCGAGGTCCCGGCGCAGTCCGAATAGCAGCACGCCGCGAAACAGCACCTCCCAGGCTCCGAAATAGAGGAATTGCAGCAGGGCATACGCGACAAACCCGTGATGCGCCGCCACCGGAAACAGCGGATAGACGGCGCGCATGGTGGGCGAGGCCGCGCCCAGCGCCCCCGCCAGGACCGCGAGCGGCGCCGCGGCGACGAGTAGGATGAATCCCGCCCGCACGTTGCCGAACCCGAGGCCGAGCTGCTCGAGCGACAGGCCGGTCAACCGCCGCGCCGCCACGACCGGCACGACGGCCAGCAACACGGCCGCCACGGCGAAGTGTGCGCCGTCGGGCAATGCACGCAGGGTCATGGCTGCCCAGCCCCTGGTGGCGGACGAGACACCGATCACGTCCGCGCGACCGACATAGTAGAACGCCAGCAGCGCGCCCGTGGCCGCCAGGACGAGCAACTCGGCGCCGTAGCGCAGGCGGGAGTGGGGGTGGGCCGTGAGCGGATGGCTGGTCATGATTGGCCTCCGTTGCTGCGCCACGCGAGCCACGTGAGCGTCTCCCCCAGGCCTTGCTCCAGGGGTCGCGGCTCGTAGCACAGGTCCCTACGCGCCGGCGTGATGTCGGCGCGCCGGTCTTCGAGGAACACGCGCACCCAACCGGGCGTGATGAAACAACGCCCGCTCACCGCGGCCCAGAGCTCGGCCGCGCGCCCCACGGCGAGCGCCGCGCCCGGAGGCAGCGGCACCACCCAGCGGCGGGTGCCCGTGAGGCGGCTGGCCAGGTCGAGGACGGCGCGCAGCGAGGCGTTTTCACCGCCCAGGATGTAGTGCGCGCCGCTCTTGCCGCGGTGTGCGGCCAGGATGATCCCGGCGGCCACGTCGTCCGCGTGCACGTAGTTGCCGAGCACGTCGCGGTCAGCCAGGCGGACGCGCAGGCGCCCCCGGAGATACAGATCCACTGCCTTGGTGACGCCGTTGGCGTCGGTGAGCGGTCCGGGGCCGTACACGCGCGTGGGATGCACGATCACGGCGTGCCGGCCGCGAGCGGCGTATGCCTCCACCAGGCGCTCGCCGTCACGCTTCGTGCGCTCGTACCACGTGGGGAGCTGGGAGCGCCCGTTGACCGGGGCCCGCTGAAACGGGGGCAGGGTCAGGATGGTGGAGACGTGGACGAGGCGGGCGACCTGCTCCTGCGCGGCCAGCTCGAGCAGCGTGCGCACCGCCTCGACGTTCACGCTGGTGAAGTCGGTGGGATCGCGCGACCAGGCGCGCGCGCACGCGGCCAGATGCAGTACGGTGCGCGCCCCGGCGATGCCGCGGGCCAGGGCGTCACGGTCGCGGACGTCGCCCACGACGACCTCGATCCCGTCGCGCACGTCGGTGGGCAGGGCCTCCGGGTGGCGGGCGAGCACGCACACGCGCTCCCCGGCGGCGAGCAAACGCCGCAGTACGTACGGGCCGATGAAGCCCGTGGCCCCGGTGACGAAGACGTGGTCGCTCATGCGCCACCTCCCAACGAATCGAACGGTTGTAGGGCGGGCGCCAGCTCCCGCAGCGGCGCGGCACGGCGGCGAGCCTGGCCCGGCGCGAACAGCGCCACGAGCGCGGGCACGACGGCCAGCTGGATGGCGAGCGCCCACGCGATACCGGCCAGCGAGTCCACGCCGTAGTGGTTCTGGGTATAGACGGTCGCGACGACGACGCCCAGCGCTTCGACCGTGAACAGCGCCGCCACGCCGCGCGGGAACCAGCGCCACGCGATGACCGCGATGGTCACCACGCCGGCGACGTGCGAGCTGGGAAACGCACAGCCGTGCGCGTCCCCGACCCGCTGCGCCGCGGCGACCAGATGGTAGAACAGGCCGGCGGTATGGGGCCCCTGGTACGGCGTGCCGATGAAGTGCGGGCCGTATACCGGGAAGGCGATGTACACGGCGTAGCAGGTGAGGTACGTCGCCATCAGGCGCAACGTCGCGTCGCACAGGGCCGCGCGGCGTCCCAGCGCGGCGAGCAGGATCGGCGGGCCGAAGATGAACCCGTAATACACGTAGTAGGCGAAGAACATCGGCTCGCTGATCCACAGCGTGTCGAGCCGCGGCAGCAACACGGCGTGCAAGTGCACCCCGAACACCGCGAGATCGAGCGCCTCGATCGCGGGATCGAGCTGCTGATGCCCCAGGATGTCCCGCAGCAGCTCGATCTCGGTCCAGAAGGCGAGCAGCATGATGAGCGGATAGATCTCGCGCACGGCCGCCATGATGCTCCAGCGCCGGGGCGGCGCGGCCACGAGCAGCCACGGGAGCGTGACCGCGCTCAGGTGCGTGGCGGCGATCCACGAGGCGTACGGCGTCTGGCGCCAGTGGGCCAACCAGATGAGGCCCAGCGCCAGGTTGTACGTGGCCACCAGGACGTGCACGGGCGCGGTGCGGCGGGTCAGATCCACTGTGCCTCCCGGTACCAGGCGGCCGTCGCCGGCACGCCGCGCGCGATGGGGAACTGCGGGCGAAACGCCAGGTCGTGCACGGCCCGGCCGGCGTCACATACCCAGCGCTGCTGCGTGAGCTCGCGGACGCGGCCCCGGTTGAGCACGGCGGCGCAGCCCTGAACGGTGGCCGCGAGCTCGGCGCCGACCGCCACGACGCGGGCCAGCGCCGCAGGCAGCGAGACCAGCACGGGCTGGCGCTGCAGCGCCTGCCCGACGGCCGCGGCGAAGGCGCGCCACGAGATAATTTCGGGGTGCGCCAGGCAGTACGTCCGCATGCCGCTGGGCCGGCGTTCCGCGATGGCGAGCAGTCCGGCCACCGCGTCCTTCACGTAGATCATGCTCATCTCGCGGTCCCACGAGCCGATTCCCAAGGCGATGCCCCGCTTGACCAGCCGGAAGAACATGAGCACGCCTTTTTCGCGCGGGCCGTAGACGCTGGGCAGCCGCACGATCGTCCCGGACACCCGATCCGCGAACGCGTGCATCAGGATCTCGGCTTCCAGCTTCGACCAGCCGTAGGGCGACAGGGGGCACGGCGCCGTGTCGGGCGTGAGCGGGTCGCCGTTCTTGCACGGGCCGATGGCCGCGATGGAAGACATGAGCACGACGTGTGGCGAGCGCCCGTTGTGCCGGGCGGCCGCCCGCAGGACGTGCTCGGTGCCTTCGGTGTTGACCGCGTGGAATTCCGCCGCGCTGCGGGCTTCCGTGAGGCCGGCGAGGTGGAACACCACGTCCGCGCCGTCGAACACGCGCGCGAGCGCGGCTTCGTCCTGGATGCCGCACTCGACCCAGTCGACGTGCAACCCTTCGAGCCAGCGGCGCGAGGCGCCGGGCCGCTCCACGCACGCGACGTCGGCGTCGCGCCGTACCAGCTCTTCGATGAGATGGCTACCGATGAACCCGGCTCCACCCGTCACGACCGCGCGCATGGCGCCTCCAATGCTGAGTGCGGGTGCAGTGTGCAGCGGCGCGGTCAAGCAGACGTCAAGCGCGGCGGGGCCACGGGCAGCCGCCGCGGCAGCGTGCGCCCGGCCGGACCGAGCGCCCGCACGACCCAGCGGGCGAGGTCGCGCAGGAACGCCGTGTACGACGGGTAGATCTGGGCGCCGGTCGCCCGCAGCTCGTGCGCCAGGAGCCGGTGCACGTGCCGCAGGTTGTACCACGGCACCGCGGGATAGAGGTGGTGCTCGATGTGGTAATTCAGGTTGCACATGAAGAACGACACGAACCGGTTGCTTGGCACCGTCCGCGTGGCGGTGACTCGTTGGCCGGGATCGGTGAGGCTGTGCTCTGCGAGCGTCCGGACGTTGGTGAGCTGGCGCGCCACCAGCGCGGGGAAAATCCACACGTGCAGCATCACGTGGAACGGCACCAGGGCGAACGCGGCCACGAAGCCGCCTACGATCAACCCGTACTCGACCAGAATCACCCGCCGCTCGGCGGGGCGCCCGTGGAGCGCGTTGGCCGGCCCGACGCGATAGAAGCCGAACAGCTCGCCCGCCAGAAAGGTGAGACAGAGCAACAGCGCCAGGACGCGGGGGTTCCGGGAGAAATTCTCCAGCTCGTCCGGATCGAGCGGCCCCCGCTCGTGGCGGTGATGCGGCAGGTGACCCACGCGGTACGCCGTCACCGACAGGAACGCGGGCGCGTCGCACAGGAAGCCGATCCAGTGATTGAGCCGGCGGTTGCGGAACAGAATGCCGTGGACGGCCTCGTGCATCAGGATGACGAGGCCCTGGATCGTGGCACCCATGACGAAGTAGCAGGCCAGACCCACCACGAGCGGCGCGTGGAGCGCCGCGTATCCCGACACCGCCCAGATCGCGGCGAACGCGACGATCTTGAGGTTCCACCAGGGGTTGAGGTGGTGCAGCCGGCGCAGCACGTCGCGGCGGGCGGGCGCGGCGTCGCGAAAGCGCGGTGGATAGGTGCCCGCGGCGGTCATGGCCGCGGCTCCGCGCGGCCGAGGGTGATGGTCGAGCGCATGCGGGTCACCGCGGCCACGACGCGTACCGGCGCCTCTTCCTGCGGGAAATGCCCCACGTGCGGGATCGTGTCGGCGCTGAATACCGGCAATCGGCTCTGGAGCAGCTCGATTTCGCGGGCGGGCGGCCCGCTTGCGTGGCGCGCCGCGCCGAGCAGCAGCAGCACGGGGCAGCGCA
>Ga0075276_10000414_pt1 | contig 11239 bp, 9 predicted proteins | sample SF_Rice_5C_80N_4_FD_69770 | JGI IMG/M metagenome (GOLD analysis project Ga0075276, IMG submission 69770) | Rice paddy soil microbial communities from Twitchell Island, California, USA - SF_Rice_5C_80N_405 | ecosystem: Environmental > Terrestrial > Soil > Paddy field/soil | place: USA: Twitchell... | reverse complement strand
GAGGCGGCGACCAGGAGAGCGTCGTAGGCCGTCGCGGTCTGCGACGCGATCTGCTGGCGGACCTGTGTCCAGGCGAGCTTCGCCGCCGGGAGCGCCGCCCCCGAGACCCGCCGGTTCAGCCGGAACTTGTCGGGGAAGGGGATCGTGAAGCTCGCCCCGACGTCGCGCGACTGGGCGGAACGGAAATTCAGGATGCTCGATTGCTGCTCGTACGTCCAGGCGAAGGCCGGATCGGGAAATGCGGTCGCCTGAGCGATGCCGGCCCGGGCCTGGTCCACCTGGGCGCGCGCCGCGGCGATCTCCGGGTTTCGGGCGAGCGCCTCCGCGACGGCGTCCCGGCGAGACAGGCGAGGCGAGTCCTGGCCCGCCGCCGGCAGGGCGGCGAGCGCGGCGGCGCAGAAAATTCGCAGGAAACGCGGAACAGGCCCGGACCGCAAGGTGACCTCCTCTCGATTTCGGGAACGGGAATCGGGAAAGATCGGGTCAGGCGGCGGGCGGCGGAGGGCGGCTGTCGACCGAGGCACGGGGAGCGACGAACGGAGAAACGGGAGCGAGGGCGGCGACGGATTCGACGGCCGCCGGGATTCCGACGGGAACCGCGACCGAAGGCCGGGCGCTCAGGGTGCCGTCGAGCGTGCATGCAGCGCACGTGTCGCCGGCGGGGAGCGCGGACGGTCGAGCGACGCGGGTTTCGGTGCCGATGAGCGCCATGTCGTTATCGGCTGCCGAGTGGAACGACGTCGCGATGAGCAGGAAGAGCATTGCTCCGAGGAGCCCGAAAGCTTTCCCGCGACGGCTGGTCCGCGTCTTCATCGCCCGCGACCTTAGCAGATTTCCCCGCCAATTCAATCGTCCGGGCGAAAAAAGGCCCGGCCCCCGAGGGACCGGGCCGAGGTTTCGGACCGGAAGGGCGAACCGCCCGACCTATTCGATCGAGATCTTCGTCGCGAGGATGCTGCCGTCGCCCTGGAGCGTGCCGTTCACCTCGACGCTCATTCCGTCGGCGAGATCGGCGAACGTCTTCAGGTTGTGGTGCTGCTGGATGACGGTTTCGGAATTCACGTCGATCGTGACGTCTCCCTGGTCCGTCGTGAGGACGAACGTCATCGTTCCGCCGTCCGGCGTTCCGTTGATCGTGCCGGAGACCTCGACTTCCTGCGCCTCGGGCGGCTCGAAGCTCACCTTGCACGCCACGATGCTGCCGTCGCCCTGGAGCGTGCCCTCGACTTCGACGACGTCGCCGTCGGCCACGTCGGCGCAGGTCGCGGAGGTGTGCTTCGGTCCGAAGTACTGCGTGGTGTCGGTCAACGCGATCGTGACTTCCCCGGAGGCGTCGGTCATGACGACCAGCGTTCCGGCATCGCAATCGGGCGTTCCGCTGACGATTCCGGAGACCTCGTCCCCACAGGTATCGCCCTCTTCCGGCGCTTCGAAATTCACCTTCGCCGCGAGAACGGACGTCTCCCCCGGCGTGCCGCAGACCTCGACGGTGTCTCCGATCGCGATCTGGCCGCAGGTCGACGCCGTGTGGCCCTTCGTGAAGAACAGCGTGTTCGGGTCGAAGGTGACGGCGACGTCACCCGAGTCGGTCGTGACCGTCATCGTGCCCGCGCCGCAGTCGATCGCGCTGACGGTTCCCTGGACCTCGGTGGCGCACTCCGTTCCGGATCCGCCCTGGGTCCCGCTGCCGTTGTTCTGGACGAACACGGCGGCCGCGAGGTACCCACCGCCGTCCTGCGGAGCCGCCTTGACGTGAATGCGGGCGCCCACGACGATCTGATCGAGCGTCATCACGGTCCAGCCGTGCCGGATGACGGTCGAGCCGTCGACGGTGACCACGACCGCCCCGAGGACCGCGTCGTCCATCGAGATCGTCCCGGCCCCCGTGTCGACCGCCGTCACGAGTCCTTCGAGCTCGGCGCCGTAATGCCCGCGCCCGTCGGTGGGCATGAGCGATGAGCCGTGTTGCGAAGGGGTTGCGATTCGCGTGTGGCCGCGGTCGGCGCGCGCCGGGCCTGCCACGATCGCGCAGAGGAAAGCGAGACAGAGACCGACTGCGGAGAATCGGAACCGGGTTGGCATGGACTCCTCCTCTGGAAGGCTCCGGAGGACTCTGCAACTCCCTTTCGGGGAATTCCGATCAAGGGGATTTCAGAAACCCTCGGACACCGCCGGGGATTCTAGCAAATTCTCGGCCAGTTCAACCTGCCCTGAGGAACAGGGAAACTCCCAGGAGGAGGGCGAAACCGGCGATCGTCGAGGCGACGACCGGAATGCCGCTGCTCGTCCGGTGCGCTTCGGGAAGCAGGTGCGCGGCGCCGAGATAGAGGAAGAAACCCGCGAAGACGCCGAGGGCCGGCGCCAGGAGCGCGGGGGAGAACCTCCACACGAGCGTCGACGCGGCCCCCAGACACGGCGCCGCCGCGTCGGCGAGGAGCCACGCGTTGGCGCGCGAATCGCTCTTTTCCTTCAGGAGCATCGCGGTGTTCAGGCCGTCGGAGAAGTCGTGTGCGATGACGGCCGCCGCCACCGCCGCTCCCGCGGAGGGCGAGACCTGGAAGCCGACGCCGATCGCCGCGCCGTCGAAGAAGCTGTGGACGGTGACCGCGAGCGCCCCGAGATCGCCGACGTGCGAGTGCCCCGGCTCCCCATAGTTGGGCTCGGGATGCGAATGGAAAGCCAGGAATTTCTCGAGCAAATGGAACGCGAGAAACCCCGCGGCGGCGAACCCCGTGACCATGACCGGCGGCCGCCCGAGCGCATTTGCGATCGCGAGCCCCTCGGGGAGGAGGTCGAAGAGCGCCGCCCCGAGGAGCATCCCGGCCGCGAGGCCGAGAAAGAGGTGGAGTCGGTTCCCCGACCGGCGCCCGATGATCCCCCCCGCCAGGGTCGAGAAGAACGTCAGCAGCGCGAGGATGATCGCCATGGTGCGCGATCATACGGGGAAAGGAGTCGCGAGTCGCGAGTCGAAAGTCGTATGTCACAGTCGAAAGCGGCAGAACGTTCCCCGGTGGCTACCCGCCCGCCAGAGATCATCGCCGGCTGGGACACGCCGCCTCTCGGCTCGAGCGTCGGCCTCACCCCTGCGGGTCGTCCTCCGGCCGGAGGATTCGCGAGGCGCCGCCGGTCGCGGCGCCCATCCCGTGGATCAGGATCTGCTCGAAGTGCGCGGCGGGAAGCGGAGGGCTGAAGAGATAGCCCTGAGCGAGGTCGCAGCGGTGCCGCCGCAAAAACGCGAGCTGCCGCTCGTTCTGGACGCCCTCGGCCGTGACCGTGAGCTTCATGCCGTGGGCGAGCACGATCACGGCGCGCGAAATCGCGGCGTCGTCGACGCTCGTGTCGATGTCGCGGAGGAACGACTGGTCGAGCTTGATCGTGTCGATCGGCAGGCGCTTCAGCATGCCGAGCGAGGAATATCCGGTGCCGAAGTCGTCCATGCTGATGTGCACGCCGAGGTGGCGGACCGCGTAGAGGACGGCGAGGCTCTCGTCGGGGTTGTTCATGGCGAAGCTCTCCGTGATCTCCATTTCGATCTGGCGCGGTTCGATCCCGGCGTCTCGCAGCGCCCGCCCGATGTCTCCGGCGAGCGTCGGGATGGCCAGTTGCCGCGTCGAGAAGTTGATCGCGAGCCGCGGCGGCCCGAGGCCGCCGTCCTGCCACGTCCGCGCCTGGGCGGCGGCCGTCGCCAGGACCCACGCGCCGAGCGGGACGATCAGGCCGGTCTCCTCGGCGAGGGGGATGAACTCCGACGGCGCGATCAGGCCGCGCTCGGGGTGCCGCCATCGCACGAGCGCCTCCATCCCGACGACCTCCGCGGTCGCGAGATCGAGGATCGGCTGGTAATAGATGAGGAGCTCGCCGTTCTCCACGGCGCGCCGGAGCCCCGTCTCGAGGGCGAGCCGGTTCACCGAGCGCGCGTTCAAGACGGGCGTGAAGAGCTGGTAGTTGTCGCGTCCCTGTTCCTTGGCCCGGTACATGGCGGTGTCGGCGTTCTTGATCAGCGCTTCACCCGACTCGCCGTCGTTCGGGAAGACGCTGATGCCGAGGCTCGTCGTGACGTAGAGCTCCTCGTTTCCGATCCGGAAGGGGAGACGGAGACCGCCGACGATCTTCTCGCCGACCCGCACGGCGTCCTCGACGTGGTTCAGGTCGGAAAGCACGACGACGAACTCGTCTCCGCCGAGCCGCGCGACCGTGTCCCCCTGGCGGACGACGCTCGTCAGCCGGTCGGCGACGCGCTGGAGGAGCCGGTCGCCCATCGGGTGCCCGAGACTGTCGTTGACCACCTTGAAGCGGTCGATGTCGAGGAAGAGGACCGCGATGGAGCGGCCGTCGTGGCGCGCCCGCGAGAGCGCGATCTCCAGGCGGTCCTGGAGGAGCGCGTGGTTCGGGAGACCCGTGAGCGCGTCGTGGTACGCGAGGTGCTCGATCCTCTCCTGCGCGCGGCGCCGTTCGGTGATGTCCTCGGCGGTGCCCGCGACCCCGATCACGCGGCCGCCGGCCAGGAGAGGCGCGATCGAGAACGTGATCGGCGCGAGCGTCCCGTCGCGGCGGACGAGATCCGTCTCGAAGAGCGAAACGGGGGTGCGTTCGCGCGCGGTTTTCCGGAACTGCGCGCGGACCTCCTCGAGACGGGCGACGGGAATGACGCGCTCCGCCGGCGCGCCGATCAGCTCCTCCGTCGGGAACCCGGTGATCTCGCAGGCGCGCCGGTTCACGAGGGTGAAACAGCCCCGCCGGTCGAGCGCGAAGATCGCGTTCGTCGCGCTCTCGAGGACGCGCTCCCGGAACTCGTCGGCGTTGCGCAGCGCCTCGGCCGACCGTTTCCGCGCGATCGCCGCCGCGATGTGGCGGGAAACGAACATCAGGATGTCGCGGTCCTTCTCGCGGAAGCGCTGCTCCGGCGAGTAGCTCTGGACGACGAGGGCGCCGAACACCTGGTCTTCCGTCCGGAGCGGCACCCCGAGCCAGTCGATCGAGGGAGCGCCCCGGGGAGTCACGAGACCGCGCGCGAGGAGCGTCTCGAACGTCTCGGGGGAGGCGAGAAGCGGCTCGCCGGTCTCGAGCACGTAGTCGGTGAGCCCCCCGGCCGCGCGCGCGGGAGGCGCCGGCTCGGCTTCGTCGGCGAAGTAGGGGAACGTGACACGCCCGGAGCCGTCGCGGAGCGCGATGTAGAAGTTGCGGGCGTCCATCAGCTCTCCCACGATCCGATGGATCGCCGCGTAGAACTGAGGCAGGTCGTCGGCGGAGGAGGCCGTCTCGGCGATGCGGTAGAGCGCCGACTGGAGGCGTTCGGCCTCCTTGCGCTCGCTGATGTCCCGGCCGATGCCGACGAGGCCGACGACGGCTCCGTTCTCGTCGCGGATCTGCGAAGTCACGAGCTCGAGGGGGAACTCGCGGCCGTCCCGCGCGATGCTCACGACCTCCCCTTTCCACCCGCCGCGCCGCGTCTCGCGGAGGATCTCGTCGCCGCGCGACGGCGCGTTCCGGGGGGACCACAGCATGCGCACGGGCCGTCCGATCACTTCGTCGAGCGGGTATCCGTAGGCCTTCACGAATGCGTCGTTGACGAAGATGAGCCGGTCGTCGAGGTCGGTGATCCTCGCGATGTCGGAGACGCTCTTCATGGAGTCCTTGAAGAGATGGAGCTCTCGCTGCGCGCGCCGGCGCTCCGTGATGTCGCGATAGTTCACGACGAGAGCGTCGATTCCGGCCTCGCCGAAATGGTTCGTCCCGGTGCCCTCCATGTCCCGCCACGTTCCGTCCCGGTGGCGCACGCGGTACTCCGCGACCTCCGTCCTTCCCGGATGCTCGAGCGCCGCCGCGAAGACGGCGCGGGCTCGCTCGACGTCATCGGGGTGCACGAGGGAGAACGCGTCGCGGCCCACGAGCTCCTCGGGCGTGTAGCCGACGAGACGCTCGTGAGAGGCGCTCGCGAAGACGAAGCGGCCTTCCCGATCGAGGAGCGCGATTCCATCGGCGCTGTTCTCGACGAGCGCCCGGAAGAGCTCCTTGCCGTTGTCGAGGGACGGGACGCGGCGGGAGTTCATGCGGTGCGGATCATCTTGTCATCGCCGCTCAGTGCCGGGCAAGAGGCCCGCACTCGGCCGGCTCGCGGACCTCGATCTGGATCGTCGCGTGCTCGACGTGGTGATCGCTCCGGAGCTTCTCCTCGACCTCGCGCAGCACGGCGGACGGGTCGGTGCCGGGGCCGATCGCGACGTGGAGGCTCGCGCAGTGGACGCCGGACGTGAGGGTCCAGACGTGCAGGTCGTGCACCGAGAGCACCCCGGGGAGCGTCTGCAGGACGCCCGTCAGGCCCGGCTGGTCGACCTCCGCCGGCGCGCCTTCCAGGAGGATGTGCGCCGACTGCCGGAGGATGGACACCGTGCGGGGGAGGATGAAGAGCGCGATGGCGACGGAGAGGGCGGGATCGATCCAGCGCTTTCCCGTGACCGCGATCGCACCGGCGGCGGCGACCACGGCCGCCGAGGCGAGGGCGTCGGCGGCGACCTCGAGGTACGCGCCTCGGAGGTTCAGACTGTCCTGCCGGTGGGGATGGAGGAAGCGGACGGAGACGAGGTTTCCGGCGAGCGCGACCGCGCCGAACGCCAGCATCGGCACCGCGGCGATCGGCTCCGGGCGTTCGAGACGCCGCCACGCCTCCCAGAGGATCGCTCCGCACACGACGAGGAGGATCTGGGCGTTCACGAACGCGGCGAGGATCTCGGCGCGGTAAAGACCGAAGGTGTGGCGAGCGCTCGCCCCGCGCTCGGCGATCCGCACGGCGACGTAGGACAGCGACAGCGCCGCGACGTCCGTGAGCACGTGCCCGGCGTCCGCCCAGAGCGCGAGGCTGTGGGCGATCGCCCCGCCGGCCACCTCGACCGCGAGGATCGCCCCGGAAACGCCCAGCGCGGCGGCGAGCCCCCGGGCCGCCCGGGCGCGCCCTTCGGGTTCCATCGGAAGAGAGTAATCCATCGACGGGAACCGCCGCATCGCGGCGCGCCGCTCGAGCGCATATGATCGAGCGATGGACGTGACGGACCCGAAGAAGACCGCGCGCGGCACCGCCGACGAGGAGACGTTCGCGGCGCTCCTCGCCCAATCCGCGGAGGACCTGGAGCCGCTCTTCGTGATCACCCGGGAGATGAAGAAACGGGGCGAGAAGGAGAAGCCGCGGGCGCTCCTCGCGCGGCTGATCGAGGCCCAGGAGGACCGGGGGCTCTACCGCGCGCGCCTCGAGACGCTCCTGGAGGTCGCGCGGGCGTTCCCGGCCAGGGCCCCGTCGCCGGCGGAGATCGCCGACGCGTTCCGGCTGGCCTGGCCCGATCACCCGTCGCTCGAGGCGCTGATCGCCCATTCCCTGCCTCCGAAGGCGAACGTCGTCGAGGCCGCGGAGCGCCTCCGGCGGTGGCTCCGCTTCGCGCCGGGCGACGTGTTCTTCTTCGCCGGCCACGGCGCGGGGCGCGTAACGGACCTGGTCCCCGCGATCGACGCGGTGCGGTTCGAGTTCGAGACGGGCGAGAAGCTGTCGCTCCCTCCCGGCGCGGCCGCGAAGAACCTCGTGCCGCTCCCGCCCGGCGACTTCCGCCGCGAGCGGCTCGAGGATCGCGAGGGGCTGCGCGGGCGATCGCTCGCCGGCCCGGCGGACGCCGTCCGCCACTTCATCGAGAGCGTCGGCCGTCCCGTCACCGCCGGCGAGATCAAGGACGCGTTCTCGGGGGTTGTCCCTCCGGAGAAGTGGACCTCGTTCTGGAATGCCGCGCGCAAGCACCCCCAGCTCGTCGCGTCGGGCAGCGGCAAGAACGCCGGTTACGAGTGGCGGGCCTCGGCCGAAGCCGCGAGCGACTCGGTGCGCGAGGAATTCGCCGCCGCCTCCGTCGCGCGGCGCCTCGACATCGCCCGGAAGAACACCCGCCGTCCGGAGCTCCTCCCGTTCTTTGCGGAAGCGCTCGCGGGGGAGGGATGGACCGCCGCCACTCCCGCCGAACGCCTGGAGATCGCGTTCTTCCTGGAGGACAGCCGGAGCGGGGTGGCGCCGCCCCTCTCCGCCGCCGACCTCGTCGCTTCGGGCGGCGCGGAGATCGCCCGCGCGCTGCCCGATCCCGCGCTGCGGTGGAAAGCCTACCGTCTCCTGCGGGAGCGGGATCCGCGCTGGGTCGAGCTCTTCACGGCGCTTTTTTCCGGAGAGGACGACGCGAGGGCTCTCTCGGCGATCGACGCGGCGCTGGCCGAGGGAGCGCCGGAAGCGCGCGTCGAGCTCGCGCGCCGGATCGTCGCCAACCCGCGGACCGCGCCGCGCGCGTTCCTCTGGCTCGCGGAGAGGCGGGCGGAGCTGCCGCACGCGTCGGCCCTCTTCGGATCTTCCGCGCTCTTCGCGATGCTCGAAGCGCTCCGCCTTCCGGAGTTCGCCCCGCACCGAGCGCGGCTCAAGACGATGTTCGACCGGGGCGGCCTCGCCCTGGAGCTCGTCGCCGGGCTCGCCGACGCCGACGAGGCGCAGCGGCTGCTGACGGCGGCCGAGCGCGCCCCCGGCCTGGAGGAGTTCCGCCGCGACGACGTCAAGCAGGCGGTCCATCGGCGCTTCCCGGAGCTCCGCGGGCCGCGGGTCGAGCCGCTGTACGTCACGCCGGAATCGCTCGAGACGCGGCGCGCGGAGCTCGAGCAGCTGGTCGGCGTCGAGATGCCGAAGAACGGACGGGCGATCCAGGAGGCGGCCGCGATGGGGGACCTGAGCGAGAATTTCGAGTACCACGCCGCACGGGCCCGCCAGGAGTTTCTCTCCGCCCGCGCCGCGACGTTGCAGCAGGAGCTGGCGCGCGCCCGCCCGCTCGACCCCGCGCGGGTCGACGTTTCCGAGGTGCGGGTCGGGACCCGGGTCGTGTTGTCGGCCGGCGGGCGGACCCGCGAAGCCGCGGTCCTCGGACCCTGGGATTCGCGGCCGGAGGAGGGCGTCTACTCGTACCAGTCCGAGTTCGCGCAGAAGCTCCTCGGGGCGAAACCGGGCGACACGGTGACGATCGACGGCGAGGATTGGCGGATCGGCTCGATCCGCCCCTGGAGAGACGCCTGACCCGCGGCGCGCCGCGCACGCGGGCGGCGCTGCTGTTCGCTTCGGCGCTCCTGGGAGCCGCGGGCGGCCGCGCGGAGACTCCGGTCACGACGTTCCCTTCCGAAATTCCTCCGACGGAATGGACGGCGCTCCTCGAGAAGTACGTGGATTCCCGGGGTCTTGTCGCCTACGCCCGGTGGAAGGCCGATGCGGCGGACCGCCGCCGGCTCGCGGCGTACGCCGGCAGGCTCGGCGAGAGGGGGGGCGCGCTCTCCGGCGACGCGAAGCTCGCGATCCTGATCAACGCCTACAACGCGTTCATCATCGAAACGGTCCTCGACCGCTATCCGGTGGACTCGATCCGCTCGATCGGCGACGCGTTCACGGCGCGCACGCACCGGATCGGCGGAGCGCTCCATTCGCTCGACGAGATCGAGCACACGGCGATCGGGCTCGGCGGATACCGCGCGCACGCCGCGATGGTGTGCGCGTCGCGCTCCTGCCCGCCGCTCGACCGGCGAGCGTGGGAGGCGAGCGACCTGCCGGCGCATCTCGACGCGCGGATGCGCGCGTGGATGGCGCGCCCCGATCTCTGGACGTTCGAGCCGGACCGGAAGACGGTGCGCGCGCCGAAGTATCTCGACTGGTATCGCGCGGATTTCGAGAAGGCGGGGATCGCCCGAATGCTCGCCGCGTACGGGCCGCCGCGGCACCGCGACTGGCTCGCGCGCGGCGATTTCCGGGTCGTGTATCTCGATTATGATTGGGGGCTGAACGACCAGGCTCCGCCGCGCTCCGTCCGGGAATAATCGAGGGAAGCGGGGCGTTCCTGGCGATGGAGGATTCGGAATGTCTGAAAACGTCCGGGAAGTTTCCGACGAGTCGTTCGACAGCGAAGTCGTCAAGAGCGCGACGCCGGTGTTCGTGGACTTCTGGGCGCCGTGGTGCGGCCCCTGTCGATCGGTCGCCCCGATCGTCGAGGAGCTCGCGAGCCAGTACCAGGGGAAGGTGAAGGTCGCCAAGATCAACGTGGACGACTCGCCCGAGGTCGCGCAGAAATTCATGGTGACGTCGATCCCGACGTTCATCCTGTTCAAGAACGGCGAGGCCGCCGACCGCACGATGGGGGCGATGCCGAAGGGTCAGTTCCAGCAGTTCATCGACCGCAACCTCTGATCGCGGCCGGCCCCGGCCGCTATTTTCGGCGCCGAGTCGAGCGTTGCCCCGCTTCGAGTCGGCGCTTTTTTCATGCCCGCATCGCAGATCGTCGGCGGTGATGTTCAGCCGCTCCGCCACTTCCATCGGGTTTGAGCCGGGGCCGAGTTAAGCGGCTCTGCCGCTCCGACCCGGCCTTTTGCTATCCTGCCGCGGAAAGCGCGTCTTGACCCATCCGCTGCTGGCTACCCACGCGATCGCCGCGGTCGAGCACTATCTCGAGCGCGAGACCGTCGTCGGCGTGTTCGTGCTCCTCTTCTTCGGGGCGTTCGGACCCAGCCCGCCGGAAGAATCGATCCTCCTCCTGGCGGGATACGTCGTCTACCAGGATCTGGCGCGGTTCTGGCCGATCGTTCTCTCCGCGCTCGTCGCGGCGGTCCTCGGCGACACCTGCCTCTACGGGATCGGCCGCCTCCTCGGAGGCAATCTCGAGAAGCGGCCGTGGCTCGCCAAGATCTTCCCCCGCGAGAAGATCGAGTTCGTCAAGGGGCGATTTCGCCGGTACCAGTTTCGCGCCGTCGTCGCGGGGCGCTACGTGTACGGGCTCCGTCCCGTCCTCTTCTTCACGTCCGGAGCGTCGCGGATGCCGCTCTGGAAGTTCCTCGCGGCGGATTCCCTCGCCGCGTTCGCGAACGCGGTGGTATGGGTGTTCCTCGGCGACCGGTTCGGAGGGCGGATCGGCGACGTGCTGCACTGGGCGGAGCGCTCCGAGACGGTTCTCCTCGTGCTCGCGGGAGCGCTGATCGGCTACTTCATTCTCGAGAGCATCCTCGTCCACGCGAAGAAATGGAAGGAGACGTCCCCCTTCGTCCGCTGGGCGACCGGCTGGAAGATCGCGGCGATCGCCGGCACGGTGCTGCTCCTCGTGTACCTCGAGGTGTGGTTCCGGGCGCGGGGCATCAGCCTGACGCGCCTCCGGCGCCTCTGAAGGCAGGCGCGGCGATGCATCGAGCCGGGCGGGCGCGTGCG
>Ga0075276_10000413_pt1 | contig 11291 bp, 9 predicted proteins | sample SF_Rice_5C_80N_4_FD_69770 | JGI IMG/M metagenome (GOLD analysis project Ga0075276, IMG submission 69770) | Rice paddy soil microbial communities from Twitchell Island, California, USA - SF_Rice_5C_80N_405 | ecosystem: Environmental > Terrestrial > Soil > Paddy field/soil | place: USA: Twitchell... | reverse complement strand
GCGACTAAAGCTCGCGTTCAGCGTATCCAGCTCTCGCTACATACGATGCTGAGCCCCATGAGCAAATCAGTGGGGCTCGGCTTTTGTAGTTGACGTGCCTTTGAAAGGGTTACATCACTAGGCCGAAATGTTCAGGTGCCTGGAGCAGCGGGAGCGGGTATGGCCAGCCCTTCTGCGCACACAGCAACTCGGTTGCGGCCGCCGGATTTGGCAGCGTAAAGCGCTGAATCCGCGGCCCGCATCACTTCACCTGCGTCGGACGGAGCAAGGCTGCAGGCAATGCCCATGCTGATGGTGACTTGCCGGTCATCCAGGGAAATACGAACATCGGCGACCGCTTTTCGGAGTCGGTCCGCAATTTCATAAGTGCCTTCCAGTCCGGCCCCGGGAAGGATAATCAGAAATTCTTCACCTCCGTACCGGCCCAGAAAGTCGTAGCTACGAAGGCCTTCGGCCAGCGTGGAGGACACCAGTTGCAGAACGGCGTCCCCCACCTGGTGGCCATAAGTGTCGTTAATCGCCTTAAAGTGGTCAAGATCGCCCAGGATCACGCCCACGCTCCCACCATTACGCTGGGCGCGATTTAATTCCCGGGTAAGGCTCTCGGAGATTGCCCGCCGATTCAAGGTACTCGTAAGCGCGTCGTGGGTGGCCTGGTAGGTTAGGATGCCCTGGGTTTTGATTAACTGATGCTGGGTAACCAGAAGTCTTGCGCAACAACATAAAAACGAGAGCAGCACTACGGCGCTGTCCAAGGTTAAGTGTCGCTGCGCCGCAGGCACCGAGGCGCCCAACTGAATTCGCGCAGACATAGCAAATATGAGCAAAGGGTAGAGCAGGGGAAAGGCTTCTTCGAGCATGGCGACATGAGGACGCGCTGGGGGCGCAATTGATTCCGCCCCTGGAGTCTGCTTCCAGGTTCCGGCTAACAGTACGGGAACAAAGAGCGAGAGGCTCCATAGCAAATCGAATGCCGCCCCAGTAACCTCGGAATGTCCGGGACCGTAGTAATACAGGGCATCGGCTGAAGAGGAAACGAGAAGAATGATTACAACCCGGGTTAAAGCCGCCCGGGTTTCTGCTCGCGCGACCAGGAATCTTCGCAGCCACAGGGCCGCTATCAGTATTCCGTAATAGGCAAACAAAGAAGCCCACACCGAGCGGGCCAGTTCGGTGCCATAGGTGGGGTCCGAGGGAAGTCTGACAAAATACTCATAGGCCGCGACCCAGAACAGAATGCCTTGCGTGAAATCGAGAATGGCTGTCGAACTGATCCTGAAGGATTCGCTTTCGAGGTCCAGGAAAAGCGCCAGTCCCAGGGGCGCAAACCAGAATGTGAAACAAATATCAGGTAGAACCGTGCCCACTGGGGCGGCAGAAGCCAAATCGGAGTAAACCGCCGACGATTGGGCGAGTAGCCAAATGGTGTAGGAGAGCGCCACCAGGCGCCAGATATAGCGCGCAGAGGAAGCAGAACGCCTGGCTGCCTGTAGTGCTGCAATGATCGCGATTAGTCCCAGGCTAAGCTGGACGAGATCAGAAATCAGACCACCGGTACGGGGACTGTGCAGGCCCAAGACGGCCACCAAGTGGCCACAAAGAAAGACCGAGGCCACGACCGTTATAGGACGGAGTCGACGCACCACAACTGGCTGTCCTTCTGAGCGACCTGAAGACCCTCATTGGCGAACTAGCTATGGTGCGAGATGAATAACCTTACGGACAAGTGACCACGGTAACCAGAGACAATCTTGCCGGAACAGAAGACTCGGCCCTTACTCGATTGTCCGCCCGCCTTTTTAGTACCGCCCGCACGTAGGCCCGGTATTCGGCTAGGTGGCGATTGCATGGCGGTCTCAAGTTGAGAACCGCAGGTGTAGCCGCTCGAGGCAGGGGAGCGTATAATCCCTCTCCATCTGGCGCGGTCTCTCCCAACTCTGACGTAGGTCAAACGATTTTCAGCTAACCAGAGCAGTGTCTTACCGCTTTATTGGAATTCCAGCCAAGTCAGCCGCGCCTTTCTTTTCATTCGCCGGGAATTTGTGGACGGGGCTCTGTTGGGGCGATGCCGTCGAAGAAATCGCAAATTTCCTGCAGAGCGGCAGCCCGGATGGCAATTTCCTGGGGATGGCAGAAGGTAAGAAGGTAATTCTTGGGATATGTGTCTTTGATCCGCCGCAGGGCGGCGAGGGTAGTGACAAGCTTGCCGCTCACTTCCCACCATTCAGTCACAAACTCCACCGCATTTTCCGGGCAGGCCATAGCAATTAGTCCTCTGTGCCTTCGAAGCGCACCGCCTTGAGCGGGTTAGCCACCGAGAGCGGCTGGCCAAAGAGCAGAACTGGCCCGTGCGGAAGGGCCAGAAGCTCGTAAAGCGACCTTTCTCCTGAATTCTGCATCAAATTCAGGGCTGGCCGAATGCGGAGAACAACATGGAACGGACGCTGGAACCAATTCGCATATTGGCCGACGTGATGAATTACCTCGACCGCGCTTATTGCCGCGGCTCAATCGTAGAGTGGGTCCGCACCGCTCCTGAGGGCGCCGCCTACAGCATCGTGCGCCAGATTTTTGTCCAGGTAGTGGAAGAGTCCGGCAGAACCAGCCATCTACTGCAGGCGGCGTAGCCCCAAGCAAGAGCGGGGCCCGCCGCGTACAACCCTCAATCCGTTCGACCATCCTTTCCTCCTTAGGGTAGCCAGTCTGGCCGGCCCACCCGGTTTCCCTCCTTTCCCGGCTGGCCTTATATACCCCATAGGGGTATAATGTATTTTGAGGTTTAAGGAGGAAGCGTGGGCAGCAAACACAATGGCAGCGGAGAACGCCCGCGGCATGCCGCTTATGTGGGCGAGGCGCTGAAGGGCCGCCTGCTGCTGCGGCTGAAGCGCATTGAAGGCCAGGTGCGCGGGTTGCAGCGCATGGTGGAAGAAGAGCGTTACTGTCCGGACGTTATGGAGCAGGTTTCGGCGGTGCAGGAGTCTTTGCGCGCCGTTGGCCAGTTGCTTCTACGCAATCACCTTCAGCACTGCGTGGCCGGGGCGGTTCGCTCGGGAAGCGAAGCGCGTTCCAACCAGGTATACGACGAACTGGCGTCGCTGTTCTTTAAGCACGCTCGTTGAGGTGGAAGATGACGGAACTTGTCCAAGATCCCGTATGTCACATGAAGGTGGACCCGGCCAAAGCCCGGGCTCAGGCGGAGCACCAGGGCAAGACCTACTATTTTTGTTGTGCGGGCTGCGCGCAGAAGTTCCAGGCGGAGCCGGAACGATATCTGGCCCCGGAGGCCACGGCAGGAAGGGGACTGGTGCAATTAGGCGCCATTGGGAAAACTGACGCAGGAGCGACGGGACATTCGGGCTCGCTTATCCTGGCGGGCGCCGGCAGCGTACCCGCGCCGGTTGAGCGGGCAGCACCTGCCGCAGCTTCCAGCGCCGGCGCTGCCGTTTACACCTGTCCCATGGACCCGGAGGTGCGGCAGAGCAAACCTGGAGCCTGTCCCAAGTGCGGTATGGACTTGGAGCCGGATGTGGCGGCCGCCGCGCCGGTGAAGGTGGAGTACACCTGCCCCATGCACCCGGAAATTGTCCGCGACCGGCCGGGTGCGTGCCCCATCTGCGGCATGGATCTGGAGCCACGCACGGTCACCGCGGCTCCGGAAGAAAACGTCGAACTGCGCAAAATGAAGCGGCGCTTCTGGGTGAGCGTGGCGCTCACCGTGCCGCTCTTAATAATTGCCATGACCGGCATGGTGGCGCATGCCGGTATCGGGGCGCGGCTGTTGAATTGGACTGAACTGGCGCTGGCTACGCCGGTGGTGCTGTGGGCGGGCTGGCCATTTTTCCAGCGCGGCTGGACATCGGTGGTCAACCGCAGCGCCAACATGTTCACCCTCATTTCCATGGGTATCGGGGTGGCTTACGTGTACAGCGTGGTGGCCACCATCGCGCCGGAAATTCTGCCTCGGTCCTTCCGCGGGATGGATGGCGCCGCGCACGTCTACTTCGAAGCCGCCGCCGCCATCACCGCACTGGTACTGCTGGGACAGGTCTTGGAGTTGCGGGCGCGCAGCCAGACCTCCGGTGCCATTCGGGCCTTGCTCGACCTCTCGCCCAAGATCGCCCGCCGCCTGCAGGCCGATGGCAGCGAGGAGGATGTCACCCTGGACCAGGTTCATCCTGGTGACCGCCTGCGCATCCGTCCCGGGGAAAAGGTTCCGGTGGATGGAGTGGTGCTGGAAGGCGCCAGCTCAGTGGACGAATCCATGATTACCGGGGAATCCATACCTGTGGAGAAGGGAGCAGGCAGCCGCGTGGTCGGGGGCACGGTGAACGGCACCGGCCCACTGGTGATGCGGGCGGAGCGCGTGGGCAGCGAAAGCCTGCTGGCGCAAATCGTGCGTCTGGTTGGCCAGGCGCAGCGTAGCCGGGCGCCCATCCAGCGAATCGCCGACCGCGTCTCCGCCTGGTTCGTTCCCACCGTGATTGCCATCGCTGTGGTCACGTTTATCTGCTGGGCGATTTGGGGGCCGCAGCCGCGTTTGGCCTACGCTATTGTGAACGCGGTGGCGGTGCTGATCATCGCCTGCCCCTGCGCCCTGGGTCTGGCCACGCCGGTGGCCATCATGGTGGGAACGGGGCGCGGCGCCCGGGCCGGCGTGCTCATCAAGAACGCGGAAGCGCTCGAAATTCTGCAGAAAGTGGACACTCTGGTGGTGGACAAAACCGGCACGCTTACCGAGGGCAAGCCGCGGGTGATGTCGGTGCTGCCGGCGGACGGGCTGGAACAGGCCGAACTGCTGCGCCTGGCTGCCAGCCTGGAGCGGGGCAGCGAGCATCCCCTCGCTTCCGCCCTGGTGCGGGCGGCGGAGGAGCGCCAACTGGTGCTGGCCGAAGCGCGGGAGTTTCGCTACCGCACCGGACGAGGCGTCACCGGCCGCGTGGAAGGCCGGGAAGTGGCGGCGGGAAACGAGCGCCTGTTTGAGGAAATCGGCATACCAGCCGGGGACTTGCTTTCGCGCGCTCAGTCATTACGGGCAGAAGGGCAGACCGTGATTCTGCTGGCGGTGGATCGCCGGCCAGCAGGCGTGATCGGCATCGCGGATCCGATCAAGGAGTCCACGCCGCAAGCCATTGGCGAATTACTCACTGAAGGCGTCCATGTGGTCATGCTGACCGGCGACAGCAAGGCCACGGCAAAGGCGGTTGCGCGCAAGCTCGGTATCGAAGAGTTCGAGGCGGAAGTGCTGCCGGAGAAAAAATCGGAAGTAGTGCGGCGGCTGCAATCGCAGGGACGGGTAGTGGCCATGGCCGGCGATGGCATTAATGACGCGCCCGCGCTGGCGCAGGCAGAAGTCGGCATTGCCATGGGCACCGGCACTGACGTGGCCATGGAGAGCGGCGGCGTGACCCTGATCAAAGGCGACCTGCGCGGCATTGTCCGGGCCCGGCGCCTCAGCCAGGTCACCATGCGCAATATTCGCCAGAACCTGTTCTTCGCCTTTATCTACAATTCGCTGGGCGTACCCCTGGCCGCGGGCGTGCTGTACCCGTTCTTTGGGATTTTGCTGAGCCCCATCATTGCCGCGGCCGCGATGAGCTTCAGTTCGGTATCGGTGATCACGAATTCGCTCCGCCTGCGCAATGTTCAGCTGTGAAAGGGGATTTCATTACAGAAACACAGAAACACGAAGAAAAGCACCTATCTCACAAATGTTTTTCGGAAGCGCACGGCTTCAGCCGTGCCGTCCAGCGCCGCAGATATACGGGCTTTAGCCCCTGAGAGACGCAGGGTTTGCGGTTTCTCGATATGAGACCGCTTCTGATCACTGACCACTGGCCACTGACAACTGCTTTATCGCGGCCAAGCCACGGTTAGCAGGAAAGCGCTGTCCTGAATCGCTTCAACATCGTGCTGCACGCCGCGGTCGAGCACCAGCAGGCGGCCCTGGGGCAAGTCAAACTCGCGGTCCAGAGCGCGCATGCGAATGTGGCCGGCGACGGTTTGCACGGAAATTCGCCCCGCAGAGTGGTGCTCGTGGATACGAGTCCCGCCTTTGATAGCCGTCAGCACAATGCGGAAGTCCTCATACTTAACCATCGTCTTCGCATTGCGACCGCCTTCGTAGGCGGGTTCGCGGCGCAATTTTTCAATTTCCAACGCCAGCTCGAATTCGAGAGAGGGCCCCGCGGCAATGTCGGGCACGCGCTGCGGGCCAGGATTCTGTGGAAGGCTTGTCATGGATGTCCTCCTTTATCAACTCGAGGATATACATCGGCACACGAGATGTCCGTGACAGAAGTCATGGCTGCTGGCGGGTGTTGTCATCCCAGCCGTTTGCGGACGTTACATGCTGGAATTAGCGGGAAGCCGCATCTAAGGTGGAAGCCCCGGACTTCAGTCCGGGGAATTGGCCTGGAAGCAAAGTGGGCTTTAGCCCCGGTGCTTTGTTCAGCCCCGCATTATTTTTCTCCCTCGTTCTCAAGCGTTTACCTCTGTGCGCGTTCGCCACGGGCGTTCCCGCGCTGGCCCGCACCAGCGATTCCACCGGCGCCGCCACCATGAGCAGCAACTGCGCGTGCCCCGGTTTCAGCGCCTGCTGCAGCATGGTCATTTGCTGCGCCGCCCATGCCGAGGGCGCGCGCTGGCCCCGGCTGAGATAGTCGAGCGCCTGCAATCCGGTGTCCGCGCACAGGGAAAGGTTGTGCGAAAGGGGAGCCACCTCTTTGAGCAGAAACGACCGTTGCAGCAGCGGTTGCAGGCGGGCGTCATTGCCGCGCCATTGGGTAAGCTCGGCATGCAACTGGGCGTACGTCGCGGGTGCGGCCTTGCCAGCGACAACTTGCCCCACCAGGTCAGCGAATTGCCGTCCCTGCTCGCTCTCTGGCGGAACCGCATCCACCAGCCGGTTCAGTGGGCTTAAGCTGGTGGCCGGCGTGGCCGCCAGATCTTCCCGGGTGTAATCCTTCACCGGCTCCACCACGTCGGCCAGCACTTTCAGCGGCGCTATGTTGTCCTGGCCGGCGAGCCGGTGCAGCATCAGGTAGTAGCTGGAAACCTGTGTGTTTCCCAGCCATTCCAGCCACGTGTTTATGAGGGTCAGCCGCCGGTACATGGAGTCCACATCGCGAACACTGGGCGCTGACCACAGCCTTTCCGCAACCACGGCGGCGCGCGGCCACAAGCGCGAATCAAAATTTTCCGGCGAAACGTACTCCGACCACAGGCAAGCCTCGCCACCCAGGATGCGGTGCTGCTCCTCCGGGCTGAGGCGGGCGGCATCACCCGACAGCGGATCCACTTCGTAATGCATGAATGCTGGCTGCATCAGGTCGAGGTAATAACCGCTGGAGAGGATGCCGCGATAGCCCTGCTTGGCCGCCTGGGCCAGAGACGCTTGCCCGCGCCAGGACTGGATCATGATGGTCTTGGGCATATCGGGCCGGAGAATTTCATCCCAGCCAATCATGATCTTGTGGTGTTTGCCGACAATTTTTTCCAGGTGAGAGTTGAAGTAGGCCTGTAAGTCGGAGTTGTTTTTGATGCCGTGCCCCCGCATGAACTCCTGGATCTTGGGGTTGGCGTCCCACTGCTTGCCGTTGACCTCGTCGCCGCCGATGTGAAAGTAGCGGTCGGGAAACAGGCCCGCCATCTCTTCCACGAACTTGTCGAGAAACTTGTAAGTGCTGTCACGAGTGGGGTCCATGGCGGGGTTGTGGACTCCCCAGGTACGCTCGATCTGGTAAGGGCCCGGAGCGCTGGCCAACTCGGGGTAGCCGACGAACCAGGAGATGCTGTGCCCGGGTATGTCGAATTCGGGAACCACTCGAATGCCGCGGTCGGCGGCGTACGTAATCAGGTCGCGGATGTCATCCTGGGTGTAGTAGAGGCCGTCTGAGCCTTTCTCCTGCAGCTTGGGGGAGGCTTTGCTTTCCACGCGAAATCCCTGGTCATCGGAAAGGTGGAGGTGCAGCACATTCAGCTTCACCGCCTCCATGCCATCCACGGCGCGTTTGACCGCGCTCATGGGTTCAAAACGCCGGGCCACGTCGAGCATCAGGCCGCGCCAGGGGAAACGGGGCTGGTCGTGGATGACCACCGCGGGAACGGCAAAACCTGCCGGCGAGGGTTGCACCAGTTGCAGGAAGGTCTGCAGCGCGTGCATGGCCCCCAGGACAGTGGGCGCCGTAATGCGGGCGCCGGACGGACTTATCTGCAGGTCATAGGACTCGTCTTCTCCCAGTTCGGGATAGTCCTTGCCGGCATGCTCGGCCGCAATCACCAGGGTGGCGCTGGTCCCATCACTTGGCCCCGTATTCAGCAGCATGCCGGTTTGTCGCGAAAGGTGTTGCAGGAAACGGCCGGCGGCGGCCTGCAGTCGCAGGTCTTTGTTGCCGGCAAACCCCACGGAAAATGATTGCGTAATCACCAATTGGCCGCCGCCTGCGCGCACGCTCTGGGGCAGCGGCATGAGGTTGAGTTGCGGGGGCGTCTGCATCTCCGGTTGCGCGTCCGTGAAGGAGATGATGGTGAAGAGCAGTATGAGGACAAGAATGGGCTTGGCCATGTGAAACCGGACTCTCCCGAGTAAGCGGAACTCAGCAGCATATAGAAGGGAAGAGGCGGCGGCAAGATTACTTAATCGTTATTGCATTACCACTGTGGATAGGGGAAGAGACAGCTCGGTAGAGGCGTTGCTGGTGACCTCGCATGCGCTGACTCCTGACGCCCCGTCTACACCCAGCGGAACCACTTCAACGCCAGGGCAAACGAAATCACTCCCCAGATCGCCATGATCAGAATCCGGCCGCCCTGGGCGGTCAGCGGCGCGCCTTCCAGAATGGTGGCGCGCAGCGCGTCATTGAGCGCGGTCAGCGGCAGTGCCTTGATGAACGGCTGCACCGCTGCGGGAAAGCGCTCATAAGAGAAGAACACACCGGAGAACACCCACATGGGCAGCATCACCAGGTTGATGAGCCCGCTGACGCTTTCGATTTTTTCCGCGCGGCAGGCGGTCAGCAGCCCCACGCCGGCAAAGGAGAGCGCGCCCACCGTACCCACCAGCAGAATAGTGGCCAGGGAGCCCAGCACTCGCATGCGAAAAACAAACACGCCGAAGCCCAGCAGCAGCCCCACCTCGATCAGCATCAGCACCAGGCGGCTGCTGGTAAGCGCCAGCAGAAAATCACTGCGCCGCATGGGCGTGGCCAGGTAACGCTTCAGCAGCTTGCGCTGGCGCATCTCCACCAGTGCGAATCCGATGCCCCACATGGCCGCGTTCATCACGTTCATGCCCAGCAGACCGGGAATGAGGAAATCAATGTAGCGCGCGCCCGGCTCGCTGGAAATCCGGGCCGAGGTCGCCAGCGGATTGTGTCGCCCGGCGGCCGTTTGCAGCGCATCGTCAATCTGATCCTGCGCCAGCACGCTTTCCGGGCGCGCCGGGTCATAGCGGTATTGAAAGCTGCCGTCCGCCCTGGGTTCGATCACCAGCGCGTATTTGCCCAGACGAAAGCCCTTGAGCGCTTTCGCATCACTCAGCACATCGGCGTGAATGGCGGCGTGTTGCGGCGAAGCCTGCAGCAGAGCAAGCGCGTGCTGCGCCCCCGGGCCGGAAACGATGGCCACCGGAGCCACGTCCGCCGGCTTGTTGCGGAACGCGATTCCCAGCCCTAGCGCCAGCAGCAGCGGAAAAATGAACACCCAGAAGATCACCTCCGGCTCCCGCCGCAGCTCGCGCATGCGCGCCAGCAGCAGGTGTCCGTATCCGGCCCAGCGGCCGTTCTGCCGGGAACGGCCCGGCAACGAGCGTGCCGGTTGCGGCGCAGGGCCTTGCGTCCGCGCTTCCGGACTGGTTGTTCTCACAGTCTGCATGGCTTCCTTGCCCGATCAGCTTCGTCCAACTCCGAACCACTGGCTCCCGACTTCTGACTCCTTCTTTTTCAGTCTTCCCTCAAATGCCTGCCCGTCAAATGAACAAACACGTCCTCCAGGCTGGCCTGGCGCGTAGTGAGGTGGACCAGTTGCGAGCCCTGGCTCTCCACCGCCGCCAGCAGCGCCGGTATGGTCTGGTGGGGCTCGCGCACATTGAGCAGCACCATGCCATCATCTTCATGCACTGAGTCCACACCCGGCAGCGCCCGCCATAGCTCCTTCTGGTGCGCGCCGTCGTTGCCGCTGGTGGCGAATTCGACCACATGATGGCCGCCCAGGCGGGCAATTAACTGCGCCGGCGTGCCCAGGGCGATGATTTGGCCGTGGTCCACGATGGCGATGCGGTCACACAGCCGTTCCGCCTCATCCATGTAGTGGGTGGTGAGCAGCACCGTGCCTCCGCCCCGCTGGAAGGCGCGCACAATCTCCCACAGCTGCCGCCGGCTCTGCGGATCAAGGCCAGTCGTCGGCTCATCCAGAAATAGAATCTGTGGATTTCCCACCAGCGCCGTGGCCACCGCCAGCCGCTGCTTTTGGCCGCCGGAAAGCTTCCCGACCCAGCTCTCTGCCTTCTCCGTCAGCTCCAGTTCCTGCATGACATCTCCGGCAGGACGCGGCCGCCGGTAGAAGCTGGCAAAAAGCTCCAGCGTCTCCCGCACGCTCAGCTTTTCCGAGAAGCGCGTCTCCTGCAGCGAAATGCCCAGCAACTCGCGCAACTCCCGCTGGTGCGCCTGCCAGGTGCGGCCCAGGATGGTGACTTGCCCGGCCGTGGGCGCCAGCAAGCCTTCCAGAATCTCAATGGTGGTGGTTTTGCCGGCCCCGTTGGGGCCCAACAGGCCGAAGCACTCCCCGCCCTGGATCTCCAGGTCCACCCCGCGCACGGCTTCCACTTTGCCATCGTAAGTCTTGCGCAGACCACGGCACTCGATGGCGGCTGCCATCATGGAATCATACCCCAATCGCTCCGCAGGGAATGAAGCCTGCTTGCCAGGGAAACCCCGCCCACCGCAAGATAGTGAGCATGGCCAGCGCCCTGCCCAATGGAACTCTCGCCTGCATCACCCAGCTGCGCGCCCAGCTCAGCGAGTACGGTCAGAATTATGCCCAGTCCCACGGTCTGGCTCATCAACTCAGCTATGGCGGCGTGCCGGCAGTAGTTTTCCAAGCGTCCGATGACCGCCGGCACGGGAATTTTCTTTCCTCCAGCTATCGCGCCATTCTGAAGAACCCGGAATGGCGCCGCCGCCTGGCTAAGCCGCACCCGCAGAGCAAGTCCTTGCCTAGCGCCGGCCGCCGCTGGTGCGAACTGGATTCCTGCAACAGCTCTGACGCCCTGCTGATGAATGTTTTCTGCTTTCCCG
>Ga0075276_10000412_pt1 | contig 11314 bp, 9 predicted proteins | sample SF_Rice_5C_80N_4_FD_69770 | JGI IMG/M metagenome (GOLD analysis project Ga0075276, IMG submission 69770) | Rice paddy soil microbial communities from Twitchell Island, California, USA - SF_Rice_5C_80N_405 | ecosystem: Environmental > Terrestrial > Soil > Paddy field/soil | place: USA: Twitchell... | reverse complement strand
TGGACCTCGTGCTGGTCATCTACCCGCGTTCCCCTGAGGACGTCAAGCAGCGCGCGCTGCTGCGCTACAGCCTGGGGCAGATGCGGGGCGCCGCCGAGGACCTGGAAGTGTATCTGAAGATGTCGCCCGATGCTTCCGACGCCGACGAAATCCGCCAAACGGCTCTCTCCATTCGGCGGAATTTGGCAACTATGAATTAGTTGCGTGTCCGAAAGGATTGCGCCGGCCACCGGCCACCGTTTCGGGTAGTGGAATGCACTCCGGTTCGATCTAACACGGATCCGTCTTTCCGTTGACCTGTCGTCTCTCCCGTCCTACTATTCCCGCGAATGCCTCCCCCCTCCCACCTCGTTGGGCAAACCATCTCGCACTATCGCATTCTGGAGAAGCTCGGTAGTGGGGGAATGGGAGTCGTCTATAAGGCCGAGGACGAGCGGTTAGATCGCTTTGTGGCCCTCAAGTTCCTGCCTGACGAAATAGCAAAAGAACCACAAACGTTGAGTCGCTTCGGGCGCGAAGCGAAAACAGCGTCCGCTCTGAATCACCCCAATATTTGCACCATTTTTGATCTCGGCGAGCAAGAGGGGCATGCCTTCATCGTGATGGAGTTTCTGGATGGAATGACTTTGAAGGCAAGGATCGCGGGAAAGCCGCTGGATATGGAAAGCGTGCTCTCGCTCGGAATTGACATTGCCGAAGGTCTGAATGCGGCTCATGCGAAAGGCATTATTCACCGGGATATCAAACCGGCCAACATCTTTGTGACCGGGCACGGACACGCCAAGATTCTAGATTTCGGGCTGGCAAAGGTGACACCTGCGTTAAGCAGGACCGGGGCGGCGGAGTCAACGTTAACCATGGAAGAGCCTCTGACCAATCCGGGTACGGCGGTGGGAACCGTCGCCTACATGTCCCCAGAACAGGTGCAGGGCAAAGAATTGGATGTCCGCACAGATTTGTTTTCCTTTGGAGCTGTTCTGTATGAGATGTGTACCGGGACACAGGCGTTTCGTGGCGAGACCACGGGCGTGATGTTCAGTTCCATTCTAGAGCGACAGCCAATTTCCCCGGTGCGGTTGAATCCCGAAGTGCCAGCCGATCTGGAACGGATCATCAATAAGGCTCTGGAGAAGGACCGCCGGCTTCGTTACCAGAGCGCCGCCGAAATGCGGACAGATTTGCAACGGCTGAAGCGGGACACAGATTCGACGCGGACGGCCGTCGCCGCAGCCGAGCGCGGGCTCAGGCTTCCCCTGAGATATGGCTCGTGGCTCAAGGCAGGAGCGGCCGCAATCCTGGCTTTGCTCATCCTGGCAGCGGGTTGGTGGAGAATGCAGCGCCGAGACACGGCCGGCGAAAACACTGGGCTAAAGTCCCTGGCTGTGCTTCCGTTCGAAAACCTATCTGGCGATCCAAATCAGGAATACCTGGTTGACGGGATCACCGACGCAATTATCGAGCGTTTGTCCGGTATTCATGGCCTGCGGGTGATCTCACGCACCTCCATTATGGGCTTCAAAAACAGCCACCAATCGGTGCCCGAGATTGCCAGGCAGTTGCACGTGGAAGCCATCGTCGAAGGTTCAGTCACACGCGAGGGAAATCGGGTTCGGGTCGGCGCCCAGTTGATTCGCGGCGCCACTGACGATCACATCTGGTCGGAAGACTACGACCGCGAGATGAGGGACATCCTGGCTCTCGAGAGCGATGTGGCCCAATCCATTGCCGAAAAGGTCAAGGCAACAGTGACCAGTGAGGAGCACACCAGGCTGGCCGCCGTGCGCGATGTCGCGCCTGAGGTTTATGAGAACTATCTGAAAGGCCAGCTCGTCACGGGAAGTGGCAGGCCTGCTATCGAAAAGAGCATTGCCTATTTTGAGGAGGCGATCAGAAGAGACCCGACCTTTGCACCAGCTTACGTTGGCTTAGCGGAAGCATACGGCGACCTGGGTTCCCTTTTTGTAGGAGGTCCTCCCGCGGTAACACGTCCACGAGAGATCAATGCCATCCAGAAGGCATTGGAACTGGATCCGCAAAATGCCGAAGCACATGCCCTTCTTGCAGAGGTATATCAGGAACAGTGGCACTGGAGCGAAGCCGAGACTGAATACAAGCGCGCTCTTGCTCTAAATCCAAATAACCCAGCGGCGTATCTTGGATTCTCTGACTGGCTGCTCTGCCAAGGGCGCATAGAGGAGGCGCTAGCCTCGTCAAAGCACGCTCGTGAACTGGACCCGCTCGGAGTAACCGGCCTGCAAGAAGGCTGGATCCTGTTCCACGCTCGGCGCTACGACGAGTCCATTCGGCAACTGCGAAGCGTCCTCGCAGTACATCCGGACTACGCAACTGCCTACTTTTTCCTGGGCTTCGCGTTGATCGGCAACGGTCAGCCGGAAGAAGCCATCGCCGTGCTCGAGAAAACGGCTTCTCTCATGCAGCGAAGCCCAGGGTCTCTGGAGTTGCTGGCGATAGCATACGCAAAAGCTGGGCACCGCGCCGAAGCACTTCGCCTGATTGATGAGCTAAAACAACGCGGCAAAACCACTTACGTTCCGGCTGGCGTTTTTATCAACCCCTACTTGGCACTCGGAGATTACGACCAGGCATTTGTGTGGTTTGAGCGAGCCTACCGGGAGAAATCAAATATCTTGCAGTTTCTCCGAGTACATCCCTTTTTCGATCCCGTGCGCCAAGACCCTCGATTCATAGACTTGCTGCGCCGCGTTGGGCTCGCGGAGCAGGTGAAAAACGGCAAGCTCGAGGACTCTGGTGGGAGCGCGGCAAGCCATAAATTGTACCAAGCGGAAAGCTCTTGGACCGGATTCGTACTGAATGGCTGCCGTTTCCCCGCCACTGAAGTGGCGGCTATTTTGATGTCATGTCTCGGGAGGTGTTGATGTGTTTAGACGCTGAAAGCCGAGAACGGAAAACTGCTTCTGAGAACCGAGAACCGAGAACCGAGAACCGAGAACCGGCAACTGCTACTGGGGCTGGGCGGCCGCGGCGGGAGAGGGCTGCTGCTGGTTTTCAGCGTGCACGGGAGCCAGGGGCAGTTGCAACACGCCCTTGAGCAGGTCGCGCTCCTGGTTAGAGAACTTGCTGTGGTACTCGGAGGAGTTCAGCGCCTGCTCGCGCTGCTGCGGGTCCATTTTGCGCAGGTCCCGTATGGCGGCGGCCATCAGCTTGCGGCGCGCGGGCGGCAACTGCCGGATCTTGGTGAAAACTGTCTTGGCGGCCTTTTTCTGCGCCTCGGTCAGGTGTTCCCAGGTCTCCATGCGCTGAAGAATGATCTTCTGCTTCTGCGGCGGCAGGGCGCTGAAGCGGCGCAGCTGCTGCTGCAGCAACACCTGGCGGTCGGGCGGCAGCTTGCGGAACTGGGGATCGTTCTCCAGGGCTTTCTGTTGCTGATCGGGAGGCAAGTCCTTGTATTTGCGCAGCCAGTCGCCGGCATGATGGACGGGGCGATGGGGGTGAACAGTGGGGTGAGTGGCAGCAGCGGGATGTGCTGCTGAAGCCGGGGGGGCGGCAGCGGAGGCCGGCTTACCCTGCGCCCCGGCAAGCAGGGAATATAGCCCGAGGCCCAGGAGCAGGCCCGAAAGCGCCATCAATTTACTGATACTGTGCAACCCGCCATCCCCGTTTCTACTGACAGGCCGCATTCGACTTCGCCATCGAACGGCAGCCGGTTAAGGAGTTACTTCCTGCTGCTGCACCTCCAGCTGATCGAGCACGTCGAAATCAGCATAGAGGTCGTGATTCTTGTCCAGAGCCTGCAGATCGCCCACCGCGGTGCCGGGCTGGGCGGTGACATTCATTTCCCAGGAGGTAACCGCGCTGGGGCTGTTGTTCAAGGTCTGGTTGCCCAGGAAGAGGCTGACGCCCACGAAGAACAGGGCAGCCAGGGAACCGGCGAGCGCAGGCTTGCGCAGCCAGGCCAGCCAGCCGCGTGCCGGCGCGGCCGCCATCTCTTCCCGCAGACGGGCGTAGAGCCGCGTCTCGAAATAGGGTGAAGGCTCGGGCGCTTGCCATTCCTCGAGCAGGGCCAGGGTGCGGCGCAGAGTTTCCAGCTGGGTCGCGCACTGCGTGCACTCGCGCAGGTGGGCCTGCGTCTCGGCCGAGGCGGCGGCGACCCCGCTCGCCACATCGGGTAGAAATTCACGTATTCCATTGCAATTCATATTCGCCAACCTAAACAAAGTCTTTCAGCTTTTCGCGCAAACTCTCGTAGGCACGAAACAGAAGCGATTTAGTCGCGGATTCGCTCAAGTGCAGCACTTCCGCGATCTGCCGGTAATCCATGCCCTGGTACTTATGCATGATCACCGCCATGCGCTGCCGTTCCGGCAAGGCCTGCACGTGGCCGCGTATAGCCGCCAGCCGCTCCCGCCGCAGGATGTTTTCCTCCACGTTGGGCGTGCCGTCGGGCACGTCCGGCATCAGCCCGGTTTCGGCATCGGGCTCATCCAGGCTCGTGCTCACTTCCGGCCGCTCATGGCGCGTATCCCGCGCGTGATTCACCGCCAGGTTGGTCGCGATGCGATACAACCAGGTGGTGAACTTGGCGTTGGCCGTGTAAGTCTCGCGCGAGCGGTAGACCCGCAGAAAAACTTCCTGCGCCAGGTCTTCCGCCGCCGCCTGGTTGCGCACCATGCGGTACATAAAACCCATCATGGGGCGGCGATACTTCTGCACCAGGAAGGCGAAGGCCGGTTCGTCTCCCGCCCTGACCCGCAGCATGACTTCGGCATCGCTCAGACCGTCGAGCAAGCCGGGCGTGGAAACCGGGAGCCCAGCGGCGCGGTCAAGCGTCGCCGTGCCAGGCAGACGCGGCGCCATGGCAACGCTGGTCACACTAGTCGAAACCCGTTCCCCAGCAGAAAGTTGCGGGGGAATTTCGTTCGGGGAAAGGCCTTGGCCGTTGGTCTTGGACGGGGCCGGCTCAGCCCGCGAGGATGAGGTTGAGGTAGGGCGTTCGCTGCCCATTACTTTAGGAACCTGTAAGCCCGGTTACCCAGGCTAAGTTGGCGTCCGGTAAAGGCTATCACGGAGCCCCTGCCGGGCGCAGCCCCCGCTATCTCCAAGGGGGCTCCGGACCGTTTCGCCCGCGGAGATTTTTGAGGGTGGCAGTTGACAAGGTTGCAATACCTCGAACACCGAGGTATCATGCCCGCGATGGCGCCCCGTGAGAGCAATCCCAACTTCATGAACGGCGTTCCGGAGCTGCTCATCCTCCGGCTGCTGCAAGAGGAGGAGATGTACGGGTATGAGATTGTGCAAGCCATCCGTAGCCGCAGCGAAGCGGTGATCAAGGTGGGGGAGGGCGTGGTCTATCCGGTGCTGCACGGGCTGGAGCAGGAGGGGGCGCTGAAGTCGCGGCGCAAGACGGTGAATGGGCGCAGCCGGATCTACTATTCAGTGACAGCGGCAGGGGCGCAGCGCCTGGTTGAGCTGGCTTCGGCCTGGGGCAGTTTGGCAACGGCGATCCAAAAGATGCTGACAGGAGTGCAACATGGCGCAGCTATTTCCTGAACTGTTTCCTGAACTTCGCGAACGGCTGCTGCGGGCGGGCGTGGCGCCGCGGCATGTGCGGCGCTATTTGAGCGAGCTGGCGGATCATTTCACCGATCTGAAGGCGGAAGAAGAACGCGCCGGCCGCAGCGGGGCGGAGGCGGAAGCCGCGGCGCGGGCGCGTCTGGGCGCAGTGGATGAACTTGCCCGGGCGATGGTCGAACAGCGCCAGTTCCGTTCCTGGTGCGCGCGCGCGCCGCGGGCGATGTTCGGCGTGGGTCCGCTGCTGTTTCTGGCGGCAGCGTACTTCCTCGCCTGCTTGTATCTGTGGTTTGGCTGGAGAGTGTTTCTGCCCGGCGCTGATACGCCTTTTGGGGAACGGAATGGATCAATGTACGACTTAGCCAATATCTATTTTCAGGCGGGCAAGTACTATTACATCTGCGCGCCGGTTCTCGTGGGTTGGGGAATCGGACTGCTGGCCGCCCGGCAAAGATTGAAGGCGGTTTGGCACACGGTGGCTTTGCTGCTGATCGCGTGGATGGGCGCGACCGCGCAAATCCAGGCCAGCCGAACCGCGGTGCCCGGCGGACTCGGTCACATCAGCATGAAATTCTTTGTGCCGGGGGCTGAGGCGCAGGTTGTTGGCGGCCTTGTGCACGCCCTGGTCATTTTCTCGCTGGCGGCTCTTCCGTATGTTATTTGGCGATTGAACCAGGGGGACGCGCGCTCTGCTTAGGCGCCAGGCGGTCCCGCGCTCGAATTGAGGTGTGCATCCGTTTGCTACAATGGAAATCAGCGGGCGCTTAGCTCAGTTGGTTAGAGCGCGTGCTTCACACGCACGAGGTCGCAGGTTCGAGTCCTGCAGTGCCCACCACTCGCCCCTTCCAGTCCTTCTTTCCAGTAGAGGTCCTTCGCTTTCGGCTCAGGATTTCGCCTGCGGACTCCCGCTCTTCGCCTGCGGCGACCCGCTCACGCCGCAAAACGGCTCAAGTTCGAGTCCTGCAGTGCCCACCATTCGCCCCTTACTGCGGAATGGAGCAGATTGACCTCTGTTGACCTGCCTGGAATTGCGTCCTAAGATTCCCGCCCATGGGCACCCCCTCGCCACTGCTGGGGCAGACGGTCTCCCACTACCGCATTATCGAGAAGCTGGGGGGCGGGGGAATGGGCATTGTTTACAAGGCCGAGGACATCGATCTTGGCCGCTTCGTTGCCCTTAAATTTCTCCCCGACGAGGTTGCGCAAGACTCACAAGCGCTGGAACGGTTTCGCCGCGAAGCCCGGGCGGCTTCCGCGCTCAACCACCCCAATATCTGCACCATCTACGAAATCGGCAAGCACAGTGACCGATCTTTCATCGTGATGGAGTTTCTGGACGGCACCACCCTGAAGCACTGCATCAGCGGAAAGCCACTGGACACAGAGACCGTCCTGTCCCTCGGGATTGAGATAGCAGATGCGCTCGACGCGGCCCACTCGGAAGGCATCATGCACCGGGACATTAAGCCGGCAAACATCTTCGTCACAAAACGAGGACACGCCAAGATTCTTGATTTCGGCTTGGCCAAGGTGACGGCTGTGGGAAGCACGGGGGCAGGTGGGGCGGCGGGGGCCTCTCAGGCAACCCTGGAATCCGGCGCCGAGCACCTGACTAGTCCCGGCACAGCGGTGGGAACCATTGCCTACATGTCGCCCGAGCAAGTCCGAGCCAAGGAATTGGACGCGCGTACGGATTTATTCTCATTCGGCGCGGTTCTCTATGAAATGGCGACAGGGGCGTTGCCCTTCCGCGGCGAAAGCACGGGAGTCATTTTCGAGTCTATCCTGAACCGCACCCCAGCTCTTCCGGTTCGACTCAATCCCGATTTGCCGGCCGAACTGGAGAGAATCATCAACAAGTGTCTGGAGAAGGACCGCAATCTCCGGTACCAGCACGCCTCCGAGATTCGCGCCGACCTGCAGCGGGTCAAGCGCGATAGCGAAACAGGCAACTCAGCGGCCGCCTTGCCCGCGACCAGGCCTTGGGCCGGCCGGCATAAATGGGCGATCACGACGGCCGCCGTGGTGGTCCTGATCGGGGCTGCCGTCGCAGGCTGGCGCTATAAAACCCGCCCGGCCTCCGCCTTGAACGCAGCCGATAGTGTGGTGGTGGCAGACTTTTCGAATTCCACGGGTGATCCCGTATTCGACGACACCCTCAAGCAGGCGCTGCTGGTTCAGCTAAGTCAATCGCCTTTCTTGAACGTTCTTTCCGAGCAAAAGATCATTCACGCGCTGGGACTAATGGGCCGCTCTCCGGGGGATCGGCTGACACCCGATGTGGCGCGGGAAGTGTGCCAACGAACCCAGAGCAAAGCCATGCTGGCAGGTTCCATTGCAACTCTGGGAAGCGAATACGTAATCGGATTGCGAGCGGTTGATTGTGAGTCAGGCGAGTCGGTAGTGCAGGAACAGGGAACGGCTGCGAGCAAGGAAACTGTGCTGAAGGCGCTGGATGCGGCCGCAACTAAGATGCGGGAGAAGCTGGGAGAATCGCTGGCTTCGATCGAGAAGTTCAGTACGCCTCTAGAGCAGATCACCACCCCATCGCTGGAAGCGTTGAAAATGTGTTCGGTGGGCTACCGCACCATGAACACCAAGAGTCAGGCTGAAGCCGTACCCTTTTTCCAGCGTGCGCTCGAACTCGATCCCAAGTTCGCGGCGGCCTATGTCGGGCTGGGAACCACTTATCTGAATATGGGAGAGTCGGGCCTGGCTACGCAATATATTCGAAAAGCTTATGAGCTGCCCAAAGAGCGGGTAAGTCCCCGGGAACGGTTTTATATTTCCGCCCACTACTATGACAGCGTCACGGGAGAGCTGGAGAAAGCAGAGGAGACCTATAAACTCTGGGCCCAGGATTTTCCCAACGACCACGGGGCGCATGTAAATTTGGGGTACCTCTATAGCGTTCTGGGGGAAAACGAGAAGGCGCTGGCCGAGGAACTGGAGACTACACGGGTAAACCCGGACCTGGGGCTGGGCTGGGCGAACCTGATTCAGACCGACGCGCAGATGGACCGTCTTAAGGATGCCAAGGCGGCATATCAGCAAGCTGTGGCCCGAAAACTCGATGGCGATTCGGCGCACCTCAACCGATACGCCATCGCCTTTCTCGAAGGCGACGCTGCAGAGATGCAGCGCCAGTTAGCCTGGGGTCAAGGAAAGGCGGGCGTCGAGGACTTCTTTTATTCTTACGAGTCCGACATGGATGCCTTTGCGGGCCATCTGGCGAGGGCACGCGCGGCAACGCAGCAGGCCACCGACTCGGCTCGACGGAATGACGAAAAGGAAACCGCGGCCCAGTGGCAGTTGAATGGCGCGATCCGGGAAGCGGAGTTTGGCAACGGCGAACGTGCTCGCCGGGAGGTCGCCTCTGCACAGGCGCTGGCCTCGGCACGTGACCTGAAGATTTGGCCGCCTTGGCCTTGGCGCGTTCCGGAGATTCGCTGCCGGCCCAGAAACTTGCCGATGAACTGGAAAAAGAAAATTCAGTAAATACGATGATTATCAATTACTGGTTACCGACGGTGCGCGCCAGCATCGAGATAAATCGTCACAATCCCACCAAGGCGGTGGAGCTGTTAGACCCCGCTCGGCCTTACGACCTGGCTTCTCCAACTCCGGCAATCGAATTCGGTTCGTTTCTGTATCCCGCATACGTTCGTGGAGAAGCCTTCCTTCAGCTCCATCGCGCGACAGACGCGACTGCAGAATTTAAAAAACTTCTCGACCATCGTGGCATGGTCGCGAGCTGCCCGTTGGCCGCGCTTGCTCATCTCCAACTCGGCCGGGCCTATATGATGGCGGGCCAAACCACCCGGGCAAAAGCGGCGTATCAGGATTTCCTCGGCTTGTGGAAGAACGCCGACCCCGATATCCCCATTCTCAAGCAAGCCAAGGCGGAATACGCGAAGTTGCAATAGCAATGGCGACTGCAGGCGGCACCGCTTGTTCCGAAGCGGGCTTTTCCCGAATCTGAAAGGACCATCACCAAAGGGTGCCCCCGCCGCACCGACCCGCCCTCTCCCTCCCTTTTACGATGCAGTAGATGGCAAGAATGCACAGCCAGGTTCATGCACGGGTGCCGGCCGGCGGCCGCACGCAGGGCGTGTCGCTGCTGGAGCTGTGCATCGTGATGGCGGTGATGCTGGTGGTGGCTGCCAGCGCCCTGCCCAACGTGATGACGGCCATGCAACAGTATCGCCTGCGGACGGCGGCCAAGGACGTGGCCGCTATGCTGCAAAGGTCGCGCATGCGCTGTGCGCGCGACAACCGCCATTACACGCTGCAGAACAGCCAGATCACCCAGGGCGGCACGCCCTACAGCCGGCTGTTCCTGGACCAGAACGCTAACAGCGCCTACGATGGGGGCGAAGCCATAATACAGCTGCCCTCGGGGGTGCGCTTTAGCAGCGCGTCCGCGCCCGCGCTCTCCGCCGCCACCCTGGGCTACACGCCGCAGCCCTCCTCCACCGCGCTAAGCTTCAACGGCATGGGCCTGCCCTGCGTGATGCGCAACGGACTGTGCACCAACTGGGACGCGAATGGCGATGCCGTGGGCGTGGTCTACTTTCTGCAGGATTCGCACCATGCCAGTTCCGCCTGGGCGGCGGTGGCGGTGACGCCGGCGGGACGGACGCGAACCTGGCTGTGGTCGTCCGGCAGTTTGCAGTGGGTGGCGCAATAAGGGAGGTGGAGAAGCCAGGCGATGACACACGGTGAGGAGCAAAGGCGAACTTGCCCGGCGGCGGGCATGAGCATGCTGGAACTGATGCTGGCCATGGCGGTGCTGGCGGTCGGCATGACGGCGGTGACGGCGCTGTTTCACACCGCCATTCTCAGCAACAACCGCGCCAAGGTGGATACCAGCGCCACCATGCTGGCGCAGACGGTGCTGGAGAAGATCGCCACCCAGCCCGCCACTCAGAACGCCACCATCTCGCTTACCGACTGCGGAGCGACTCCCACCACCTGGGTGATGGCTACGGCGGGCGCGGCCGCGCCCGGCAACGGCGCAACCCTGGACGGCAACAGCGGCGCCATTGATTTCACCCAGGCTTACGCCAGTGTTCCCGCTAATTACAAAATGGAGTTTGCAGGCTGCGGGGCGGGCGGGCGGCAGACGGTTTTCGAGGTGCGCTGGAACGTGCAGACGGTCAGCGCCAACACCCGGCTGATCACGGTGGCGGCGCGTCCTGTGGGAGCGGGCGCCGGCAACCACCCGGTGCAATTTGCTCAACCGGTCACGCTGCGCACCATCGGAGGCACATAATGCGGCGCAAGATTATCCGCTCAACCGGCTGCAGGAGATCCGGCTTCACCCTGCTGGAGTTGCTGGTAGTAGTGGTCATCCTGACTGCCGTCCTGGGGGTGGTGTTCAGCGCCGTAACCCGGCTGCAGAAGACTTACAAAACGGAGGAGACCAAGGTGGACGCCACCGCATTGGCGCGCACCTTCCTGGATGGCATGGCGAGCGAACTGCGGCAGGCGGGCTTCCCGTCGCGCCGCCTTTTCGCTCCTGGGGTGCTCAGCAGCCCGGTGGTGAACGACTACCGCTGCGCCGCCGGCCTGGTGCGGGTGTCGGCTTCCGAATTGTGGTTCGAGACGGACATTGAAGGCGATGGGCAGGTGGAAAGCGTGCGCTACACCCTGAGCGACAGCAATGGCACGCCTGTGACCGCGGCCAGCAGCTGTCCCTGCACTCTTTGGCGCAGCCAGGTGGTGAAGGTGGCGGGAGCACCGGCCTCGCAGGCGGTGAATT
>Ga0075276_10000411_pt1 | contig 11333 bp, 11 predicted proteins | sample SF_Rice_5C_80N_4_FD_69770 | JGI IMG/M metagenome (GOLD analysis project Ga0075276, IMG submission 69770) | Rice paddy soil microbial communities from Twitchell Island, California, USA - SF_Rice_5C_80N_405 | ecosystem: Environmental > Terrestrial > Soil > Paddy field/soil | place: USA: Twitchell... | reverse complement strand
AGGTTCGAATCCTCCCGGGCGCGTGCGCGGGGCGACTAACAGGCGGCGCAAGCGCCGCCGCGCGCAACGAGCGCCGGGTCGAATCCTCCCGGGCGCGTCGTCCGTTTCACCCTGGATGAGCGCCCTTTCCGACAGATCGCCCCTCGCCGGCGGCCTCGCCCGGGGCATCTCGGTCTGCCGGGCCACCCTGGCCGCGTACGCGGAGGGGTAGGAGGCCAACTCGGCGTTCGCGCGGGCGATCCTGCGGACGACGGCAGCCCTCGAGGCGGCGCCGAGCGTGCACTCCCGCGCCGAGGAGCTGCGCCTCGCGGCTGCGACCGCACGGGAGACGGCTGCGGCAATTCGACGTCATGGGCTGGACGAACGTCTCCTGCGCTGCGCAGAGGCGTGTGAAACGCGCTGCGTTCCTCTGCGAGGACGTGTTCCCACAAGCTGCGTCGTCACTCGACTCTGCGGACCGGAGGGACAACTTGGGCGGGGAGGCGAACGATGACATGCGCGTTCTGGTCGCAGACGACGAACGACCCATCCGGCTGCTGTGCCGCGTCAACCTCGAGCTGGAGGGGATGGAGGTAGTCGAGGCTGCCGACGGCCGTCAGGCGGTCGAGCTCGCGCTCGCCGAGCCGCCCGACGTCGCCGTCCTCGACGTCGCCATGCCGGGGCTCGACGGCTGGGAGGTGGCCGACCGCCTGCGCGAGGAGGAGAGCACGCGGTCGGTCGCACTGGTCTTCCTCACGGCGATGGCCGGGCAGGACGCAGAGCGACTCGCGGAGGAGCGCGGCGGGCTGTTCGTGGCGAAGCCGTTCAACCCGCTCGAGCTCGCGAGCATCGTGCGGCGCGCTAGTGGCGGACGCCGAAGTCCGTCGTCACGATCGTGACGTCGAGCCCGTTGAACACGCCGGGGGCGTGGGCCTCGTGCACCGCCGACACGCCGATCTCGCGCCAATGCGGGTCGAGCAGGTTCTTCCGGTGCTCGGGGCTCGCGAGCCACATCGTCAGCGCCCGCTGCGCGTCGATGTCCGGCGAGGACCACAGCAGGTTCTCGCCGACCGACCAGAAGCCAAACTTCGTCGCCGAGTAGAAGCGCTGGATGCGCTTCCAGAAGAGCGTGCCGTCGAACGAGTTGTGCGCGAAGTACCCGTCCGTCTCCATCTCCTGCGAATGCGCCCGGGCTGCGTCCGTCAGCGACCCGGACAGGCGGAGCGCCGGCAGGTCGTGGGAGACGCGAAGCGTGTTGATGTCGGCGTAGACGCCGCGCTCCAGCGCGCTCAGGGATGCCGCCGGATGCCGCGGCGCCGCACTCGCGCCGGAAGCGAGGCACGCGGCCGCGCCCGCTGCCGCGAGCACCGCCGCGAAGCGTCTCGGCCACGACCCGGCCATACGAGCGCAGCCTCGCGCCGCCGAGGCGTCTTGTCCATGGGCCGAACGGCGGGTCTTCCGGGTTCAGAAGTCCCAGATCCGGGAGAATGCGCGGGGATGTCCCTTCGCTCCAACCCGCTCGAGCAGGAGGCCACGCTGCCGGACGGCCGCGTCGTTCGCGTCCGCGTGGGCGTGCCGGAGGACGACTACATCCGGCGCCGCGAGCTGAACACGGTCGCGGTCGAGCTGTACGGAAGCGGGGAGCACCTCGCCGCGGTGAACACGATTCTCGGCCCGCAGCAGGTCTCCGAGGGGCGCGCGCTCCTGCGCCAGATCGTCTCCGGGCTCGAGAGCGGCGCGCTCGCCCCCACCGCGGGCGCGATCGAGCCGCTCGCGGATAGGCTGCCGGCGACATGAGCGCGGCGACACTGCACACGAATCACGGCGCGATCGCCGTCGAGCTGTACGACGACGCCGCCCCGAAGACCGTCGACAACTTCGTCGGCCTCGCACGCAAGGGCTTCTACGACGGCGTCATCTTCCACCGCGTCATCCCCGACTTCATGATCCAGGGCGGCGACCCGACCGGCACCGGCTCGGGCGGCCCCGGCTACACGTTCGAGGACGAGTCGAACGACCATTCCGTCGAGCGCGGCGCGCTGGCGATGGCGAACGCAGGCCCGAACACGAACGGCAGCCAGTTCTTCATCGTCACCGCGCAGGCGTGCCCGTGGCTCGACGGCAAGCACACGGTCTTCGGCCGGGTCACGAGCGGCATGGACGTCGTCGACGCGATCTCGAGCCTCGAGACCGACGGACGCGACCGGCCGCGCAGCGACGTCGTCATCGAGCGCGTCGACCTGCCTGAATAGATGTTCGGCCGGCAGGACGCGACGCCGAAGAAGCTCGTCGAGTCGATCAGCCTCGACTAGCGCGGATCTGGTCGAACGCGCCCTCGAGCTGCTCCTCCTGCAGGAAGCGGTGGAGATAGAAGGCGAAGACGCTGAAGAAGACGACCGCCTCCTCGACCGCCATCGTCACGCCGCCGATCTGCTGGTCGACCTCGGCCGACGGCCCCCACGTGCGCGGCGCGTGCGCGTAGAACGAGTAGAGCGGGCGCGGCACGAGCGCGAGCACGAGCCCGAGTGGGGACGCGAGCACGAAGGCGGCGAACAGATACGCGGCCTTCGCTCCCGCCGACATGCGTCGGTGGATCACCGGCCACCAGACACAGAGCCCGCTGAGCAGGTACGTCAGGTGCTCGACGTGCAGGACCGAATGCGGATGACGAAGCCCGAAGTCGTAGACCCACGGCAGATGCCACACGAAGTAGGTGACGAGCCAGAGCGGCAGCGCGACGAACGGGTTGAACAGCGGGAAGCCGCGCGCGCGATGGGCAACGCGGCGCGGCACGGCGAGGAGCAGGAGCGCCGGCGCCCACTCCGCGAGCACGACGTTCTGGAGCAAGTGCGCCCAGAGGAACGTGTGCAGCGCGAACGGCTGCAGGCGCGTCGTGAACGCGGCGGCGATCAGCGCGAGTGCGGCGACCAGCGCCGCGGGGCGCGCGCGGAGCGCGAGGCCGGCGAGTGCCAGCACCGGGACGAGGACGGTGGCCTCCACCGGGAAATACATGGCGCTAACCTACGTCTCCGACGCGGGTGTAGCTCAACGGTAGAGCCCTTGCCTTCCAAGCAAGTTACGGGGGTTCAACTCCCCCCACCCGCTTCCTACAACAACTCGATCGCGGCGCGCACCTCGGCGACGCCCGCGTCCCACACGCGCTGCATCTCCTCGTCCGAGCGCACGTACAGCCCGCCCCAGGAGCCGTCGCCCAGCACGCCGCGCACGGCGGCGGGGTCATCCGGCAGCGGCAGAGCGACCTCGGGCTTCGCCTCCTCCGGCACGACGACGCCGGCGAGCTGCGTCCACGGGAAGCTCTCCATCCACGACGCGTGCGTCCCGACGGGGTCGATTCCGCGCACGACCTCCCAGACGCGCGGGCCGCGCCACCAGTCGTGCCATGCGACGTCGACCTCGTCCGCTGCGAACGAGTTGCCGCCATGGCCGTTGACGGCGAGCACCCGCCGGAATCCCTGCGCGCGCAGCGACGCGACGAGCTCGCGCAGCACGGCGACGTACGTCTCCCTTCCGAGCGACGGGCTGCCGGGGAAGGCGGCGAAGTACGGCGCCACGCCGTACGCGAGTGCCGGCAGCACCGGCACCTCGAGCGGCTCGGCCGCTTCGACCGACACGCGCTCCGCGAGGATCGCGTCGGTCGCGAGCGAGAGATACGCGTGCTGCTCCGTCGAGCCGAGCGGCAGGACGATGCGGTCGTCGAGCTCGAGGTACGCCTCGAGCTGCAGCCAGTTCAGGTCTGCGACTCGGATGGCGCAGAGCGTAACCGGCGGCTGCGGTCCACCTCGGAGTTGATCTCCGCGCCGAGCAGGAGCGCCATCGAGCTCAGCCACAGCCACGTCAGCATCACGATGACGGCGGAGAGCGTGCCCCACGTCTTGTTGTACGAGCCGAACGTCGCCGTGTAGACGGCGAACAGCCCCGATGCGGCGAGCCACAGCAGCGTCGCGACGAGGGCTCCCGGCGTGAGGAACTGCCACCGTCGCTCCTCGACGTCGGGGCCGAGGTAGAGGAGCGTCGCGAAGGCAGCGAGGAGGCCAAGCACGAGGATCGGCCACTGCGCGATCCACCACACCCACGCGATGACCCCACCCGAGGCGCCCGCATGGGTCACGATGAGGTGCTCGATCGGCGGGCCGAACATGAGGAAGACGGCGACGAGCAGGAACGCGACGCCGATCGCGGCCACCATCTCGACGGCGACGAGCCGCTTGCGCAGGAACTTCCGGCCGTCCTTCCGGTCGTACGCGAGATTGATCGCCGTCATGAACGACGTCATCGCCCCGGTCGTCGACCAGACCGCGAGCGCGAGCCCGACGGCCACCATGGCGATGCTCTGCGCCGGATGCGCGTCGAGACGGTGGAGGCTCGACCCGAGGAGGCTCGCTGCCTGGCCCGGCATGACCGTGGAGAAGTGGTGGATGAGCGACGTGATCGTCCCGGGGCCGACCGTGAGCGTGAACGCGCCGACGACGACGAGCAGCACCGACGGGATCGCGAAGAACGAGCTGTAGGCGAGCGCGGACGCGAGCATCATCGCGTTGTCGTCCATGAACTCCTTGCCGGCGCGCACGACGATCGCGCGCCAGTCGGCGAACGAGAGGTCGCGCAACCGCGGATCGGGGACCGACGGCTCGCGGCGCTCGGGCTGCGGCGTCGGCTCCTCATGGCGAAGCGCCCTCATGGATGGTGAAACGGCCGACTCCCGCGACGAGATTCGCCCGGAGTGGTATGACCCCGCGCGTGGAGCGTCACGACATCGTCGTCGTCGGGGCAGGCTCGGCAGGGCTGGCGACCGCCGCCCTCCTGCGCCGGGCGGGCCGCGAGCCGCTCGTGCTCGAGGCCGGCCCGGAGCCGGGCGCCGCCTGGCGCGGTCGCTACGACCGGCTTCGCCTGCACACCCCGCGGCTCCTCTCGAGCCTGCCCGGCCGCCGCATCCCGCGCCGCTACGGCCGCTGGGTCGCGCGCGACGACCTCATCGAGTACTTCCACGACTACGCCGACGCCCATGGAATCGACGTGCGCACGGGCGTGCGCGTCGACCGCATCGACCCCGGCTGGCAGCTCACCACGCCGGGCGGCGTCCTGCAGGCGGAGACGGTGATCGTCGCGACGGGCTACAACGGCGCGCCGTACATCCCCGACTGGCCCGGCCGCGACGGCTTCACCGGCGACCTCGTGCACTCGTCGCAGTACCGCAACCCCGCGCCGTACCGCGACCGCGACGTCCTCGTCGTCGGCGCGGGGAACTCGGGCGCGGAGATCGCGACCGACGTCGCCGAGGGCGGCGCTTCGCGCAGCCGGCTGTCGGTGCGCACGCCGCCGCAGATCGTGCGCCGCGCCACCGCCGGCATCCCGGCGCAGCTGCTCGGGATGGCGATCCGGAAGATGCCGCCGAGCTGGGTCGACCCGATCACGAAGACGCAGCGGAAGCTGTCCATCCCCGACCTCGGCGCGCACGGACTGCCGCGCCCGGAGCACGGCGTGCGCACGTCGTTCGTCACGACCGGGACGACGCCGATCCTCGACGTCGGCATCGTCTCGGCCGTCAAGCACGGGCGCGTCGAGATCGTCGCGGCGGTCGAACGGTTCGACGGCGGCGACGTGCTGCTCGCGGACGGCTCGCGCATCGCGCCCGACGCCGTCATCGCAGCAACGGGCTTCCGCGCCGGCCTCGACACGCTCGTCGGGCATCTCGGCGTGCTCGGCCCGCGCGGCCTGCCGATGACGACCGACGGCGAGCCCGCGCTTCCGGGGCTCTGGTTCGTGGGCTTCGTGCCGACGCTCGGCGGCCAGCTGCGCGAGGGGAGCATCGCCGCCCGCAAGGTTGCGGCGGCAGTCGCTACGGGCTGATCGGGGCGGGCAGATTCGAACTGCCGAAACCTCCCGCTCCCAAAGCGGGCGCTCTACCAGGCTGAGCTACGCCCCGTCCGACGTACGTACGAGCGTACCGCATGGCGGTTCGCGCATACGAGCTCGCACTTGCACTTGGTGACGGCATCCGCGCGTCCCAATAGATTCGCGCACGTGACCGAGCCCCTGTTGCCGAGTCGCGAGCCGCCGCGCGACCGGCGGCCCATCGTGGGCTACACGATGGTGCTCATCGCCGCCGCGCTCTTCGGGATCAACGGCGCGGTGTCGAAGGTCGTGCTCACGTCGGGGCTATCGTCGCTGCGGCTGACCGAGGCACGCTCGGCCGGCGCGTGCATCGCGCTCACCGCGATCGCGTTCGCCCGCTCGCCCGCGTCGCTGCGCGTCCGCCGGCGGGAGCTTTCATGGCTCGCCCTCTTCGGCATCGTCGGCGTCGCGTTCGTGCAGCTCTTCTACTTCCTCGCCATCCACCGGCTGCCGGTCGGCATCGCGCTGCTCATCCAGTACATCGGGCCCGTCCTCGTCGCGATCTGGGCGCGGACGTTCGGCCACGAGCACGTACGCCGGCGCATCTGGCTCGCCCTCGCACTCTCGCTCGTCGGCCTCGCGCTCATGGTGCGGCTCTGGGCCGGCGTGTCACTGGACGGGCTCGGCGTCGTCTTCGCGCTCGTCGCGGCCGTCGTCTTCGCGGTCTACCTGCTGCTCGCCGAGCACCAGGTCGGCTCGCACGAGCCAATCCCGCTCCTCGCGTGGGCCTTCTTCTTCGCCACGCTCTTCTGGACGGTCACGCAGCCGTGGTGGAGCTTCCCGGCAGCGACGGTCGCGAGGACGGTGCCGCTCCAGGGCCACCTCGCCTCCCTTCACCTGCCGGTCTGGGCGCTCGTCCTCTGGATCGTCGTCCCCGGCTCCGCCATCCCGTTCGCCTTCATCGTCGGCGCCATGCGGCACATCACCGCCACGCGGGTCGGGATCGCGGCGATGCTCGAGCCGGTGGTGGCCACGCTCACCGCCTGGATCTGGCTCGGAGAGGCGCTCGGAGCGGCCCAGCTGGTGGGCGGCGCGGTCGTCCTCGCCGGCATCGCGCTGGCCCAGACGGCCCGCTGATCACTCGAACGAGGGGCGATCCCCCATTCGGGGGAAGGCGCCGGCCGACCCGGTTGGCATCTTGCCGGCCATGCTACGTAAAAGCAATGTTCTTGCAGCTTTAATCGCAGGCTTCTCTCTCTTTCTCGCCGCTCCGGCGGGCGCTGCCCGCCTCACGGCGACCGAGTCGAGCGTCCTGGCAGCGGTGAACGCGGCGCGGGCGGGATACGGCCTGGGGCCGCTCGTCCTCGACCGCCACCTCGAGCGGGCCGCCCGCTCCCACTCCGCCGACATGCTCCGCCGTGGCTACTTCGCCCACGGGGCCTTCTCGCAGCGGCTCGTCTCCTTCGCCGTCACCGGGCCTGTCATCGGCGAGAACCTCGCCTGGGAGTCCGGCGAGCCGAACCTGGGGCAGTTCGTCGTCCAGGCCTGGCTGCACAGCCGGGAGCACCGCGCGAACCTCCTGCGACCGGGCTATCGCCGCATCGGCATCGGCGTCTCCGACGGCACCTTCCTCGGCCACGGCGGCGCCGCCATCGTCACCGCCGACTTCGCCGGGTTCTAGTCAGACCCGTACCAGTACCGCCTTTCGCACCACGGATGCGTGGGCCGAAAGACGTGGTACCTGGTACGGGTGAATTCCTAATCCGCCTGCATCAAGCCGCGCAGCTCCGCGAGCTTCTCGCCGCGGAGCTCGTCGCGCTCGCCGCGCTCGAGACGCTCGAGCAGCTCCCGGACGAGCGGCGCCAGCTCGAGCGGGTTGAACGGCTTCGTCACGTAGTCGACGCCGCCGATGTCGAGACCGCGCGCGCGATCGCGGAACTCGGCGCGCGCCGTGAGGAAGATGATCGGGATCTCAGACGTGCGCTCGTCCTCGAGGAGCTCCTCGGCGACCCGCCAGCCGTCGAGCCTCGGCATCATCACGTCGAGGAGCACGATGTCGGGCTGCTCCGCGCGCGCGAGGTCGAGGCCGCTCGGACCGTCGGCGGCCTCCAGCACGTCCATCCCCTCCGCCTCGAGGTTGACCCGGCAGAGAAGGCGGATGGGCGCCTCGTCGTCGATCACGAGCACGCGCGTCACGTGCATGTGCCTATCGGTAGCTCGACTGCGAACGTGGATCCCTCTCCCTCGCGAGAACTGACGGAGATCCTGCCACCCATGGCGGTCACCAGGCCGCGGGCAATGAACAGCCCGAGGCCGGTGCCGCCCGCGCCGACGCGCGACTCGGCGTCGGCGCCCCGATAGAACTTGCGGAAGATCTGCTCCTGATCGGAGACCGGGACCCCGATTCCCTCGTCCGCCACGACCATCTCGACCGTCTCGCCCTTGCGCTCGGCGCCCACACGGACCGTGCCGCCCGTCGGCGAATAGCGCACCGCGTTGTCGAGCAGGATCGCGAAGACCTGGCGGAGCTTCTCCGGGTCGGCCTTCGCCGACACGGGCTCCTCCGGCAGGTCGACGACGAAACGGTGGCCGTTCGGCACGCCGTGCTCCACGTTCTGCACGGCGTCTCCGAGCACCTCGCGAACGTCGGTGTCGGAGATGCGGACCTGCAGGTCGCCGGTGTCGAGCCGTGCGACGTTCAGGAGCGCGTCGACGATCTGCGTCAGCCGCTGCGACTCCGAGGCGATGTAGCCGAGGAACGTGGCGCGCTCCTCGTCGCCGAACAGGACGTCCTGGCGGAGAAGCGTCTCGGCGAAGCCGTAGATGGACGTCAGCGGCGTGCGCAGCTCGTGCGACACGGTCGACACGAAGTCCGACTTCATCTGCTCCACGAGCCGGTCGGCCGAGATGTCGCGGAACGCGAAGATGCGGCCGGCGACCGCACCGACCGGATCGCGCATGACGGCCTCGCTGACGGACAGCCAGACCTCCTCCCGGCCGCGTTTGATGGGAACGAGGCGCTCGGCCGCAGCCGATTCGGGATCGGATTCGAGGTTCCGCTGCAGCACGTCGAAGGGTGTATGCCCCAACGCGTCCTCGGCTGGAACACCGGTGATCTTCTCGGCGGCCGCGTTCCAGAGCACGACGGTTCCCTCGCGGTCGACCGCGACGATCCCGTCGGCGATGTTCGCCAGGATCGCGACGCTGCGCTCGCGCTCGAGCGCGACACGCTGATAGAGCTCCGCGTTCGCAAGCGCGGCCGAGGTGCTCGCCGCCAGTGCGAGCAGCGCGTCGACCTCCTCCTCGCGCCACACGCGCGGCCGCGCGCTGTACACGGAGAGGACGCCTCGCGGCGACCCCTCGGTCCCCGCCAGCGGCACGCCGAGATACGCCGCGTTTCCACCGGCGAGGATCGGGTCCAGCGCGCGCAGACGAGGATCGGCGCCGGCGTTCTCCAGCGCGACCGGTGAGCGCGACTGCACGACGTCGCCGGACAACCACGCGCCCGCGGAGCTGCGCGTGCCGATCGCCCCCTGCCCCCCGTTCCCGGTCGCGGCGGTGACGAGGAGCTCGGCGCCGTCGAGGATCCGGATCGCCGACGCGTCGGCGTTGAGGAGCGCCGGCGCCTGCTCGACGACCTCGTCGAGCACCGCTTCCGGATCGAGCTCGGTCGTCAGCAGCCGGCCGGTCCGCGCGAGCTGCTGGGCGAGGGCGCGTGCTCCGCGCTCGGCCTCGAACAGCTCGCTGCGCTCGAGTGCCCCGCGCGCTGCGCCGGCGAGATGGCGCGCGAGCTCGAGGTCGTCCTCCGTGAACGTGCGCCGCTCCGCGAACAGGACGGCGACGAGCCCGCCGGGGCCGTCGCGCGGGCTCTCCACCGGAACCGAGAGCAGCGAGCCGTAGCCGGCGGCCACTGCCGACTCGCGCCACGCATCCGGCAGGCGCTCGTCCTCCTCGATCGCGGGAGCGGCGACGACCCGGCCCTGCGCCGCCGAGCGGGCGAGCGCGTCGACGCCGGACTCGAGCCCGTCCTCGAGGAGCGTGGGCGGAAGCTCGTGCGAGCCGCTCAGCACGAGGCGGCCGCCCATCGGCATGAGGGCGGCGGCGGCCGACCCGCCGAGCGCCTCGGCCGCGGCCTGCGCCACCGCGTCGAGCGTCTCCGCGCGCGACAGCGACTGCCCGAGCACGGCGGCGATCCGGTAGAAGCCGCGTTGCACGCGCGCCTGCCGCGTGCTGCGGCTGAGCGCCTCGACGTTGCGAAGCGCGAGCGTGGCGAGACCCGCGAACGCCTCGAGGACGTCGCCGTCGCGCGCGCCGTACGGCCGGGTGCCGCGACGGCCGACCCCGAGCACGCCGCGCACCTCGTCGCCCCAGCGCATCGGCGCGACGATGGCGTCGGTGAAGCCGGCATACGCCGGATGCGGCACTTCGTCGGCGACCTCGCCGTACTCCGTCGCCGCGAGCGCGCGGCCTTCGCGAATCGCGAGGCCCGAGAGCCCGCGGTCGGCGGAGAACTCGAAGCCGACGAGCGACGGGTCGAGCCCGTGCACGGCCGCGCACCGCAGGATCCCGCGCTGGGGGTCGTAGAGGTAGCAATCGGAGGCATCCGCCTGCAGGAGCGCGGCGACCTCGTCCGCGAGGCGCTGCAGCATCGTAGGCAGCTCGAGCTCGCCGCTGACCACCTCCGCCGCCCGCAGCAACGCCGAGCGCTCGCCCAGCCGTTCGCGGTTCTCGTCGATGAGGCGGCCGAGCCGCAGGGCGAGCGCCACCTCGACTCCGACCGCCTCGAGCAATGCGATCTCCCCCTGCGTCCATGTCTCCGGCTTCGCCCGATGGACGGTGAGGACACCGAGCTGCGGCCCGTCGACGCGCACGGGAGTCGCGAGGGCAGCGCGCGCCCCGAGGGAGCGCAACCGGTCGAGCGCGCCGAGCGAGGTGTCGACGAGCTCCGACGCAGTCTCGATGTCCGAGGCGACGACTGTCGCCTCGCGCAGCTCCGCGAGCGCAGTGACCGGCAGGTTGTCTCCAGCGTCGCCGACCGGTGCCACGCCGTCGGCGTCCCACTCGGCGACGACCTTGCGCGCGCCGGCACGATCGAGGATGAGGAAGCAGCGCATGACGCCGAGCGCGCGGCCCGCCTCTTCGACGGCGGCATCGAGCGCGGCCGCAAGGTCGAGCTCGTTCCGCAGTCGACGGCCGATCGACATGACGAGCCGCTCGCGCTCGAGCGCCTCCGCGAGCGCGATCGTCGAGCGCGTTCGCTCGAGGGCAATCGTCGCCTCCGACGCGAGCGTCTGCATCACCCGCATCTCGTCGGGAGAGAAGTCACGACGAACGCGTGTCGTCGCGACGGAGATGACCGCGATCACGCGCTCGGCGCTGATCAGCGGGACGTATGCGGCGCTCTTCGCGCCGACCCTCGCTGCGAGCGAAGAGCTGACGCGAGTGTCGTCGACGTCGTAGACGGCGAAGCCGCTCGCGTCCTGCACCGCGCTCGCGATGCC
>Ga0075276_10000410_pt1 | contig 11335 bp, 11 predicted proteins | sample SF_Rice_5C_80N_4_FD_69770 | JGI IMG/M metagenome (GOLD analysis project Ga0075276, IMG submission 69770) | Rice paddy soil microbial communities from Twitchell Island, California, USA - SF_Rice_5C_80N_405 | ecosystem: Environmental > Terrestrial > Soil > Paddy field/soil | place: USA: Twitchell... | reverse complement strand
TGCAATCTGGCCTGCAAATACTGCAACGAGTACGACGATTTTTCCAAGCCCGTGCCCGTGGAAACCATGTTCCAGCGGGTGGACAAACTGGCGGCGCTGGGCACCACGGTGGTATGCATCAGCGGCGGCGAACCGCTGCTGCACCCGCAACTGGACGACATCATCAGCCGCGTCCGGAGGCACCGCATAATCGCCGGCCTGATCACCAACGGCTATCTGCTCACCGCGGAACGCATTCAGCGGCTGAACCGCGCCGGGCTGGAGCACCTGCAGATCTCTATTGACAACGTGCTGCCCGACGAGGTTTCCAAGAAAAGCCTGAAGGTGCTGGACAAGAAACTGCAGTTGCTGGCGGAGCACGCCGATTTTCACGTGAACATCAATTCCGTGGTGGGCGGCGGCATCCGCAATCCCGAAGACGCGCTGGCCGTGGGCCGACGCGCGGTGGACCTGGGCTTCACTTCCACGGTCGGTATTATTCATGATGGCGGCGGGCAGTTGCAGCCGCTTGGCGCCCAGGAGCGCGCAGTCTATCGCCAGATGAAGGCCATGGAGAAGGGCAGCTACGCCCGCATCAACTTCTTCCAGGACAATATTGCTGACGGGCGTCCCAACGAATGGCGCTGCCGCGCCGGAGCCCGTTACCTGTACGTCTGCGAGGACGGGCTGGTGCACTACTGTTCTCAGCAACGCGGGTATCCCGCCACGCCGCTGATGGAGTACACGGTGGAAGATATCCGCCGCGAGTATCTGACCGAGAAATCGTGCGCGCCGCACTGCACCGTTTCCTGCGTGCACCAGGTCGCCTACCTTGACAAGTGGCGCGCTCCCCAGCGCCCCGCTACTCCCGAGGCCTTCCCCGAACCCGGCGGGCTGGTACAGATCGAGTAGCTCTTCCCAGACTGCCACAGAGACATAGAGGCAGGCAGAAATCGAGAATTTCCCCAAGTCATCCGGCACCCTTGTCTGCCTTCGTAGAAGCCCCGGACTTTAGTCCGGGAATAGCAGAGTCATAAAGAGTTGGGCTTAGCCCAGGTGGTCACCAATTCACAAGGGCTGAAGCCCGCAGATGGGCCGTCTGGTTTCGCAGGGCTGAAGCCCTGCGCTTCCACGCCTCTCGTATAACGTGTGGTCGCTCACGCATATGCTCGTGGGGGCACGGGCGAGGACGACCTGCGCCACATAGCTGCATGCGCTTGGGTGGAGTAGGGCCAGGCTCGCGGACGGGTGCTGGGGGATCAGACTGGGGGGAGTGGGGAGGCTCTTCCACCGGAGCAGGCGGCTGCTGCCCCGGTGGCAAAGGAGGATCGGGTTCGTCTTTACTTTGAAGCAGCAAGGTTATGCCGCGCGCCGCGAACGGGAACGGGAGTTGCCACGAGCGCCCTGCGCCCGCTTTTTGCCGGTGGTGATCCGTGACGAGCGCGAGCGTGAGCTGCGGGTGCGGCTGCTTTCTCCGCTGGCGCTGGTGGAACGTTTCGAAGGCGAGCGTGATGAGCGCGAAGCGTCGCCCCGCACAGCGGCCGATCGCGAACGCTTGCTTCTGGCGCCGGCGCTCGCCGGCCGCTTGCGGCTGCTGGCGCGAATTCCTTTCCCCTTTCCTGCGCTTGCCGCGCGCCGCGATGTTTTCCGCCCCCGTGCCTGGGCCGTCGCATTTTCACGTCCTATGATTTTGTTGAAGTTGCTCTGTTCGCCTTGCGCTGTTTGCTCTTCCACCAGCAGCGCCAAATTGTTGTCGTCGAACTTCTGGAACCACTCGTCCCATTCGATGGCCTCCAGCGAAGTTTCCCCGCTGTAGCCTGGGAAATCGAGGCGGATCATCCCTACGTCCTCCTCGCTGCCTGTGCCGCGCACGCAGGACGGCTGTGCGTCGCGTTCTTCCGCCCAGTTCCGAATTTCATCATGGTCGGTTAGCACCCTGGATTTTCTCGCCATTGCATGCCTCCTGTGGACTGGCAATTGGGATGCGGGCGCGCACGCCTGAGGTTACCTTAAGAAGCTTGAGCTCAGCTGGCCACAGTTGCAACACGTCGCAGGTTGCTGTTAGCGCAGTTCAATCAGAAACGCCAGGAGCACGCCGTAAGCCGCCACCCCGAAGGTGAGGAAAGCCACGTAATCGCCGATGTGTCCGCTGTGGATGGCGCGTAACCTATACACCGCCCCCGCCAGCGGCCGGGTGAGTGCGTTTTTGCCTGGCCAGTAGCGGGAGAGCGACAGCCATGCCAGACCCAGGGCCGCGGCAGTGGCGGCAAACGACCAGGCCAATTCCGTTCCCATGGGCGCGTGTTCCTGCCCGGCAGAAACGACGGGAATCCAGGCATTTTCCAGAACCCGCGCCTGATAGGCGGTGCGGTCCTGCATAAGCAATGTGGCGGTGCGGGCAGCGCGCTGAACCCCGGGCGCCAAGCCGATCGCAATGGCCAGCAGCACCAGAGTGGCGGCAGGGGCGAACATGACAGCGGGAATGTTGTGCCCGGCTCCTTTGGTCTCGCGTTCCTCCCGAATATTTTTGGCGCCAGCAGCCTGCGCCTGTTTACCCTTCCCCATGCCGCGAAACACGCGTCCCCAAACCCGCAATACCGCCCCGGCGGTGAGCGCCGCGGAAAAAAAGAAGATCGCCCGTAGCCAGCCTTGACCCATCGAGCGAGCCGTATCCATGATGGCGGACTCGCCCACAAAGGTGGCGAACCCCGGCATGGCGGCAAGCCCAAGGCCGCCCAACAGAAAGATAATACTGGTGGCGCGCAGTTCGCGCGCGCGTCCGTGGAGTTCCAGTTCATCAACCCCGCCATAACGGTGCAGCAGGATGCCGGCCACCAGAAACAGGGCTGCCTTGACCATTCCGTGTCCCATCACATACAACGCCACCCCGGCCAGCGCTCCCGCCTTGAGAAGTCCGAACCCGATGGTCAGCAGCCCCACATGGCTGATGGTGGAAAATGCCAGCAGGCGCTTGATGTGGCGCTGCGCGAAGCACATGACCGCGCCGGCCACGGCGGTTATGGTTCCCACGGCCAGCAGCAGTTCGCGCAAGGCCCAGCGGTGAGTCGTGAAAGGGCCGTCGAATATAACCCAGTAAATGCGGGCCACTGCATATAAGCCCAGTTCGACCATGATGCCGGAAAAGAGCACGCAAACCGGCGTGGGCGCCACCGCGTGCGCATCCGCCAGCCAGAAATGAAAGGGAATAACAGCCGCCTTGATGAAAAATCCGGCCATGATGAAGACAAAGGCTGTAATTACCAGCCCGTCCGGGCTGCCACCCAGGGTACGGCCGATCTGCGCCATGTTGAGCGCGCCGGTACGGCCGTAGAGCAGGCCAATGCCGCTGAGCACCAGAAATGCTCCCACGGTGTTGGTGATGGCAAAATTCAGGGCTCCCTGCATGGACTCCGGCTCTTCCACCTTGTACCCACAAAGGGCAAAACCGGAGGCGCTCATCAATTCAAAAAACACGAACAGGTTGAAAAGATCGCCGGTTAGGGCGAAGCCGCACATGGCCCCCAGGAATCCCAGCATGAGCACATGGAACAGGGTGCCCACGGTTTCGAAGTAGTGAAGAGAAAAAACCAAAGCGGCGAGCACCAGCAGGCTGGTAAAGGCTGCCGCGCCGGCGCCGATCGGATCTATAACAAAGGAGATGCCCAGGGCCACGCCCGCACGCGGCGTCCATCCACCGAACCAATTGATTACCGGCTGCATGCGCGACTGCAACAGCAATTCCCCACAGATACACCCGGTGGCGATGGTGGCCAGGATGGATAAAATCTCGGAGCAGCGGCGGGAGATGAATTTGTTCAGGGCGGCAAGAATTGCCGCGATGGACAAGGGAATTACCACCGGCAAAGCTGCGAGGAGAGACATTCAGCCTTCCAATGCCTTCAATTTGTCGGGGTCGAGGGTGTCGGCGTGTTTCTGCAATTGCAGGACGAGGGCGAGCAGCAAAGCCACTACGGTGGCTTCCACCACGATGTCGGTGAGCATGAGCGCCTGTACCACCGGATCCACAGCCGGCGTGCCCACCGGTACTCCGGCAAAAATGGGAGCGGTGCCGCCAACGCGATAGCCGATGGAGAGCAGAAGCACATAGGTGGAGGACTGCAGCACCGCCAGGCAGATCACCAGGTGCACAAAATTGCGGCTGGTGACCATGCCGTAAAGCCCAATGACAAAGAGCCAGGCGGCAACAACGTAGGGAAAAAAACTCACTTCTCGCCTCGCAACTGGATTTCCAGTGTCTGTTCCAGAAACGCATACAGCAGGAGCACAAACCCGGCGGCCACTTCCAGACCGGTGGCGAGACTAATGAGAGCAATTGTGCCGCCTGAATTTATCGTTCCCGTCGTGCCCAGGGCGGCAACGTTGCGCAGGTAGGAACCGCCCAATATGAGACCAGCCAATCCGATGGCCAGATATCCGCCGGCGCCCACCGCTTCTCCCACCTCCACCAGCGTATGGGAGGTGATCTGCTTGAATTTCTTCAAGTCGCCGGCCAGGTAAACCAGCAGGGGCGCGGTGGCCAGGATCACTCCGCCCTGGAAACCGCCGCCGGGCGTGAGCTGTCCGTGGGCAACGATGTACAATCCGAACACAACTAAAGGTCCCACCAGAGCCAGCGTGAGTACGCGGGTGGCGTCACTGGGTTCTGGCGCCTGGCGCTCCGGGCTTTCATCGGCGAGATTGTCGTCCCTGTGCTCACTCTTTTCTTCCTCCCGCTGTCGGCGCAGCAGAACGCTTCCCCCGATCACCGACATGAACAGGATGAATTCCTCGCCCAAGGTATCGAAGCCGCGATAATCGAAGTTCACGGCGGTCACGATATCGGTGACGTGCCGCTCATAGGTGGCCACCCGGTTGAGCACGTCGCCGTAAGGGCCGCGATAGTGGCCTACCGCCGGCAATCCTCTCAGCCCCCACAGATAAACGCCGGCGAAGGCGGCAGCCGACAGCAAAAAGAAGATCATCCGTCCCCGGCGCTTCACGCGGCTTTCTTCTCCTTGTGCTTGGCGCGTTGCTCGTCCTCATGGCGGCGGATTTTGGTCAGCGCCAGCAGGATCATCAGGGGCAGCGCCACCGCCCCGATCACGATTTGCGACAAAGCCACGTCGGGCGCCTGGAAAATGAAGAACATCAGCGCCATCACCAGGCCGTAGAAGCTGATGCCAATGGCCTGCTTGGCGGGATCGCGCGTCAGCACGACCGCGGTAGCCGTAACCGCAACGAAGCTCAAGATGGTGAACTGCAGAAACAGCATATTTGCCAGCTACTTGTCTTTGTGCCCCCCGCCCCCAATTTGCTCCAGGCCGGCGATCTTTTCTCCTTCCGCCGGTTGCCAGTGGCCCAGGTCGCGTACTCTGGCGGCACGGGCGGTGGCGTGGGTCAGCACTGCGTTCATCAGAAGCAGCACCACCACGATCAGGCTCATCTTGATGGCCGCCTGACCCCAACCCTGTTCGATGACCACGGCGGCCAGCAGAGCCATGGTCGCGACCGTGCTGACGGTTGCCATGTAGTGCAGGCGCTCAAAGAAATCCTTCATAGCCACAAGGCCCAGGCAGCACAGCAGGCAGGTAATCACCACCACCCATACCAGCACCTCTACCGCGAGAGTGGCGGCGCTCACAGCCAGCGCTCCAGGAAGCGGGCAAACACCAGCCCGCCTCCAAAGGAGAGCAGGGCCAGGGCCAGCGCCAGGTCGTAGAAATTTACCCGGCCCATGCCTTCGGCCAGCATCACCAGCAGCAAGGTGACGATTATTCCCGCCATTTCCAGTCCGACCAGGCGCTCCATGGCGTCGCCGCGGAAGCAGGAAATCCCGCACAGCACCAGAGCAAACAGCAGCACCGCCGAACCCATCAGCCAGACGTTCATCCCGTGGCCCCCAGCTTTTTGGTCACCAAGGGCGTGCCGGTGGGCGATACCTGATGAACCAGCATGAAATTTCGTTGTTTATCAATTCCTACCACGATGAAGTTGGGAGGAATGGTAGTTAGGGTGAGGGCTAGAGCGCGCTGCGCCGCGGATTCTGAATCGTTGCCACCGGCACGGAAGGGCACCACCCGAAACTGCGCCGCTGATTTTTTTCCCATGAGTCGCCGGGCCAGGGCCCACATGATGGCGGCGGAGCCGGTTAGCACATACCAGGGTTCCCAGGAAAACAGCCACAGCCACCGCGGGCGCGGTCCGAATTTCGCCAGTCGTTTGGCCTTGACCACGCCGTCGGCAACGGCGCCAAGGGCCGCGGCAAAGATGCCCGCCACCAGTTCGGCACGCTGCGTCTGGCTGACGAACAGCACCCACAGTCCGAGCAGAAACAGGAATTCGATGCTGGAGAATACGACTGCCTTAATTACCCGATCCTGCACTCAGCCCCCCCTTTCTGGCGCGCCGGTGCCCGCTCTCACCTAGAAACCTGAGTTGAAGGTCAGGTTGCCCGCGGCTCTCAAAGCGACTTCCCTGGTTACAGATAAACGCGGAGGAACACCAACATCAGGTAAGCTAAAACTGGGATTCGGCACTCAACCACCCTTCTACTCAGCTCTCGTTCCCGGCTTTTACCTGACCCCAGTTAAGCAGGCTGACAATCATCACGCCGCCCACGATGTTGCCCATGGTGGCAAACCCCAGCCAATGGAAGTACTGGCTCACCGGTACCAGTCCGGCAAAGACCGCGCTCCAGATTTCACCGCTGCTGGCAATGCAGTGGGCAAAGTGTCCTAACCCAACCACAAAGCTCAGCAGCCAGACGACTATGATCTGTCCTATGGTCCAATGGCTGGCGGTTACCATCCAGGCCACCAGCGCGATCAGCCAGCCGCCAACCACGCCCGACCAGAAGGCATGAGCAGAGGTCTGCGCCGCGATCTGCAGGCCGAGTCCGGCCAAAATCTCCGCCACCTTAGGCTCGAGGGCGCCAGTCTTGATGGCCAGCAGGCCAAAGCCCAGCGCACCCACCACGTTGCTGGCAAATACCACGCCCCAGAGGCGCAGAGTATTGCCTACGTGCTTGTGCTCGTCCAGAACCAGCACCACAGGGTAAAGTGTGTTCTCGGTGAATAGCTGGGCGCGGCCAATAATCACCGCGATGAAACCCACGGGGTAAAAGAGATAAGAAATAAACTCGCCCGGCTGTCCTGTGCCCAGCACGGCCTGCACGATGGCGACGGCCAGGCCGGTCAGGCCCATGGTGACGCCGCCGGCGAGGCCGGAGAAGGCCAGGGCGCGGGAGGAGCGGTTCAATTCCTCACGGGCGTTGCGCGACACACCTTCAAAGATCTCGTGGACACTACGGCGCGAAGAATCGAGAGTGACCGGCTGCGGCTGCTTGGGCACGCAGGTTGGATGCAGATTTGTGGCTCCTCTACCGCCCGCCTTATTTCCCCGCCAAGTGCTTGGCGCTTCAGCGCCCCGCGGCAGCGGAATTAGCCGCCTTGGGAGCCTCGTTCAGGACCAGCCAATACAGCCCGAGTTGCCGGGTGGCCTCCAGAAACTCCATGAAGTCCACCGGTTTGCGCACGTAGCTGTTGGCGCCCAGCCGATAGCTGGTTACCACGTCGGATTCTTCGTCGGAAGAAGTCAGCACCACCACCGGAATCAGCTTGGTTCGGGCTGTCTCCCGGATGCGGCGCAGCACTTCTAACCCGTCCACCTTGGGTAGCTTGAGGTCGAGCAGCACCAGTTGGGGCAGGGGAACGGGTGGCCGTCCCGGCTCGCCGTTAACCCCGAACAGCAGCTCCAGCGCTTCGGCGCCATCGTGGGCCACCACAATGTCATTCAGCACGTGCGCCTTCTTCAGCGCTCGGATGGTGAGTGTTTCATGGTCCGGGTTGTCTTCCACCAGCAGGATGCTTGTACTTTGCATTTCCACTCCTCTTCTGATAATGCGATTTCAGTTCAGCGAAAAATAAAAAGTCGCGCCTTTGCCTACCGCGCCTTCGGCCCATACCCGCCCGCCATGGCGCTTGATGATGCGCTGCACCGTGGCCAGCCCGATGCCGGTACCCTCGAACTGCTCCTTGGCATGCAGGCGCTGGAAGGGCGTGAACAGCTTGTTCACGTAAGTCATGTCGAAACCGATGCCGTTGTCGCGCACGTAGTAAGCGGTTTTGCCCTCTTTCTGCGTGCTGCCAAATTCAATCAGGGGGTCCGGAGTGCGGGCGGTGAACTTCCAGGCGTTCTGGAGCAGGTTTTGCAGGAGCACAGCCAGCAGGCGGCGATCGCCGAGCGCCTGCAGGCCACTGGCAACGTGGAAGCTGACCCGCCGTGAGGCTTCGGATTTCTGCACCACAGCCGCGGTAGAAAGCGCCAGAATACTCAGGTCCACCGGCTCACGCGACAACTCGGCCCGCATCACCCGCGACAGCTGCAACAGCGCGTCAATCAGCTGGCCCATGTTCTGGCTGGCCACCCGGATGCGGCGCAGCGAGTCCTGTCCTTCCGCATCTACCTTGTCCCGGTAGTCTTCCAGTAGGATCTGGCTGAAGCCGTCAATACTCCGCAGGGGTGCCCGCAGATCGTGCGAAACCGAGTAGCTGAAAGCTTCCAGCTCGGCCACGCTGTTTTCCAGTTCCAGGGTGCGCTGGCGCAGGTTGTCTTCCAGCCGCTTGCGCTCGGTGACGTCGCGGGCGGCGGCGAATACGCCTTCTACCTGTCCAGCCTGATTGCGGAAAACCGAGGCGTTGTAGAGCACGTGCGTCGTCCGCCCCGAACGGTGCCGGACAGCTAAGGGATAGTCCTGCACCAGGCCTTCGGCAAACACCTGCTGGTAACCGGCGCGCGCCTTCTCCGGTTCGGTGAAGTACTCGCAAAAGTCGCTGCCCACCAGTTGCTCGCGGTCAACCCCCGTAACCTCCTCCGTGGCTTGGTTCACGTCGGTGATTCTGCCGTCGGGAGCGATGGTGACCAGAGGATCGAGGCTGGATTCGATCAGCGAGCGCGTATACGCCTGCCGGGCACGCAGTTCCTCTTCCAGTCGTTTGCGTTCGGTGATGTCGCGATTGATTTCCAGGATATTGCTGGGGGTGCCGTGGTGGTCGCGCTGCAGCGACCAGCGGCTGGCCACGATGATGGTCCTGCCGTCGCGGGTGCGGTTCTTGAGTTCGCCCTCCCACTCGCCGTGCTGGTACACCGCTGCCCGAAGTTCCGGCAGGGGCACGGGGAAGTCAGTGTGCAGGAGCTCAGGAGCCATTCGGCCGACCGCTTCCTTCGCGTTCCAACCATAGGTTTCCTCGGCTCCCCGGCTCCAGAACACAATGCGATACTGCAGGTCAGACACCATGATGGCATCGTGGGCCAGATTGAGCAGCACCGCCTGCCGGCGCAGTTCGTCTTCAATCTGCTTGCGTGCGTGAATGTCGCTGCAGGCCCCCACCCACTCGCGAATGCTGCCGTTCTGCTCCAGAACCGGCACCCCGCGGATGGAGAAATGGCGGTACAGGCCGTCGGTGCGACGGATGCGGTATTCCGTTTCGTACGCGCTGCGCGCCTTTACAGCCTGCGACCACACCGCCGCCGTCCGCTCCCGGTCGTCGGGATGGATCGCGTCCAGCCAGCCCCAGCCGCGTACCTGCTCCAGGGTCTGGCCGGTGTAGTCCCGCCATATGGGCATGTCCTCCACCATGCCGTCCGGTGGAGTGGTCCAAACTATTTGGGCAGTGGCGGTCAGCAGTGCACGATAGCGTTTCTCGCTGTAGCGCAGAGACTGCTCGGCCCGCTCGCGTTCCGCGAGTTCGATCTGCAGGGTGCTATTGAGCTGGCGCAGTTGCAGCGCACGCTCACGCATGCTGCGCAGAAGGTGCAGTACCAGGTAAAGCAATGCCGCCTGCGCCAGTCCCACAACCAGCGCCAGAGTATCCAGCGATTGCCGCGGATGGAGTGCATGCAATGCCTGCGACAAGGTGGCCGAACCGGCCATCAGGCCCAACCCGCCCACCAGGGGCGACCATGGCGGTAGGGCGGCGGAAACCGTCGTGTACTGCCGCCAGGCGAAGGCAATCACCCCGAACCCGAGCACTACCATTAACCCCGCGGTGGGCGCTGCCATGGGGGTAAACCGTCCCCACCCGTAGGCGGTGGGGATATCCGCCAGGTAGCCGATGAAGCCCGCCAGTCCCAGCGCCGTGACCAATGCGGAGACGAAAGCCTGCGCGGTGTTGCGCAAGTTACGCCCTTTTTCCGCCGCCAGCAGCAGCGCGCTTCCCAGCAAGGTGAAACACAGCGCCGTGTTCGGGGCCATGCGCGGCGAAACCGGCCCGCTGCGGAACAACAGCTCATCAATGCCCAGGTCCAAGCTGAAAACGTATTCGCAGCAGGTGAGCAATCCCAATAACGCCAGGGGAGCGGCCGCAAGTTGCGCCAACCCAATCCGCCTCCGCGCCAGCAGCAGGAGGGCCGCACCGCTCAGAAACAGACAGACTCCGGCGTTGTAGCGCACCGGCACCGATTCGAAGCGAAGCGCAAGGGGAGAAAGAATGTGCCCGGTGTGCCAGCCGACAATCACCAGCACGCCCAGCAGCACGCCCAAAGAACCCGTGAGGGGGATGACCGCTGCCGGCCAGCGTGGCAACTCCGGCGCCGGCCCGGGAAGCGCCTTCTCGGGAGCCGGCTCCGGCAGGCGGGGCGGCAGCACTCTCTGTGGCCCCAAGCGGTTGTCAGGGGGGGAAGATTGCGCCGGGCTTGCCATGAGTCAGTCCTCTCTCGCCGGGGCTTCAGCTTTCGCCTCCAGCACTTCGCGGATCTTGGCCGCCAGCGCTTTCAGGGTGAACGGTTTCTGCAGAAAGCGGCTGCCTAGTTCCGCCAGCCCATGTTGCAGGACGGTGTTCTCGGCATACCCGGAAACATAGAGCACCTGGAGTGCGGGGCGCAGTGCCAGCAGCTTCTCGCCCAGTTCGCTGCCGCTCATTTTAGGCATGACCACGTCGCTGACCAGGATTTGAATCTCGCGGCCGCAGCTGGCGGCCAGCTCCAGCGCGGCAGGGCCGTTGGCGGCCGCCAGCACGGTGTAGCCGCACTGCCGCAGATATTCCTGTTCCGATTCCCGCACCGCATCCTCGTCTTCCACCAACAGCACGGTCTCGCTGCCCTCCAGTTGCTGAGAGGAACGCGGAGCCGGCTCCAGACCGGCCGCGTCGGCCGGGACCCGGGGCAGGAAAATCTTGAAGGTCGTGCCCACCCCCGCCTCGCTGTGAACGCTAATATGGCCGCCGCTCTGCTTGACGATGCCGTAGATGGTGGCCAGCCCCAGGCCGGTTCCTTTGCCCTTCTCCTTGGTGGTGAAAAATGGCTCGAAAATATGGGGCAGAATAGCGGGATCAATGCCGCTGCCGGAATCGCTGACGGC
>Ga0075276_10000409_pt1 | contig 11358 bp, 10 predicted proteins | sample SF_Rice_5C_80N_4_FD_69770 | JGI IMG/M metagenome (GOLD analysis project Ga0075276, IMG submission 69770) | Rice paddy soil microbial communities from Twitchell Island, California, USA - SF_Rice_5C_80N_405 | ecosystem: Environmental > Terrestrial > Soil > Paddy field/soil | place: USA: Twitchell... | reverse complement strand
CGAAAGGTTCATCTCTCTTTTCGAAAGGGACCAAATATAGCAAAGAGATCGGAGGGCCGCTGCCAAAACGCCGTCCCGACGCTGGGACGGGGCGCCTTCCGTACCCGCCCTAGCGGAACGCTTTTTCGAAGAAGCCGGAGAGCGCCGCCGCGACCTCGTCGGGCTTTTCCATCGGCGTGAGGTGGCCGGCTCCGGCGATCGTGACGAGCTCGGCTCCCGGAATCGCGTGCGCCATCGCCTCGGCTCTGGCCGGCGGCGTGATCGAGTCTTCGGCGCCGACGACGACGAGCGCGGGAACGGTGATCGCCCCGAGCGACGGGATCGAATCCGCCCGGTCGCGCATCGCGAGGAGATCGTTCTCGATCGAGTTCGGATTCTGGCGCCGCACGATCGCGCGGACGCGCGCGACGAGGTCCGCGCGCTTTCGGCCGCCCGCCGAAAGGAGCTTCGGGATCATCCGGTCGGACACCGCCGAGGGGCCCATTTCGCGGGCGGTGAAGATCGCCGTGTTGCGCGCCTGCCTTCCGGCATCGTCGTCGGCGCCGGCTTGCGTGTCGAGCAATGCGACGGCGGCGACCGCCTCCGGCCGGTTCCGGAGAAGCTCGAAAACGACGTACCCGCCCATCGAGAACCCCGCGAGGCCGGCTCTGCCGCCGGCCGCGTCGACGACGGCGGCGATCCATCCCGCGTACTCCTTCATCGAGGGCTGCGACGGGTGGGGAGTGTCGCGGCGGGAGGGCAGATCGGGACGGAGCACGCGGAACTTCGGAGCGAGCCGGGCCGAGACTTCGGTCCACATGTCGCCGTCGAGGGGATACCCGTGGACGAGGACGACGGCCGGGCCGGAGCCCTCCTCGCGCACCTCCACGTTCCGGAACTGGTATTTCGTTCTCATGGCTGGATCCTTCGGTCAGTCCGAGTCGGAAGAGTCCGGCGGAGGAGCCGTCGGCGGCGGAGCGGGCCGCTTCTTCGTCTTGTGAACGGGTTTCTTTTTCTCCGGAGGCGGCGCCTTCCGGGATTTCGCCGGTTTCTCCGCCGGAGTCTTTCCCGCGACGTCCGCGTCGATCCCTCGCTCGGCGCGCTGCTCCCGCGCGATCGCGCCGAGCTGCTTGGTGTCCGTGCGGTCGAGCTTCTTCTTCGGCTGGACGGGAACGACGGTCTGCTCGCTCGCCACCTCGGACTGCTTGACCGTCAGGAAGCGGCGGTCCTTCGTGGTGAAGCTCACCATCCCGTTCCGGTGCTTCGGCGCCTGGGCGAGCTCGTACCGCTCGCCCGATTTCATGGTCAGGACCACGTCGGCACGAAGCGAGACGGCGAGCAGGGACACCACGGCGACCCGGAAAAGGAGCTTCATCGCCCGATTCTACGCCGCTCCCGGGGCGCGGGGGAAACGCGCCGCGCGATCTTCTTCGTGAGGGAAGGAGACGCGCTCGCCTCGATCTCGGCGGCGGTCATCCAGCGATCGCCCGGACGCGACGCGGGCGCGGGAGTCGAGTAGATCTCGACGCGGACGCGTTTTCCCGCGATCGGCTGCTCGACCGTTCCCAGAAGCGCTCGCCCTGCGGCGCGGAAGCGGCTCCGGAAACGAGCGCGCGCGACCGACAGCACGTCCGCCTCGACTCCGGGGAGCTCCCACATGCCGGCGAGGAAGCCGTCCGCGCGGCGTCGGACGAGGATTCGGCCGTTCTCGGAGACGGCGGCGGCGACGCAGCGATAGAGAGGACGGGCCGGCCGAGCGGTGCGCCGCGGCGGAAACCGGTCCACGATTCCGCGCGCGCGGGCCCGGCAGCTTCGCGCGAGCGGGCAAGCGCCGCAGGCGGGATTCCGCGGCCGGCAGACGATCTGGCCGAGGTCGAAGAGCGCGGCGATCGAATCGCCGGGCCGTTTACGGGAGACGAGCCGCGCGACCGCCTCCGGGGTCACGTCGGCGGCCTCGATCCGGGAAACGACCCGGCGGACGTTGGCTTCGACCGGAAGCGCCGGCCGGCCGAACGCGATCGCGGACAGCGCCTGCGCCATGTAGGCGCCGATTCCGGGGAGCCCCCGCAGCACCTCCGGATCCTCGGGGATCTTCCCGCCGTGCTCCTCGACGACGGTGCGCGCGGCCCGGTGGAGGTTCCGGGCGCGGGCGTAGTACCCGAGCCCCGACCACGCCGCGAGAACGGTGTCGAGGCGGGCGCGGGCGAGCGTCTCGACAGTCGGGAAACGCTTCAGGAACTTCGGGTAGCGGGGGAGCACCGTCTGGACCGTCGTCTGCTGGAGCATCACCTCCGAGACCCAGATCGCCCAGGGATCGCGCGTTCCCCGCCAGGGGAGCTCGCGCTTCTCGCGGTCGAACCAGGCGAGAAGCGAGGCTCGGAGGCGCGGATCGCCCGTCATCGAGCCGCGATCGTAGCAAAGCTTTTTCGGGGAAGACCGACCGACCTATCGATCCTCCTCCGAGGACGCGCTCCATCCCGGCTGGCGATCCCATCCGAGACGGTGTGCCGTTTCAAGGTTGACCGAGCCGTCGGCGTTGAGGACACCGTTTCTCTTGAGGAATCGGATCGTTCCGGCGCTCATGCGCCGGGTCATGTCGTCGCTCGCAGAACGCGGAATGAACAATTTGTTCGGTTGAATCGCCGGATGGTTTGGGATTTCCGCCCTCACGCCGTTGACCATGTAATCGAACTCGACGTCGGCCGAGCCTTGAATCACGATCCGATCGAGGCCTTTCTTCATCACGGTGAGGACCGCGGGCGCCCCGACGGGGGTGGCGATCACCGTCAGACCGTTCGCTTTCGTCACGAGCCGGAAGTCCTCCGGGACCTCGATCGATGCGAAGCCACCGGCGATCCTCCCCGAGCCTCGGAAATAGGTTCCAGACTCGGGTCCCTCGAGGCACGCGTAGACGATCTGACGGCCGGCATCGGTCGGATCCGGCGAGACGAAGGACTTCGTCCCGCCGCCAGCGACCTGGAAGTTTCCATAGACGGTCAGGTCGCCGTCGACCTGAGCGTCCCCTTTCGAATAAAGCCCGAGTCCGCCGCCCGTATTCTCGCCGATCACACTCGGGTAGTTGAACGATCCGGCATGGCCCCATATGGCCGTTCCCGACGGGTTGTTGCCGTACACCGCGGTCGCGAAGATGCTATTCGTGTCGCCCAAGATGCCGTAACCCTGTCCGCTCCCGGAGTAGGTCCCATGAACGCCGGCCTGTCCGGTCGTCGCAGAGCTCCCCTGAACGCCGGTCGCGTCCACCTGGAAGACGAGCGTCCCGCCGTTGGCGAATCCCTTGTAGATCACCCCGCTCGTGGCGTTCGTCGCGACGACCGTGGCGTCGCTACCCGTGTTCGTCGCGAAGAGCCCGATCCCGTTTCCCTCGGCGCGCATCGCGGCACCGTTGACGCCGGTGCCGGAGCTCACGCCGTGGACGCCCCACGACGAGCTCGACGTCCCGATGATTCCGTTGCCCGATGTGCTCTGGCCGTAAACCCCGGCGCCGGTCCCCGTTCCCTGGAGAGCGACGCCGTCGGTGCCGGGGTTCTGGACGTTGAACGCGGCGCCGGCGGGGACGCTCGCGGATCCGCTGAACGGCAGCGTCAGCCCTCCTCCGCCTCCCCCTCCGGAGGCCGCGATCGTGAGGGTCTGGCCGGAGGGGGTGAGGGTGACGTTGGATCCGGCCGCGAGCGTCACCGCGCCGTGGAGGCCGTTCAACGACGTGACGACGGCGGCGGGATTGACGCCGAGCGGCGTCGAGACGGTTCCGTTGCCGACGAGCGTCCCGTCATGGACGACCGCCGAGAGGCCGCCACCGCCGCCTCCGCCGAGCAGGTCGTCGCGGAAGCTCATCTCGAAGCCGGAGGAGTCCTGCGAGTCGTTGGCCACCTGCGCGCCGGCGAGGAGGACCGAGCCCGTTCCCGCGGTCACGGTCGCCGTGATGCGAGCGTTGGTCGTCGCGAGGTTCTTGACGAGATCCTCGACGTTGGGCTGGATCTGCTCGTACGGGTGAAGCGAGTAATCGGTCGAGCCGAGCGCGGCGCCGCTCCCGTCGTAGAGGACGACGTGAACGGTGGGCGATCCCCCGGCGGTTTCGACGAGGGCGAAGTTGTACCGGAAGTTCTCCGACCCTCCCTGGTCGATCCCCTGGATGGAGGCCGACTGGCCGAGCGAGATCGCGAAGGACTTCGGCACGCCGGCGAAGAAGAGGCCCTCGGTCTTGCCGAGGTCGTCGCCGGGCTCCTGGTTGTAGATGCGCTCGGCCACGAGGATCTCACCGGAGGACGTCACGCGGGCTCCTCCGAGAGCGTCGGTCAGCCCGAGCTTGGTCTCGACGACGTTCTCGTAGGTCTTCGTCTCCCCGGGAGCCAGCGTGTCGGAGAAAGAGGCGGGGTTCGTGTTGGCCTGCCCCTGCTTGAGGAACTCGAACGTGAAGGAGACCGTCGAGCCGGTCAGATTCGTCGCCCAGATCGTCGTGTAGAACTGCGCGCCGAAGAGCCCCGGCAGCCGCCCGACCGCCGGAAGGAACACCTCCGTCGACGGGAAACCCGCGAAGAGCGGCGAACCCGCGAGCGCGAGCAGCACCGCGAAGGCGAGAACGGTGAAGCGGCGGCGAGAGAACGTTCGAAGCCCATCCATCGGAAGTCTCCTTTCGAGAAGCCGATCGGAATGTAGGAGGCGCCGATTCCGTGCACAACCGCACGAAGATGGGGGAGCGGGGAGTCAGCCGAGGAGGCCGCTCCGGATCGCCTTGCGGACGGCGGACGTCTTCGAGTTGACGTGGAGGCGCTCGTAGATCTTCCCGACGTAGTCCCGCACCGTGTTCAACGCGATCCCCATTTCGTCGGCGGCGGACTGGTACGTGTGGCCGTCGGCGAGGAGACGCAGGAGCCTGAGCTGCTGCGGCGAGAGGTCGTGCTCGAGCTTGTCCGGGCCGCCGATCGCCTGGATCATACCGAGCACCTTGCGCGCGACCGATGGGGAAAGCGGGGCGCCACCGTTGCGCGCCTCGCGAATCGCGGTGAGGAGATTGGCGGGAGGCGTGTTCTTCAGGAGATATCCGCTCGCGCCGTTGCAGATCGACTCGAACACCCTTTCCCGCTCCTCGAAAATCGTCAGCATCAGGACCTGCGTGTTCGGGCAGCGGGACTTGAGCGCAGCGATGCCGTCGACGCCCGACATCCCCGGCAGTCCGATGTCGAGCAGGAGAACGTCGGGACCGGACGCCGCGAGCCCGCGCAGGGCTTCTTCGACGGAGCCCCATCGCCCGACGCATCGAAACCCGGGGGTGCCGTCGATCAACGCGGCGAGGCCGTCCCGGAGCGGACGTTTGTCGTCGACGATGCCGACGGTGATCGGAGCCGTCCCTGCGGGCGTCGACGGTGAAGTCATCGGGTCGTGATCATCGCCGGTCGAGGTGCCGTCGAAAACCGCATGATCATGGGGGACCGGCGAGAGGAACCGAGATCGACACGCGCGTTCCCTCGCCGGGCTCGCTCGCGAGCTCGAGCGCGCCTCCGAGCGCGCGCGCTCGCTCGCGCATCGTGTCGAGGCCGTGTCCCTTTCCGGCGGCCGGGTCGAATCCGCGGCCGTCGTCGACGACCTCGCTCTTGAGCGTTCCATGGTCCACCGCGATGGCGAGCGAGACCCGGGCGGCGCCCGCGTGGCGGATCGCGTTGTGCGCCGCTTCTTTCAGCAGGAGATAGAGGTCGCGCCGGCGCCCGGCCTCGAGGGGCACGGCGGTCACGTCGTCCTTCACGTCCATCGCGAACCGGATCCCTCGGGCTTCGGCGAGGGTCGCGGCGAAATGGCGAAGCCGGGCGAGCAGACTTTCGAGATCGTCGCGCCGGGGATCGACGGACCAGACGATCTCGCTCATCGAATCGACGAGCTGGCGCGCGGTTCGGGCGACCTCCTCCATCAGGGATCGCGATTCGGGATCGTCCTCGCCCAGGCGCCGGCGGACGACCTCCGCGAGCACGGCGACTTCGGAGAGACCCGCGCCGATGTCGTCGTGGAGATCGGCGGCGATCCGGGTGCGGACGCGCTCGACCCGCATGACCTGCGCCAGGCGGGCGCGGTGAGCCGCCACCGCTCCGGCCGCGAGCGTCGCCGCAGCGAGGAGGATGAACCCGGGACGCCGCCAGACGGGCGCCGCGATCGAGAATTCCGCGAGCGCTCGATTCCGACTCCTTTGGCCCGCGGAATCCACGCCTTCGACTTCCAGCCGATACCGTCCGGGCGCGAGCCGAGGAAGCCCGATCACCCGGTCCGGCGACAGCTCGGTCCAGACGTTTCCCGGCTCGATCCGATACCGGTAATCGACCGAGCGCCGGGTCTCCCAGGCCGGGGAGGCGATCTCGAATCGAAGAGAGTTGTGACCGGGCGGCGCCTGGAATCGGGGTACGTTCTCGAGACCGCGAACGGGAAGCGGAAGCCGTTCCCCGGAGACCTCCACATCGTCGAAGAAGATCTCCACGGGCGCTCCCCGCGAGGGTGCGATCGGCTGGAGACGGGCGACTCCGCCGTCTCCGGCGACCCAGATGTCCCCGCCGACGCCGGCAATCGCCGCCATCCCGCCCGCCGGGAGACCGTCGGCGCGGGTGAAGTGCTCGGCCGTTCGCGGGCTCTCTCCGAAGCGGTCGACTCCTCCCGGAGTGAGGACGTACAACCGACCGAAAGAGTCCTCCGCGAAACCTCGCGTGTCCAGACTGGAGAGCCCGTCGGCGGTCGTCCAGCGTTGCGCCCGGGGAGACGGGGATTCGGGGTCGTCGAAACGGAAAACGCCGCCCCGGTCCGTCGAGATCCAGAGGCGGTTTCGCCGATCGCGATAGATCGACGTGATCCAGCCGTCCCTCGCGGAAGGGCCGGATGGGACCGGTTCGAGGCGGCCGGCCCGCCGCCGCCAGAGCCCGGCCCCGTTGTTGCCGAGCCAGAGGTCGCCCCCGCCGTCCTCGCCGAATGCCGTCACACCGAACCTTCGAGGCGGGCCCTCCCCTTCCGGAATGATTTCGATCGAGTCCGATTCGCGATTCCACCGCGCGAGAAGGTTTTTCGAAGGAGAAAGGGCCGAGATCCAGAGATCACCGGCCCGATCCGGGAACACGCGAAAAATGTCGTCGATGGACAGCCCGCTTTTTCGGTCGAATGTTCGCTCCGGAGCTATTCGTGCGAGCCCGTCGAATCCCGGCTTCGCCGGATATCGGAGGAGCCCGCTCCCGGTCGGGAGCCAGATTCGCCGATCGCGGTCCTCGAAAGCGAGCTGTTCGGTCCCCCATCCGGTTTTCTTCGGATCTTCCGGAACGTACGGTTGCACGGAGCGGAACGATTTGCCGTCGAAGCAGGCGAGAAAAATCCGTCCATGAGCCTTCGACTCCACGCAGGGAACGCCCGCGCCTCGTGTGAAGAGCGCCGACGCCTGCGTCGCTTCGAGACCGTCCTCCCGGCCATATCGAACGAAACCTTCGCGATCGACCCGGATCGCTCCTCCTCCCGCGGTTCCGATCCAGAGATTACCCGCCGGATCCTCGGTCGCGGTTCGCAGCTCGACGTCCTCGAATGGAGCGCCGAAGTCTGCCGCCGATGTCCGAATCGGGGGAACGCCGTCGCGAAACTCGATCACCGAGTGCAGCGTGGCGGCGAACACGCCGCCGTCGGGGCGCTCGAAGAGCGATTCGACGGGGTCCGGGATCAGCCGGCGTGAAGCGTCGAACGGGTTGGCCAGGCTCTCGGCATCGTCGAGACGGAAGAGGCCCGTCCACGCGCCGATCCAGAGCCGCCGGCGCGAGTCGACGAGGAGCGAGGTGACGCGCGTGGCCGTTCCGCCGACGGGGCGCGACTCGAAACGCCGCGCGGGGCCGCCGCTTTTCGGCACGGCCCAGAGGGCGTCGAGCGTGCCCACCCATCGGTTTCCCCCGGGCGTCTGCGCGATCGACAGGACCGCGTGATCGTCCCAGATCCGATGGGGCAGAAGAGGAGGAACGAGGACGAGACGGCCGCCTCGAAAGCCGAATACCCCGTCGGTCGTTCCGACGAGCACACCGCCGGCTCGATCGGACTCGAGCATCTCGGCTTCCAGGCGAGCGTCGCCCTGAGCCGGTACCGCGGCGAAGGGCGGCTTCTCGCTGCGGACGGCGTCGCGGGCCATCCGATAGACACCCGAATCGGCGGCGGCCCAGAGCGCTCCGTCGCGGGTGACGATGACGTCGTTGATCTCGCCGATCGGAAGGCCGTCTCGTCCCCCATATCGCGTGAACCGGGCGCCGTCGAAGCGGGCGAGACCCTGGTCGGTCGCGAACCAGAGGAAGCCCCGTGCGTCCGAGACGATCCGGTGCACGTGCCCGCCCGGCAGCCCGTCCGCCGCTCCGTAGACTCGCGCGGGAAGTGTGAGCGCCGACATCCGCCCGGCTCCCGAGGCGGCGATCGCCAGCGCGGCGATGAATTTCAGGGCCGTTCGAAGCGGGGACACGGAAGCTCGCCGGGCAGCCACGGGTCCTTCGCGGTCACCCGTTCGGGATCTCCCAGAGGGCCTTGATGGCGGGATGGTCCCACGCGATCCGGTACTCGTCCGGATCGGCGAGATCGAAGGGCTTCGTGACGACGTAGAGGAGCGCGCACGGGTTCGTGAGCGGCCGGTAACCGTGCGCGACCCCTTCCGGGATCCGGACCACGACGTCTTTTCCGTCGCCCGCCACGATCACCTGCGTGCCCCGGAACGTGGGGGAGCTTTTCCGGACGTCGTAGAGGACGATCTTGATCTTCGAGGGCGGCGGACAGAACCAGATGTCCTCCTGCGCGAGGTGGTAGTGAAGCCCCTTGACGTGATCGTTGGCGCTCACGATCGAGAAGTTCATCTGCGCGGCCTCGACGCCCTTCCAGAACGCGGCGAGCTCGGCGCCGTGCGTTCCCGCCGCGCCTTTTCGGAAGACCTCCATGAAGAACCCGCGGTCGTCCACGATGCGTTGGAGGCGGTGCACCTTCACGCCCTCGATCGGAGTGTTCGGGCCGTAGCTCTTCGGGTTTCCGACGAACTCGTCGGCGACGTCGGTTTTCGCAATCGGCATGGGCGCGATTCTACAGGACGGAGCCGCGGTGCTACGATTCGCGCGGAGGCCCGCGATGAAAGCTCGAATCGCCCTGCTGCTTCTCGCCGTGTCGGCGGCCGCGTCGGCCCAGACGACGAACCCGAACCCGAAGAACTTCCGGATGCTGATCGACGGGGGGGAGACGCCGGGCGTGGCGGGGTTCGCGATCGACTTCGAGCGCAGCGCCGCGATCGCCTATTCGCCGCGCCTCGTCGTCGCCCCCGCGCAGGCGCCGCGCCTGACGCTGAACCTGACGCCGAAGGGCTTGAGCGCGCTGTCGGGATGGTTGAACGACGCCGGGAACGGGGTGTCGGTCGCGGCCAGGTCGATCGAGATCCAGAGCCTCGACAACGAGGAGACGGTGCTCATCGACTGGCGGATCGACGGCGCGGTGCCGATCGCGATCTCCCAGCTGTCGTCCGGCAACGGCACTTCGCCGCTCGTCGCGGTCATCCTGCAGTTCGAGAAGCTCACGCTGGTCAAGGCGAAGAGCGACTAGACGCTTCGTTTTCGGGCAGGATTTGGGCCCGCAGACGGCGCCATTTTCTCCGGAAACCGAACTGAGCTCAGTACAACCCGAAAGCGCGGCGAGGCGCGAGCCCGGCGGGATGCGGGGTAGCCGGCCCGCGGGCGCGGCGTACCGGCGCGTACGTTAAGCCCGCGGGCGGCTGCCACGCGCCCGCCCGGCTCGATGCATCGCCGCGCGGGCCGCTCAGAATTGTGTCAGGTTGTGGATGGCGTTGACGAGCTCCATCGGCGGCTGCACGAACGCGCATCCCATGCCCGGCACGCGTCCGCTTCCGAGCGGGGTCGTCGGGAAGGCCTCGACGACGCGAGCCTTCGACCGGAACGTGGCGCTTTCGCCCGGGAGCGAAATCGAGAGGTCGATTTCGCTCCCGGGGGAGAGCGTCTTCGGAGTGGCCAGATAGAGCCCGCGCTCGTTGACGACGACGACCGTCGCGAACGACGGCGGCTCTGCCTCTTCGGAGCGGTAGTGCGCGGGGCAGAGAACGCGCACCCGGCGAGACGCTCTTTCCGACATTCTTCGATCCCCCCCGCCGCGTCGCCGCGGCTCGTTGCCAGCCGCGTCTTACTCGCGGCGTTCGCGGGCCGCGGTCGTCCGCGGCGTTCCCGGGTCGCCGCTCATACGCGGCTGTTGTCCATCAGGGGCAGCAGCGTCGCCTCGATCTTCCGAAAGAGCGCCGCGGTGGCCTCCACGTCGCGGCGGCAGTAGTGCGCGATCTCCGCGAGCCGGCCCTCACGATAATAAGGCCCGACGGAGTATCCGTCCATCCCCTGCTCCTTCGGGCTCGCGATCCCGAACGTCTTGCAGAAGAAGTCGAGGTTGAACTTGCGCGCCGCCGAGCCCCCGCCGCCGAAGAACGTCAGGACCTCCAGGAGGTCGACGTGCGGCCGCACCGAGTAGCGGTATCCCATCAGGTTCTTCGACGGCTTCAATCCGTGCACGGCGCTGCGAAGCATCGTCCACGGGCAGTCGAAGCCGCGGCCGTTGAAGGTGACGAAGCGGTCGAATCGCGTCATCGTCTTCCAGAACTCGTCGAGGAACGCGCATTCGGTGTCCCCGACGTAATCGAAGAGCCCGTCCTCCGACTTTTCCTCGCTGCGGCCGTCGGTCTTCTCGTACCACACGCGTCCGCGCCCGGTCTCGACGTTCTGCATCGCGAGGACGACGATCTTCCCCGTCATCGGCCAGAGGGAAAGCCATTCGGGGACGAGACGCTGCTCTTCCTCGCTCTTGGCGTTCTTCAGGAGATAGGCGCGCTGGGCGTCGTCGAGGGAGCTCCAGTCGACGCCCACGGTCTCGATGTCGAAGACGACCGTGTTCAACTTGCCGCATTATAGAATGCCACGGTGAGCGGCGGCGCATTTTCAGGATCGAAATGAGCCGGGATCGGCATGGTCTGCGGCTGCGCACGCTGAAGTTCAACCTCGAGCTGACGAGCCGCTGCAACTTCCGCTGCGGCATGTGTCCGATGGACGACATCCAGCGTCCCTACGAGGACGCGCCGTGGTGGATGGTCGAGAAGGTCGCCTCCGAGATGCGCGAGCTGGGCCTCTCGATGCGCTATCTCCACGAGCTCGGCGAGCCGCTTCTCTACAAGCGGCTCTGCGAGGCGATCGACCTCTTCCCGGGCGTCTGCGTCTCGACCAACGCCTCGCTCCTGACGGAGGAAAAGGGGCGCGAGATCCTGGGAAGCTCGCTGTCGCGGATCATCCTGTCGCTCGACACTCTCCTTCCGGAGGTCTACGCGGTCTCGCGCAAGGGGGGGAAGTT
>Ga0075276_10000408_pt1 | contig 11397 bp, 7 predicted proteins | sample SF_Rice_5C_80N_4_FD_69770 | JGI IMG/M metagenome (GOLD analysis project Ga0075276, IMG submission 69770) | Rice paddy soil microbial communities from Twitchell Island, California, USA - SF_Rice_5C_80N_405 | ecosystem: Environmental > Terrestrial > Soil > Paddy field/soil | place: USA: Twitchell... | reverse complement strand
CGTGGCCTGCTCTCATGCCCTGTTGCTCTATCCCACCCTGCGAGCCAACACGCAGTGGTTCGGGCCGGTGATCACCCATTTCGCCGCCTCGGGACGCGAGATCTGGCTGACGATCGACGATGGACCGACGGACGATACGCCGGCGATCCTCGACGCGCTGGCCAGGCGCGGAGTGCGGGCGACATTTTTCCTGAAGGGGGCACTGGCCCAGTCGCGCCCCGACCTCCTCGCGGCGATCGAGTCGGCCGGCCACGGCGTCGGCAACCACTCCTACACGCATCCATCCGGCACGTTCTGGTGCCTCCTCCCGGGCGAGATCGCCGGCCAGATCGACCGGGCGTCGGCCGTGCTCGGATCGCGAGACTGTTTTCGCGCGCCGGTGGGGATGAAGAATCCCGCCGTTCACCCAGCGCTGCGCGAGCGCGGGATGCACCTGATCGGCTGGACCGTGCGGGGATTCGATACCGTGACCGCCGATCCCGCGCGCATCGAGGCGCGCATCCTCCCGCGCGTCGAACCGGGCGCGATCGTGGTCCTGCACCAGGGGCGGCCGCACTCGCTCGACTGCATCACGCGCGTCGTCGATGCCCTGCTGGCAGACGGCTACGCCTTCGTCGTTCCCGAGGAAGAGCGCCTGAAGACGAACAGATAGTTGTTGAACGGCATGCGCCCGAACATCGGCCGCACATCGAGATCGAAAGTGCCGCGGAACGGCGCCTCGATCGACTCGCGCGGCGGAAAGTTCAGCCGCTCGACGCGCAGCCATCCCGCCGCGCGCGCGAGACTCTCCTGCGCGAACGTCGCCCGGTAGCGCCACGTCCCGTCCCGCAGCCCGTCGCGGATGATGACCGTCGTTGCCCGGGCCGCGAGCTGCGAAAGCAGCGCCGCCTGTTCGGCGTCGGTGAGGTAGTGCAGGACGTCGAGCAGGATCACGGTAGGGGCGAAATCCCCCACGGCACGGACATCGCCGGCCGCGAAACAGAGCTCCTGGTCGCCGTCGACGGCCGCGCGGGCGATCTCGACCTTCCGCCGGTCCTGATCGATGCCCGAGATCGGCACGGAGCATCCGCGCTCGCGCAGATAGAGCGCCAGCGCGCCGATCCCGCAGCCGAGGTCGAGGACCGACTCGGACGAATCGCGGAGCACCTCGAACACCGCCTCGTAAGCCGGGTCGGTCGCCGTCTTCACGTGAACATAGGCGCGGAGAAACAGCGTCGGATACCGTGAGGCGAACCGCATCACGATGCCAGATGCTCGATGAGGTCGATCAGCTCCGGCACGTTGAACGGTTTCGGAAGGATGGCCGAGACTCCCATCTGCAGGATGGCCTGCGGCTCGATGCGCAGGTGCGCCGACAGCACGATGATCCGCACCGTCTGCAGATGTCCCGTCTCCTTGAGGCGCTGAAGGAAGTCCCAGCCGTTCATCTTCGGCATCGCCAGATCGAGCAGGATGACGTCGGGATGATGGATCGTCAGGGCGCGGTGACCCTCCTCGCCGTCGCCCGCCAGGAGCACCTGGAAGCCGTGCCGCCGCAACGCCGCCGCCAGCATGCCACGCAGCGGCAGGTCGTCGTCGATCACCAGCACCCGCCGGCGATCGACGTCGGCGACGTGCTTACCCGGGGTCTGCGCCTGCAGTTCGTCCATTGGATGCGCCCAGATTGTAGTGCCGCTGACGGATGAGATCGACATGCAGGACGCTCGCCAGCCTCAGAACAGATCGGAGTCACCCATGGTGTAGTAGAGGTTCTCATGCATGCGTGCGGTGGCGTCCGCCATCTCGAACGGAACGCACGTCAGAGCCAGCTCCTGCGGTTCGCGGTCGGCCGCCATTCCGAGCTCCTCGAGTGCCCGGGTGAACCATGCCGGCCGCGGCGCGAACCATCCCGTCAGCAGATCGACCGGATAGCTGGGGGCCACGTGCCGGATCAGCGTTCCGACTGCCCGCGGTTCCCCCGGATCGAACAGGGCGTCGCCCCAGATGAGCGAGCGCTCCCGGATGCGGAACACACCCCAGCCGGCCAGCCTTCGCCAGCGGCGGATGGCCACGATGAAGATCCCGTCCGGCTCCTGCAGGTAGCGCCATCGGAGATAGCGCGCATCGCGCCGGACCAGAAATCCATACGCCGGAGCGACGCGCTCGAAGAACGCGTCGTATTCCGCGCCGAAGTCGCGGACCAGTTCGAGCTGAAATCCCCGAAGCCAGCGCCGCCAACCGGAGATCCGCGGCACCGGGAACCTGCGGCGCCAGACGATCACCGGCTCGACCACGGTCGCCCGCAGGAAACGAACCGAGAGCTTCTGGTGCGTCCCGGTGGTAAATCCGTAGTTGAAGGCCACCTTCCCTTCGCAGAAGCTCTCGTAGAAGTGCATCGCCGTCCGGCCGAGGATGCTGGAGAGGCCACGCCCGACCTGCCGCACCGAACGGCGGGTCATGATGTCGCCGATGTGATGCGCGACCGAGTCGCGTCCTTCGCGGTGCATGAGGACCGGGTAGCCGGCGTACTGCGCATCCAGCGCCCCCTCGGCGTCGAACGTCAGGCTGATGCGCCCGTTGTCGTACGGATTGCCTTGATACTTCCAGCGGAAAAGGCGCGGGTCCGCGGGTGCGTGGAACGATTGCGCGAAGAGATCGAGGATGGCCGTTTCGTCTCCGGGCCGGAATCGCCGGGTGACGAAGCGGGGATCAGCGGGCATGCGTCGGTTCCACCGAGGGAATCGCGCGCACCTCGAACGGGGGGCCGGCGCGGCGCCTGGCGATCACGCGGATCGATCCCGAGCTCACCAGCAACGGGTCGGGGAGCAACCGCAGCAGACCGCGCACGAGTGCCGCGAGCCACGGCCATCGGATGTCGATCCAATGCCGGAGGAAGCGATGGTCGCGATACTCGAAGGCCGGCGCGATGGTCACGATCTCGAACCCGGAGTCCTCCAGCAACTCGATCAGCGCCGAGCGCGAATAGAAGATCCGGTGTGGCCGGAAGTTGTGCGCCAGGCGCGTTCGCTCCGAAAGGAGATAGAGAATGCCCTCGGTGTCGAACGTGGTCAGCAGCAACGCGCCGCCCGGTTTGAGCAGATCCTTCATGCGCGCCAGCGCGTCGTGCGGGTCGGGCATGCTCTCGAAGACATGGTCCGTGGTGATGACATCGAAGGCCGGGCCGGTGTTTACGAATCCGCTGAGCGTCGAGCAGTACACCTCGAGCCCCTTGGCCCGCGCCATCCGCGCCGTCGCCTGAGCGCGGTCGATCCCCACGTACTCGTACTCGCGTGCCGCTGCCAGCCCGAAGCTGCCGTCGCGCACCCCGATCTCCAGCACGCGCGCCCGCGAGGGGACCTGACGGCGGAGCACCGACAGCCGCCGCAGGCTCGTCTTCTCCCGCGCCGTGCGTGCGTGGACCGTCTCCTCCCCCACTTCGGCCGGCGCCGCGGCCGGCCGCGGCTCGCGCCAGACCGGCTGCACGTCCTCGACCCCGTCCGCCCGCCCGAGGTAACGGCATTTGCATCTGCTGCAAGCACGGATCACGTTTCCCGGGATCTGCGCCCAGTTCCACACCTCGGTCGAGAAGCAGACCGGACAGCGCCGCGGGGCGCGATATCCGTGGTTCCTGTCGGTCATCCGGATCCGCACCGTGGCAGCGACGCCGCTCGAAACGCCGAACGAAGCGGACGAGGGATCGGCGTCCATCGCCAGCCGTTGCACCCGGAACCCGTATTTGCTCGCGAGATAGGCGATCTCGAGTTCCAGTCCGCGGCTCCCGGACCGCGACTGTCCGATGAGCAGACGCGCGGCATCCGCCGACATGGCCATGAAGTGCACGCGCGGATCGGGAAGGATCGGCGCAAGCAACGCGCGCAGCAGGGGATTCCCGTGAGCGGAGTGGCTGCGCGTTCCGAACACCACGTCGGCGCTTCCCGATTCGATCATGGCCACGGCGTCGCCGATCGCCGCGGCGGCGTATGGGAGAGCCGGATCGACGATCGCCAGCACGCTGCCTTTCGCTTCCACGGCCCCGCGGCGGATCCGGAACCCGGCGTTTTCGCCGTCGCGCGCGTCGAGCACCCGGACGTCGAAGTCGAAGCCGGTCGCCTGCAGGTACCGGTCGATCTCCTCGATCGTCGACGGGAGTTCCGCGGACGGTCTGCTCAGCGGCACCAGCACGGAGACGCTCGTCGCGCTCATGACGGTATTCTAGCTCTCACGAACGTCGCCATGACGGAGGCGGTTCCGCGGTCGATCAGCCGTAAATAGAGACACTCGCCGCGATACGCGTCCCAGACCTCCTCCGGGATCTCGAGCGCTCCCGGGTCTGCGAAATGCCCGGCAGCGGTGTCGAATGAGGACAGCGGCGACGCCTCGACCACGATCCCGGTCCGTTCGATCGTGATCCGATCTCCTTGCAAGGGAAGCACCGCCTCGCCAGCCGGCAGAGGCCGCTGCAGGCGCTTTGCAAAAGGCGCAAATCGCCCCCATTTCGAAAGGTAGGCGCGCTCGGATTCCGCGTACGCGACGGCCGCTCGGTCGGACGACGCGGCGCTCTGGTTGTAGAGGTGCCGGCATTGCGCGTCGGGGACGTAGAGGATCCCCGTCCGCACGCGGCGCAGAAAATCGATCTCTTCGAAATAGAGATGAAATCGCTCGTCGAAGCCACCGACGCGGTCGAACGCCGCCGGCCGGATGGCCATGACCGCTCCCGAGAGAGCCGCGACGGCGGTCGGGCGCCGCAGGGACCAGAAGGCCATGCGCCTCCGGATCCGGCGATGGTCGCGTGCACGGCGCCACGCGGCCGACCGGCTGGCCAGCGCGAGATCGAGGACCTGCGCCGGCGTGTGTCGTTCGGCCGGAGGGAGGAACCACGAATGTTCGTCATCCCAGAACAGCGCCGGTCCGGCGACGTCCGCATCGCTGTCGCCGAGACGATCGATGCATGCCGACCCGAAGCGAACGTCGGGATTGGACACGATCAGCAGCTCGCCGTCGCAGCGCCTCCGTGCGCGGTTGATCGCCGCGCCGTATCCGAGGTTCGACTCGGCGGCGATGAGAACGTCCGCGAGGGGCCGGAGCGCCGCGGCTTCGCCGGCGTCCGTGCTGTTGTCGACGACGACGACCTGGAGCGGATCGCGCGATGCCGCACGGGCCGTGCGGATCGCCTCGGCAGCGAGTTCCGCGGAATGAAAGTTGACGATGATCAGCGAGACGTGCGCGGGCATCAGCGGCCGGCCACCGCCGCCATGGCCGGCTCCACGGACCACTGGTGGTCCACGGCCACGAGGCCGATCTCGAAGCGGTCGCCGTTGATGGTGAACCCAGGCGAGAGGTCGCGGCGGTCAAAGACGCTGATTGCGTTCTCATCGCCGACGTAGACCACGATCGAATACTCACCGCGGTTCAGCGGGACGCGCAGCAGTTCGACGCTGAACTCGTAGTCATTGCGCCCGCTCAGCGGCGCGACGCCGTCGGAGTGCGTCCCGACGGCGAAGCACTGCAGGTCGTCCGCGGAGCGGTTCACGCCGATCATGACATGCACCGGCTGCTGCGGGCTGTCCGAGTGCAGGCGGATCCGAAGCCGGATGTCGTCGCCCCGCTCGAACCCGTCGCGCGGATTGCCGTTGCTGTCGCAGACCACTGCGTCGACGATGCGCACCGGCGACGCTGCGCGCTCGTGCTCCGGCTCCCCCTCCGCCGCCGGATGCGCGCGGTCGCGCTGCAAGAGGAAGGACTCGTACTCGTGCACCACGTCGAGCGCCGGTCCGTAACGCATCACCGATCCTTGATCGAGCCAGAGGGCCCGCCGGCAGACGGAGCTGATGTAGTACAGCGCGTGCGAACAGAAGAGGATCGTCCTCCCCTGCTGCTGGAACTCGCGGATCTTGTCGACGCACTTCTTCTGAAAATGCCCGTCGCCCACCGCGAGCGCCTCGTCGATGACCAGGATGTCGGGATCGACGTTCACAGCCACCGAAAACGCGAGGCGCATGTACATGCCCGACGAGTACGTCTTCACCGGACGGTCGAGGAACGTCCCCAGCTCGGAGAACTCGAAGATCACCGGCAGCTTCTTCTTCAACTCCGCGGGAGGCAGCCCCAGGATCGTGGCGTTCAACGCGGCATTGTCGCGCCCGCTGAACTCCGGATGAAAGCCCGTCCCCAGTTCGAGGATCGAGGCGATCGTTCCGATCGTCTCCATCGTCCCGCTGGTCGGCCGGGTGACGTTGCACAGGACCCGGAGCAGCGTGCTCTTCCCCGCCCCGTTCTGACCGATGATGCCGACCGTCTCGCCGCGCTCGACCTCGAAGCTGACGTCCTGCAACGCGGGAAAGACCGTGTGCCGCGGCCGCCGCGAAAAAAACTCCAGCACGCGGTCGATCGGCCGCGGATAGATGTCGTACTGTTTCGTCAGCTCGACGGCGCGAACGGCCGTTTCCATCCAGCTATTCTACTTTCCGCCGTTCCGCTGGCGCAGAAAAGCGAGGTACTCGTCGATGGCCGTCGGCCGTTGCGGGATGCGGATGGCGCTGATCAGAAAGCGGTTGCTGCCGTCGTGATCGATGCGGATCGCCGCCTCGATCTCCGCCGCCGCGTCTCCGAAGCGACCCTCGTTCGCCCCGAGCAGCGCGGCGTAGACGTGCGGCTCCGCCGATTCGGGGCGGATCCTGCCCGCGGCCGCGAACTGCTCCTGCGCCTCGGCGTTCCGTCCGGCGCGGCTGAGCAGCGCGCCGTAGTTCATCCGCGCGTCGTACAGGTTCGGATTGAGGCGCAATGCCTCGGCATACTGATCGAGTGCCGCACCGTCGGCACCAAGCCGCCCTAGGACCGCCCCGAGCGAGTTGTGCAGGTCGGCGTCACCCGGCCGCTGCACCAGCGCCTCGTCGAACATCGCTCTCGCCGTCTCCAGATTCCCGCGAGCCAGCGCGAGCCGCGCCGCCACGGCGGGGTCTCGCTTCAGCGCCACCGAATGGCCGAGTGCCCGCTCCGCCGCCGCCATATCGCCCCGGGCCAGGGCGATCGAGCCGGCCGCAGCTGCCGCCGCGGCACTGTTCGGATTCGCCTTCGCCGCCCGTTCCGCAGAGGCGGCGGCCGCATCGAGCTTCCCCTCACCTGCCAGTGCCAGGGCCAGTCCGATCTCGACCGTCTCCGCGGGCTGCATGCCGACGGCGGCGCGATATTCACGCTCCGCCGCCGCGTAGTCGCCGCGCTCCAGCAACCCCTCCCCGAGGTTCACGTGCGCCAGCTTGTTGTCCCCGGTCACCGCCAGGGCATGCTCGAACAGCGGCACCGTCCCCTTCCAGTACTCCGCCTGGGCGTGTGCGGCCAGGGCGAGCAGGACGATCGCTGAGACGGCGGCCGCGGGAACGACGATGCGAGGCTTCGGCACTCGTCCGGCGATTGCGGCAACGGCCCAGACGATGGCTATGAACAAGCCGATGTGCGGCTGATAGGTGAAGCGGTCCGCGCGGGCCTGCACGCCGACCTGCACGATTCCGCTCACCGGGACGAGCATTCCGGCGAACCAGCACCAGCCGACGAAGAGCCAGGGCATCGACCGGCGCACGCGGAATGCGGCGGCCGTCACGGCGATCACCAGCACGCCGCAGAGGATCGCCGTGAATGGATCGATCCGCGTCGGCATCGGGTAGAGCACCGCGAGGTTCGACGGCCAGAACGTCTTCCCGACGTACCAGACGTAGGAGATCGCTGCGTTCGCCATGCGCGCCAGCAGCGGGATGGCGTTCGTCGCCGGCATGGCCTCGCGCTGCGCGAACAGCGTCGCCGCGATCTGCGGAAGGACGCAGAGCGCGAACGGCACCTTCTCCACGATCCGCGCGCGCGCCGTGGATCGATCGAGTCGATGAAACGGCCAGTAGTCGAGCAGCAGGAGGACGAACGGGACCGTGACCAGCATCGGCTTGGCCATCAGCCCCAGCGCCAGTGCCGCGACCGCCGCGCCATAGGCCGCGCGGGAGCGCTTCGCCACCCAGACCGTGTAGGCGATCAGACAGAGAAGAAAGAACAACGTGCTCAGCGTGTCCTTCCGCTCGGAGATCCAGGCGACCGATTCGACGTGGAGAGGATGGACGGCGAAGAGCGCGGCGGCCGCCGCACTGCGCCAGAGCGCGCCGGTGGCCATGCGCAGGAAGAGGAAGATCAGCACGCAATCGACGGCATGCAGTGCGGCGCTCATCATCAACTGCGCGCCGGCATCGGGGCCGAAGAGCTGCACGTCGAGCATGTGGGAGATCCAGGTGATCGGGATCCAGTAGTCGGCGTGAATCCGCGTGAACGCCCAGGTGATGCCCGACCAGCTCAGCCCTCCGAGGACGTGCTCGTTGCCGGACACATACAGCGGGTCGTCGAAGTTGATGAAGCCGTGCGTGCGAAGCTGCGCATAGACAGCGAAGACCAGGACGAGGAGACCGGCGACGATGGCCACCGGTGCCAGGGCGGCGCGCGGAGGCCGCAGCGAAGGCGCGGCGGCCGGGCGCCGTTCGCGATTGCGGGTGCGGTCGCTGGAAGCGGATTTCCTGGCCAAGAAAAGGAAGGGGGCGCGGCCGGAGCCGCGCCCCCGATTGGGGATCGTTATGGGTGTGCCGAGGGACGGCGGCGAGACTGCGCGTCATCCACGCCGTGCTGCGAGATGCCCTGGTATCCGGGCGCGCTCAGCGTGACGACGTAGTTCTGCGAATCCGGATAGACCTTCGCCTGGATCGCGCCGCCCGTTACCGTGGGTGTGTTGTCTCCGAAGTTCCAGTTGAACGTCGAGGCCAGCGCCGCTCCCGTCGGGGAGAATGCCTTGAATGTGTAGCCGTTCGGCACGCCGGCGATCGGGGTAGTGACGAAATCGAAGGCCGCCGGAGTCGTGGTGCCGGACGAGCCGGCGACGTGGACCGTCTGGTTCATCACGTAGTTCGCACCATTGACCGTGACGGTGAGCTTCAGACCGTAGGTCCCGGCATTGGTGTACTGATGGTTCGCCTTCTGGCCCGACCCGTGCGGCGAGCTGTCGCCCCAGTTCCAGTCGAACGTGTGCGTGGCGCAGGAGAAGTCGTACGGTGAGAAGGCCGAAGCCTCGAACGGAATGAGCTCCTGCGTGCTGCAGTCATTGCTGTTGTAGGGCGAGCAGCCGCTCTGCGGGCCGAGGAACGAGACGAAGACGCTCGTGCCCGGAACCAGCGGCTGGCACCCGCCGGTCGGCGGAGGATTCGGCGGAGGCCCGCTGCCGCCGACGGTGACGTTGGTGGTGGCGACGTACTGCTGCGAGCCGTTGTTGATGGTCACGGAGACCTGCGCCGAGGAGGTGAACGAGTGTGTCACCGCCTGTCCCGAGAGGCCGAAGCTCCAGGAGAACTGATGGTTCGCGCAGTTGAAATCGTAGTTGTAGCCGAGAACGGTCAGCGAGATCGGCTCACCCGAGGCGCACGGCGGCGCGCTGGGGTTCTCCGAGCAGCCTGTCGTCGTTCCCTGGTAATGAATGAAGATGTTGCCCGCACTCATGACCGGGCAACCGCTCGGGGTAGGCGGCGGCGGAGGGGGCGGGGGTGGCGGAGTTCCAGTGACGACAACCGTCTGCGGCGACAGTGCCAGACTCTGAGCGTTGTTCGAGATGGTCAGCGTGACGGTGTACGTGCCCGAACCCGAGTATGAGTGGTTCTGCGTGACCGTCGGATACTGAACCGTCGACGAGCTGCCGTCTCCAAAGTTCCACACGAACTGGTGCGGGCTGCAAGTGAAGTCGTATCCAAACGTGGAGGCCTGGAAGGCGATGCTTTCACCAATCCTGCACGAATCGGTAGGCAAGCGACAGCCACTCGTCGGCCCGAAGTGAGAGATGAACACGCTGTTCGTAGTCATCGTCGGGCACGTCGCGCCCGGGACCGAGAAGGTCTGTGTGCTGGCCGACTTTGAACCGATCGAATTCGTTACCATCACGGAGACGGTGTAGTTCCCGGCAGTGGCGAAGTTTGGTGCGTAGGTCTTCGTGTTCGATGACAGCGGAGTCACGCCCATGGTCGGATTGACGGACCAGGCGTACGTCCAGTCGCTGTCCGCGCCGCTCAGGGAACTGATGGTGAATGAGCACGGCGGCCCGCCCTGCGCTCCCGTACACCCGCCCTGGATCGCACCGGGGTCCGGTCCGTTCAGCGGCGGCGTGAACGCGTCGGCAGTGGTCTGGGGACACGAGGTCCCGGCCGCCAGCGGGGCGGTGACGACGAGGTGGGCCTTGAAGTTGTTGCCTGTGAAAAGCGTCTTGCTGACGGTGAACGGTCCGGGGCCTGCAAGCGTCGCCACCGGCTGGCCGGAACCATTGAGCAGTGCCCAGTTGTAGGTCAACTGCGTCCCGGCGGGCAGGACGGCTGGGTCGCTCGAGATACGCGTGGCATTCGTAAAGGTCACCGAGCTGGCAGTCGACGTGACGGTGATCGCCGGCGAAAAGGCCCGCACCGTATACGTGACGCTGTGGATTCCTATCGGCAGGTCGATGCCGGTGGACCTGAGGCTCGCCGGGTCGTACGGCCCGAAGTGCGCATCGAAGGCCAGCGTGTGCTGCCCGCATGCACCGACTGGGACGGCGCCCGGCGGGATCGTGTTGATCGGGACGTTGGCATCGATGGCCCAGGTGTCGTAGTGGCTCTGGATGGAACCGTCGGACGCATCGAAGAACGTGTCCCCGGCGACGATCGGTGCGGGGGAGGAGGCGTCGGGCTGCAGGAAGAGGTAGGCGGGATTGCCGACGCCGAAGCGAACGGTCGGTTTCTGGAGCGTCACGGGCACCGACGAGGTGATCGAACTGTCATTCGCGTTGGTGGCCTTGACCGTGAGGGTCCTCGTCGCGCTCGACCCTAGGAGCGTGCCTGAGTACGGGTGCGTCACCTGTGTTCCGGTGAGACCCGCGGCAGTTGTCCCGTCGCCGAAGTCCCAGGTGATGTTCATGGGACTCGGCGCTCCGGTGGTGGCGTTGAACAGATTGGGATCGCCGGGGAACGGCCCGACCACCCCCGCGGTGTTCTTCGGATTGGCGGTGCCGCCGACGCCTTGACTGTTCACGGTGACGGAGTCGGCCGACGGGAGCTCGTAGACATCACCGAGGCTGTACGCCGTGACGAACAGATAGACCTTGTTGTTCTTCTTGATGACGTTGCTGTCCCAGAAGTACGAGAACGCCGGCTTGGCGTAAGCGGCGGTCTGCGGAATCGTGTAGTAGTGCTGGAAGTAGTTGCCGAAGTCGATCTCCGTCGGCACGCCGTTCTGCAGTTTGAAGACGCGCATGTTCGCGCCGCCGTTGTTCGTGCCGGCCCAGCAGAGATACCCGTCGCCATAGGACAAATGCTGCGACGTGCCGTAGACCTTGTTCGACGCGGGATAGTCGCCGACGCGCGTGTAGGTTCCGCCCGAAGGAGC
>Ga0075276_10000407_pt1 | contig 11404 bp, 9 predicted proteins | sample SF_Rice_5C_80N_4_FD_69770 | JGI IMG/M metagenome (GOLD analysis project Ga0075276, IMG submission 69770) | Rice paddy soil microbial communities from Twitchell Island, California, USA - SF_Rice_5C_80N_405 | ecosystem: Environmental > Terrestrial > Soil > Paddy field/soil | place: USA: Twitchell... | reverse complement strand
TTCTTGAATGCCGGGTCCATGCTGCACGCCACCGGCACTCAGGACCTGAACCGCATGGGCGGACTGATGAAGTACATGCCGCTTACCGGGATCACGGTGCTGGTGGGTTCGCTCTCCATTTCCGGCGTGCCCTTGTTCAACGGCTTTGCCAGCAAGTGGACCATTCTTGTGGCCGCGATTCAGGGAGCGCCTTCAGCCAGGTATCTCGCCGTTTGCGCGGTGATTGCCATCCTGACCAGCGCCCTTACCCTGGCTTCTTTCGTCAAGTTCTTTGGAACTAGTTTCCTTTCCCGAGCAAGCGAACTGGTGAAAGAGAAGGCGGGTCTGCTGCCCGCCCGTCAGGATGTGGAGATACATTTCCGCACCGGCCTTCCCCGCACTCTGGAGGTGAACTGGAGCATGCAGGCGCCACAGGTTCTGCTGGCCTTGCTGTGTGTGCTGCTGGGAGTGGCGCCGGGGCTGGCATTTGGATTCATGCAGCGGGCGTTGGCTGCCGCGCCCCAAACAACCGCTGGTTGGCTGGCAAATGCCATTCCGGTCACGCCCCAGGCTCCTGCTGTGATAGCTGGGCCGCATTCGGCGGCAATATTTGTGCCCCTCGCCCTGGCAGTTGTGCTGGCGGTTACCTTCCTGATCGCATTCAGCATTTCAAAGCTGGGCTCGGCGGAAAGACGGGCGGCAGCGCCCTGGCTCTGTGGCTACGCCCCGGAAGCAGAGTGCCACCGCTATATCGCCCATAATTTCTACGGTGAAATCAAGCGCCACTTCCGCTGGGTGGGCGGAGGACAAAACGGGAAGGCGGTAACGGTAAAGGGGCGGGTGTCATGATCGCGCGTGAGCGCCTCAACCAATTGCGGGAGAAGTTCGACAGCTCCATCGTGCGCGCCGACCTGCCCAGCGAGCGCCAGCTGTTCGTGTGGGTACAGCCGGCGGCGGTGAAGGAACTGTGCCGCTATCTCTTTCACGAGCTGGACGCCCGGTACGTGATCAGCATCGGGGCCGACGATCGCCCCTATTCCGGCGGTTTCGTGGTGGCCCACGACTTCGCTTTCGATCAGGATCACGTGCTGTGCAGCGTGCTCACCCAGCTTCCCGCCGGGTCGCCCAAAATCGAGAGCATCTCCGGCGTGGTGCCCGCTGCCAACTGGGCGGAGCGCGAGATGCGCGACCTCGTCGGAATCGAGTGTGTCGGTCATCCCTACCCCAAGCGCCTGGTGTTGCCCGATGGCTGGCCTGCTGACGTCCATCCGCTGCGCAAAGACGTTCCCTGGAACCAGGTGCCGGAGGAGTTCCAGGAGGGCGCTGCCTTTGAGTTCGATGAGCCCCCGGAGGGCTGCACCGTGGTGCCCTTCGGGCCCTTCCACCCCACGCTCGACGAACCCGCGCACTTCCGCCTCTACGTGGAAGGGGAGATGGTGCGCGGCTGCGAATATCGCGGCTTCATGGCCCATCGCGGCATTGAGAAGCTGGCGGAATCGGTAATGAGTTACAACGACATTCCGGTGCTGGCCGAGCGCATCTGCGGAATCTGCGGTTGCGTGCACAGCGTGGCCTATACCCAGGCGGTGGAAGCGGCCGCCGCGCTCTCTGTGCCGCCCCGCGCCGAGTACATCCGCACTATCCTGCTGGAGCTGGAGCGGCTGCACAGCCACCTGCTGTGGACCGGGTTGGCCTGCCACATCGTAGGATTCGACACGCTCTTCATGCAGGCCTTCCGCATCCGCGAACCGGTGATGTGGATCGCGGAGAAGATTACCGGCAACCGCAAAACTTACGGCCTGTGCGTGGTGGGCGGCGTGCGCTGGGACATCACGCCAGAACTGAAGGCCGAGCTGGGCAAGGTGTTGGACAAACTGGAAGACGAGTGGACGCCGGTGGTGGGCGCGGTCAGCCGCGATAAAAACATCCAGAAGCGCACCCGCGGAGTAGGCGTGGCCGATAAGAATGTGGTGAAAAATGCGGGCGCCGTGGGGCCGGTGGCGCGCGCCGCGGGCGTGGACATTGACTGCCGGCGCGACCATTCCTATGCCGCCTATGACCGCGTGAACTTCAACGTGATTACGGCCGAGGGCTGCGACGTGTGGTCGCGGGTGGTGGTGCGCATGAAGGAAGTATTCGAATCCATTGCCATCATCCGCCAGTGCCTGGAAAAGATGGAACCTGGACCGCTGCAACTGGAGATCACGGACGAGCTGCCGGTGGGCCGCATTGGTCTGTCCTCGGTGGAGGCGCCGCGGGGCGAGAGCCACCACTTTGTCATCACCGGAGAAAACAACCGCCCGCGCCGCTGGCGGGTGCGCGCTCCCACTTATCAGAACCTGCAGGCCGTGCCGGCCATGATCCGCGACCAGCAAATCGCCGATATGACCATTTCGCTGGGCAGCATTGATCCCTGTTTTTCCTGCACCGACCGCATGGAAACCATTCAGCTCGGTTCGGGCGAGAAGAAGACCTGGTCGCAAAAGGAACTGCTGGCCTTGAGCCAGGGAAAGAAGTAAGGCGTTATGCAGCTGACGCGGGCGATTCTCGGCGGCGCGATGAACGTGGCGCTGGTGCTGCTGTTTGCGCCTCTGCTTCAGGGAGTGCTGCGCAAGCTGACCGCGCGCATTCAATCCCGCCAGGGACCGCCGCTGCTGCAGCCGTATTTTGATCTCCTCAAGCTCCTGGGCAAGGAAGACCTTGAATCCGGGGAAACGCCGGTTATGCAGCGCTTCGCCGCCTGGCTCTCCCTGGCTACCGTGCTGGCCGTGGCCTGCCTGCTGCCCATGGGCTTCGGCGTGCCCATGGATGCGGCGGCAGACGTCATTCTGCTGATTTATCTGCTTACCCTCTGCGGCATCAGCACCCTGCTGGCGGGGATGGCCGCAGGGTCCACCTATTCCCTCATCGGCATCAACCGGGAAATGATGGCCATGATCACCCTGGAGCCGCTGCTGGCGGTGGCCCTCATCGTGGGGGCGCTGCACGCGGGCTCGCTGCGCCTGGAAGCGGTGCTCAGTGGCTCGGTGTATCTGGCCGCCGGATTGCCCTGGTCGGGATTGCTCATGGCGGCGGTGATGCTGTTCTCCTTCCAGGCGTTTGTGCAGCGCGTTCCCTTCGATGTCGCGGCGGCGGAAACCGAGCTGATGGATGGCCCGCTGGTGGAGTATTCCGGCCCCAAGCTGGCGCTTTTTCAGTACGCCCACATGGCGCGGTTGATCATTTACGCCGCTTTGTTTGCCGCCCTGTTCCTGCCCTGGGGCGCACAGCTGCCCTTTCCCCTGGGATGGCTGCTGTTCTGGGTGAAAGTGTTTTTCATGACCCTGCTGGTGACGGTAATTGCGGCCACCCACGCCCGCTACCGCATTGACCAGGCTCTGCGCTATTTCGCCGCCTTGCTGGGAACATCGGCCGTGGCGCTGGTCCTGGCCACATTTGGTTATTGAGGAGGTAGGACATTTCGCTGCTGAGCAAACTCGAGGAAACTCTGCTCTGTCTGCGGGCTGGGCGAGTCACGCTTCCCTATCCTCCGGACGGTCATGCCGTGCCCGACGGCTTTCGCGGGCGCCCGCTGTTCGACGCCGAAAAATGCGTCGGCTGCGGCGGTTGCGCCAACAATTGCCCGGCGCGCTCCATCCTGGTGTTTGATGTTTGCCAGGAGCTGCGCATTCTGGAGTATGTGGGCCGCCGCTGCACCTATTGCGGCCGCTGCGCCGAGGTTTGCCCGGAAAAAGCCATCACCATGAGCCCGGAATTCGAAACCAGCACCAACGATATTGGCGACGCGCAGCAGCGACTGGAACTGTTCATGAGCACCTGCCAGCGCTGCGGGCGCTGCTTCAAAGACGAGTCGGCGCTGGAAAAGCTGAAGCTCACCGGCTACCGCTTCGACAATCTGGCCAGCCAGCGCTGGATTTTCGGCGCTCGGCCATACCAGCAAAACGAAGAAGCCGTGCAGGACATCGCCATCGAAATGGATTGGTAGGCGGCCATGCTCAAGAACTTGTGCCAGAAAATGTTCGCCCGGTCGTTGTGGGTGTACCACGCCAACAGCGGCGGCTGCAACGGCTGCGACATCGAGGTGCTGAACGCGCTCACGCCTTACTATGACGCCGAGCGCTTCGGCATCAAGCTGGTGGGCTCGCCGCGCCACGCTGATGTTATGTTGTGCCAGGGCCCGGCTATGCGGGCCACCGCCCGCGCCTTGCGCGCCGCCTATGAGGCCATGCCCGCCCCCAAGCTGGTGTTTGCCATCGGCTCCTGCGCCTGCGGCGGCGGGATGTGGTTCGATAGCTATTCCGTTCTCGGACCGGTGGAGAGGGTGGTGCCAGTAAATTACTACATTCTCGGCTGCCCGCCGCGCCCGGAAGCCATCATCTACGGCGTGGCTGTTGCCTTGGGGCTGCTGGAAAAGAAAGCCGCGCCCGTGGAATTCAAGCAAGTGGCGTTTCCCATTCCCCGCTACCATCCTGAAAACCTGCGCGGCGAAGGCGACCTGGTCATCTACGAAAGGGCCGAAAAGGTCTAACCCAAAATCCACCACAGCGGCACAGACAAAACTATTTGACGACTGATAGTTCACGATTGGCGAACTATTTCTGCCCCCGACTCTGTACTGTCCATCGTCAATCGTAAATCCTCAATCGTCAATTCCGCGGGTTCCTGTGTGCGCTTTTACGGTACACTGCAGGGCTTCTCTGGAGATGCTGATGAGAACTCTTGCCCTAAACTTGGCGGCCCTGGCGTTGTTTCTGCTCGGGATCGCGGCGCCGCTACCGCACGCCCAGCAAGATGCCAAGTCCCAGTCCAGTTCAGCAGAGGATGGTCCCCTCACCGCCCTGCCCTATTCCCCCAGCCTCGACCCCACTTCCATGGACCGCTCCGTGGACCCGTGCGCGGATCTCTACACTTACTCCTGCGGCGGCTGGATGAAGAAGAATCCCATTCCCGCCGACCAGCCTTCCTGGGCCGTTTACGGCAAGCTCTACGAAGATAATCAGCGCTTCCTGTGGGGCATCCTGCAGGACTTGTCAAAGCGCACCACGGGCCGCACCGCCGATGAGCAAAAGATCGGCGATTATTTCGCCGCCTGCATGGATACCTCGGCGGTGGAAAAGCTTGGCCTGGCGCCGCTGCAGCCGCGCCTGCAGCGCATTGCCGCGCTGAAGTCGAAAAGTGAAATTCCCGCTTACCTGGGCAGCGAACATCTCCTTACTCGCGGATATGAGTACGGCCGCGGCCCCATGGGCGCCCTGTTCCGCTTTACCTCCGACCAGGACCTGGGCAATTCCGACCAGGTCATAGCCTACGCGCTGGCCGGCGGGCTCGGCCTTCCCGACCGCGACTACTACACCAAAACCGATAATAAATCGCAGGAACTTCGCAACCAATACTTGGCCCATGTAAACAGGATGCTCGAACTGGCGGGCGAGCCTGCGGCCACGGCCAAACGCGACGCCGCTACCGTCCTGCGCCTGGAAACCGAACTGGCCAAAGCTTCCCTCACCCGCGTCGAGCAACGCGACCCTTACAAGCTCTACCACAAGATGACCCGCCGGCAATTGCAGTCGCTCACTCCGCACTTCGACTGGAGCGCTTACTTGCAGGCGATTGGCTATCCCCAGCTCAGCCAGTTCAATGTCACCGAGCCGGCCTTCTACCAGGAGGTGGATCGCATCCTTGCCCAGGCTCCGCTCAGCGATCTGAAGACTTATTTTCGCTGGCACCTGCTGCACCAGAACGCGCCCTATCTCTCCTCTGCTTTCGTGCAGGAGGATTTCAATTTTTATTCCCGCAACCTGCGCGGGGTGCGGCAGACGCCGGCGCGCTGGAAGCAGTGCGTGCGCTTCACCAATCGCGATCTGACCGATCCTTTAGGCAAAGATTTCGTCGCCCGCACTTTTACCCCCCAGATGAAGCAGCGCACTCTGGCCATGACCCAGCGCATCGAGCAGGCCATGGAGCGGGAAATCCAGGGGCTTGCCTGGATGAGCCCGCAAACCAAACAGCAGGCGCTCACCAAGCTGCACAGCATCGTGAACAAGATCGGCTATCCCGACAAATGGCGCGACTACGGTCCGGTCACCATTGCACGCACAGATTTTCTGGGCAACGTGCAGCACGCTACAATTTTTGAGTCCAAGCGCGAGCTGAACAAAATCGGCAAGCCCCCCGACCGCACTGAGTGGATGATGCCCGCGCCCACGGTGGACGCGTACTACAACCCGCAGATGAACGACATCAACTTTCCCGCCGGCGTGCTGCAGCCGCCGCTCTACGACCCCAAAATGGACGACGCGCCCAACTATGGCGACACCGGCTCCACCATCGGTCACGAATTGACCCACGGCTTCGACGATGAAGGCAGCAAGTTCGACGCCCGCGGCAACCTGCGCAACTGGTGGAGCCAGCAGGACCAGGCGGAATTCAACCGGCGTACCAGTTGCGTGGCTGATCAGTACGCCAAATACACCGTGGTGGACAACATCAAAATCAACAGCCGGCTCACGCTGGGCGAGGATGTAGCCGACTTGGGCGGCACCATTCTGGCCTACGAGGCCTGGCAGGCGGCCACCCAGGGGCGGAAGCTCGACGATCGCGACGGGCTCACCCCGGAGCAGCGCTACTTTGTCGGTTTCGCCCAGTGGGATTGCTCCAATGAGCGTCCGGAGAACCTGCGCTTGCGGGCTATGACTGACGAGCACTCGCCGGCGCAATACCGGATTAACGGCGTGGTCGTGAACATGCCCCAATTCCAGGAGGCGTTCCACTGCAAGGCGAACGCGCCCCTGGTGCGCAAGGACCGCTGCGTGGTGTGGTAAAACAAACCCACTACAGACGGATAGAAACCTCAAGCAACCAGATAAACTTGCGCCTCAAAGGCCACAAAGGTCACGAAGGATGCTGAATTCCTTTCTGGTCCTTCGTGTCCTTTGTGGTGATGCCTTTAAGTGCCTATGGCGAAATAACGTTCAGAATATAAACCGCGCCAGCAAATAAACCGTGTTGTTCCCGCTGGCATTGCGTCCGGCGGCGTCGTAATTGGTGGCCAGACCATTAAAACTGGTGTAGCCGGTGTATTGAATTCCCAGGTCGAGGTTCTGGATCGGCCATACCGAGAAGTTGGCGCTGTAGCCCCTGCTCTTGGGGTTGCCGTTGGCGCTGCCCGTCACCGCCGCCGGGCCGAACAGAAGAGGATCCGTGGTGCCCGTGGTGGTGAACCAGCCAAACGCGGTGGAATACCGGTTGCCAATGTGATACTCGGCATTCACGTTAAATGCATCCAGATGGTGCTTGCTGAGGGCTGCCGTTCCCGCCGCCAGGCTGGCCGCCAGCGATGAGTTCTCCCGAATGTAGCTGCCGCGCACCGAGAGCACATCTTTTCCTAGCAGTCGGTCGTACTGCGCATCCGCCGCCACGTCGGTGTAGCTGTCCTCCAGGCCGGTAACCGCTCCCGGGGTGGAGGTCATGTGCATGCCGTAGGTTCCCACTTCCAGGTTATTTTTTATCCCGTTTTGCTGCCAGGCAATCCGCCAATAGGGCGCGACTCCGCGTATGTTGAATGACAAATCTTCCCCTGTGGTCGGCTCCGGAGTTCCGATATGGCTGGAACGGTAGAGCGTTCCCGCAAAATACAGATGCTGGTCCCACATGGCGTAGGCGCCCACACCTCCTACATCCTGCCCTAAAGCCCCGGCGATAATGGGAGTGGCCGTAGGAGTGGGCGCGACGTCGCTGGCAATGAAGGGAAAGCCCCAGGCCGGAGTGTCGTTCCACAGATCCTCCACCGTGGGATTGTTATTCAGGTCAACTCCCCAGGCGAGTTCCTTGCCCCCCCATTTTGTCTGCCGGGCATAGCGGATGTCTGTATTGTCCATGCTGAAGTGATCGCCTTGCGTGTCATAGGTCACCTGCAGAAAGCTGCCCAGGTGGGTGGACCAGGCGCCGGCCAGGAACAGCGATATGTCCTGGGGAAACTCCACGTTGCCGTTCTGCGTGCCCGGTTGCGGTTTGTTGGTGTTGGTAAACGACGCTTCAAACCAGGCGGAGAGAGGCAGGTTGCCCAGCAGGTCCAGGCCCGCCTCCCGCTTGCTGCTTTCCGCCGTGATGCCGCCCTGCTTCATCTTGTCTATGTAGCCGTACAGCTTGAACAGCCGACCCGCGGGATTGAGCTCGGGCGGGGTGTAATGGCAGCCGTTGCACGACAAGCCCGTCTGCCGTGCATAACTGGGAACCGCCATTGCCCTCGGCGCCAGCAGGAACCACAAGAACAACGCAAACAGGCAAAACGACATGCTCTTGACCATTGACCTCTCCCTCTGTTGCAAGCCACGTAAATCAATCACCAGACTGCTTAGCTTTTGCCGGCGCATTCTGCGCTCCTCACCATGAAGTTGTATGAAGGCTTGTGCCTTCCCCAAGCTCTTTCTGTACTGAAGCGAGACCCCGCGCCTCGCCTTGCGGATGTTGGGAGAATTGTCGCTTCACGACCTACTTAAGGCTGTAACTCTTGTCACAGCCAATTGTGACCGCCATCACAATGGCATGGTCTTTTCAGCTGACCTGCGTTTGCCCTGCTGGAATCCCCCGGTTGCAGACAAAAAGAAGGCGCGGACCCCGGTTCCGCGCCTTTTGTCTGCCAGGTGGAAGCAGGTTTACTTGCCCGCCGTCAGTTCAACCTTGGTGTTGCCGGCCACATTGACCACCTGCGACGTGGTCTTGCCGTTGTGCCATACGAAGGCTTTGTATTGCCCGTCGGGAACGTTCTGAATGAAGAAATCGCCCAGAATCTGGTCGGTCTGCGCGTAATAAGGGCTGGGAGTCACGATGATGTAAGCCGACATGTCCGGGTGCATGGTGCACATCAGCGGCACTACCCCGGCATGCTCGAATTTCCAGGTAGCTTTCTGGCCCGCCCCGAAGTTTCCCAGATTGTGTCCGAAGCGCGTTTGCCCGCCAATCGAAGGCCAGCGCACGTTGTGCGCCCCGGCATCATCGTTGTCGAACTCCACCGTCGCGCCCACCGGAACCACCAGCACACTGGGGATGAACTTCATGCCCCTCTGGTCCATCTTGTACGTCTGGTTGGACGCCGCCGCCGGGGCAGCAGCCTGTACCCCTTGCAGATAAACCACCGACTGTCCCTGCGCGCCCTTCACACTGCCGCTGAGCGTGCCCGCGCTGGCCGCCAGGCTCAGAGCCAGCAAACTTACCATCCCTATAAAAAGACTCTTTTTCATAATTTCCGCCTTTCCTGATTTCAGCCCTTTCCTGAGCTGATGCTTGGGTTTCAATGCGCTTTCAGGATAGAAAACACGTCACAGGAGGGATATGACTTAAATCACGGCCTACTGTGATGGCCATCACAACCTCCCGCCAGCCCGCCTGTGCCCGCTGACTGCTCCGCCAACAGAGGCGCCGACGCTGCGCTCAAGCCCTGAACTGCTTATACTGCTTCGGCCTTCATCGGCAACTCCGCCTGCGGGGAGGCCGCCACGTCTCCGCCCTCGCCCAGCACCATGACGTTGCCCGTACGGTGACCATCGGCGGCAAGAGTTACGGGTCAGTCGAGGCCGAATGTCTGGCAACGCCATTCTGATTCAGTCACTTGCGTAGCCGTAAGCCCGCACGGAAGCACCCCGTTAGAAGTATCGAAAAATCGCGTGCTGGCGCGTATCAACTCGCCTCGCGTGGCACAGTTATGGCACAGGAGATTGACAACTGCAGACCGCTAAGGTAGCATCTATCAATGTACGTACATTGTATGTACAACGAGGTAAGCTATGGCGACGGCAGTTAAGAAGCGAACGGCGAAATCGCAGAGAATTAATTTCCGTGCGTCCGCCGAGGAAGAGCGGCTAATTCGGCTCGGAGCGGAGAAGAGAGGCGAAAAGGTGACGCGATTCATCGTGCTGAGCGCGTGCAGTGCCGCAGAGATGGCTCTGGCTGACCAGAAGCATTTCGAATTGGCTCCTGCCCAATTTGCGCGTTTTGCCGAAGCGCTCGACCGGCCCGCAAAGGTCATCCCGGCCCTTCAGAGACTCTTCTCGCAGAAGTCGGTCATTGAACGAACCACACACAAATCCGCCCCTGTCACGAGTCGAACTGCTGACCTCTGACCACGACGTTACTCAGTTCGACTGCGGCAAGCACGTCTCCCTTACTGAGTGGCTGAAGCGGTTCGCACGCATGAACCAGGCCAGCGGAGACACGAGAACTTACGTCGTACATCGAAATCTCCGGGTAGTCGGCTATTACTCGCTCGCTCCTGGCAGCGTCTCCAGAAAGGAAGCCACGGTACGCGCTAGCAAAGCAGCACCAGAACCGATTCCGATCGTGTTGCTGGCGCGCCTTGCAGTGGACAGCGGAGAGCAGGGTCAAGGTCTTGGCTCTGCTCTCCTGAAAGACGCATTGCGACGCGCATATGCAGGCGCGGAGATCATTGGTGGCCGTGCCCTCCTTGTGCACGCCATCAACGCCGAAGCCGCCGCTTTTTACCGCAAGTACGGGTTCGAAAGCTGTCTCGGCTTCGAACTCCACCTCGTGCTGCTGATGAAGGACCTGCGCGCCACGCTTGGGCTCTGACAGAAAACGGTGAATGTCGTGGGAGATTCACGGTGAAAGGCGTCGCGCAGAGTGAACTAGCAAGTGATTGAAAAGTTTGGCTGCCCCCCAGGGATTCGAACCCCGATATGCTGATCCAGAGTCAGCTGTCCTGCCGTTGAACGAGGGGGCAGCAGGCTGGTGGCCCGCCCGGCGCCGCAGCGGCGCAGTTGCGCGAGCCATTTTGATTCTATGTGCTCGCGCGATGCCGGTCAAACCCGGCTGCCTCGGTACAATGGCCAGGTGTTTGCCCAGCGCACCCACTGGCAGCTAGCCCCCAACCGCCTGGCCCACGCGCTGCGGCGGTTGCGCGCGGCCGGCGCTGACATTCTCGACCTCACCGAATCCAATCCCACCCGCTGCGGCCTGCGCTACGACCAACCCCAAATTCTGTCCGCGCTCGCCAACCCGGAATCGCTGGGCTACTCTCCCGATCCCAATGGACTGCCCAGCGCCCGCCAGGCCGTGGCCGCCTACTATCAGGAGCGCGGCTCGCAAATTGATCCTGAAAGCATCGTACTCACCACCAGCACCAGTGAAGGTTACTCTTTCGTGTTCCGCCTGCTGTGCGACCCCGGCGACGAGGTCCTGGTTCCCTCGCCCAGCTACCCCCTGTTCGAACTGCTGGCCGGCGTGCAGGACGTGAAACTCGTCCCCTACCTCCTGTTTTATGACCACGGCTGGCATGTGGATCTGCATTCGCTGCAGTCGGCGGTGAGCACCCGCAGCCGCGCCCTAATGGTCGTTCACCCCAACAATCCCACCGGCTCTTACGTAAAATCTGGCGAGGCCGAAGCCCTCAGCCGGCTGTCCCACGAGCACC
>Ga0075276_10000406_pt1 | contig 11408 bp, 11 predicted proteins | sample SF_Rice_5C_80N_4_FD_69770 | JGI IMG/M metagenome (GOLD analysis project Ga0075276, IMG submission 69770) | Rice paddy soil microbial communities from Twitchell Island, California, USA - SF_Rice_5C_80N_405 | ecosystem: Environmental > Terrestrial > Soil > Paddy field/soil | place: USA: Twitchell... | reverse complement strand
CACGGCGCAGGTGCATTCGGTGCCGACGAGGGCCCGCGCGACGTGGAAGTGGTTTTCCGGGAGCAGCTCGTTGAGGTTGTATCCGGAGACGCGGCGTGGGATGTCGGGATAGCGCGCGCGGATGAGGTCCGCGAAGTGATCGCGCAGCGCCTTCAGGCGCGCGTAGATTTCGCCGCGCCGTCCGCCGCCGCGAATGATGGCCTCGAGCTCCTCGGCCGGGGTCTCGCCGACACGCATCCGCGTGCCGTCGTAGAGGAGGATGTCGAGCTCGTGGATGTTCGCTTCGGTCTTGCCGGACATCAGCGCGTGGATGCCGCAGGAGTTGTTGCCGATCATCCCGCCGAGCGTGCAGTGGTTGTGCGTTGCCGGATCGGGACCGTAGGTGAGGTGCCGTTTTTCCGCCGCCTTGCGCAGGTCGTCGAGGATGAGCCCCGGCTGCACGCGCGCCCACTGCTGCTCGTAGTCGATCTCGTTGATCTTGTGCATGTACTTGGAGAAGTCGATGACCAGGGCGACGTTGCAGCACTGTCCGGCGAGCGACGTGCCGCCGCCGCGCGCCAGGATCGGCGCGCCATACTCGCGCGCCAGCGCCACCGCGGCGACCACGTCGTCGATCCCGTGCGGCACCACCACGCCGATCGGCACCTGGCGGTAGTTCGAGGCGTCGGTGGAGTAGAGGGCGCGCGAGCCGGCGTCGAAGCGCACTTCGCCGCGGATCTCGCGCTGCAGCCGTTCGGCGAATGCCTGCGCGTCGAGGCTGATCTTCTGGATGCGGTCGCCGTAACTGAAACGGGTCGATTGCGGACGTGGATGTTCGACCGGCATCGGTCCCGGCCGGTCGACGGTCTTGTCAGGCGATACGCGCGTCTCGGCCATCGCTCCTCACACCATCTCCTTGATCTTGTCTTCGGCGATCGTGGCGATGATCTTTCCGCGGTCCTTTTCCCCGCGCGCCAGCGACTCGGCGAAGTGCACCGCCTGTTCGCGTTTGATCTTCGCCGGCAGCGGCGGCTCGAGCGGGTCGACCACCGCCTCGATGACCACCGGGCCGGAGGCCGCGAGCGCCTCGCCGACCTGATCGCCGCAGCGCTTCGGATCGTCGATGCGGATGGCCTTCGCCCCGAACGCCCGGGCGATGCCCACGAAATCGATCGGCTGCAGATCGCACCCGTACTCCGGATTTCCGAGCAGCACCATCTGCTCCCACTTGATCTGCCCCAGCGTGTCGTTCTTGATGACGAAGATCTTGACCGGGAGGCTGTACTTCACGGCGGTGGCCAGCTCGCCCATGAGCATCGTCAGGCCGCCGTCGCCGACGAAGGCGATCGACTGCCGGCCGGGATAGGCGATCTGCGCCGCGTTCGCGTACGGCAGCCCGCAGGCCATGGTGGCCAGCGTGCCGGAGAGCGAGAACATCTGCCCGCGGCGTGCGCGGATGTGGCGGGCGAACCAGGTGGTGATCGTCCCGGAATCGCAGGAGATGATCGCGTCGTCGCTGAGGCGCTTCGACAGTTCCGCCGCCAGCACCTGCGGCTTCATCGGCGAATCCATGCGCGATTCGCGCTCCGCCATCTGCTCCCACCACTCCTGCATCCCTTCCTGGGCCTTCTCCAGGAACGACCGGTGGTCGTTGCGGCGAAGCAGGGGGATGAGCTCCCGCAGCGTCCTTCTCGAATCGCCGACCAGGCCGACCTCCACCGGATAGCGGAGCCCGATGCGCACGGGGTTGGCGTCGATCTGCACGGCCCTCGCCGCTCCCGGCTTGGGCATGAACTCGAGATAGGGGAACGAGCTGCCGACGATCAGCAGCGTGTCGCACTGCTGCATCGCGTCTTCGGACGGGCGCGTGCCGAGCAGGCCGATGCCCCCGGTCGTGTAGGCGGAGTCGTCCGGGATGACGCCCTTTCCGAGGAGGGCCTTGATCACCGGCGCGCCGAGGATCTCGGCGATCTGCTCCACCTCGTCGCCGGCGTGCAGCGCTCCCTGTCCCACGAGCATGACGATCTTCTTGCCGCGGTTGAGCAGATCGGCCGCGGCCTTCAGATCGCCGTCCTCTGGGAGGCCGCCTTTCCGGGCGAAGACCTCGGACATGTGGTGCGGTTTGTTGCGCTGCGACCGCTCGCCGCCCGACGCATCCTGCAGGTCGACCGGAAAATTGATGTGCGTCACGCAGCGGTTGGCCAGCGCGATGCGGCAGGCCATGGTGGTGACGTTTTCCACGTGCGCCGGGCCCATGACGCGTTCGCTGTAGCGCGCGACATCCATGAAGAGCTTGTCGAGGTCGACGTCCTGCTGGGAGAACGTCCCGATGAGGTCGTGAAAGTGGTGCCCGGTGATGGCCAGCACGGGCTGCTGATCCATTTTCGCGTCGTACAGTCCGTTCAGCAGGTGGACGCCGCCCGGTCCGGACGTGGCCAGGCAAACGCCGAGCTTGCCTGTGTACTTCGCGTAGGCGCAGGCCATGAACGCCGCCGCCTCTTCGTGCCGCACCTGGATGAACTTGATCTTGTCCTGGTATTCACGGAGCGACTCCATGATCCCGTTGATGCCGTCACCGGGGAATCCGAAGACGGTGTCCACATCCCAATCGAGGAGCGTGTCGAGCATGATGTCCGCAGCTTTTTTCGCCATGCCGTCTTTGCGCAGCAGCAACCATGCCGGGCCTGAAAAGGGGTCAGGTCTGTGATCTGTGATTTTCTTCAGGGTGTAGATTCTGCCGATGGAATGGTGGAAGCGCGCAGTCGTCTACCAGGTTTATCCGCGGTCGTTCCAGGACAGCGACGGCGACGGCAACGGTGACCTCTCGGGAATCATCCAGCGGCTCGAATACCTGCAGTGGCTCGGCGTCGATGCGATCTGGTGCTCTCCGTTCTTCCAGTCGCCGAAGGTCGACGGGGGCTACGACATCTCCGACTACACGGCGATCGACCCGATCTACGGGACGATGGACGACTTCGATCGCCTGCTCGAGCGCGCGCATCAGCTCGGGATGCGCGTGATCCTCGACCTGGTCCCGAACCACACCTCCGACCAGCACCCATGGTTTCGCGAGTCGCGGGCCGACCGGACCAATCCGCGCGCCGACTGGTACCATTGGCAGGACGAACGCCCGAACTCGTGGGTGGATGCGTCCGGCAAGCCCGCATGGACGTGGTGTGAAGAGCGGCGGCAGTACTACTACCACGCGTTTTTCCCGCAAGAGCCCGACCTCGATTGGCGCAATCCCGACGTGCGCCAGGCGATCTTCGAGGTGATGCGATTCTGGCTCGGACGCGGGGCTGACGGCTTCCGCGTCGATCTGATCTGGCATCTGATCAAGGACGCGCTGCTTCGCGAAGATCCGCTCAATCCCGATTACGATCCGGAAAACGACGACCCCTCGACCGTCCGCCTGCCGGTGTTCTCGAGCAACCAGCATGAGGTGCACGACATGGTGCGAATGCTTCGCGAAGTCGTCGACGAATTCGACGACCGCGTGCTCATCGGCGAGATCTATCTCCCCGTCGGTCAAGTCGTGACGTTCTATGGCGAGCAACACAAGGGGCTGCACCTGCCGTTCAACTTCCAGTTGATCCGGCTGCAGTGGACGGCGCAACATCTCGCGGCGGGGATCAGCAAGTACTTCGGCGAGCTCCCGCACAAAGGGTGGCCGAACTGGGTCCTTGGCAACCATGACCAATCGCGGGTGGCGTCGCGCGTGGGGGAGTCGAAGGCGCGCATCGGCGCCGTGCTGTTGTTCACACTCCAGGGGACGGCGTTCGTCTACTACGGCGACGAGATCGGTATGGTCGATGGGGACGTCGATCCGGAGGAAATGCGCGATCCGCTCAAGGACGTCGCCCCGAAGTTCTCGCGCGACCCGCAGCGCACACCGATGCAGTGGTCCGCCGCGCGCGCCGCCGGGTTCACGACCGGCGATCCATGGCTGCCGGTTTCACGCTGGACGAACGTCGAAGAGGCAAGAGCGGATCCGCAATCGATGCTGCACCTCTACCGCGATCTGATCGCCCTGCGCGCCGCCGAGCCGGCGCTGCTCGAGGGGGCGTGCTTCCCGTATCCGGCGCCGGGCGACGTCCTCGCATACCGCCGCGGCCAGGACTTTCTGATCGTCGCGAACCTGGGCGACCGCGAGAAGACGATCGACGCGCGAGGTACGATCGCCATCTGCACCGACCGCCGCCGCGATCGCGAGCGCGTCGAGGGAGCGCTGACCATCGGTGCCAATTCCGCCGTCGTGCTGCGCGTGTAGGGTTTCCCTTCACTCCTAGATCGAAAGCAGCGGCAGCCTGGTCTCCGCATCATTCTTCCGGACGAGATCCGCGTCGTAGACGACGAGATCGATCTCCAGGGTCGGGCGGACAACGCCGCGCACCAGATGTCCGGCGACGGCCTCGTTGTTCCTCCGGCGGCCGAGGACGACGTGCGCGTGGATCTTCGGCTGGCCGTCGAGGATCGCGATGTCGCCGATGAGCGAGGCAATCTCGCATTGCTCGTCGAGCTCGCGGTTCTCGTACTCCTTCGTTTCCCAACTCCACCAGGCAATCGTCGCCCGTTCCACCGCACCGATTCCGGCGAACCGTCCGCCGCGGATCTGTTTCTCCGTGGCGAAGCGCCGGATCGAGTCGACGATCTCGTCGCCTTTGTCGAACACCAGGAAATATCGATTCCCACTCACATGCTTCGTTTGCACCTGTCGTCTCCGTCCTGATGAGGATTCCGCGTACTCGTGCCACCGTTTTCGATTTCTACCATCTGTAGAAAATCACAGATCACAGACCTGACCCCTTTAGTGCGGGAGCACGATGACGCGGGTGCCGACGTCGATCAACACGCCGCCCACGAGCAGGCCGAGCCAGAAGATGCCCATCGCAGCGGCGAGCCACATCAGGCGCGGGCTCACTTTCATCTCCATGAAGAAAATCACCACCAGCAGGGCCTTGGCAACGGCGATGAGCATCGCCGCGGCCAGGTTCCACGCACCGAGGTTCACCTTCGACAGCCACGCCGTGAGCACCAGCAGCACGAGCAGGGCCACGGCCACCCAGATGTCGGTCTTCTTGCTGATCATCGCGTGTTCACCAGATAGAAGCAGGGATAGAGAAAGATCCAGACGATGTCCACGAAGTGCCAGTACAGCCCGGTGATGACGATCGGGTTGTGCCAGGCCTTCGAGAACTTCCCGGCGAGGGTTATGGCCAACATGCCGCTGAGCAACCCGAGGCCCACGATCATGTGGATGGCGTGCCAGCCGGTCATCGTGAAATAGAACGACATGAAGAGAAAGATCTCCCGCTGGTACGGCCCTTTGTACGTGAAGTTGAATCCCGGGAAGAGGCCCTCGCCGTAGTGCTTCGCGTATTCGAAGAACTTGATGCCCAGAAACAGCAGGCCGAGAATCATCGTCAGCGTCAGGAAAAGCGCGGTGACCCAGCGGCTCCCCTCCTGCGCGGAGTGGACCGCGAGGGCCATCGTCAGGCTGCTGATCAGCAGCAGCGCCGTGTCGGTTGTACCGAGCCAGAAGTCGAGATGATGGCTGGCGATGACCCAGGCAATCGGATGATCGACGCGGTAGGTGATGTACGCGGTGAACATCCCGCCGAAGAAGAGGATCTCCGACATGAGGAACACCCACATCCCGAGCTTCGCCGCTTCGCGCTGCTGCGCGGGGTCGTCGAACTGTTGCGCGAGGTGAGCGTCAGGCATACGCGCCCTCGATTTCCCCGTAGTCGTACGGCTCCTCGGTGACGACGGGGGTGACCTCGAAGTTGTGCGTGGGTGGCGGTGACTCGGTCTGCCATTCCAGCCCGGTGGCACCCCAGGGGTTCGGCGGCGCGTTCTGCGCGTACCGCGCCGACCACGCCAGATAGAGCAGCGGCAGCAGATATCCGAGCCCCAGAATCGACGCGCCGGCGGTGGACATCACGTTGAGCGCCTGGAACTCCGGTGGATAGTGCGGAAAGCGGCGCGGCATGCCGAGATATCCGAGGATGAACTGCGGGAGAAACGTGAGATTGAACCCGGCGAAGATCAGCACTGCGGAGATGCGCCCCCACATCTCGGGATAGAGCTTTCCGGAAATCTTCGGCCACCAGTAGTGGATCCCGCCGAGATAGGCCATCACCGAGCCGCCCACCATGATGAAGTGGAAGTGCGCGATGACGAAGTAGGTGTCGTGGACGTGTGCGTCGAGCCCGAGGGCCGCGAGGAAGAGTCCGGTCAGACCTCCGATGGTGAATAGACCGATGAAGCCGTACGCGTAGAGCATCGGCGTGGCGAAATGCACGTGCCCCTTGCGCATGGTCATCGTCCAGTTGAAAACCTTGATGGCCGAGGGAACGGCGACGACGTAGCTGAGGAACGAGAAGACGACGCTGGCGTAGATCGCCTGCCCGGAAACGAACATGTGGTGTCCCCACACCAGAAATCCGAGGACACCGATGGAGATGCTGGCGAAGGCCACGAACTTGTAGCCGAACACCCGCTTGCGCGAGAAGCAGGCCACGAGCTCGCTCACGACACCCATCGCCGGCAGGACCATGATGTAGACCGCGGGGTGGGAGTAGAACCAGAAGAGATGCTGAAACAGCAGCGGATCTCCTCCGAAACGCGGATCGAAGATCCCGATATGGAAGAGGCGCTCCAGGGCCACGAGAACCAGCGTGATGGCGATGACCGGCGAGGCCAGCACGAGGATCACGGCGGTGGTGTACATCGACCAGATGAACAGCGGCAGGCGGAACCAGGTCATCCCCGGCGCGCGCATCTTGTGGATGGTGACGATGAAATTGAGTCCGGTGAGGATCGAGGAGAAGCCGCTGATGAACACTCCGACGATCGCCAGCACGACCGCGCTGTTCGAGTACGTCGAACTGAACGGCGTGTAGAACGTCCATCCGGTATCGACGCCGCCCATGACCACGTCGGCCAGGGTGAACAGCCCGCCGAGGACGAAGATGTACCAGGAGAGAAGATTCAGGCGGGGGAAGGCGAGGTCGCGGGCCCCGATCATCATGGGAACGACGAAGTTCCCGAGCACGGCGGGGATCGACGGAATCAGGAAGAACCACACCATCATGATTCCGTGCATGGAGAACAGCCGGTTGTAGGTCTCCGGATCGACGATGTACCCGTTCGGCGTGAGCAGGTTGATGCGCATCAGCAGCGCGGCGATCCCGCCGGCGACGAAGAAGAAGGTGATGGCGATCAGAAAAAGGATCCCGATGCGCTTGTGGTCGGTGGTCAGAAGCCAGGAGCGCACGCCGACGCTCTCGTTCAGATAGTGCTCGCGTTCGACGACCGAACGGCGGGCAACCGGGAGCCGCGCGCCGGCGGCGATGGTGGTCATTGCGGTCGCACCTCCTGCTCTTCGATTCCCAGCGACTTGATGTAGGCGATCAGCTCCGAGATCTGCATCTCCGAGAGCTGACCCTGGAAAGTCGGCATGATCGGCGGGTACCCGGCCACGAGCTTCGTGCCCGGCGCGAGGATCGATTCCCGGATGTAGTCGTCGTCGGCGATGAGCACGCTGCCGTCGCTGAGGTGCACCAGCCGGCCGGGCAGTCCGGACAGCTCCGGCCCTCGGCCGCCCGGCTTGTGGCATTCGACGCATCCGTGCCTGCGGAACAGTTCGGAGCCCTCGCGCGCCATCGGTGTGCTGGTGCGCACCTGGGACAGCCACTGCTGGTAGCGCGCACCGTCCATCACCACGATCTGCCCGGCCATGTCGGAATGGAACGCGCCGCAGTACTGATCGCAGAACAGGTGGTAGGTCCCCGGTTTGGTAGGACGGAACCAAACGGTCTCGTATCGTCCCGGCAGTACGTCGCGCTTGAGCCGAAAGGCCGGCACGCCGAAGCTGTGGATCACGTCCTGCGAGATCAGATTGAGCTGGATCGACTGCCCGACTGGAACGTGGAGCTGGTTGATTTCGCGGCGTCCGTCGGGGTGCTCGATCTTCCACATCCACTGACGGCCCACGACGTAGATGTTCATGGCATCGGCCGGCGGGCGGAAGTCGTCGAAGTACGGCTGCAGGCCCCAGACGAAGTAGCCGAAGAAGACGATGGCCGTGATGATCGTCCACGTCCACTCGATCGGCGTGGAGTCGTGGATCTGATTGGATCGATCGGCGTGCGATCCGTTGCGGTAGCGGATGGCGAAGTAGAGATTGCCGAAGAAGACGATCCCCACGACGATGACGGAGAACGCGCACAGTCCGAAGAACAGCCGGTCGACGCGCCACGACACGCTCGAGGCGCTCGGCGGAAAGAGCGGAATGCCGGCGGCCACCATGGGGATCACCGCAACCATGGCGTGACCCCCGTCGTCGATGTCGGCGCCGTGGTGGTCGCCGGGTTCGCGTTCGGCAGCGGCGGCAGGACGGAGCCGACGCCGCGGTGCGCGACGATCCGCATCGCCTGTTCGATCGGAATGCGTCCCTTGCCGGAGCTCTCCAGGATCTTCAGCTCGACGGCACGCCGTGCCGCGAATTCACCGATCGGGTCCGCCTGCAGCCTCGGTTCGGGCGGAAGCGTGAACCGCTGGAAGTGCGCCGGATTCGGCCGCCCGTGCTCCGCCGCGATCCAGGGCAGCAGGAGCCGCGGAAGCAGCGCGGCCCCGACCAGAAACAGCGCGAGCCCGGTGAGCGCGAGCGCCACTCCCTTCACGCTGGCGTCGCTCCGCTCGTGGTCGTGCGCCGGCCGTTGCCGCGCATCGGGCTCGTACCGGACTTCCCGCCGTCTCGGGAAGATCCAGGCGAAGATCCAGGCGATCCAGAGCAGGAACGCCCCCTTGGTGATCTCGCCCTCACGCCGCTCGTCAGGCATGCGAGATCTCCGGTGTGATATGGCGCAGCAGCCAGCGGAACGCGGCGATCCACACGCCGCCGATGGCGAACGGCGCGACCACGTCCATCCAGCTCACGAGATACAGCGGGTGCACGGCGGGGGCGATCGTCCACAGCAGATCCGCGAAGCGCATGCCGAGCAGCAGCAGGGCCACCGCGGAGATCAGGATCGGGTTCCGCTTCGTCGCCCGGAAGAGAAGCGCGAGGAAGGGAGCGAAGAAGAACAGCCCGGCCAGCCATGCCGCGAGCCACAACCACGGCGGATGGAGTCGGGTCAGGTACCAGGGGATCTCGTCCTTGATGTTGCCGCTCCAGATGAGGAGGAACTGCGAGAACTCGCAATACGTCCAGAAGATGAGGAAGGCCAGCAGCAGGTTGCCGAGGTCGAGCATCGTCTTGTCGTCACGCGGCTGGCGTGCGGAGACGACCAGGATCATCACGGCCATCGCCGAAAGGCCCTGCGCGGTGATGACGATCATGGAGTAGATCGTCGACCACCACGCCGGTTCGAGGGACATCATCCAGTCCCACGCGGCGAAGGTCATGGTGACGATGTAGAGCACCAGCCCGCCGCCGGCCCACCAGCGCGAGCGTTCCCAGCGCCGCGTGTAGAAGAACCCGAGCGCGATCCAGCAGGCGAAATAGAGGACCGCGCGGCCGATGAAGAACGGGATGTTGAGATACACCGACTTCGCTTCGGCCACGCCGGACGCGGTCCACGGATAGAGCGTGCGCACTCCGGCGAGGATGGGGATGAAGAGCACCGCGAGCAGCGGCAGGGTCCAGATGGCCGCAACGAGCGGCGTGTGGACCGCTTCGCCCCACTTCCCGCCGGTCAGCGCCCAGGTCATCAGCAGGCCGAGGCTGCCGAGCGCCACGCCGAGGAAGAAGAGCCAGGCGTAGAGGTAGGCCTCGAAGAAGAGGCGCGCGGCGAAGAAGGCGCCGATGATGATCGCGACGAGCGCGGCGGCGCCGATGAGAAGCGGACGGAGCTCGTGCTTGCGCAGCGTCATCGCGTTGCTCCGGGGACGGGTGGCCCCGCCGCGATCTGCAGCGCGCGGATGTAGGCCGCGATCGCCCAGCGGTCGCGCGGCGATACGCGGTCGGCGTAGCTGAACATCACGCCGTAGCCGTTCGTCATCACATAGACGAAATGTCCGATCGGCGCGCGCAGGAGGCGGTCGGAGTGATAGTTCGGCGGGTGCGGGAAACCGCGCATGGCCACCATCCCGTTCCCGTCGCCGAGGATCCCGTGGCAGGGCGAGCAGTCGATGTTGAAGCGCTCGCGCCCCCGCTGCAGGACCTGCATGGTGATCGGGAACGGTGCGCTGGTCATGCTGTTCGTGGCCTCGGTGATCGCGGTGGTGCCGAGCTGGTCGCGCGTCACCGTGTCGGGGAGCCGAGGACGCGAGGCGTTCTCGTCGGCGAAGGTGCCGTTGAATCCGTCCGGGCGTTTCGCGTAACGGTCGTACATGTCGTGACGGCAACCGGCTGGGAGGAGCAGGAGCGCCGCGGCGAGAGCCGGGAGAGCGATCGAGATTTTCCGGATCACCAGGGCACCTCCTCGACGAGAACGGCCTTCGTGGCCTCGAGCAGCGCGCGTGTCTTTTGCCGGTCGAATTTCGGGTCTTCGACCTCGATACAGAGGAAGTAGCGGTCCTGCGTGGCGCGCTCGAAGTCGCGCGCGTTGAAGATGGGGTGGTAGAACTGCGGGAGCCGGTTCAGCACCAGGAACGCCAGCACGCCGCCGAACGAAGCGAAGAGGATCGTCAGCTCGAAGGTGATGGGGATGAACGCCGGCCAGCTGTTGAGCGGACGCCCGCCGATGTTGATCGGAAAGTCGATCAGGTTCGCGTACTCCTGCATGGCGATGCCGGTGGCCGCGCCGACGAATCCTCCGATGAAGATCAACGGCGAGACCAGCAGGTAGCGCACCCAGTCGTTCATGCCGCGGAACATCCCGGCAAGGCCTTTGACCGGATACGGCGTGTAGAAGTGCACCTTCCTGTACCGCGCGTCGAAGAGGCGGATGGCGGCGGCGCGAAGGTCCTCGACCGTCTCGAACTCGGCGGCGATTCCGTACAGCTCTCCGCGGCGGTAGCGCTCCATCACTCGCTCTCCCCGTGCACCAGCTTCCGCGTCTCGGCCATCGGCACGATGGGGAAGAGCCGCAGGAAGACGAAATACAGAAAGGTGAAGAGACCCAGCGATCCGATGAAGATGACCCAGTCCCACACGGTGGGAAAGAACATTCCCCACGACGACGGCAGCCAGTCCTTGGACAGCGAGGTGACCACGATGACGAAGCGCTCCGTCCACATCCCGACGTTGACCAGGATGGAGATGATGAAGAGCGGGAGCGGCTTGATGCGCATCGGCTTGAACCAGAGGAGCTGCGTCACGCCGACGTTGCAGAGGATCACGATCCAGAAGGCAAACCAGTACGCGCCGGTGGCGGTCGCGAATTCGTGGAACTTCTCGTACAGGTTGTTGCCGTACCAGGCGAGGAAGAACTCGTTGAGGTAGCCGTAGTCGACGATCAGCCCCGTGGTGAGCATCAGCT
>Ga0075276_10000405_pt1 | contig 11409 bp, 17 predicted proteins | sample SF_Rice_5C_80N_4_FD_69770 | JGI IMG/M metagenome (GOLD analysis project Ga0075276, IMG submission 69770) | Rice paddy soil microbial communities from Twitchell Island, California, USA - SF_Rice_5C_80N_405 | ecosystem: Environmental > Terrestrial > Soil > Paddy field/soil | place: USA: Twitchell... | reverse complement strand
GCCTGCACCATCTCGATCCCGACGACGGCCTCGTCGGCGGCTTCCGTCACGTCGCCCTTGCGCTCCTGCACCTGGCGCGAGAGCGGGGACACGCGCCGTGCGAAGCGCAGCGCGAGCGCGGTGATCGGCGGCATCGCGACGGCGGTGTACAGCGCGAGCCGCGCGTCGACGAGCACGAGCACGATTGCCGCTCCGACGATCATCATCAGGCTCTGGATCCCCTGGATGAGCCCCCAGCCGATGAAGTAGCGGATGGGGTAGAGGTCGTTCGTCGCGCGCGAGAGCACCTGCCCGGTCGCGTGGCGGTCGTAGAACGCACGCGGGTAGCGCAGGTATGCGCGGTAGAGCAGCTCGCGCATGCGCGCCTCGATGCGGATGCCGATCCTCGCTGTCGCGTACCTGCGCAGGAAGTTGACGGCGAACCGCACCGACGCGAGGCCGACGATGGCGAGGATGTATGGCCAGAGCGGCTGTGTGTGGTGGACGATCGCGCGGTCGATCGCGCGCTGCATGAGCAGTGGGATCGACGTCGAGATGAGCGTGTAGCCGAGCGCGAACGTCAGCCCGAGCGCGCCCAGGCGCCACTCCTCCGCCCACAGGCGGAGCAGCCTGCGGAACGTGGGCAGCAGGCCGAGGTCCGGCGGATCGACGGGATTGACGTACTCGGGCATGGCGACGGGCCGCAGCTCCCCCGGCCACGGCACGGCCTTCAGTCAATCAGTTTCAGTCCGGGTCGGCGAGTGCGGCGAGGCCGTCGCCGAAGCTCAGCGCCATCGTGTCGCCGCGGAGCGTGGCCTCGCGCTCGTCGAGCTCCGCCTCGCGCGCGTCGAGGGCCGCCTCGCGGGCGTCGAGCTCCTTTTGGCGGGCGGACGCGGGCGGCCGCCGGTGCGGCGCCCGCTGCCGTTCGAGCTCGAGCCGGAGCGTCGCGAGCTCCTTCTCGACGGCATGGATCTGCTGCTCGCGCTCCTCGAGCCGCTCGCGCTCCGCTTGCGCGAGCAGCCGCTCCGCCTCGGCTTCGGCAGCCGCGCGCTTCGCCTCGGCGAGCTCGGCGGCGACGCCGTGCTCGTTCAGCCGCTGCTCGAGGGCGAGGAGCTCGCGCTCCCGCTCGGCCACCGCCGCGGCGCGTTCGCGCAGCTGCGCCTTGAGCATCTCGACTTCGCCGCGCATGTCGTCGTAGGCCGTCTCTCGCCGCGATGCGAGGTCGCGGGCGAGCCGGCGCAGCTCGTCGAGGTCGAGCCGTATTCCGCCCTGGCGACCCTTGTTCACACAAAGAGTCTGGCGACTCAGCGATGCGATGGCAACACGAGGTGGAAGCGGGCGCCGTGCGGCTCCGCGTCCTCGTACAGGAGGTCGCCCCCGTGGGCGCGCGCGTACGAGCGGGCGATGGCGAGCCCGAGGCCCGTGCCGCCGGGCGCCTCGCGGGAGTGGTGGCTGCGGCTGAAGCGCTCGAACAGGTCGGGAACGAACTCGGGCGGGACGCCTCGGCCGCTGTCCTCGACGCTGAGCCGGAAGTGCCGGTCGGTCTGCTGTGCGCGGACGACCACCGGCGGCGACCCGTAGCGGAACGCGTTCGTGACGAGGTTGGAGACGATGCGGTCGAGCGCGTTGCGGTCGACGGTCGCGATCTCCTTCTCGGCAACGTCGATCTCGACGGCGGTCGGATCGGGCGCCGCAGCGGCGACGATCTCCTCGAGATGCGGGCGCAGCGCGATTGGCTGCGGTGCGATCTCGATCGCCTCGGCGTCGAGCCGCGACAGGTCGAGAAGCTGCTCGATGAGGCGTGCCATACGGTCGGTCTGCTGCAGTAGCGCGTCGTTCACCTGACGGCGCTGCTCGCTGTCGAGCTCGCGACCGAGGTGGTGCAGCGTCTGCACGAAGCCGTGGATGGTCGTCATGGGCGTGCGCAGCTCGTGTGCTGCGAGCGCGATGAAGTCGAGCTTCAGCTCGTTGGCGCGCTCCAGCGCGACACGGGCGTCGTGCTCGGCCTGGTACAGGCGCACGCGGTCGAGCGCGACGCCGATCAGCGCGCCGACCGTCTGCAGCAGGGAGAGCTCCTCGTCGCCGAAGAACGGCGCGTACGGCGACGTCCAGGCCGTGAGCCGGCCGCCCTCGAACTCGACGTCGACGGCTTCCGCGTCCGGCGTCTCGCCGCCGTCCGCGTTCCACGAGGCGACGAGCTGCCCTTCCGCGTTGCGGATCGAGAGCGCGCGCGCGCCGACGATCGCGGCGGTCGGCTCGAGCACCCTGCCCGCCACCTCCTCCTGCGACTCCGCGAACGTGAGGAGCCGCTGGATCGCCTGTTGCACGCGTTCCTGCTCCGTCCGGCGCCATGCGATGCGCAGGAGCGCCGGCGGCGAGAAGCCGATGAGGAACGTGAACACGCTGAGCGTCGCGAGGCCTTGCGACCCGACGGCGAGGCTCGAGCCGCCACTCTGAGTGGCGGCGGCGAGCACGAGCGCCAGCGTGAGAGCGCCTGCGCCCGTTGCCATGAAGCGCATCCGCCGGCGGGCGACGGTCGGCTGGCCGGCGCCGGCGCGCCAAAGCCTCGTCGCCGACACCACCGAGAGGACCGCCCAGTGGACGACGAAGACCGCGACGAACGCGGCGAACGCGGGCGGCCAATGCTCGCCCTTGCGTGGGATGGTCGGCAGCGCGAACGTCCACACCGAAAGCGCGACGGTGAGGAGCACGACGAGGTTGGCGAGCCGCAGGCCCGGGCGGCGGAACGCGCCCGTGAAGCGGAAGAGCACGTACGGGAAGAGGACGAGGAGGAAGATCTCGACGCGGCCGACCGCGGCCTCGGCCGGGCTGCCGGCGTGGTTCGGGATGAGGCTCAGCAGCTCGACGGCCGCGAGGACCGCGAAGGCCCCCGCCGCCCACATCGCCGCCCGGTCGCGTCGTCGCCGCCAGATCAGGAGCGCGACGGCGCCGAGCGCCGTGTAGGCGACGATGTTGAGATCGCGGAGGGTCTGAACTGCCGTGTGCACTGGGCCGCCTTCCGGAATCCTTACATGTCGGTGACATAGGGATTGGACACGGCGGGAACCGCTCCTTGTGCAGTTCTCGACAAGGGGGAGATAGCAATGCACTTCAAGCGATTCCTAGCCCTGGCCATGGCCGGCGCGGTGACGGTGCTCGTCATCGCCGCCGCGTCACTCGGCCAGACGGCCGCAGCGCCGTCGAACACGTCGCTGCCGTCCATCTCCGGCTCCGCCCAGGACGGCTCGCTCCTGCGGTCATCCCACGGCACATGGACCGGCAGCCCGACGAGCTACGCGTACCAGTGGCTCCGCTGCGACGCCCAGGGCGGCAGCTGCGCGGCCATCTCCGGCGCGAACAGCTCGACGTACACCGTCCAGACGACCGACGTCGGCAGCCGCGTGCGTGTGCAGGTGACTGCCACCAACGCGAGCGGCTCGGGCAGTGCCACGTCGCGGCCGACCGAGGTCGTTCAGCCGACCGGCGTTGCGCCGAAGAACACCGCTCCGCCGGCGATCTCGGGCACCCCGCAGCAGGGCAGCACCCTGACGGTCAACCCGGGCTCGTGGAGCGGCACGCCGGCACCGAAGTTCTCGTACCAGTGGCAGCGCTGCACCGGTACGGGCGGGGGCTGCGCCAACATCAACGCCGCGACCGGCACGACGTACGTCCTCACGGGTGACGATGTCGCCCACACCGTGCGCGTGGTCGTGACGGCGACGAATGCGAAGGGCTCGACCACGGCGAACACGAACGAGACCGATCTCATCGCCCCGGCCAAGTCGGCCCAGGGCGGCGCGACGATCTCGGTGGCCCAGGTCAGCCTGCCGAACCGGCTCGTGATCGACAACGTCAAGTTCTCGCCGACCCCGGCGACGACTCGCGGCCCGATCACGGCTCGGTTCCACGTGTCCGACACGCGCGGCTTCTCGATCCAGGGCGCGCTCGTGTTCGTGCTCGGCCTGCCGTACGGCTGGGTCTACAACTCGCCGGAGACGGCGACGGACTCGACCGGCTGGGCGACCATCCAGGTCCACCCGACGCGGAACATGCCGCTTCGGCGCGGTGACCTCGTGATGTTCGTCCGCGCCCGCAAGCCGGGCGACAGCCTCCTCGCCGGCGTCTCCTCGCGCCGTCTCGTCCAGGAGGCCATCCGCTAGTCAGCCCGCCGGGGGGCGGTGTTTCGGCTGTTGGCAGTTGGGTATACATGCCGACATGTCCGCGACGCCGCTCCCCGCTGCGGCTCGCCCGGCGTCCGCCGAGCGACCCCGCTTGATCCTCTTCATCTCCTCCGTCTCCGGGAAGTGCCGGCGGCTGGAGGGCTACGTCGCGCAGGTGCTGCAGCGCCGGCGCAACCACGAGACCTTCGACCTGATCCGCGTCGCCGTCGACCTGCGCCCGGACCTCGCCGAGCGGTTCCGCATCGACGTCGTGCCGACGCTCGTCGTCGTCGAGGGCCGCAAGGTGCGGAAGCGGATCGTCGACCCGAACGGGTGCCGCGAGATCGAGGGCGAGCTCGCGCCCTGGCTGCGCCGCTAGCGGTTCGTGTGCGCGAGGAGCGTTCCGCTCACGACGAGTGACGCGAACGCAGCCAGCTGAAGCGTCGCGCCCGCTCCGTGCGGGAGCCGCTCCCCGAAGACGACGAAGCCGGCCGCGATCGGCAGCGCGTTCGTCGCGAGCGTCGCCAGCCCCGCCGGCCGGAGGGCGTTGCCGTGCTGGAACCCCGCCTGGAGGAAGCTCGTGCCGAGCGCGTAACAGGCGACGAGCGGCACCGCGGCGAGGAGCCAGACGCCGCGATAGCCGATGAGCTTCGCGCAGATGTCCCCGGCGGCGAACAGCGACCCGGCGGCGAGGCCGAGCGCCGGCGCCCGTGCGAGCCCGAAGCCGGAGCCCGCGAGGAGGACGCCGCCGCCGGCGAGGCAGGCGATCCAGAGGCCGACCTCCGCCTTCTCGGGGACGTGGTCGGTCGGGCTGCTGCCGACGAGCGAGAGGGAGAGGAGCAGGAGCCCGGCGAAGGCGACGACAACGGCCACCTTCTCGACCCGCGCCAGGCGGCCCGGCCGGCCGTGGGCGGAGGCGAATGCGAGCACGGCGATCCCCGCCGCGCCGACCGCCTGCACGAGGGCGATCGGCGCGAGCCGGAGGGCAACGACGTAGACGATCCAGCCGCCGGTCTCGGTGCCGAACCCCGTCAGCCAGGCGCGGTTCGACAGCAGGAGGCGGACGAACCGCAGCGGGCGCCGGGCGGAGAACGCAGGCATCGCCGCGACGGCGTCGTGCTCGCGGGCGTACGCCCAGTTGACCGCGATCGCCGAGAGGAAGGAGAGGGCGAGGCCGAGGGGCGTCCTCATGCCGATGATCGCCGGTCAAAGGGAACGTTGCCCGTCTCCCCCTGACGAGGGAGGGACAGGCACGCCGACCGGCCTATGGCCGCGAAGCACCAGACTGAGCCGTCCTGGACGCCGTCCGGCCTGCTCGCGCAGGCGCAGGGCGCGCCGCAGCAGCGCTTCCCGGCGATCATCCGCGGGGCGCGCGCGATGGCGGGCAAGGCGGTTGCGGCCTCGGCCGACGCGAAGGGCGGCCGGGTTCTCTCGTCGATCAACGGCATCTCGACGACCGTAACGGCGCGGAGCTGATCGCGCTCTCCCACAATCCGAACATCCTCTCCGGGCGAAGCACGAGGGCGGCAACCGCTGCGTCGCCGCCGAGTAGCTCGGCGCAAGGAAACACGCCCGTGCGGCATCTAGGTTCTCGAAGGATCGACAAGGAGAACCTCCATGAAGCTGAAGCTGCTCGTCCTGCTGTGCGTGGGCGTCGCCGGGTTCGGCGCGTCCTACGCCCTCGCCGCGTCGTCGAAGGGGCCGCACGGCGAGGCCGGCCCGTCCTGCAAGCCCGTCCACGTCCACGGCACGCTCGCGTCGCCGTCGTCGTTCGTGATCACCGTCCAGAAGGCCGGCCCGAAGGACACGGTGACGACGGGCCAGGTCGTGACGGTCACGCTCGGCGGCGGTGCCGGCCAGACGGTCGTCGCCGATGCCGAGGCATGCGTCACCGGAACCGGCGCGACGCTGACGGGGCGCCACGTGAACATCCACGTCTCGTCGCCGCATCCGGAGCATCCCGGGCACACGACGACCACGACCACGACCACGACGACCGACCACTGAGGCCGCGCACCTAAGATCGACGGGTGGAAGCTGCTGCGTCTCGCCGGCGGGCGGAGCTTGCCCGTCCCCTGTCGGCGGCGTACGCAGCGCTTCCAGCCGTCGCCGCCGTTGCACTGAGCGGCTCGACGGCGCGTGCGTCCGCCGATCGCTGGTCGGACGTCGAGCTGATGGTGTTCTGGACGAGGGCGCCGAGCGACGAGGAGCGTCGGGAGACGGCGGCGAGCGGGGGCGCGAGCATCCGACGGCTGTTTCCGTTCGGCGAGGGCGAGCGGACTTGGGGCGATGACCTGTCATCGGGCCCCGTGCACGTCGAGGTCTCACACGTCCTCGTCGCGACGGCGGACGATGTTCCCTCCGTCGACGTCGCACGCCTGCGGCGCATCTTCCGTTTCGAGCGGACGCCTAATACGTGAGCGCGATGACCGCGATACCGCCGGCGAGGACGAGGATCCCCGCCGCCGCCGCCCAGAGCGGGCTCTGCGGCAGCGCCGGGTTGCGGCCCCAGAGATGGGCGGCTGCGCCTCCCGGGGTGTAGTTGATCCAGCGTCCCTCTCTCGCCATGCGCGTCGGGCTTCCCGACTGGCCGACGAGGAACGCGATCACGGCGCCGCCGATGCACATGCCCCAGCCGATCCCCTGCGCGGCGGCGCCGATGCCGGCGGCACGCGCGACGACGAAGCCGATCAGGGCGGACGCGCCCGCGATGACGAGCGCGACGACGAGGACGAAGCGCACGCCTGCGGCGACGAGCTTCACGCGTCGACCCTATCGCCGCTTAGGCCGGGGGCCGAACGGGTACAGGCGCGAAACCGTGTCCACCGGCCCCCTGCCTGCCGGGATCACCGACGACCTGGAGGCGCTCAAGCGCCGCCTCGTCGCCATGTCTGCCCATGACATGACCCCGGAGGAGACGAACGTGATCGCCGAGGAGATCAGCGCCATCCGTCTCCAGCTCAAGCGGCTCGCGGCTGACCAGGACGAGCGTCCCGCGGTCTAAGCCGCGTCGGCAGTCGGCGGGAGGTCGAGGTGGACGCCGTCCACCGTGATCGCACCGCAGGCGAGGCAGAACGAGGAGGACGCGTCGGGCAGGCTCACGCATGCCTTCTCGCCGCATCGACCGCACACGTGGCGCTCCTCGTCGAGGAACCATTCGAGCAGGTCGCGGTTGGAGAGCGGCATTCGTCCACGGTAGGACGCGATCGGCCGAGCGCCTATGGGCCGTTCGGCCCAGCATCCCGGTCAGCCGGTCCCTGACGGCGCGGATGGCTTGACCAGCAGGATATATCGGATATCCTTCCCCTGTGGCCAAGGTTCTCGTGTCACTGAACGACGCACTCCTTCGGCGTGTCGACCGGATCGCAAAGGCCCGCGGCCTCTCGAGGAGCCGCTACCTCGCACAACTTGCAGAGCGAGATGCCGCACGCTCCGAAGGCCCGGGTAGGGCTCGCGCGGCAAGGCGCGCGCTTGCCAGGCTCGACGACCTCTTCTCAGGCGGGCCTCCCGGGGATTCGACAGCCGCGATTCGCGCCGAGCGCGACGCGCGGTGACCGAAGCCGTACTCGACGCCTCCGTCGTCATCAAGTGGTTCCGTTCCGAGGGAGAGCGCAACGTCGCCGCTGCTCGGGCCCTGCGGACGTCGTACGAGGCCGGCGAGCTCATCGTGTTCACGCCTCCGCTCCTGCGCCTCGAGATCGTCAACGTCGCCGGCCGTCGTTGGCGTTGGGACGAGCCGACGCTGGTCGACCTCGCAGCTGCACTCGACGACCTCGGCTTCGAGCTGACCGAGCCCGATCTCGCGCGTGTCGCTCACTGGACCGCTCTCGGACTGACCGCTTACGACGCCGCCTACGTCGCCGTCGCCGAGGCGGTCGGGACATCGCTCGTCACGGACGACGATCTGATCATCGAGATCGCTGGAGAGATTGCGCAGCCGATCGCAGGGAGCCGTTGAGGGCGCCGGCGTGGCCTGTGCACGTTCGGTCATGGACGGAACTTGGCGTTGCACAAACCACGTTGAAGCCGAGCCACTCGACCTCGATGTCGCTCAGCGGTGATCAAGCGAGTGGACGCTCGTCCAGGCGAGCGACGCCAGATCGGTTGGGCAGCCAGACGCGCGTTCGCCGGCACCGTGCACTCCTCAGCCCGGCTTGCGGGCGAGCACCACTTCCGTGTCTCCGGGCCAGTCCCAGAAGAAGCCCTCGGGAGAGCGTGATCTCAGCAGCTCCCTCACCTCGCGGGCGAAGTCCTCGACCCGGTCGCCGAAGAGGTGCGGCGCCGAGGTTGCGAGGGAGAGGTACCCGGACAAGACGCTCTCGCTGTCCCGCACGAGGTCCGGGATGCCGGGGAGGAAGATCGCCCGTGGCGCGCCGAAACGGGTGTGAACGAGGACGTCCTCGAAGCGGTGGGTGCGAAGCGGCGCAATCCCCTGGCCGACGCGTCGGGTCGACCCGAGATACGTCTTCACCAGCGCCTTGATCTCGGCGTGCGGGATCGGTGGCGGCCCAGGGCTCGACGGCACGGGCCGTCCCTCGAGGGTGTGGACGATCAAGGTCAAGGCGCCGCCCGGCTCCAGCAGCTCGTACACCGTCTCGGCGACTCGGGCTTCGTCCGTCCAGTGGAAGGACTGACCGAACGTGACCAGCCGGTACGGGCCCGGCGCCGCCCCCGGAAGATCCTCGGCCAGGGCGTCGACCCAGCGGATGTTCGTGATGCCCTGTTCGTCGGCGGCCCGACAACCTTCGGCGAGCATCGCCGGGTCGGGATCGAGGCCGACCGCCTCCTCGAACAGGTGGGCGAGCCGGACGGTGAGGACGCCAGGGCCGCAGCCGCCGTCGAGGAGCCTCCCGTGCCCATCGAGATCGAGCTCCTCGCCGAGCAGATCCTCCAGCTGCGGCGAGTAGGCCGGTCTTCCAGGGCGATAATGAGCGGCGGCGCCCGCGTAGATCGTAGGGTCGTACGACACGCCCACAGGATGCCCGCGGACGACACCGAGGCTCAGGGGAACTGGCGAACACCTGCCAGACGAGCGGCGTGCGCGATCCTCAGAAGGACGTGATCGTGTTGCCGTCGGGGTCGGTGACGCCGACGCGCCGTGGCGACCGCTCGGCGGTTGTGAACGCGAACCACGGCGCGTGCACGACCTGCCCCCGTCGGGCGGCGTGGTTAGTGCAACCCGAAGTTCAGTGGAGCGTACCGGGATCGAACCGGTGACCTCCGGCTTGCAAAGCCGGCGCTCTCCCAGCTGAGCTAACGCCCCGTGCGGCTCAGTGTAGAGCCGCATCCGAACGGGTGAGGCTCTCGGCGACGACCTTCGCCCGCTCCTCCCGCAGCAGCTCGCGCTCGAGCTGCACCTCGCGCGTCCGCTCGATCAGCCCTTCGCGCCGGAGCTCGTACTCTGCCTGGATCGCCGCCAGCCGCTCCCGCTGGGCGCCCACGGCGGCGAGCGCCTGCTCGAGCTCCCGCTCGCGCCGCTCGACGGAATGCAGCCGCCGGGCGAGCTCCGTCTCGGCCCGGCCGTCCTCTGGGACTTTGGAGATCGTCACTGCGGCGCTGCTCCTCGTTCGGGAAGGGCGGCCGCAGACGAGATACAGCATCCGTTGGGATCGGGCCCCTGTCAACCCCCGAGGGCCGACAGGGGCTCCGGAAGCCTCAGGCGGCTCGCTCGAGCCGCTCTTCGACGCGCGCCCGGGCGACGATCTGACTCCGCTCGCCGAAGCGCACCCGCGCGCGCAGGGCGCGATGCTCGTCCCAGAGCCGGTCGAGCTCCGCGTCCAGCCGGTGGATGTCCGCGACGATCCCAGCGTCGTATTCGGCTGAGAGCTGCTGCCAGAGCTGGCCACGCTCCTCGCTGAGACGCTCGATCTCCTGGTGGATCTCGCTGAATGTCCTCATGATCGTCACGAACGACGCGCCTACCCCGCGCATTCCCGTTACGGGCTAGGAGTAGCCGAGCTCGTCCAGGCGGTCCTCGTCGATCCCGAAATAGTGCGCGAGCTCGTGGAGGACGGTCACGCGGATCTCCTCCTCGAGCTCTGCGGGATCGGGGAACGACTCGACGAGGGGCAGCCGGAAGATCCGGATCCGGTCGGGGAGCGTCCCCGCCCAGTCGCCTCGCTCGGGCAGCGGGACGCCCTCGTACAGGCCGAACAGGTCGGGGTCGTCGGGATGCTCGTCCTCGACCGAGATCTCGATGTTCCGGATCGCCGCCTTCAGCTCCGGCGGCAGCGACTCGATCGCCCGCTCGACCCGGTCCTCGAATCTCACTGCCGCCGCCTGACGAGCAGGCCGGTGGCGACCCCGAAAGCGAAGCCGCCGATGTGCGCGAAGAACGCGACGCCGCCGCCGGACTGCGGCTGGAGGAACGTGAGCCCGCCCGACCAGATCTGCAGGCCGATCCAGATGAGCAGGAACCAGAAGGCGGGGATCTCGCGGATGAAGATGATCCCGAAGAAGATCAGCGTCAGCACGCGGGCGCGGGGGAGGAGCGCGAAGTAGGCGCCGAGGACGCCGGCGATCGCGCCGCTCGCGCCGATGTTCGGGATGCTCGCGCCCGCGTGGGAGGCGAGCTCGAGCGTGACGGCCGTCTGGAGGGCCGAGGCGGCGATGCCGGCGGCGAGGTACCAGACGAGGAAGCGGAGGTGGCCGAGGGCATCTTCGACGTTGTTCCCGAAGATCCAGAGGAAGAGCATGTTCCCGAGGATGTGCTCCCAGCTCGCGTGCATGAACATGCCCGTGAAGACGCCCGCGTACCAGGGCAGGGCGTGGAAGCCGGCCGGCAGGTGGCAAGGCCCGTGGACGGCGCAGGGGTAGAAGCCGACCCGGAAGACGTGGACGTCGACGCCGGGGCTCTTCAGCTCCCAGAGCCAGACGAGGAAGCAGGCGGCGATGAGCCCGACGGTGACGACGGGCGTCGTGCGCGTGGGAGCGTTGTCCCGGAGCGGGAGCACGGCCGCCGCAGTCTACGGCCCCCAAAGACTTGACAGCTAGACGCTGAGGTTTTATCCTGGCACTAGGTTCAAGTACGTGCAAGGAGGACTACCATGGCAACACTGGTTCGGTGGGAGCCCGTGCGTGAGCTCGCTCAGCTCCAGAACGAGATGAGCCGCTTCATGAACGGGCTCTTCGAAGGCAACGGCCGCACGACGCAGAGCTGGGTGCCGACGGTCGACGTCTGGGAGACCGACACCGAGGTCGTCTACGCGTTCGACCTGCCGGGCATCCCGGAGGACAAGGTCTCCGTCGAGCTCGAGGACGGCGCGCTGAC
>Ga0075276_10000404_pt1 | contig 11420 bp, 13 predicted proteins | sample SF_Rice_5C_80N_4_FD_69770 | JGI IMG/M metagenome (GOLD analysis project Ga0075276, IMG submission 69770) | Rice paddy soil microbial communities from Twitchell Island, California, USA - SF_Rice_5C_80N_405 | ecosystem: Environmental > Terrestrial > Soil > Paddy field/soil | place: USA: Twitchell... | reverse complement strand
GCGCGGCCGAGGCCGGCGTCGAACGCGAACTCCATGTCGACGGGCGTGGCCGCCCGCGGGGCGGGCGGCGGCTCCGGGCCGGCGGGCGGCGCGGCCGCGGGAGCCGGCGCGGCGGGGGCGAGATCGTCGAGCTCGATCGCCGCCGCGGCGGCCGGCGCGCGGGTCGCCGGAGCCTCCGCGGGCGCCTCCGGCGCGGAAGGCGACGGACGGGCCGGGACATACCGCGCGCGCGCGGCCTCCGCTTCGAGCTCCTGACCGGACTCGCGGAGCGCTTCGATCAGCGCGGCGGCCTCGGCCGCGAGCGCCGGCGACTTGAGCTCGCCGAGGAGCTCGACGAATCGGCGCCGCGCCGCGAGCTCGCGCGGCCGGCGGCGGAGCATGCCACGGTACTTCTCGGCCGCCTTCTCGACGAGGCCGTACTTGGCGAAGACCTCCGCTTCCGTGACGGAGTCCTTCCACTCCGACTCCTCGGCGCGCATCCGCCTCACCGCCGTGTTCTCGACGGGCGGGGACGGCACGGCCAGGGGCGGTGCGGGAGGAGGCGCCGCGGGGACGGCCGGAGTCGGCGACGGCTCGGCGACCTCCGCCGGATCGGGAGGCGCCGGCGCGGGAGCCGGCGAGGGCGCGTCGTACAGGAGCGATTCGTCGAACTCGACGACGAGCTCCCGCGGCTCCTCCGCCGCGGGCTCGGGCGCCGCGGCCGCGCTCCCGGCGCGGCTCCGCGCCTCGGCGCTCTCCGGCTCGACGTCGAGGATCTTCCGATACCAGCCGGCGGCCTCGGCGCGGTCTCCGGCGTCCCACGCGCGGCGCGCCAGGCCGAAGAGCGTCTCGACGATCTTCGGACGGTCGCCGCCGATCTGGTAGAGCTCGAGGAGCTTCAGCTGCACGGCCGGGAAGGGAGGTGTCGCGAGCGGCAGCAGCATGCCGATCGCCTTCCTCACCGCGCCCTCCCGAATCGCGCGGTCGACGAGCGGGCGGAGCGCCTCGAACGCCCCTTCGAAGTCGTGCTGGCCGGCGAGGAGCTTCGCGACGAATTGCCGCGCCGGCTCGTGGCCGTGGTCGAACGCGATCGCCGCCTCCGCCGCCTGGCGCGCTTCCTCGAGATTACGCGCCGCGGCGAGCGCCTCGGCGAGCAGCATCATCGTGTCGGCGTCTCGAGGCTGCGAGCGCAGGAGGAGCACGGCGGCCTCCGCGTTGCCCCCGTCCAGCATCGAGCGGACGAGGTCGTTCAAGACCTTCCGGTCGCCGGGCCGGATCTTCAGCGCCTTCTGGTAGACGGCGACCGCCTCGTCGATCGCTCCGCGCTTGACGAGCATCGAGCCGATCAGGGCGTACTGCATCAGCGCCTGCTCCGGCTCTCCCGCCGTGGTCAGGAGGTCCGCGAGGCGGACGGGGATCTTGATGTCGTTGGGGTCGACGGCCGCCATCTTGCGGTAGACGGCGATCGCGTCCCGGAGCTGGTTCTGCTTGAGATGATGGTCGGCGAGGATCTGGTACTGCGCTCGCGCCTCGGGAACGAGCCCCTGTTTGTGGTACAGGTCCGCGAGGTAGTCGTAGATCTCGAGCTTCGACGGATCGATCTTGTTGATCTTCTTGTAGATCGCGATCGACTTCAGGAAGAAGCCGTCGCGCGCGTAATGCTCGGCGATCCGGGTGAAGTGCGGCAGCGAATCCATCGGCCGGTTGAGAAGCACGTAGATGTCGCCCACCTTGTTCAGGACGAGGATGTCGTTGGAGTTCTCCTCGAGGAGCCGCAGGTACTCCTTGAGCGCCGCGTCGTACTTCCCCTTGGCGAGGAGCTTTTCGGCGGTCGCGAGGGCGACGTCGCGGCGCGCCGCCATCAGACGATCTCCCCGTCCGGAATCACGCCGTGGAACGACAGGCGATGCTCGGGACAGGGGCCGATCCGCGCGAGGATCTCGCGGTGCTCCGCCACCGCGTATCCCTTGTGGCGCTCGAACGCGTACGCCGGATAGCGGCGCGCGAGCTCGTCCATGAGCCCGTCGCGGTGAACCTTGGCGAGGATCGAAGCGGCCGCGATCGAGATCGACAGGGCGTCGCCGTGGACGATCGGGATCTGCCGGCCGCGCCAACCCGGCACGAGGAAAGCGTCGGTCAAGACGACCTCGGGCGCCGGCTCGAGCGCCGAGAGCGCTTGCTTCATCGCCTCGAGCGACGAGAGCCGGATGTCGGTCTCGTCGATCTCGCGGACCGACACGACGGCGACCGCGCTCGCGACCGCTCGGCGGCGCACGACATCGGCGACGGCCTCACGCTCGCCGGCTTCGAGTTTCTTCGAGTCGTCGATCCCCGGCCAGGAGAATCCCGGCGGGAGGATCACCGCCGCCGCGACGACCGGGCCGGCGAGGCAGCCGCGCCCCACCTCATCGGTTCCGGCGATCAGGCGGTAACCCCGCCGGAAGAGCTGGTTTTCCGGAGCGGAGAGGGAGGAGAGCCGTCCCAGCTCCCACAGCAGCGCCGCCGTCCACTTGTCGCGGGCGGCCCGGCGAGCATCAATCCGTGCGCTTTTCCTCAATGCGAGCAGCCTTGCCCTTCAGCTCCCTCAGGTAGTACAGCTTCGCGCGGCGAACGTCGCCGCGGCGATCCACGTCCACGCGCTCGATCATGGGAGAGTGAAGGGGGAAGACGCGCTCGACGCCGACTCCGCCCGAAATCTTTCGCACCGTGAACGTCTCTCGCGATCCGCCGCCCCGGCGAGCGATCACGACGCCCGCGAAGACCTGGATTCGTTCCTTCTCCCCTTCCCGGACCTTGACGTGGACCCGGACGGAATCGCCCGGCGCGAAGACGGGGCGGTCGGAACGAAGGGAAAACTTCTCTGCTTCGCGCAGAACGTCTGTCATGATGCGCTCCTTAACGTAAATCGCTGACTTTACGAGAGAACCGCTCCCGGAAAGTCCTACGGCGGCGGATTATAGCTCAGGGGGTCGGAAAACCGAAAGGATCAATCGGGGCGCGGCAGGAGATCGGGCCGGCGCTCCCGGGTCCGCCGCTCCGACTGCTCGCGCCGCCAGGCGTCGATCTTCTCGTGATGCCCGGAAAGCAGCACTTCCGGGACGGCGAGCCCGCGCCAGACCGCGGGCCGCGTGTAGTGCGGGTGGTCGAGGAGCGAGCGGTAGAAGGAGTCGTTCTCGACCGACGCGGCTTCCTTGACGAAGCCCGGCGCGAGCCGCGCGGACGCTTCGATGACCGCCAGCGCCGCGACCTCTCCCCCCGACAGGACGAAGTCGCCGAGCGAGATCTCGCCGTCGTAGAGTCCCGCTTCGGCCACCCGGTGGTCGATCCCTTCATACCGGCCGCAAACGAGCGTGCACCTCGCCAGCGCGGCGATCTCCGCCGCCAGGGCGTGGTCGAATCGCCGTCCGTCGGGCGTCAGGCAGAACGTCGAGGCGCGAGGGAGACCCGGGAGGTCGCGCACCGCCTCGATCGCCGCCGCGACCACCGGCGCCATCATCACCATGCCGGCGCCGCCGCCGTACGGCTCGTCGTCGACCTTCCGGTGAGAATCCGTCGCCCAGCTCCGGATGTCGTGCACGACGACCTCGAGGATTCCCTTCTCCCGCGCCTTGCCGAGCAGGCTCTCCGAGAGCGGCGACGCGAAATACCGCGGGAAGATCGTCAGGACGTCGAAGCGCATCGGCGTCTCAGAGCTCGAAGAGCCCCTCCGGCGGATCGAGCACGATCTCTCGGCGTTCCCGGGACACCTCGCGGACGATCGGCCGCACGAAGGGGACGAGATGTTGCGCGCCCCCGCGGACGACGCGCAGGAAACACGTCGGCCCGTGCCTCTCGAACGCCTCGGCGCGGCCGAGCGGGGCCCCGGTCGGGTCGACGCAGGAGAACGTCGCGACCTCGTCGTCGAAGAGGAAGTCCTCGGCGGGCCGCTCGAGCACCGAGCGGTCGACCGTCAGGTCGAGGCCGGCGAGCTCTTCGACGTCCTCGAGGCGTTGCCGGCCGGCGAACTTCACGAGCAGGTGCGTGCCGTGCGGGCGGATCGACGCGACCTCGAGCCGGATCGCGCGCCCGCCGCCGACGGCGGAAAGAACCGCTCCCGGCCGGATCTCGCCGGGAAAGTCGCCGACCGGGCGAACGGCGATCTCGCCGCGCAGGCCGTGCGGTCGCTTGAGCTCCCCGACGCGGCGGCGCGAATCAGCCGCGGATCCGGACGAGGACACGCTGGTTGCGCTTTCGTCCCGCGGCGGAGGCGAAGGCGCGCAGCGCGCGCGCCGTCCGGCCCTCCCGGCCGATCACGCGGCCCAGGTCCTCGGGCGAGAGCGTGACGTCGAGCGTGACCGCTCCCCCCTCTTCGCTCTCCGTCACCGACACGTCCTCGGGACGCGTCACGAGCGCGCGGGCGACCGTCTCGACGAGATCCTTCACGAGGCGGCTTCCGTCCGGGCGAGGAGCGAGCGGATCGTCGCCGAAGGCTGCGCCCCCTTCGCGATCCAGGCGCGCGCGCGCTCGCGGTCGAATTTGACGGCGGGCGGATTGGCGACCGCGTCGTAGAACCCGAGCTCTTCCACGATCTCGGAACCGGGTGTGCGCCGGCTCCCGGACACGACGATCCGGTAGTAGGGACGGTTGCGCGTTCCGGTGCGCCGGAGGCGGATCTTCAGCATCGAAGGACTCCTTCTTTCTTCTCGGCCGCCCCGCTCACTGGCCGGGCAGCGACAGGTTCTTCAAGTCCCGGGGACGCAGGCCGCGGCCCAGGCTCTTCATCGACTTCATCATCTTCTTCATCTGGGCGTGCTGCTTCAGCAGCCGGTTCACGTCCTCGACTTTCGTGCCCGACCCTTTCGCGATGCGCTTGCGGCGGCTGCCGTTGACGATCTGCGGATAGCGCCGCTCGTCCGCCGTCATCGAGTCGATGATCGCGCCGATCCGGCTGAGCGCCTTCGGGTCCATGTCGGCCGCGCTCGGCATCTGACGGAACGGCCCGATCTTCGGGAGGAAGTCGAGCACCTGGGACAGCGGGCCCATCTTCTTCAACGACTGGAGCTGGTCGCGAAGATCCTCGAGCGTGAACTCCCCCGCCCCGGCCTTCTTCGCGATCCGCGCCGCGTCTTCCGCGTCGATCGACTGCTCGACCTTCTCGATCAACGACAGCATGTCGCCCATGCCGAGGATCCGGGACGCCATCCGGTCCGGGTGGAAGGGCTCGAGGTCCTCGATCTTCTCGCCCGTGCCGACGAACTTGATCGGCCTTCCGATCGTCGAGACGATCGAGAGCGCCGCGCCGCCGCGCGTGTCGCCGTCGGTCTTCGTGAAGATCACGCCGGTGACGTCGAGGCGCGCGTGGAACGCCGACGCCGACCGGACCGCGTCCTGGCCGGTCATCGCGTCGGCGACGAAGAGGGTCTCCTGGGGGGCGATCGCCTCCTTCAGACGCGCGACCTGATCCATCAGCTCCTCGTCGACGTGCAGCCGGCCCGCCGTGTCGTAGATGACGGCATCGCGTCCGGTCAGGCGCGCCTCCTCGGCACCGGCGCGCGCGACGTCGACCGGGTCGCCGTGGCCGGCGGGGTCGAACACCGGGACGCCGATCTTCCGGCCGAGCGTGGCGAGCTGGGCGATCGCCGCCGGGCGGGCGAGATCGCACGGGACGAGGAGCGGATGGCGGCCGCGCGTTTCCTTGAGCAGCCGCGCGAGCTTCGCCGCCGTCGTCGTCTTGCCGGACCCCTGGAGGCCCACGAGGACGATCGAGAGCGGACGCGACCGCACGTCGAGGTCCGCCCGGGCGCCTCCCAGGAGCGCGACCAGCTCGTCGCGGACGATGCGGGTCACCTCCTGCGCCGGCGAGAGCGCGGTCGTGACTTTTTCCCCCAGCGCCTGCTCTTTCACCTTGGCGAGGAAGGACTTCACGACGGGCAGGGAGACATCGGCCTCGAGGAGAGACAGGCGGATTTCGCGCAAAGCGGTCTCCAGATGGAACTCCGACAGAGTTCCCTCGCCCTTGAGCTCCTTGAAGACCCGCTGCAGCCGGTCGCCGAGACCCTCGAACACGTGCCCCCCTCGGGCGCATCCACGCCCGAAAACGCGAAAACGACAACAATAGACCGGAAGCCCCGTTTTCGCAAACTCGCCCGGAATTGCCTTCGAAATGGTTGACAGTACGGGTCGATCGTGTATGATCCTTCGGTCCTGGCGTTGAGAGAGGGTCACGGCGAATTTCGAATTTCGAATTCGACCTTTTAGAGAAGGAGATCGACCGATGAAGAAGTCCCTTGCCCTGGTCCTGATGGCCGCGATGGCGTCGGCTACCCTGTTCCTCGGTGGTTGCAAGAAGGCGGAGGAGTCCTCCACGACCGAGACCACCACGTCCACGACGGCGAGCGAGCAGCCCCAGGTCGTCGAAGAGACGGGCACCACCGGCACCACCTCGACGGAGACGACGACCACCACCTCGACGGAGACGCCGGCCGCCACGACGGGCACGACGACGACCTCCACCGAGTCGACGGCGACGACCTCCACGAAGTAAGCCGGAACGGTTCGAATCGACGGGGCGCGGCGCGCCCCGTTTTTTTTTGCCCGCGCGCCGGCGCGCCGCCGCCGGAGAACCGGGTTACCATTTTTCCGCTTGGCCCCCAACGTTCTCTCGGCGGCCGACCTCCTGCTCGCGCTGACCGGCGTCGGGCTCGCGATCGAGCTCGCGCGCGTGCGGCGCCGCGAGCGCCGCTCCGCGGAGATGCATCGCGAGCTCCAGAACGCAGCGCACGCCTTCGCGGAGTCGTTCGAGCCCGCCGCGATCGCGGCGCACGGCCACGAGGCGGCGAGCCGGCTGGCGACGCTGCGGCGCTTCGAGCTCTTCCTCTTCGACGAGAACGACCGCGTGCGCGAGGTCTGGCGCTCCGGCGAGAGCGACGCGTCGCCGGTCCGCGAGGAGCGGCATCCGCGCCTCCAGGCGGCGATCACGCCGGAGCAGCTCGAGCCGCTCACGGCGACCGAGACCTCGCGCTCCTTCGCGCCGATCGATTTGCAGGACCCGCGCCGCTCACGGACGCGGTTCCATCTTCCGCTCTTCTCCGGGAGCCGCGCCGTCGGCTACTGGGAGCTCGAGTTCGCATCTCCACTCTCGCGAACCGAGCTCGAGCGTCTGCGGGCGATCTACCGCTCGCTGACCGACGCGGTCTACGCCGAGCGCAATTTCCGGCTCGCCGCGCGGGACGCGCTCTCGAATCTGTTCGTCCGCCGCTACTTCGACGGGCGCCTCGAGGCGGAGATCGCGCGCTCGGCCCGCTACGGCCACCCGCTCGCCGTCGCCGTCTTCGACCTCGATCACTTCAAAGCGATCAACGACGCCCACGGGCACGCGGCGGGCGACGAAGTCATTCGCGCGTTCGGCCGGCGTCTCCAGTCGACGCTGCGGGAGCAGGACCTCTCCGCGCGCCGCGGCGGCGAGGAGTTCGCGGCGTACTTCCCCGAGACGGACGCGGCGGCGGCGCTCGCCGTGTGCGAGCGCGTCCGCCGGCAGGTCGCCGGCCGGCCGCTCGCCTGGGAATCCGTCGAGATCCCGCTGACCGTCTCGGTCGGCGTCGCGGCGTGCCGCGCGGGTGACACGGCGGAAAGCCTTCTCGCCCGCGCCGACGCGGCGCTCTACGCGGCCAAGGAAGGCGGACGCAACCGTGCTATCGTCGCAGGCCCGTGAAACGGACCTTCACGCTCACCGTGGCGGCCGCGCTCCTCGCCCTCGCCGCCGGTCTTTCCCCCGCGATGACGGGCTCTCCTCTCGATCTCGCGCGGCGCGAAGCGGCGCCGAGGCACGCCCTCGTCGTGGTCGATTTCTACACCGACTGGTGCGCCTGGTGCCGGGTTCTCGACCACGAGGTCTACCCCGATCCCGCCGTGCGCCGCCAGCTCGACCGCGCGGTCTTCCTGCGCCTCGACGCCGAGCGCGAGGGCGCCGACGCCGCGCGGCGCTATCGCGTCGACGGCTTCCCGACGATCGTGTTCATCGATCCCGAAGGGAGGGAGATCGGACGGATCCGCGGGTTCTACCCGGCCCCGCAGTTCGCCGAGCGCGCGCGCCTGATCCTCGACTCCTGGCGCTGATTCCGGAGGAATCGCCTCGCTCTTCGAGGAGCGGATCGAAGACTTCCACCCGTCGCAGCGCACCCGGGACCGCTTCGGAAAGAGCCGGCGCCCGCATTCGGCATTCGCTCATTCGGATGGCGAATGGGTGACGGGTTTCGAGCTTGGGATCTCGTCTCTCCTCCCCCGCCGGCGGCCGGACGCCCGAGGGGCGCCGGCGAGCTCGGCCAGCCGCCGTGCCACCTCCGCGACGAGCGGCGTCTGCTCTCGCGCTCCGCAGTCGCCGAGCGCCTTCCCCGCGTCCCGGGCGGCCTGCTCGAAGAGGTTCACAGGCCGGCTCCGGCGAGGAGCCTGGCGATCACGTCGTCCCAGGAGATCTTCTCGACCTTCGCGCGCCCGGCCCGCGCCATCGCGGCGAGCTCCGCCGTGCGGGACCAGAGCGCGCGGAGGGCGGCGCCGAGCGCGGCGGGGTCGGGCTCGGTGACGATTCCGGTTCGACCGTCGTGCACGAACTCGAGCGGCCCTCCGGCGTCGCGGACCGTCAGCACGGCTTTTCCCGACAGGTACGCCTCCAGCGGAACGTATCCGTAGTCCTCGTCGGCGGCCGTGACGATCACGACGCGAGCCCGGGCGAAGAGCGCGAGGAGCTCCTCTTCGGAGGGCCGGCCGACGAGCTCGCAACGGCCGGCGACGCCGATCGACCGGGAGTATTGCGCGAGCGCGTCCCGTTCCGGCCCCTCGCCGACGACCTTCAGACTCGCCTCCGGAGCGCTCGCGAGCGCGCCGATGGCCAGTCCGGGCCGCTTCCACCGTTCGAGGCGGCCGACCCAGAGCGCGTAATCGCCGGGACCATCGTCGCGGTATCGTCCCGCGAGCGGCGGCGGGTGGTACAGCGGCTCGCTCTCGATCCCGCTGTACCGCGCGAGGCGCTCGGCGACGTTCTTCGAGTTGGCGAACACGCGGCGCGACTCCGAGAGTCCCCGGACGTCCATCCGATGGATCATCCGCCGGATCTCGAGATCCTCCTCGTGCGTCTCGAAGTCGCTGTACGCCGTCGCGAACTGGTCGTAGACGGGACGATGCTGGTGGATCACCCAGGCGACCTTCCGCGGATGCCGCGCGACGAAGCTCGGGAAGCGGGTCGTGATCAGGGCGTCCACGTCGTTGCCGGCGAACCGCGTGAACTCCCCGAGCCGCCACGCCAGCGCGCTCTTGACGAGGTCCGCGTGGGTGCGGTCGAACAGGGGCATCGTGACGAGCTCCGCGTCGACGCCGTGCGCGCAGAGCTCCTCCGTCAACCGCTCGACGTGCCGCTCCGCGCCTCCCGTGAGGAACGGCGTGTGCACCGCGGCAACGACGACCCGCGGCCGGCTCACGCCCGCGGGCGCTCGGCGAAGAGCGCGTAGTCCTGGAAGCCGAAGAGCCAGCGGTTGAGCTTCCGCTCGTTCTCCCCGGTTTCTTCGAGCGCCTCCTCCGGCGGGACCGGAGCGAGGAATCGGACCTCCTTCTCGGCGAAACCGGCGTCGCGGGCCAGCAGCGAGAGGGTCGCCGCGGGCGCCGGCCAGCGGTGCGTGGGGTCGAGCCGGTACGCGCGCATCGCGTAGAGCGAATCGGGGTTGATCGTCTCGAGGAGCAGCCGCCCGCCGGGGACGAGCGCGTCGAACGCGAGTCCCAGGAACTCTCTCGCGGCGCCGGGGTCGAGGTGCTCGACGAACTGGAGAGCGGCCACGCCCCCGAGGCTCCCCCGCGATCCGCGAAGGCGCTCGAACGCGTCTCCCGCCTCGACCGGCAGTCCGCTCCGTTGCGCGATCGTCACGGCGACGCGGTTCGCGTCGACCCCGCGCGCGGAGATTCCGGACGCGGAAAGCAGCGCGACGAACTCCCCGCGCCCGCACCCGCAGTCCAGGACGGGACCGGGAGCCGCGCGGAAGAAGTCGACGTAGCCCTGCTGCCGGTCCCGGATCGCGTCCTCGCTCCCGCGGAACTCCTCCTCGAACCGGGCATAGAGACCCTCCGGGATCGGCGGCGCGCCCGGACCGACCGCCGGCGCGGACGGCACGGCCGCCGAGGGAGGCCGCTCCCACGCCGCCATGCGCGCCTGCAGCACGTCGTTCTGGCGCGCGAGGCGGCGCTCGGCCTCCGCGAGCTCGCTCCGGAGCGTCTCGACCGTGCGTTCGAGGGCGCGCGCGCCCTCGAGGAGCTTCGCGTTGAAGGTTCCCTGGGAGCGCGTCGCGATGCGGAGCACCCGCAGGACGGCGCGCTTCACGAACCCGAGCCCGGCGCCGGGCGCGACGGACGGGACGAAATAGCGCTCCGCTCCGGCCCATGCGCGCAGCGCGGGCGAATCGGCCGGACCGTCGTCGTCAGCGTGCGGCGCCGCCTCGCGCACGCCGCGGCGGATCTCCTGGGCCAGCCGCTCGACGGAAAGCCGCTCCTCGTCTTCGCGTGTCATGGGGTCGTCCGATGATACGCGACGGTTCGCGCGCGCTTCAACGGAGCGGTCACGCGCCCCGCGACCGAGCGTCCTCCGGCGGGGGAACGGGCGCCGTGGCCGTGTCCCACACCGCGATCCCGAGCGCCACGACGATCGGGCCGAGGAAGAGGCCGAGGAAGCCGAACGCCGCGAGACCGCCCATCACCCCGAAGAACACCGGAAGCGTGTTCATCTCTGACCGTCCCGAGATGATCATCGGCTTCAACCAGTTGTCGGCGAGCCCGACGATCAGCAATCCCCACGCGAGGATCCCGATCCCCCGGCCCCAGTGTCCCTGCACCAGGAGGATGATCCCGGCCGGCGCCCAGACGATCGCCGTCCCTCCGACGGGGAGCAGCGACAGGAACGCCATGATCGCGCCGAAGACGACCGGGGACGGGAGCCCGAGGACGGCGAAGCCGACGCCGCCGAGCGCCCCCTGGACGAGCGCGGTCAGGAGCGTTCCGACGAGGATCGCGTGCAGGACCGAATCGAGATGCGCGACGAGCGCCGCCGTCTTCTCGCGCTCCGTCGGGATGGCGGCGATCACGCGGCGCCACATCTCCTCGCCGTCCCGGAAGAAGAAGAACAGCGTGAACGCCATGATGAAGAAGGACGCGACGACGCCCAGGAAGCCGATCGCGAGGCTCGATGCGACCGCCGCCGTGCGCGTGGCCATGGTCTTCATCCCCGTCTCGAGCCAGACCTGAACGTCCGCGGTCGTGACGGGGAAATAGCCGGACACCTTTTCGATGACGCGCCGGAAGACGGGGATCCGGAACACGTCCTCCGCGGAGCTCATCCGGTGGGTCTTCACGTAGTCGGAGACGAGCGCGTAGAGATGCGTGCCCTGCTTGAGGAGCGCGGCGGTGAGCAGGGCGCCCGGGATCACGAC
>Ga0075276_10000403_pt1 | contig 11436 bp, 11 predicted proteins | sample SF_Rice_5C_80N_4_FD_69770 | JGI IMG/M metagenome (GOLD analysis project Ga0075276, IMG submission 69770) | Rice paddy soil microbial communities from Twitchell Island, California, USA - SF_Rice_5C_80N_405 | ecosystem: Environmental > Terrestrial > Soil > Paddy field/soil | place: USA: Twitchell... | reverse complement strand
GGAGGTGCGGCTCGAACCGGGCCGTGCCGTCGCCGACGTCGACGCGCTGGACGAAGCCGTCGCGCGTGAGCTGCTCGAGGCTGCGGTAGATGCTGGCGATCCCGACGGGGCGGCCCGCCTCGCGGAGCTCGTCGAAGATCTCCTGGGCGGTGAGGCAGCAGCCCTGCCGGCCCAGGAGCTCGATGACGGCGCCGCGGGCAGCGCTGCGGCGGCGGCCGGTCCGGAGCAGCGACTCCGTCGTGGACTCGATCCAGTCGGGCATCGTCCCAAGTCTATCTAGTGAGAATGATTATCGGTAGACTTGCCGGGATGCGCCGATACCTGCTCCTGCTCGTCTCGCTCCTCGCCGCCGGCCTCCTGGCGGCCGCGGCCGGACACGCCGGCCCGAGCGGCGGCGGCCGGATCCGGGTCGTCGCGGCGGAGAACGTCTGGGGCAGCATCGCCGCCCAGCTGGGAGGCGCACGCGTCGACGTGACGAGCGTCGTCGCGAACCCGGCCACGGACCCGCACGACTACGAGCCGAGCGCCGTCGACGCGCGCGCGTTCGCCGAGGCGAAGATGGTGATCGCGAGCGGCGCCGGGTACGACCCGTGGGCGGCGAAGCTCGTCGCCGCCAATCCCGTCGGCGGCCGCGTCGTCCTCGACGTCGGTGACCTCGTCGGCACGAAGGCAGGTGGCAACCCGCACAGCTGGTACTCGCCTCGCGATGTGCACCGGGTGATCGCGGCGATCGCCTCCGACTACGCGAAGCTCGACCCGAAGGACGCGGCGTACTTCCGCGCGCGGAAGGCCGCCTTCGAGCGGCACGGGCTCGCGCTGTACGACGCCGTCATCGCGCGGATCGAGCGCCGCTACCACGGCGTCGCGGTCGGCGCCTCCGAGAGCATCTTCACACCGCTCGCGCAGGCGCTCGGCCTGAAGCTGGTCACCCCGCCCTCGTTCCTGAAGGCGATCAGCGAGGGGACGGAGCCGACCGCCGCCGACACGGCGACGATCGACCGCCAGATCGCGAAGAGGCAGATCGCGGTCTGGATCCTCAACAGCCAGAACAGCACGCCGGACGTCGCACGCCTCACCGAGGCCGCGCGCAAGCGGCACATCCCGGTGACGACGATCACGGAGACGCTGACACCGGCGTCCGCGTCGTTCCAGCAGTGGCAGGTGCGGCAGCTGCTGGCGCTCGAGGAGGCGCTGCGGAGATGAGCGCGCTCGAGCTCAGGGGCGCGGCCGCGCGCATCGCGGGCCGCACGATCTGGCAGGACGTCTCGGTCACGGTCGAGCGCGGACAGCTCGTCGCCGTGCTCGGCCCGAACGGAGCCGGCAAGTCGACGCTCGTCCGCGCCGTGCTCGGCCTGCAGCCGCTCGGCGCCGGCAGCGCGACCGTCCTCGGCCGGGGGCCGGGCGAGGCGAACGACCGGATCGGCTACCTGCCGCAGCGGCGGAGCTTCGACGAGGACACGCGCATCCGCGGCGTCGACCTCGTCCGCCTCGGGCTCGACGGCGCCCGCTGGGGCGTTCCGCTGCCGGGGCCACGCAGCCGCGCAGCGGCGGCCCGGGTCGCCGAGGTGATCCGCCTCGTCGACGCGACCGCGTACGCGGAGCGGCCGATCGGCGAGCTCTCCGGCGGCGAGCAGCAGCGGCTGCTGATCGCGCAGGCGCTCGCGCGGCGGCCCGAGCTCCTCCTGCTCGACGAGCCGCTCGACAGCCTCGACCTTCCGAACCAGGTCGGCGTCGCGGCGCTCGTCCGTCGCATCTGTACCGAGGAGAACGTCGCCGTCCTGCTCGTCGCGCACGACGTCAACCCGATCATCGGCTACCTCGACGGCGTCATCTACTTCGCCGGCGGCACGGCGGTCGAAGGGAAGCCGGAGGACATCGTCTCCACCGAGACCCTGACGGCGCTCTACGGCGTTCCGGTCGAGGTCCTGCACGCATCCGACGGGCGGCTCGTCGTCGTCGGCGCGCCGGACATGCACGGCCACCATGCTCACGACTAGCGTCTTCACCGGCCTCTCGTGGAACCCGGTGACGGACGTCCGCGCGCTGCTGACGTTCCCGTTCATGCAGCACGCGCTCGCCGCCGGGACGATCGTCGCCGTGATGGCGGGCGTCGTCGGCTGGTTCATGGTCCTGCGCCGCCAGACGTTCGCCGGCCACACGCTGTCGGTGACCGCCTTCACGGGCGCGTCGGCCGCGGGGCTTGCCGGCATCCCGGTCATCGCCGGCTACTTCGGCGTGTGCAGCCTCGGCGCGCTCGCGCTCGCCGCCGCCGCGGGCACGCGCAGGGGCCTCAGCACAGAGTCGGCGGCGACGGGCTCCGTCGGCGCGCTCGCGCTCGCGCTCGGCTACCTCTTCGTGAGCCTCTATCACGGCCTCCTCAACGGACTGAGCTCGCTCCTCTTCGGGACGTTCCTCGGGATCACGAGCACGCAGGTGCTCGTCCTCCTCGCCGTCGCAGCCCTGACGGTCGCACTCGTCGCGCTCGCGGCGCGCCCGCTCCTCTTCGCCTCGGTCGACCCCGACATCGCGCGCGCCGGCGGCGTCCCGGTGCAGCTGCTCGGATTCGGCTTCCTGCTCGTGCTCGGCCTGTCGGTGGCGGAGACGAGCCAGATCACCGGCGCGCTCCTCGTCTTCGCGCTGCTCGTGATGCCGGCGGCCGCGGCGCAGCGGTTGACCGCGCGCCCGTTCCTCGGCGTCGTCCTCTCCGTCTCGATCGCGCTCACGGTCACATGGCTCGGGCTCGCGCTCGCGTACTTCTCGATCTACCCGGTGGGCTTCTATGTCACCTCGCTCTCGTTCGCCGTCTACGTCCTCGCCCGGCTGCGCCGCTGATGCTCGCGCAGGAGTTCATGCGTAACGCACTGATCGCCGGCAGCGCCGTCGGCATCGCCTGCGGGCTCGTCGGCTGGTTCGTCGTCCTCCGCGCCCAGGTCTTCGCGGGCGACGCCCTCAGCCATCTCGCCTTCACCGGCGCGATGGCGGCCGCGGCGATCGGGATCGACCTGAGGGCGGGGCTCTTCGCGGTCACGATCCTCGGCGGGGTCGTCCTGGGCACCCTCGGCGACCGCGCCCGGGCGGACGACGTCGCGATCGGCACGCTCTTCGCCTGGACGCTCGGCCTCGGCGTGCTGTTCCTGTCGATCTTCACGACGAACGGGAGCGCGTCGAACGGGGCCGCCGGCGTGCGCGTGCTGTTCGGGTCGATCTTCGGGCTGAGCGCCGCGGACGTGCGGACGGCCGTCGCGCTCGCGGCCGTCGTCCTCGTCGTCCTGGCTGCGATCGGGCGGCCGCTGCTCTTCTCCTCGCTCGACTCGGCCGTCGCCGGCGTTCAGGGCGTCCCGGTACGCACGCTCGGGATCGTGTTCCTCGGCCTCGTCGGCCTCGTCGCCGCCGAGGCGACGCAGGCGGTGGGTGCCCTGCTCCTGCTCGGCCTCGTGGCCGCGCCGGCCGGCGCCGCCCACCGGCTGACCACGCGTCCACGGGCGGGTCTCGGCCTCTCCGCGCTCTTCGCGCTCGCGTCGGTCTGGATCGGGCTCTCCCTCGCCTACGCCTTCCCGACGCTGCCGCCGAGCACGATGGTGATCTCGACCGCGGTCGCGATCTACGCGGCAGCGATGAGTTTGCGGCCCGTACGTCGTCTACTAGGGTGACGTCGACCCGACCGCGGAGGAGAGAGATGCCGAAGACGCTGTTGCTGGTGGGCACCCGGAAGGGCGCCTTTCTGCTGGAGAGCGACGCCGACCGCCGCGACTGGACCGTGCGTGGGCCGTTCTGCGAGGGCTGGCCGGTCTACCACGCCGTGCACGACGCCGGCACGGGCGACATCTACGCCGCGGCGGCGAGCGAGTGGCACGGCTCCGCCGTCTGGCGCAGCAAGGACCTGGGCGCGACGTGGACGCTCTCGAGCGAGGGCATCGCGTACGACGAGTCGAGCGGCCGGAAGGTCTCCAAGGTCTCGACGCTCGCGGCGAAGAACGGGCGCGTGCTCGTCGGCGTCGAGGCTCCGGGCATCTTCGAGAGCCGCGACGGCGGCGAGACGTTCTCGCTGCTGACGACGCTCACCGGGCAGCCGGGCAGCGAGGCCTGGGACGACCCGGGCAACCAGCCGCCCGGCCATCTCGGCATCTCCGCGATCATGCTCGACCGCGACGACGACGCCCGCTTCTGGGCGATCGTGCAGGGCGTCGGCGTCTTCGAGACGCCGGACGGCGGGCAGTCGTGGACGCCTCGCAATCGTGGCCTCCGCTCCGACTGGCCGCGGCCGCACGAGGAGGTCGGGTTCTGCGTGCACAAGCTCGTGCGCGCGGACGACTCGCGCATGTACCAGCAGAACCATGTCGGCATGCACCGCAGCGACGACCTCGGGCAGACGTGGACGGAGATCACCGAGGGCCTGCCGACCGAGTTCGGCTTCGCCGCCGCCGCGCATCCGCACGACCGCGAGACGTTCTACGTCGTGCCGCTCGACCCCGGCCACGGGCGGACGATGCCCGAGGGGCGGGCGACCGTCTGGCAGACGCAGGACGGCGGCTCGAGCTGGCGCGCGCTCCGCAACGGCCTGCCGCAGGAGGACGCGTGGCTCGGCGTGCTGCGCGAGGCGATGGCGATCGACACGTACGATGTCCCAGGGCTCTACTTCGGCACGAGCACGGGCCAGGTGTTCGCGTCGAACGACGAGGGCGAGAGCTGGAGCGAGATCGCCAGCTACCTGCCCGCGATCTCCTCCGTCGAGGTCGCGATCGTCGACTGATGGCCGACGTCCATCTTCCCGGGACGCTCACGCCGCTCTTCGCGGGCCTGCCGCGCCGCCTCGAGATCGAGGCGGCGACGGTGGGCGGCGTCATCGAGGAGCTCGAAGGCCGCTGGCCGGGCATGCGCGACCGGTTGTGCGAGCCCGGGCCTCACCTGCGCACGCACATCCACGTGTACGTCGACCGGGAGCGCGCGCGGCTGGATACGCCGCTCGATCCACGCTCCCGCGTCGACGTGATCGCCGCGATCAGCGGCGGCTGAGCGCTAGCCGATCCCCACCTGCACGAGCCGGCGCGTCGATACGCCTGCGAGCAGGCTGTCGCCGGGCTTACGCGCGCGGACGAACATGACGAGGTCGCCGCGCCGCAGCGGCATGTTCCGCGTCGGGCGGATGACGAGCGTCACCCAGCCGTTCGCGTCCGTCGCCTGCTCGGGCGCGTTGTACGTCCAGCCGTACGGGAGGCCGAGGGCGAAGACGAGCGCGCCCTGCACCGACAGGCCCTTCGTATCCGACACGTGGAAGCGTGCCTGGATCTCCGAGTTCCGCGACATGACCGGGTTGGGCGTGAAGTGCACCTGGTCGATGACGAGGCGGTCGGGGAGCGAGACGTCCTTCACCGCAACGGTCGTTGCGCTCTGCGTCGACTTCGGGGGCGCAACGACCGCCGTCGGCGCCGAGTAGACGTAGCTCGACCCCACCGAGTTCGTCGCCTGCACCTCCACGCGGATCCGGTGGCCGACGTCGATCGACCCGAGCGTGTAGCTCGTGGTGCCGGCATGGGCGATGAAGGTGGAGCAGTTGTTTCCATTCGCGTCGCAGCGCTGCCAGGTGTAGTCGAACCTGATCGGTGCGGTTCCGGTCCAGGTGCCGTCGTTCACCTTCAGCGTCGCGCCCTGCTGCGGCGTGCCGGAGACAGACGGGAGACGCGTGTTCGACGGGGCGTTCCCGCTCGACGCCACGACGCCGGTCGGCTTCGAGGTCGCCGTGCCGCTGCCGCCGGCGTTGCTCGCCGTCACCTCGACGCGCAGGCGGTGCCCGACGTCCGCCGACGAGACGGTGTACTGCTTGCTGTTCGCGCCGGCGATCGCGGCGCAACTGCCGCCGGCGCTGTCGCAGCGCTGCCAGCGGTAGGCGTACGACGTGGGCGATCCGGTCCACCTGCCGTTCGAGGCGGTGAGCAACGAGCCGTCGCGGGCAGTGCCCGAGATGGCCGGGAGGCTCGTGTTGGCCGGGGGCGCGACCGTGGTCGTCGAGGTCGAGGTGGTTGCGCCCGTGGCTGCGGAGCCAACCGCGACCGAGGCTGCGAGGCCGGCCCCCGCGACGATCGCAAGCCCCAGGATCTTCCAGAAGCGTGCCATGGTTCGTTCCTCCAGTTTCGGGAGTCAGGCATCGCCTTCCCGCCGGAGGAGATCGGTACTACATCACGACGTGATATTTACGGAGTCTTTACGTGCCGGTCAGCACGAGCCGCAGCTCGTCCCGGCCGGGACAGCCGGCCCGGTAGGAGCGCGAGACGGTGCGGCCCGCGAACGTGCCGGTGACGGTCGCCGTGGGCGCGTCGCGCCGCGAGAGAATCGTGCACGGCCTCGCCGCCGGGCCGAGTCTCTACTCGGCGGGACGATCGATGAGCGCGTCCACCTCGCCCTCCGACAGGGGGAAGTGGCAGGCGGCGACGTCGTTCGGCCCCTTGGGCTCGAGCGGCGGCTCGACCTCGGTGCACACCTTCTGGCACTTCCAGCAGCGGGTGTGGAAGCGGCACGCGGGCGGCGGGGCGACGGGGCTCGGCACGTCGCCCTCGAGCACGACACGGCGGCGGCGGCCGCCGGGATGCGCGTGCACCGTCGGCACGGCAGACAGGAGCGCACCCGTGTACGGATGGCGCGGGTGCGTGTAGAGGCGATCGCTCGCGGCGAGCTCGACGATCTTGCCGAGGTACATGACGGCGATCCGGTCGCACATGTGCCGGACGACGGACAGGTCGTGCGCGATGAAGACGAGGGTCAGGCCCATCTCGTCGCGGAGCTCCTGCAGGAGGTTCAGCACCTGCGCCTGGATGGAGACGTCGAGGGCCGACACCGGCTCATCGGCGACGATCAGCTTCGGGCGCAGCACGATCGCGCGCGCGATGCCGATGCGCTGCCGCTGGCCGCCCGAGAACTCGTGCGGATAGCGGTTGAAGTGCTCGGGGTTGAGGCCCACTCGCTCCATGACCTCGCGCACGCGCGTGCGGCGCTCTCGCCCGTCGGCCACACCGAGCAGACGCAGCGGCTCGCCGATGATCGTCCCGATCGAGCGCCGCGGGTTCAGCGACGCGTACGGGTCCTGGAAGATCATCTGCACGTCGCGGCGAAGCGGACGCAGCCGGCGCTCGGGCCAGCTCGAGATGTCCTCGCCGTCGTAGACGACCGACCCCGACGTCGGCGCGAGCAGGCGCGTCAGCAGCCGCGCCGTCGTCGACTTGCCGCAGCCGCTCTCGCCGACGAGCCCGAACGTCTCGCCGCGGCGGACGTCGAACGAGATTCCGTCCACCGCGTGCACGCGGGCGACCTCGCGCTGGAGCAGCCCCTTCCGAATCGGGAAGTGCTTGACGAGGTCGCGGACCGCGAGGAGGTTGTCGGTTACCTCAGCGCTGGGTGCTCGTGCTGCAGCGACTGCCACAGGCGCTTCCTTTCTTCGACCGGGAGATGGCAGCGGACGAGATGGCCCGGCGAGGATTCCTTCAGCTCCGGCTCGACCTCGAAGGCAGGCGGCGGCGCGTACGGGCAGCGCGGGTGGAACGTGCAGCCCTGCGGCACGCGGATGAGGCTCGGCGGCGAGCCGGCGATCGGGCTGAGCCGCTCGGTGCGCGGCGCGTCCAGCCGCGGGATGGACTGCAGCAGCCCCCACGTGTACGGATGCTCGGGCGCGGCGAACAGCTCCTCGCGGGGCGCGTACTCGAGCACGCGCCCGGCGTACATCACGGCGACGTCGTCCGCCATCTGCGACACGACCCCGAGGTCGTGGGTGATGAGGATCACCGCCGTCCCGAAGTCGTCGCGCAGCGCCTGGATCAGCTCGAGCACCTGCGCCTGCACGGTGACGTCGAGCGCCGTGGTCGGCTCGTCGGCGATGAGGATGTCCGGCCGCAGCGCGAGCGCCATCGCGATCATCACGCGCTGGCGCATGCCCCCGGACATCTCGTGCGGGAAGCTCGAGAAGCGCTCCTCCGGGCTCGGGATGCCGACCGAGCGAAGCGCCTCGATCGTCCGCCGGCGCGCGGTTCCGCGCGAGACGTCCTCGTGCGTGCGGATCGCCTCGACGATCTGGCTGCCGACGCGATAGAAGGGATGGAGCGATGACAGCGGGTCCTGGAAGATCATCGCGATCCGTGCACCGCGAATGCCCCGCAGATCGTCGGTCGGCATCGACACGAGGTCGCGCCCGTCGAAGCGGATCTGGCCGGTGATCGTCGCGTTCGGGAACCGCGTCAGGCCGATGATCGTCTGCGCGGTCACGCTCTTACCGGAGCCGGACTCGCCGACGATGCCGAGCGTCCGCCCGCCGTCGAGCGACAGCGAGACGCCGTCCACGGCGCGCACGATGCCGTCGACCGTCTTGAACGAGACGTGCAGGTCGTCGATCTCGAGGAGAGCCATTACGCGTAGGTCACGCGAGGGTCGAGGAACGCGTACAGGACGTCGACGACGAGGTTCGCGAAGACGATGAAGAAGGCGCCGAAGAGGACGGTGCCCTGGATCGCCGGCAGATCCGAGTTCGTGATCGCGTCGTACGCGTAGCGGCCGACGCCCGGGATGTTGAACACAGTCTCCGTGAGGATCGCGCCTCCGAGCAAGAGCCCGATATCCATGCCCGCCATCGTCACGATCGGCGTGAGCGCGGCGCGCAACCCGTGCTTCGCGATCACCTTCGACTCGCGCAGGCCCTTCGCGCGCGCCGTCCGGATGTAGTCCTCCCCCATCGTCTCGATCAGATTGCCGCGGGTCATGCGCGCGTAGAAGGCGGCGAAGGACGCGGCCAGCGTGAACCACGGGAGGATGAGCGAGCCGAACCACTGCCCGGGGTTCTGCGTGACGGGCACGTAGCTGCCCGCGCCGGAGAACCAGTTCACGAGGCCGGAGCCCTTCGCGAAGACGAACAGGGCGACGAGCCCGACGAAGTACACCGGCGCCGAGATGGCGACGAGGGAGCCGCCCATCATCACCCGGTCGAGGATCGTGCGCGGCCGGATGGCCGAGACGATGCCGACGGGCAGCCCGAGGAGCATCCAGACGACGAAGCCGCCGACCGCGAGCGAGATCGTCGCCGGCAACCGCGAGAAGATCTCCGACCGTACCGACTCGGTGTTGTAGTACGAGTAGCCGAGGTCGAAGTGGAGCGCGACGCCCTTGAGGTAGTTCCAGTACTGAACGTAGAACGGCTTGTTCAGCCCGAGGTTGATACGGATCTGGTGGATGAGCGACGGCGTCGCGTTCCGGCCGGCGCGCAGCACGGCAGGATCCGCCGACGGGAGCACGTCGAAGATCACGAACGTCAGGAAGCTGACGACGAGCAGGAGCAGGATCGCCCAGAGCACGCGCCTGACGATGTACGCGCCCACCTAGGTCCTCCTGCTCCCGCTCGCGCTCACTACTTGTTCACCGACATGAACGACACGTCCGGCTCTCCGCCGTTCCAGAGCTCGGACGCATGGGTCACCTTGCTCGAGTAGAGCGTCGGCGAGTCCTCCCAGATCCACGGGATCGCCGCGGCACTCTCGGTGACCTGCTTGTCGATCTGGCCCCACTCCTGCCAGCGCTTCTCGTTGTTCAGCTCCACCTCGGCCTTCGCCATGAGGGCGTTGATCTTCGGGTCGTTGAGCTGCGACCAGTTGACGTTGTTCGCGGGGAGGATGTTCTTCCCGTTGAAGTTCGCGTCCAGGTCGGCCTGCGGCTCGTGGAAGTCCGCGATCCACCCGACGTTCGGGCAGATGTTCGGCGCGTTCTTCGGCACGCCGCAGAAGCGCGTGTACATCGCCGAGTGCTGCACCGGGATCGTCTTCACCTTGAAGCCGATCTTCTGCAGGCTGTTGGCGACGACCTGGGCGGTGTTGGAGCCCGGCGGCTGGTTGTCCGCCACCTGCGTGATCTGCGGGCCGCTGTACTTGCCGCTCTTGAAGCCCGCCTTCTTCAGCATCGCCTCGGCCTTCGCCACGTCACCCGCGTTGTTCGGGCTCGGGAACGGGTTGAACGAGAAGCCGCCGGCCTGGTTGAACCCGTGGCTGCCGAAGTCCGGCGAGATGAAGTGCGTCGCGATCTTGCCGTCGATCGCCCCGCCGCGCGTGAGCCGCATCGCGTTCCGGTCGAGCACGTAAGCAACCGCCATCCGCACGTACTTGTTGTTGAACGGAGGCTTCTGCGTGTTGAGCGCGACGAAGCGGCTGCCAGGAGTCGGCGTGAACTCCAGCTGGCCCTTCTGGCTCGAGTTGGACGAGATCGACTTGAGGTCGGCGGCCGGCGGCGGGAAGTCGCCGTTGGCGTCGCCCTGGCCGCTGAGGATCTGCCGCGTCGCGACCGACGGGTCGAACCCCTCCTTGAAGACGATCCTGTCGGCATACGCGGGCCGCCAGCTCGTCTTCGGGTTCCAGTTCGGGTTGCGGACGAGGACGATCTGCTTGTTCGGCGAGTAGCCGGTGATCTTCCCCGAGGCGTTGTTCTGGACCATGTACGGGCCGGTCGCCACCTCGTGGTTGCCGTACGACGACTGCGTTCCCTGGTCGTACTTCTTGGCGTACTCCTCCGGCACCGGCGCAGTCAGCGGCTCCTGTAGCGCCGAGACGAAGATGCCGCTCGGCTCGGAGAGCTGGAACTGGACCGTGTACTTGTTCGGCGTCTGGATGCCCTCGATGTCCGGCACCGTGTTGCCGATCTTCGTCGGAGCGCCCTTGATGACGCCGAAGTACGCGCTGGCGTAGCCGTTGCCGACGGCGGCGTCGAAACCGCGCTCGATCGCGTACTTGACGTCGGCCGAGGTCACCTCACGGTTGACCGGCGGGCTGAACTTCACGCCCTTGCGGATGTGCACGGTGACGGTCCTGCCGCCGTTCGACACCGTCGGCATGCTCTGCGCCAGGTCCGGTACCGGCTGGATGCTGTTCGGCTTGTAGGCCAGCAGCGGGCGCTGCGTCACGTACGTGATCGCGTACGTGAACTGGTAGTACGCGGCGCCGGGGTCGAGATGGTCGATGTCGCCCACCGACAGGATGGTGAGCGTCCCACCGCTCTTGCCGTTCTGCAGCGTGTGGCTCGCGCCTTGCACGCCGGTTTTGCTCCCACCGCCGCCGCAGCCTGCTGCGACGAAGGCGAGAGCCCCGGCCACCAGGCCGAGCACGGCGATTCGCCGTTTCATTTCCCCCTCCTTCATGTGGTCGTCCTTGGATCGAGGGCGTCGCGAACTCCGTCACCCAGGAGGTTGAACGCGAGCACCGTCAGGAGCAGCGCGCCACCCGGGAACGCGAAGTACCACCACGCCGAGTTGTAGATGGGTGTTGCGTCGGCCAGCATCTGGCCCCAGCTCGCGCGCGGCGGCGTGATGCCGACGCCGAGATACGAGAGTGCCGCCTCGAGCAGGATGTTCTGCGGGACGACGAGCGTCGAGTAGACGATGATCGGCGCGACGAGGTTCGGGAGGATCTCCCGGAAGATGAT
>Ga0075276_10000402_pt1 | contig 11439 bp, 10 predicted proteins | sample SF_Rice_5C_80N_4_FD_69770 | JGI IMG/M metagenome (GOLD analysis project Ga0075276, IMG submission 69770) | Rice paddy soil microbial communities from Twitchell Island, California, USA - SF_Rice_5C_80N_405 | ecosystem: Environmental > Terrestrial > Soil > Paddy field/soil | place: USA: Twitchell... | reverse complement strand
GGCTCGTCGAGCGGCTCGAGGAGGAAATAGAGAGTCGGGACGGGCGGGGCGCCGCGCGTGGGCCGCTCGGTCCGGAGAAGACGGAGGCGAAGGTGAAAGCACGACGGGAACGGCGGATCGAAGGACCGGGCCGGGTCGTCGGGAAGGCGGACTTCACGCCGAAAGAGAAGGAGGACTACGTCGAAGAGGTGGAGGAGTACGAGGGGCCCGACCGACGCGAGCCGCACGGCCCGTCCCGCGAGCTCCCGAAGGAGCCGGGAGTGGCCCGATCGTAGTCTTGAAGTCTTGAAGTCGCAAAGTCCAAAAGTCGAAAGTCGGAAAGTCCAAAACGGTAGTCAGGACTCGGACGTCAGGACTCGCCGATTTTTGATTTTTTGACTTCGACTCGAGACGCGCTGGGGCTACGTCGCGCCGAGCCGGGCAACCTCCCGGTCGAACCCCGGCAGGATCGCCCGGATGAAGGCGTTTTCGATCATCTTCCCGATGATCTGCCAGACGCTCTCCTTCGGGTTGTCGAGACGGCCGGAGAGGTTCACGACGGTCGCCACGTCGTTCTTCTTCCTGTTCTCGAGGATCTTCGACACGCCGGCGACGACCGCCTCGTAGACTTTCTTGCCGAAGCTCTTCTTCTCTCCCGGCGCGCCGATCTTCATTTCGGTGAAGAGCGGCTTCATGTAGCCCGACAGCGCGCCGCGCTTGACGTGGAGCTCGGTGTAGAACGAGAAGTCCCCCTTCGCCACGTCGAACTTGCCGTAGGCGCGGAGCATCTCGTTCATGGTCGTCATGTCCGTGTGCTCGATTGCGGCCTGAAGGTCGAAGTCCGGCCCCGCGTTCTCCGGCCGGAACGTCGCCGTCGCGTGCGACGGCCCGCTTCCCATGAATCGCCCCGTCAGGGTGGCCTTCGCGGGCCCCTGGCTGAAGTGATTCGAGAGGTTCGTCACGTCGACGTTCGTCCTCGACAGGAACGCCCGGTACGGGGGGTTGTGGGCCTTGTTGACGAGGCCGATCTCGCCGTCCCGGATCCGGAGCTTCTGCAACCGGAGGAGCACCGCCGGCTTGTTCGTCACGTTCGAGGCCGCCTTCTCGACCGCGGCCTTTTTCGCGCGCTCGTTGGCGGCCGTCGCCGGGGAATGGACGACGTCGAGACGCAGCCCCCGGAGGAGCAGGTCGTGCACGTCGACGAGCTCGATCTTCGGCGCGTACTCGATCTCGCCCGAGGACGAGAGCGTCCCGCCCTTCACGACGAGGTTGGAGCGTTCGACGATCGGCCGAAACTTCTCGATCGGAACGTCCCGGATGTCGTACATCGTGTGGACGCCGAGGAACGGCTCCGACAGAAAATCCGCGTGCCCGTCCAGCACGGCCCGTCCCTTCTCGAAGACGACCGCTTCGGCGTGGAAGGGGGAGGGGTAGACGTGCTCGCGGGAGTGGATGTTGCGGATGTTGCTCGCCCGCGCGTTCAGGTGCGCGATGTGGAGCGCTCTCCCCGGGTCCTGGTCGATGTAGACGACGTCCGCGTCGTGGATCCGCAGCAGGTTGATCTTCAGGGGATAGATCGCCTCGACCGCCGGCTGCCATCCCTTGTCCCTGGCGGGGACGGCGTCCCTGGCCTCCGACTGAAGCTGCGGCAGGTTCACGTGAATGCGCGGCTGGTCGAGAAGGAAGTCGGCGACGACGTGACCGGTCAGGAGCTCGCGCCATTCGACGCTCGCATGGAGGCGCGGGATCTGCAGGACCGCCGGCTCGGGATGGGCGTTCTGCCGGAGCGTGAGCCCCTTCAACGTGACCGACATGCCGATCAGCTGGAAGTGGAGGCCCGGGAGCCGGACCGAGTACCCCTTCAAGCTCTGGTTCATCTTCGCCTCCATGTGGCGGCGCATCGGCTCGTCCACGAAGAAGGAGGCGGCGAAGAGGAGGATCAGCAGGATCAGGATCGCCGCGGCGACCCGCCGCGCGGCGCGCGGGACCGCGAGGAGGGCGGCCCGGAGCCGCGATTCGCGGCGCGCCGGGGGCGGCGTCTCTTCGTGGCGTGCTCGGCTCATGCCGGAAACAGGGGCAAAGCCCGTGCCACCGGAGATCCGGAAAAATGGCGCGATTCGTGCGATGGGCATGGCCCGGATGGAGAATTCCTCCGCCGATTGGCGGCGCGAATCCGGACCGGCCGGCGCGCGGACGAAGGACGAGATCGGCATCTCGTGGGGGACGATCTTCGAGGTGCTCGCCGCCGCGCTCCTCGTCTGGGCGGCGGTGCTGCTCGCCCTCGCCGTCTCGCCGATCGCCTCGGCGGCGGTGCTCGCCCTGTATATCCTCTACCACGTGGTGGAGAACTACGTCCTGATCCCGAGGGTGTACGGCCGTCGTCTTCGCCTCTCGGGACCGGCCGTGCGGATCACGCTCGTCGTGGGCGGGATGCTCCAGGGGATCCTCGGCGCCGTGCTCGTCCTGCCGCTCGTGGCCGCATACCCGATCGTCGAGCGGATCTGGCTGCACGAGTACCTGAGCGACGAGGCGCTGACCGATCACTCCGCGCTCGAGGAAGCGGCCGAGAACGGTTCCGACGCCGGGGTGGAGCGGGTGCTGCGGGGGCAGGAGCTTCCGCCGGGAGAAACGCGTTGACGCGCAAGGGCGCACGCGGCGCGGCCGGCCTGCGCGAGCCTCTCGCGCCGATGCTCGCGACCCTCGTGGACGAGCCCTTTCGCCGGGCCGGATGGGTCAACGAGGAGAAGTACGACGGGTATCGCGCGCTCGCCTACAAGAGGGGAGCGCGCGTGAAGATCTACTCGCGAAACGCGATCGACCGCACCGCCGACTTCGCCGAGATCGCCGCGGCGCTCGGCAAGCTCGACGGAGACTTCGTCCTCGACGGGGAGATCGTGGCCTTCGACGCGGCCGGCGTGTCCCGGTTCCAGCGCCTCCAGCGCCGCGAGCTGGGCGAGCGGGTGCCTCTCGTCTACGCGATCTTCGACTGCCTCGAGGACGGCGGCGAATCGCTCCTGTCGCGTTCCCTCTCGGAGCGGCGCCGGCGGCTCGAGCGGATCGTCCCGGCGCGCCGTCGGGTCCTGCGGCGCTCGCGGCGGCTCTCCGCCGACGGCCTCGAGGCGTTCGCCGCGGCGCGCGCGAGCGGCTGGGAGGGGATCGTCAGCAAGAGCGACGACTCGCGGTACGAGCCGGGAACGCGGTCGCGGAACTGGCTCAAGGTGAAGGTGCGCAAGGAATCGGAGTTCGTCATCGGCGGGTGGACCGAGCCCGGCGGGAGCCGCGAGCACTTCGGCGCGCTTCTCGTCGGCCTCTTCGAGGGGCAGAAGCTCCGCTACGCGGGAAAAGTCGGGACCGGCTACTCGCACAAGATCCTCGCCGACGTGTCGCGGCGATTCCGTCCCTCGGAGGTGTGTCCGTTCGAGACGCGCCCGAAGGAGAAGGGGGCGCACTGGGTCAGGCCCGAGCTCGTCGCGCAGCTCGGTTTCACGGAGTGGACGGAGGACGGGAAGCTCCGCCACCCGACGTTTTTGGGGCTCCGCGCCGATAAAGCCGCGCGCGAGCTGCGGTGGAGGGACCGTGAAAAATAGGACGAGGCGCGGCGAGCCCGTGGAGCGCCCGCGCGCGGAGATTTCGATCGGCGGCGTGCGGATCACGCACCCCGACAAGCTCTGGTGGCCCGGCGACGGAATCACGAAGGGGGACGTCGCCGCGTTCTACGACCGGATCTCGCCGGCGATCCTGCCCTGGCTGAAGGACCGGCCGCTCACCGCCGAGCGCTGCCCCGGGGGGATGGCGGGCCCGTGCTTCTTCCAGAAGAACTTCCCGGACGCGGCGGCGGCGGGGATTCCGACCGTTCCGATCCGGGCCGAGAGCACGGGGAAGATCGTGAACTACGTCGTGGGAGGGACGAAGAAGGCGCTCCTGACGCTCGTCAACTTCGGCTGCATCGCGATTCACGTGATGAACTGCCGGAAGGACTCGCTCGACCAGCCGGACTGGCTCGCATTCGACCTCGACCCCTCATCCGGCGGCTTCGCCGCGGCGGCTCGCGCCGGGCTCCTGCTGCGCGACATCCTCGAGGAGGAAAAGATTCGATCCTTCCCGAAGACGTCCGGGAGCCGCGGTCTCCACGTTTTCGTGCCGCTCGCCCGCGGCGCGACGCAGGACGGCACGCGCGCGTTCGCGGCGGAGATCGGAAGGCGTCTCGCCGAGCGGGCTCCGAAGCTCGTCACGGTCGAGATGTCGAAGGCCAGGCGCGGCAGCCGGGTGTTCGCCGACGCGCTGCGGAACGCGTTCGGCCAGACGATCGTGCCTCCCTACTCGGTGCGGCGCCGGCCGAAGGCGCCGGTCTCGACTCCGCTCGACTGGAGCGAGGTCGACCCGAAGCTCGACCCCGCGAGATTCAACCTCGGGAACTTCGAGAAACGGCTGGCCTCGGCGGATCCGTGGAAGGGGTTCTGGAAGTCGCGGCAAACCGTCGCGGGAGCGGGCTCGGGGGACGGGAGCGCGTGACGTCGGCGCCGCTCGCCGAACGAGCGGCTCGACCGCGCCGCCGCCACCCCCCTCGCCGAGGCTCCCGCTTCTCGCAAGGGCCCCATTCACTCCTCAACCGTATCGACGTCGGAGGCCGAGCGGTTTTGCGAAAGATGAAAAGACGACGAAGCGCGGCGAGGCGCGAGCCCGGCGGGATGCGGGCCGGCCACGACGTCCCGAGTCGTACTGACCGAAGTACGGCGACGGCGTCGCGGCCGGCCCGCGCCCGCCCGGCTCGATGCATCGCCACGCATGCCAATAAAAAGAACGCGGGGGGCGAACCCCCCGCGGCTGCGTCCGACCGGCAGAACCGGCCGTCCGCCTCAAACCTCGTGCTCTAATGCCCTTCGACTTGCAGGTTGTTGTCGACCCGGACGACACCGTCCACCGAGCGCGCGACTTCGCCCGCCATCCGCCGTTCCTCGTCGCTGCGAACTTTGCCGGCGAGCGTGACGATGCCGTTGGTCGAGTTGACCTCGACGTTCGTCAGCGTCGACAGGCGGACGTCGGAGGCGAGCTTCGCCTTGACCGACGCCTTGATCGCCGCGTCGTCGACCTGCCGGTGCGGCGACGACGTCGTCTTGCACGCGGCGAGTCCGGCGAGCAGCAGCAAAACGGCGATGGCGGTGGGGACCCGGTGTGTCTTTCTCATGGAAACTCCTTCTTCACTTCTCGGGGAACACGACCACGATGCCGAACTCCTCGACGCCGTCCGTCCCCGCATGGTCGATATGCAGGCGCTGTGCCATGGCCCGTCGCTTGCTCAGCGTGCTCTCCCTGAATGCCGATCCGATCACGAAAGCTCGGTCGCGCCGTCCTGTGGGCGGTCGCGGTTGTCGGCGTCCTTCTGGCGCTCGCGGCGGCAGCTCCCGGTTTCCTCCTGCGGCGCGGGCTGCTCCTCCGCTGGGTGAACGACAAGCCGGAGAAGCTGCGGCTCTCGTATTCCTCCGCGCGGGCGCCGTGGCCGGGCCGCGTGGTCGTCGAGGGACTCGAGATGCGCGGCAGCGACCCGAACGTGCAGTGGTGGTTCCGGATGGAGCGGGCGGACATTCGGTACTCGCTCCTCGATCTGCTGGCGAAGCGGTTTCACGCGACGTCGGTCCGCGCGACGGGCCTCGCGTTTCGCCTGCGGCAGCGCCTTTCCGCGCGCCACGACACGGCGGCGGCGCGCGCGCCGCTCCCGCCGATCCCCGGCTTCGGTGAGGTCCCGATCAAGGGCGGCCCGCCGTTCTTCCCCCCGCCCGAGGACCCACGGCATTACTGGCAGGTGCAGATCGAAGGGCTGGAGGCTCCGGCGCGGGAGATCTGGATCGACCAGTATCGCTATGCCGGGGATGCGCAGGTCGCGGGAGGATTCTCCCTGTGGCCGCGGAAGGAGTCGAGGGTCGGACCGGCGCGCGTCGATTTCGGCGGGGGACGCGTTTGGCTCGGCCGCGACCTCGCGGTCGAGCGACTGCGGGCGCAGGTCGCCGGCCGGATCTCTTCGTTCGATCCTCGCTCGGTGCGCGGGAGCGAGGTATACCGGTACGTCGCGGCCGAGGCCCGAATGGCGGGGGAGATCACGGACTCGCGCTTCCTGAACTACTACCTGCGCGATTCCGCCGAGCCGCGGCTTTCGGGCGGGCGGGGGAAAATCGACGGGCATCTCGCGCTCCGGCGCGGCGACGGGAGCCTTTCGCTCACCCTCGCCGTCAGCGGCGTGCGAGCCGTCTACCGAAAGAACGCTCTCGCCGGCGATGCGGTCGTCCGGCTTCGCATGCCCGATTGGAATCCTGCCGACGGAGCGGGCCGCCTCCGAGGCACGTCGTTCGAGCTCGCCGACGTTTCGAGCGCGGGCGGCGCCCGCAACTGGTGGGGAAGATTCGACGTCGGCGCCGGGACGCTGCGCTCGAAGTCCGGCGGGCTCGAGCTTTCCGGACAAGTCGCGGCGAAGTGCCGCGACGCGCGGCCGCTCTACACGCTCTTCGGCGTCGCGCTTCCGCGATGGGCGAGAGGCATCGTCGGGCTCGAGGGGCTGACCGCGTCGGCGGGCGTCGTCCTGGGCCCCGCGACCGTCGAGATCGCCGGCCTCGACGCGCGGGGCGGGAAGTTCACGATCGCCGGCGACTACGCCCGGCGCGGGAAGGCCGCCGACGGGGCGTTCCTCGTCTCCGCGGGGCCTCTTTCGGTCGGAGTCGAAGTTTCCGGCGGAAAATCGTCGCTCAAGCTCGTCGGCGCGAAGGGCTGGTTCGCCGGCCGGAAACCGAAACGGTGAACAGGCGCTCTTCCACGCGGAGTTCGTATTCGCATCCGCCCGGGCCGCACGAGGCGTGAGGATGGTGGATCTCCACCCGATGCCAGACAGCGCCGAGCCGGATCCGCTCGACGGCGACGACCGTCCGGGCCGCGCCGCAGCCGGCGCAGCCCTCGAGGGGAACGTCGTCGCGCATCAGCCTCCTCCCATGCAATTCGGCCGCCCGTGGAACGATTCTTGCCAGCTCCGGGTTCCGATGAAGCTCGCTCCGTTCGACGACGACGGCGATCTCCTCGCCGTGGTCGAGACGCCGAAGGGGAGCCGCAACAAGTACTCCTGGGACGACGCCCGCGGGTTGTTCCGGCTCAAGAGCGTGCTTCCCGCGGGCGCGGTCTTTCCTTTCGACTTCGGGTTCGTTCCGTCGACCCGCGGCGGGGACGGCGATCCGCTGGACGTGCTCTTGCTGATGGACGAGCGCGCGTTCCCCGGCTGCCTCGTCCGCGCGCGTCTCGTCGGCGTGATCGAGGCCGAGGAGAGCCGGAAGGGAAAGAAGAAGCGGAACGACCGCCTGATCGCGGTCGCCGAAAAGTCGCGCGCGTGGGACGCCGTCGAGGAGCTCGACGACCTCGACGAAAGCCTCGTCTCCGAGATCGAGCACTTCTTCGTCTCCTATAATGCCTTCAACGGGAAGAAGTTCGAGCCGATCGGGCGCTCCGGCTCCGAACGCGCCCGCGCGATCGTTGAGCGTGGCCGACGCAAATCCGCGGGAAAAGGGAAGGGAAAGAAGAAGAAATGAGCGCTGAAGAGAAGCTGAACGTCCTCGTCACGGGAGGCGCCGGGTTCATCGGCAGCCACGTGGCGGCCGCGTACCTGCGCGACGGCCACCGCGTGGTCGTCGTCGACAACCTCGCGACGGGGTCGCGCGAACGCGTTCCCGACGGCGCGCGCTTCGTCGAGGACGACCTGACGACGATGAACCTCGCCGGGCTGCTCCGGGAGGAGAGGATCTCGGTCGTCAACCACCACGCCGCGCAGATCGACCTGCGCGCTTCGGTGCGCGATCCCGTCTGGGACGCGCGGATCAACGTCATCGGCTCCCTGAAAGTCCTCGAGGCGTGCCGCGAGGGGGGCGCGCGGCGCGTCGTCTTCTCCTCCACCGGGGGCGCGATCTACGGCGAGCCGGAAGGGGAGAAGGCGGACGAAAGCCATCCGACCAACCCGGTCTCGCCGTACGGCGTGGCGAAACTCTCGGTGGAGAAATACCTGCACTTCTACCGCGTCGAGCACGGCTTCCAGACGATCGTCTTCCGGTACGCGAACGTCTACGGCCCGGGACAGAATGGGAAAGGAGAGGCGGGAGTCGTCGCCATCTTCGCCGAGAAGATGCTCCGCGGCGAGGCGCCGCGCATTCACGGAGACGGAGAGCAGACGCGCGACTACGTGTTCGTGGGCGACTGCGTCGAAGCGAACCGGCGGGCCGCCGCGTTCTCCGGGAGCGGCGTCTGGAACGTCGGAACGGGGGTCGAGACCTCGGTCAACCGCATCGAGGCGCTCATTCGCCGATCGATCCCGGAAGCGCCGCCGGCCGCGCACGACGCCGCGGCCCCCGGCGAGCAGCGCAGGAGCGTTCTCGACGGGCGGAAGCTGCTGCGCGATTTCGGGCTCGCGGGATACACGCCGCTCGAAGAGGGACTCGAGACGACCATCGCCTGGTTTCGAGCCGTCGCGGGAGCTCGCTCGGGGACCCGGGGCGCGTGACGCCTCCGCGGCCCGCCGAATGAACGGCTCGACCGCGTCGTCGCCACCCCCTCGCTCGCGCTTGCGCTCCCGCATCGCGCGAATTTCGACTCGGTGACTCAGCCGAAATTCGCCGTGCTGCCGTGGGCCCGCGAAACGACGAAAGCGGGGACCCGGCCTTCCCCTCAGGCCTCCGATCTCGCCTCGACGAGCTCCTCCTGCGCCACGGGGGACGCGGCCGGTGCCGGCTCGTTCTCCGGCATGAGCCGGAGCGTCTGCTCGTCTTTCGGAAGGATCCGGTCGTTCCAGCACAGCTCCGGCTTGCCGAGCACCAGGCGGTCCGCGCACTCGGCGCCCATCTGAACGGCATGGTCCATGTTCCCGATCTCGTACTTCCAGGACCCGAAGCGGCCGCGCGAGTAGATGTTCCGGGACTCGAGCCAGGGCTGGATCACCGAGAGCGCGCGATCGCGGTCGAGCGACGGGATCGGGTACGTGTAGTCGCGCACGATCAGGTGCGTGTCGACCACGTCGCGCAGGTCGTTCCTCGAGAGGAGCCGGCTCGCGACCATGCCGTCGAGCACATCGTCGACGACGGTGCCGAGGTTGACGGGTTTGAGCGGGGAGCGCGAGACCTCGGCGAGGAGCGAGTAGTGGGTCGCGGCGTCCGGGACGACCTCGGGCGAGTAGTTCGAGAGATACGTCACGCGGTAGAACGGTGATGACGATTCCGGGAAGTACATCCAGCACTTCTTCGACGGGCACGGCTGCCGGACGCCCACGCCGACGATGGCGCTCCCCGAGTGGAGGAGACCGGCCGTCGCCTCGCGAACGTCCGCCGGCGCGCCGGCGATCCCTTCCACGAGGCGGTCGAGGGGGATCGTCGAGACGAGGTCGTCGTATTCGACGTCCTTCCCCGTGTCGAGCGTCACGCGCTTTCGGCGCGCGTCGATCGCGATCGCGCACGCGCCGTAGCGGATCTTCCCCTCGAGCGTCGCCGCGACGCGCGCGAAGAGTCCGCCGGTGCCGCCGTGGAGCGGGTACTTGAACGTGTTGTTCGGACCCCACGAGATGTCGTCGCGGTCGAGGATCACGTTCCCGAGCACGCGTTCGAGGTCGACGACCGGCACGCGCTCGCCGATCCACCGGGTCCCGAGCATCGAGGGCGGATGCGCCCAGACCTTGAAGTTGTAGGGCATCATGAAATGCCGGGCGATCCCGTCTCCGAACACGCCGAAGATCAGCTCCTCGAAGTTCCGGTACGCCGTCTTCGGCTTCCGGCTCGCCTCGATCAGCCCGAGGACGCACTCGAGGACGGCCTCCTTCGGGAGGTACTTGACGTTGTTCTGAAAGGGGTACGGGAGAAACCGGTTCCTCATCCAGATCCAGCTCTCCCGCTCGAGCTCCTGGTACTCGTCGCCGAGCATCCGGTCGAAGAGCTCGTCGAAGTAGCGGAAATGCGAAAAGAGGACGTGGCCGCCGATGTCGTAGACGAACCCGTTCCCGCTCCTCTCGCTCGAGGCCAGCCCGCCCGCGCTCGCGCGCGCCTCGAGGACCTCGAAGTCGTCGTGGCCGACCTCGCGGAGCCGGTAGGCGGCGCCCAGTCCGGCCGGTCCCGCGCCGAGGATGACGACCCGCCGGGTCATGCGCTGACCGTCTCGCTCTCGAGGCCGTCCGCGGCGGCCGGCGCGGCGGCGCGCACGAGAGACTCCATCTTCTCGACCGTCTGCTCCCACGAAGAGCGGCGCGCGACCTGGCACCCGCGCTCGGGATCGATCGCCCCGCCCGCGAGAATCTCCTTCGCGCGCGCCATGAACTGCGACCGGTCCGAGATGTGGACTGCGTCGCCGAAGTTCCGGACGACGTCGCGGACGGGCGTCGAGAGCACCGGCCGGGCCGACGCGAGGTACTCCAGCGTCTTGGTCGGGTTGATGAACCGGCTGGCGTCGTTCATCGCGAAAGGCATCAGGCACACCTGGAAGCCGGCGAGATACGAAGGAAGATCGGCGTAGTCGCGGGCGCCGAGGTAATGGAGGTTCTGCGCGCGGGGAAGCGACGCCGCATCGACCTTCGCGACCGGACCGACGAAGGCGAGCGACCAATCCGGGTTCTCCCGCGCGAGCGACTCGATCAGGGGATAGTCGAGGCGCTCGTCGATCACCCCGACGTACCCGAGTCTCGGCGCGGGTATCGCGCGCAGGTCCGCCGCCACCTCGATTTCGCCCGCCGCGCGGTGGAAGTGATCGAAATCCACCCCGCAGCCGAAGAAATGGACGTTGTCGTGCAGGCGGCTCTTCGCGCGGAAGAGCTCGTATCCGCCGGTGAAGACCACGTCGGCGATCGTGAGGAGCTCCTTTTCGCGTTCGGCGAGCTGCCGCGGGGCGAACGCGAACTGCGTGAGCTCGTCCATGCAGTCGTACACGACCGCGAGCGGGTCGCCGAAGGCGTCGAGCTGGGGGGTGAGCTGCGGGCTGTAGAACCAGTGGACGGCCCGGTCGAAGCCCGCGGGGCGCTGGTTCCGGAGAAGGCTGACGACCGCGCGCTCGCGCTCGGCGGTCGCGGTGTCGTCGCCGCTCGTCTCGGGGAGGACCGGCTGGGCGACGACGACGTTGGGCCACGGCTCGGAGATCTCGAGCCGCGGCGCCCCGGTCCCCGGCGCCGGCTCCTCGACGAAGAGGACCCGATGCCGGCGCGCAAGGCGCGAGTGGATCTGCTGCGGACGCTGCCAGACGAACGACCACCGGAGGTGCGAGTGGACGACGACGGGGAAATCCTCCGGGGCGAAAGCGGCGACCGAAGGGTCGGCGCCCACACCGCGGCCGTGCTCTTTCGAGAGCTCTCTCATTGCGATGCCACCTTTCCGCTTCGAGGGAAGCCGAATTGATTTTTTTGCGAGCCGTTCCGCGGCTCCGCTTTCTCCGAAGAAGCAATCGACGTACCAAGCAAGGGGTTTTTTT
>Ga0075276_10000401_pt1 | contig 11445 bp, 9 predicted proteins | sample SF_Rice_5C_80N_4_FD_69770 | JGI IMG/M metagenome (GOLD analysis project Ga0075276, IMG submission 69770) | Rice paddy soil microbial communities from Twitchell Island, California, USA - SF_Rice_5C_80N_405 | ecosystem: Environmental > Terrestrial > Soil > Paddy field/soil | place: USA: Twitchell... | reverse complement strand
CTCTGGGGGTCGGCCATGTGGCCGTATTGTGTCATCGGGGCCCCGAAACGAAGCCGCCCCCGGAGATCCGGGGGCGGCGAAAAAAGCGCTGCGTCGGGTCGGGCGACTATGGACAGCCGGGGGAGTCCGCGCTGAGCGACGTGGTCGCCGTCCTGCCGCAGGCGTCGGTGACCGTCAGGGTCGCCGTGCCGGAGCAGGGACTGGCGTCGGGGCAGGTGAAGGTGACGGACCCCGTGCTGCCGGCTCCCGTCGCGGACGGCGGGCTCGCCGCCGATCCGTCGGAATTCGCGAACGTCCAGCTGTAGGTGATGTTGCCGGTTCCCGTCGCCGAGAGCCCCGCCGTGAAGCTCGCGGTGTACTGGTGATTGCTTCCCGTGCACGTCGGAGCCGCTCCGGCCGCGGCGTTCGCGGCGGGTCCGGCGTCGTTGAAGGTCGAGTTGGTGAACGTCGCCGCGGTCGAGCAGCCCGTCGCGCCGTTGACGAAGGTCAAGGCGACCGTCGCCGAGCAGATGCCCGGCGTCACCGAGAAGCTGATCGTCTGCTGGCCGTTGACCTCGGTCGCGCTGACGCCGGACACGCTTCCCCCCGAGGCGCCGATCGCCAGCTGGCCGGGAGAGCCCGACGGGAAGAGATTCGTGCCGATCACGGTGACGGCGGTCGCCGAACCACCCGGCCCGGAGGCCGGCGTCGGGCCGCTCGTGATCGTCGGAACGTTCACGGTGAACGTCCCCGGCGAGCTCGCGGTCTCGCCGTCGGAGAGGAGCGTCACCTGGATCGTCCCTCCACTGCTCGGGCAGCCGGCCGGCGGCTTGGCCAGGATCTGCGTGCCCGTCACCGACAGGACCGTCCCCTGTTTCCCGCCGAACGTCACGAAGAGCGGCGCGACGAAGCCCTGACCGGTGATCGTAACCGTCGTCGACGCATCGCCGTGATCCGGTGTGAACCCGAAGATGACGATCCCGACCGTGTAGGTGTAGTGAAGCGTCCCGTCGCTTTCGCAGGCTCCGCCGCCGCTGGTCACGCAGTCGATGTTCTTCACGACGACCTGGGCATCCGCCGGGAAGCTCTGGACGCTTCCGCCGAACGCCGACGCCGGCGGTGTGATCGCGATGATCTGCGACGGAGCGGCCGACACGATCTGCGCCTGAATTCTGTTGGTGCCCACGACGAAGAAGACCTGGACCTGCGTGCCGAAGTTGTTCCCCAGGATCGTCACCTGCGTGCCTCCCAGCTTGGAGCCCGAAGACGGAAGGATGGCGGTAACGACCGGCGCCGTCGTCGTGGGGTTCGTGAACGTAAAGCAGTCGGGAGACCTGAGCGCCACCCCGTTGACGACGACGTCCAGCTCCACGGGCGTCGCGGGCAGCGCGGCAAGTTCGGGGAAGGCGGGTGTCGTCACGGTGATCACGGTGCCTCCGCCGCTGACCGTGCCGGTCGCCTGATGCACGACGGCGCCGGAAACGAAGAGAACCGGTACCGTGGCCCCGTCGGCCCCGAAACCCCCGCCCGTGATCTGAATTTGGGTTCCGCCCGTGACCGGCCCGCTGTGCGGGTTCGCGCAGCTCGAAATGAACGTCGTCGCCCCGCCGTTGGTCGTGAAGGCCGCGGACGCGCTCGCGGGTGGCGACGTCTGCGTGCCGATGGTCACCGTTCCGTGGACGGTCGCGGTCCCGACCGAGTTGCTGCAGAGCGTCGTCGTCACGGCGCCGTCCTCGGAGAGGAGCGAGATCGTCTGGAGGCCGTTCTGGCCGAAGGTCCCGAAGTTCGTCGACAGAAGGATCGACGTGCCGTTGGGCACGACCGTTCCGTTCTGAGTGGCGCGCGCCGTTACCAGCGTGCAGTTGCCGGCGCTGACGGATCGGATCGTGTCGAAAGTCACGGAGAGGCCGTTCGAGCCGGTGCCCGGTTTGACTCCCGTCGGCCCCGGGCTGTCGGCGGAGCAGCCGGCCATGAGCCCCGCCGCGGCGATCGCCGCCAGAGCCACGATTCGGTTCAACGTCAGGCGCATCGGGGCCTCCTTGGTGGTCGGGATGTTCGCGTTGCGCATTCGCATCCTTCTACGCCGCGCTGTAGAGCACGAAGATGTCTAGCGTCGCCGGATCACTCTTGACGCGGGTCCCGGCCACCGTCTCGCCGTAGAAGGTGACCGTGATTCCGAGGTGGATCGTCGGTTGTCCGGTCTCCTGGTCGATCCCGCCGTTGAACGGCAGCAGCTGGTCGAACGGGGCCTGCTGGACGGCCGACGGCTGGATCACCGGGTAGTTGCTCAAGGTCGTCGAGCCGCCGAGCGGAATCGTGCCGCCAACCGTGAACGTCTCGTCCGGGGGGACCTTCGTGCCGCCGTCGAGCCGGGTGAAGTGCACGACGTACGTCTGGAGCTCGATGGTCTGGAAGCCGTTCGGGTCGGTGATGGATGTGTTCTTGGGATGGCTCGTCACGACCATGCTCGAGAGCTGGAGCGGCGCGCCCGTCGCGATGTTGAACGTCAACGACTGCGGTGTACCGGTGACGAGGTTCGTCGTCATGTACACCGGCGACTCCGTCTCTCCCTGCTTGTTCGTGCATCCCGCGGCGAACGGAAGGACGGCGGCGGCGAAAAGGAGGGCGCGTGTGATCGTTCGTTTCATCGTGAGCTCCCTCAGTGAATGATCCGCGGCGTGATGAAGATCAGCAGCTCGTCGTGGTTCTCGAGCTTCTGCTTCGTTCGGAAGAGATTGCCGATGATCGGGATCTTCCCGAGACCCGGCACGTAGTTGTAGCTGTCGTTGTCGTTCATCTGGAAGATGCCGCCGATCACGGCCGTTCCGCCGTCCTTGACGATGATCTTCGTGCGCGCCTGGCGGATCGACAGGGGCACGTTTCCTCCGCCCTGGATCTGAACGCCCGGCGCGGGCTCGCGCTTCTGGATGTTGACCTGCATCAGGATCGTCCCTTCGGCCGTGATCTGGGGCGTGACCTGCAGCTGGAGCGTCGCGTCGACGTACAGGACCGACGTGGTGTTGTTCACCGTCGTCTGCACCGGGATCTGGAGGCCCGTCTGGATCGAGGCGGACTCGTTGGTCATCGCGGCGACGCGGGGCGAGGAGATGATCTTGACGAGGCCCTGGTTTTCCGCGGCGTTCAAGGCGATGTCGAGGTTGAAGGTGTCGAGGACGTTGCCGAGCCGGAGGGCGAGACCGGTGGTCGACGGCTGGGCGGATCCGTTCGGACGCGTGAAGACCGTGCCCGCCAGGTTCCCGTTGTTCGGGAAGATGAGGTTCGTCGTGTTGCCGTGGGCGGCGTCGGCGACGCCCGAGAAGCCCCAGTTGACGCCGAGCGTATGGCCGAAGGTCTTCGTCGTCTCGACGATGCGCGACTCGATGATCACCTGCTCGGTCGGCCGGTCGAGGTTCTCGAGGAGCTGGAGGACGGTCGGCATGTAGTCCTGGATCTCGCGGATGATGAGGGTGTTCGTGCGCTCGTCCACGATCACGTCGCCGCGGGGAGACATGACGCGCTTGAGCGTCGCGGCGGCCTGCGAGACGTTGGCGTAGGAGAGCCGCTTGATGACGGTCTTCGTCGGGAGGGACGACTGGCGGGCGAGATCGAGCGCGGCGCGCTGCGTCTCCTCGTTCTGGAGCTTGCCCGTCGTCGCGATCCGCATGACGTTGTTCTCGATGATGTAGCCCAGGCCGTTCTGCTTCAGGATCAGCTCGAGGGCCTGGTCCCACGGAACGTTCTCGAGCCGAACGGTGACGGTCCCGCGCACGTCGGGGTCGATGACGATGTTCAGGCCGGTCAGCTCGGAGATCGTGCGGAAGACGTCCTTGATGTCGGCGTCCTTGAGATCGAGCGAGATCGGCTCTCCCGTGTACTGGGTCTCGCCGCCGCCGACGGTCCGCGATTTGTAGGTATTGGCGAGCTCCTGCTTGTCGACCGGCTTTTCCTGGTCGTTCAACATCACTTCGGCCGACTCGAACAGCGGGTCTTCCGACTTCGCGGCGGGCGCCTTCGCGGCGGGTTCGGCCGCGGCCGCTCGCGTCTCGACCGGTCTCGGCTTCGGCATCTTCCTGGCCTCGAGGACCCCGTGGGCGCGCCGGGACGGAGGAATGGAGTCGACGGCGGGCCCCGTCGCGAGGCTCGCCAGGTGTCCCTCGGACGTCTCGGTGGACGGCTCGGCGGAGCCGCGGGCCGATCGTGCCTGCGCGGTCTTCTCGACCGGCCGCTTGGGGAGCTCGATCGAGGGCTTCGGCTCGACGGGCGCCTCCGCGACGGTCGCGGCCGGCGGCACCGGGGACGGCGCCTTCACCGAGGGAGCGGGAGCTTCGGCGCGAACCGGCGCCGCGCCGGCCACCATCGTGCGCGAGGGCTCGGCCTTCGGGGCGGTCGGCGGAGCCGGGATCGCCGTTGCGACACTCTCGCCCAGGCGCACGAGGAGGCGCTCGCCGTCCCGCTCGGTCCGGTAAGGCCGGGTCCGGTCGAGATCGATCACGACGCGGGCGATCCTCTCGGGCGTCGTGCGGTACTGCGAGATCCGCGCGCGGAGGACCGGCCCGGCGCCGGGGATCACCCGCCGCGGAACCTGAGCCCGCACGCCCGCGACGTCGAGGACGATGCGCGGCGGATTCTCGAGCGCGAAATCCTGGACCGAGAGGGCGCCGTCGCCCAGGAGAGAGACGATCGCCGAGGCGGCGGATAGGGACGACACGTCGACGCGCTCGAGAGCGCGCGCCGCCTCGCCCCGGGGCACGTTGGCGGGTACGGGCGACGCCGCCGGGAGGTCCGCGGCAGTCACGATCGCCGGAGCCGCCGGGCTCTCCGGAGCGGGCGCGGCCGGAGTTTCCTGAGCGCCGGCGGCCGCCGACGCGTCCGCCGTCTTCTCCGCGTCGAAACCGACGGCGAGAGAGCGGCCCTGCGACGCGATCTCGAAATGCGCGCCGGCGCGGTGCTGGATCGTGATCCGGGTCTGGCGATGGCCGAGCTCCTCGATCGGCTCGACCTTGAGTCCCGTGACGAGCGCGCCTTCCACCGAAGGAGCGACGAACGCGTCCGACGGGTGGGCGCCCGAGAGGTCGATCACGAGCGTGTCGGGGCGCGGCTCGTACGACGTGTAGAGGAGCGGCGAATCCGCGGTGAGGACGACGCGCGCGCCGTCGGCGTCCTGCGAGAAGGCGGCCGAGTCGATCGTCGCGGCCGGTCGCGAGACGGGGGCGGCGGCGGCCACCGGCGTCGGGGAGGGAGCGGAAGTGTCGCGGGCCGCGGTTCCGGAATGGGTCGAGGAACACGCGACGGCGAGCCACCCCAGGGCGAGCGCCGCGTACCAGGTTCTTCGTGGATGCATCATTCCTCCCGTTCTCGCGAATCCCTTACCCCGATCGGTCATTCCGGTCTCGCGGGCGCGTTCAAACGCTTGACCACGTCCCGGAAAGGCTTGACGCTCTGGGGATCGTTGACGTTCTGCCGGAGAGTGAGCTCGTTGTTCTCCACGTCGAGCACCTCGCCGTCGAAAAGGACGTCCCCCTTGCGGAGGAGATAGCTCTTGTTGTCCGAGCCGCGGACCTGGGCGAGCCAGCCCGAACGGGTCTTCCAGATCCCCTGGAGCTCGAGCTCGTCGACCGAGAGGCCGGCGATCCCCGGAGGCCGCGATTCCCTCGACCGTTCGCGGACCAGGAGCGACTTGAACGGGTCCCGCCGGCCGGCGGGATCGTAGACGTACTGGCGTCCCTCGATGGTCGTGTCGTCGGGAGGGGCCGCGGGAGCCGCCGCCCCGGTCTTCGCGGCGGCGGCCGGGGCCGCGGGCCTGGCGGCGGGGGCGCTTTCCTTCTTCGCCTGCGCCGAGACGAGCGCGGCGGCGAGCAGGAACATCGCGGGGGCGAGGGTGCGCATCGTTCTCATTCGGGTGGCAGGTCCTTTCCCTTGATCGCCGCGGCGCCGCGCGAGACGTTCCCCGGCCTCGCCGGCGCCCCGGGCTTGCCCGGCGCCGCGGCCGCGGGCGCGTTCTCGTCGCCGGTGTAGATGAACGTCTTCGCGACGAAGGTCGCGTTGAGCGTCTTGCCCGCGACGTTGTTGATCCCGTTGATCCGGAGATCCTCGACGTTGATGATGCGCGAGAAATTCGCCATCCGGGAGAAGAACAGCGCGAGGTTGTGGTACGTCCCGTTGAGCACCACGTTGAACGGGTATTCCTTGTAGAAATCTTTCGGGATCGGCTCGTTGGTGCGGAAGACGAGGAGACTGAAGTCGCCCTGATGGATCAGCGCCTCGACCTTCTTGATCAGGTCCTCGGTGTCGCGCTCGGGCGGAAGCACCTGGAGCAGCTTGTGGAGCTCGAGCTCGAGCTTCTTGACCTCTTCCCGGAACTGCGCGAGCTTGCGCTCCGCGGCGCGCCCCTTCTCGATTTCGGCCGACAGCGACGCGTACTTCGCCTTCGCCGCGTCGATGTCGCGGCGGCGCGGCCCGAAGAACTGCCACTCGGCGACGCCGACGAGGATGCCCGCGATCACGAGGCCCGTGACCGCCGCCTGCCACATCGGCTTATCCTCGAACTTGAAGAGATCGTCGAGCGCCATCTAATTCCTCGTCATGCGGCCGGCTTCGCCGGCGGCGCTGCGGCCGGAGGACTCGTCGTCGCCGGCGCCCCGGCCGGAGCGGCCGTCGGCTCCGTCGGCGACACGTACGTGAACGTCACGGCGAGCCCGAAGTTGTAGATCGGCCCCTCCTGGTTCAGCGACTGGAAGCGGGGCTCGGCGAAGTAAGGGCTCTTCTTCAGGTTCTCGATGAAGTTGGCGACCGCGTTGGGCGTCATCGCCTTGCCGTTGATCTGGATCGCGTTCCCGATCAGGTTCATGGTGTTCAGCCAGACCAGATCGGGGAGCGCCTTGGAGACCTCGTCCATCAGCCGCACCGGGCCGTGCTGGTTGCGCTTCAAGTCGTTGATCAGGTTGATCTTCGCCTCGAGGTTCGACTTCTTCTTCTCGTAGCCGTTGACCTCGTCGATGATCGACTTCAGCCGGTCGACCTCCGCCTGCGCCCGGCGGTTCTTCTCGTCCCAGTCGCGCTTGACGGTCGCGACGTGCCACCACATGCCGAGGAAGTAGAGGACGGCCAGCGCGAGGCAGCCGATGAAGACGAGGTTGTTGACCTTCCCGGTCGCGACCGCGGGCTGCGCCGCCCGGGCCGCCGTGCGTCCTTCCGAGAGAAGATTGATCTTGATCAAGCGATCACCCTCCGACCTGCCGGACCGCGAGCCCCACGGCGATCGCGAGCATCGGGGCGTGCTCGGAGAGCCAGTCCTCCGAGACGCCGCTTCCCGCGGTCTGGATCTGGCGGAACGGATTCATGATCTCGACCGAGATCCCGAACCGCTCCTTCAGCTGGGAATCGAGGTTGACGACCCGCGCGGAGCCGCCGGAGAGCACGATCTCGTCGATCCGCTCGGTCGCGGTCGTCGCGGTGAAGAAGTCGAAGGTTTTCTGGAGCTCCTGCGCCATGTCCTGAGAGACGGCCTGCAGGATCGGGAGGGCGGTCGTCAGCGACTGCTCCCCGACCTTCCCGCCGCGCTTCAGGGTCTCGGCCTGGTCGAAGCTCAGGTTGAACTCCTTCTGGAGGGCGTCGGTGTACTGGTTGCCCCCGAAGGAGATGTCCCGCCAGAAGATCGAGTTGAGCCCCGACAGCACGTTGACGTTCGTCACCGACGCCCCGATGTTGACGAGGGCGACGACCCGGCCCGGGGTGAGCGGATAGTTGACCTCGTAGGCGTTCTGGACCGCGAAGGCGTCGACGTCCACGAGAACGGGAGTCTTGCCCGCCTGGGAGATGACACCCGTGTACTCGGCGATCTTGTCCTTCTTGACCGCGACGAGAAGCACGTCCATCCCGTCGGCGGTCGCCGTGTCGAGGACGACGTAGTCGAGGTTGACGTCGTTGATGTCGAAGGGGACGTACTGCTCGGCTTCCCACCGGATCGACTCGGCGAGCTCGGACTCGGTCATCCGGGGGAGGTTGATCTTCTTGATGATGACGGAATGGCCGGAAAGGGAGGTGCCGAAATTGGCGTTCCGGACGTTCAGGGCGCCGTCGAGGCGGTTGATCGCTTCGACGACCAGGGAGGAGTCCATGATGGCCCCGTCGACGATCGCTTCCGGGGAGAGGCTCTCGACCCCGGCCTTCAGGAGCTTGTAGCCCCCGCCTTTTCCCTGCTTCAGCTCGACGAGCTTGACCCCGGAGCTCCCGATGTCGAGCCCCACGAGGTTTTTTGATTTGCCAAACAGCACTCGGCTCACCTACTCGTCAAAACGGTCTCGGGGGCGTCAACTGGGCACCGTAGCAACTGGGAAAAAACTACCAGATGCCTAAAGGCCTGTCAAGACAAAAGATTCACTGCCTCCAATACTTAGCCCCCTTCCCAAGCCTCGCGGCGCGTGCTAGGATCGGTGTTTCGTCGAGGAGGATGAGGCCATGGCTCAGGGATGTCACTTCTGCGGAAAGTCGGCCGTTTCGGGCAACCGGGTCAGCCACGCGCACAACGTCACGAAGCGCCGGTGGCACCCCAACGTCAAGAGCGTCCGGGCCGTCGTCGGGGGAGCCAGCCGCCACGTCAACGCCTGCACGCGTTGTCTCCGCAGCGGCAAGGTCGTCAAGCCGGTCGTCCGGACCCGTCCGACCGCCTGACCATGCGCCGCCGCCGGACGACTCCGGCGGCGGAAATCCGAAACACGAATCTCGAATCCAGCCAATTCTTCGCAGCGCGATGAATCGCGGCGAACACCCTGGGTCCCCGAATTCCGGCCCTGTCGCATCGCGGAGCCTTTCGCCGAAGTAACCGAGGCGAAAGCCCGCGATGCGGGAGCGAGGGCGAAGGGGGGTGACGGCGGACGCGGCGAGCCGCTCGTTGGGCGACCCGCGCCGCCGTCACGCGCTCCCGTCCCCCGAGCCCGCTCCCGCGACGGTCACGAGGCGGGAACCGCCGCGATGACCGGCGAGCGCCTCCGCACCTCCCGGACGCCGCCGATCGCCCGCAGCCGTTTCAGGACCTTCTCGAGCTGCTTGACCCCGGTGATCTCGAGGACGACGACGATCTCCCCCGTCCCTTCCTCCCCGGTCTTCGCCTCGATCCGGCGGATGTTGATCTTCTCGTCGGCGATCGTCTGCGTGACGTCGGCCAGCAGCGCCGGCCGGTCCTCGGTCTCCAGCCGGAGCTCGGCCGGGAACTTCGTCTCCGGCCGCTTGCCCGACCAGCTCACCGCGATCTGCCGTTCCGGGTCGTACATGAGGTTCGTCACGTTGGGACAGGCCGCCGAATGGACCGATACCCCGCGTCCGCGGGTGACGTAGCCGACGATCGGCTCTCCGGGTAGGGGGCTGCAGCACTTGGCGAGCGTCGCCATCAGGTCGTCGTACCCGACGACCTCGACCGACGGCGCCCCGAACGGCAGGATCTTTCGCGCCGCTCGGCCGATCGCGGAGCCGGGTTCCGCGGCCGGGACGCGGGCGATCTCGTCGGCGGGGACGAAGCGCTCGAGCACCTTGCGCGCCGCGAGCTTGCCGAACCCCACGGCGGCGTACAGATCGTCGATCTTCGACATGCCGAGCTCCGGCAGGAGATCGGCGAAGGCGCCCTCGGCCTCGAGCTTCTTCACGGATCGCTTGAAGCGCTTGAACTCGCGGTCGAGGAGCTTGCGCCCGATCTCGATCGACTTCTCCTTCTCCTGCGCATGGATGAAGTGCCGGATCTTGTTGCGCGCGCGCGACGTGACCGCGAAGGAGAGCCAGTCGCGCGAGGGCTTGGCGGCGGGCGAGGTCAGGATCTCGACCCAATCCCCGTTCGAAAGCAGGGTCTTGAGCGGGACGAGCCGGCCGTTGACGCGCGCCCCCACGCAGCGCGCGCCGACGTCGGAATGGATGCGATAGGCGAAGTCGACCGGTGTGGCGCCCCGCGGAAACGCGAAGACCTTCCCCTTCGGGGAGAACGTGTACACCTCGTCGGGATAGAGGTCGACCTTGAGCGCGTTCAGGAACTGCCGCGGGTCGGAAACCTCCGTCTTCAGGTCCGCGAGGCGGCGCAGCCAGTCGAAGCGCGCGTCGTCGGGGGAGGCGTCGAGCCTTCCCTCCTTGTAGCGCCAGTGCGCCGCGATTCCGCGCTCGGCGAGGACGTCCATCTCGAAGGTCCGCACCTGGACCTCGAAGGGCGTGCCGCGCTCCCCCATCACCGTCGTGTGGAGCGACTGGTAGAAGTTGGGCTTCGGCATCGCGATGTAATCCTTGAACCGCCCGGGCACCGGCCGCCAGATCTGATGGATGAGCCCGAGGATCGCGTAGCAATCCTTGACCTCGCGGCAGACGATCCGGAAGGCGAGGATGTCGTAGAGCTGGGCGATCTCGAGCCCCTGCCGCTTCATCTTCGCGTGGATCGAGTAGAGGCGCTTGACGCGGCCCCGGACCTGGCTCTCGATCCCCGCCTGCGCGAGCGCCGCCTCGATCCGCCGCTGGATCTCCTCGACGAGGCCGCGCGTGTTCTTCAGGCGGGCTTCGACCTCCTGCGAAAGCTGCTCGTACGCGCCCGGCTCGAGGTAACGGAACGCGAGGTCCTCGAGCGGGCCCTTGATCGCCCCGACGCCGAGCCGGTTCGCGATCGGCGCGTAGATCTCGAGCGTCTCCCGCGCGATCTCGATCCGTTTCTCGGGCGCGAGGAACTCGAGGGTCCGCATGTTGTGGAGCCGGTCGGCGAGCTTCACGAGGATCACCCGCAGGTCCGACGCCATTCCGAGGATCATCTTGAGGAAGGTCTCCGCCTGCTCCTGCTCGCGCGAATGGAACGAGAACTTGCCGATCTTCGTCACGCCATCGACGAGTTCGGCGACCTCGGGGCCGAAATGCCGCGCGAGGTCATCTTTCGTGACGCCCGTGTCCTCGAGGATGTCGTGCAGGAGGCCCACGACGATCGAGACGTCGTCGGCGCGGATGTCCGCGAGGATCCCGGCGACGTTCATCGGGTGGATCAGGTACGGTTCCCCGGACCGGCGCGTCTGCCCGTGGTGCTCCTTGGCCGAAAAGACGTAGGCCTTCCGCAGGAGCGTCTCGTCGCTCGCCGGGTTGTAGGCCTGCACCTTCTCCAGGATCTCCTCGAACCGGATCACGGCATTATTGTAGCTGGCGCCGCCATCCATCGAGCCCCTCGCGGGAGCTGACTCGGGGAACGGGAGCGCGTGACGGGCTCGCGGCTCGTCGAACGAGCGACTCGACCGCGAGCCCGCCACCCCCTCGCCCACGCTCCCGCTCCCGCATCGCGGGACCCGCGCTCGATTACTTCGCGCGGGGTCCTCAGCGATGCGAAAGGCCCGCCCGAGGTCTCCCGGGTCCCCGCAGTTCGCCGGGCTCGCGCCTGGCGCCGCCTCATCGCCGAGCTGGTGTCAGGGGAATTCTTGGAATCGAGCATCGGATACTCAGACCCACGAGTTCGACCTGACT
>Ga0075276_10000400_pt1 | contig 11482 bp, 11 predicted proteins | sample SF_Rice_5C_80N_4_FD_69770 | JGI IMG/M metagenome (GOLD analysis project Ga0075276, IMG submission 69770) | Rice paddy soil microbial communities from Twitchell Island, California, USA - SF_Rice_5C_80N_405 | ecosystem: Environmental > Terrestrial > Soil > Paddy field/soil | place: USA: Twitchell... | reverse complement strand
GTCGGCTCGAGCGGCAGCGCGAGCTGCTTCTTCTCCCCGCCCGATCCGGGCACCGTCTGTGCGCGCGGAACGAGCCCGAGCTGCCACAGGAGCCCGCGCCGCTTGAGCCCGAAGCAGTCGCATGCGCCCGACTCGACGAGCGCGCGCAGCTCGTCGCCGGAGAGCTGCGTCCGCTGCGCGAGCTCGCGGATCGACGCGTACGGGCGGGCGTCGACGACGGCCTTCGCATCGTCCTCCCCCACGCCCTGCACGTACTTCAGTCCGACGCGGACCGCGGCGTCCTCGATCGTGCAGCCCACCTCGCTGCGGTTCACGTCGGGCGGCCGGGTGCCGATGCCGTGCCGCAATCCGTCGCGTACGAGCGTCGCCGGCGGGTAGAAGCCCATCGGCTGGGCGTTCAGGAGCGCGGCGAGGAACTCGGCGCCGTAGTGGTGGCGCAGCCACGCGGACTGGTAGGCGAGCAGCCCGAACGCAGCCGAGTGCGACTTCGGGAAGCCGAACCCGGAGAACGCCGTCAGCTTGTCGTAGATCGCGTGCGCAGCCTGCTCGTCGACGCCCTTCTCCGCAGCGCCCGCGACGAAGCGCGCACGCCACGACTCGAGCGCAGCGTGCGAGCGCTTGCGGCTCATCGCGCGCCGCAGCCCTTCCGCCTCGCCGACGCTGAAGCCGGCGAGATGGATCGCCACGTCGAGCACCTGGTCCTGGAAGACGACGACGCCGAGCGTCTCGCGCAGCGGCTCCTGCAGCAGCGGATGGTCCGCGGGCGGCTCGTAGTCGGGGTCGTTGCGCAGCTTCTGCCGCCGCTCGATGTACGGATGCACCGCCTTGCCCTGGATGGGGCCCGGCCGGACGAGCGCGACCTGGACGGTGATGTCGTCGAGGTTCTCCGGCCGCGTGCGCAGGATCGTCTGCATCTGCGCGCGGCTCTCGATCTGGAAGCAGCCGACGGTGTCGGCCTCCTGGATCTGCGCGAACACCGCCGGGTCGTCGAGCGGGATGCGCGAGAGGTCGATCTGCTCGCCGCGATGGCGCGCGATGAGATCGACGCACTCCTCGACGGCCGACAGCATCCCGAGTCCGAGCAGGTCGATCTTGAGGAAGCCGGCGTCGGCGCACGAGTCCTTGTCCCACTGGCACATCTGCCGCCCCGCCATTGCCGCCGGCTGCACCGGCACGAGCTCGACGAGCGGCCGCGACGAGATCACCATCCCGCCCGGATGCTGCGAGATGTGGCGGGGCAGCCCGCCGATCTCCGTGCACAGCTCCGCGAACGCGCGCCAGCGCGGCGACTCGAGCTTTCGCTCGGCGTCGGGAAGCATGCGCAGCTCCTCGGCGACACGCGCCGCGTTCCAGCCGTCGGTGAGCTTGGCGAGCCGCTCGAGGTCGGCGAACGGTAGGCCGAGCGCCTTGCCGACGTCGCGAATCGCGCCGCGCGAGCGGTACGTCGCGAAGCTCGCGACGAGCGCGGCGTGCTCTCGGCCGTAGCGCTCGGTGACGCGAACGATGAGCTTCTCGCGGATGTCCCGCGGGAAGTCGAGGTCGATGTCAGGCACCGATGCGAGCTCGCTGTTGATGAAGCGGCCGAGCGAGAGGTTCGCCTGCACCGGGTCGACGTGCGAGAGGCCGGTCAGGTAGCAGACGAGCGAGCCGACGGACGAGCCGCGGCCGCGGCCCGGGGGCAGAAGGTGGCGCATCGACCCCGGCCCGCGCACCTCGATCGCGACCTCGCGCGCGAGCTCGAGCACCTCCCAGTGCAGCAGGAAGAAGCCGGCGAGCCCGAGCCCGTCGATGAGCGCGAGCTCCTCCTCCAGCCGCGCCCGCACGCGCTTCTTGTGGCCGTTGAGGCCGCCGTAGCGCTCGGCGAAGGCGCGCTCACACACGCGGCGGAGCTGGGCGCTCGCCGGCTCGTCGCCGTCGGAGAAGTCCGGATAGCGGTAGCCGAGCTCCTGCGTGAGGTCGAACTCGAGCCGCTCGGCCACCTCTCGAGCTCGTACCACCGCGTCGCGGTCGTCGGGGAAGCGCTCGAGCATGTCCGCCGGCGCCACGAGCACGCACTCGTGGTTTCCGCGCCGCTCGCGCTCGCAGCCGTCGAGCGAGGTGCAGCAGCGAATCGCGACGAGCACGTCCTGCAGCGCGGCACGGCGCGCGTCGTGCGCATGCACGTCTCCGGAAACGACCGTGCGCACGCCGAGCATCTCGGCGAGGTCGCGCAGCGCGGCGTTGCGGCGCGCGTCGCCGCGCTCGTACGGACGCTGCAGCTCGACGTAGAAGCGGTCGCGCCCGAAGACGGCCGCCAGGCGCGCGGCGGCGTTCGGGTCGACGACGCCGAGCCCGTGCCGCGCGCAGCCGGACAGGCACACGAGGCCGTCGCTCAGTTCCTCGAGCAGCTGCTGCTCGAGCGCCGGCTGCAGCGGCGGAGCTCCTTCCTTCGGCCGCGTGTGCGCATGTGCTGCGGTGAGCAGGCGACAGAGGTTCGCGTATCCCTTCGCCGTCTCCGCGAGCAGCGTGACGTGCGTCCCCCCCGCGAGCGTGACCTCGGCGCCGGTGATCGCGCGGACACCGAAGTGCTTCGCCGCGTGCGCGAACTCGAGCGAGCCGTAGACGCCGTCGTGGTCGGTGAGGGCGAGCGCCTCGTAGCCGAGCTCGGCAGCGCGGGCGGCGAGCTCCTCGGGCTGCGATGCCCCGTCGAGGAACGAGTACGCGGAGTGCGCATGCAGCTCGACGTACGTCATGATTCGACGCCATGGACGAGCCGGTGTTCCTCCGCCCGGGAGACGGCGAACGGATCCGTGACTACCGCGTCCTCGCCGAGCTGCCGCACGTCGAGGCGATCGAGCTCTACTTCCCGGCGGACTTCGAAGGCGTGGCCCCGCACACCCATGCCGACCGCACGGATTCGTTCTACGTGCTCGAGGGCAACGTCGAGTTCTTCCAGAAGGGCGAGTGGCACCGCGTCGGCCCCGGCGCATTCGTGTCGAATCCGCCGGGTGTCGAGCACGGATTCCGGCCGGCGGGGACGGCAATCCGCCTGCTGAACTTCCACACGCCGCGGGTCGGCTTCGTCGATTCGTTGCGCCACTGACCGCAGCCTAATCGAACATACGTTCGTCTGCAATCAGGACGGCCGCGGATGCCCGGAACCGGCCGAGGTCAGATGTTGACCGAGCGATGTCCCGGAAACGGACGCTCCTCTACGGAGTCGCCGGCCTTCTCAGCGCCTCCGCGCTGCTCGCGATCGCGATCCTGCTCGTCGGCCGCTTCGGGAGCGTCGAGGGGCGCATCCTCGGCTCGACTGCGCTCCTTGCCGCCTACGGCCTCGCCGGGCTCCCGTCGGCAGCCCTGCTCGACCAGGAACGCAAGCGCGGCTTCGCGGTCGTCACCGCGGGCCTCTGCGCCCTCGGTGCGGGCGTCGCGCTCGCGGCGATCTGGTCCGGCTCGGGAACGCTCGGCAAGGCGGTGGGGTCGGTCACGGCGTTCGCGCTCGCGGGAGCGCAAACGGCCGCGCTCACCGCGCGTCGCCGCGATGGGGACCCGGCGGTGGTCCGGCGGCTCTACGTCGCGTCGTGCGGCACGGCGCTCGTCGTGGCGGCGACATTCGCGATCGTCATCTGGATCCAGCCGAGCGGCAGCCTCTTCCCGCGGATCTTCGGGTCGCTCGTCGTCCTCGACCTGCTGCTCGTCGCGCTCCAACCGCTTCTCGCGCGTGCCCGCCCGTCGGAGACCGAGCATCGCCTTCGTATCGTGCTCGCCGGCGGCGAGACCCTCGAGTTGTTCGCAGACGGCGACCTCCCCACCGCGGTCGCGAAGGCCGTACGCCGCTTCGCGCGCACCGGGGAGCGCGTCGCCCGGATCGAGATCGATCCGCCCGGCTAGGGGTGGTGCACCTGCGACCAGAGCGGAACATTCCCCGGCCCGAGCGGGACGAAGTCCATGCCATCCGGAATCTTTAGCCGGTCGAAGCCGGTGCCGGGCGCGTTCGCGTGCCCGTACTGCCAGACGATGGCGTTCTTGCGCGGGTCGACGATGACGACGCGGTCGCGGAAGTCGTCGTTGATCGCGATATCGCCGTTCGGGAGCCGCATCGCGAGCGACGGATGGTCGAGCGCGCCGAGCCCCGAGCTCGGCCCGTAGCGCCAGAGCACCCTGCCGTGGCGGTTCATGATGAGCGCGGCGCCGGGGCTCGCGTAGTCGGCGAGGAGGATGTTCCCGTTCGGGAGCATCTGCGGGTCGGACGGATACGACACCGGCGCCTGGACCGCCCACCGCAGCTTCCCGTTCGCGCCGATGTCGTCGATCCACGAGCCCTGGATCTCCGAGACGAGCACGCCGCCGTCGGGGAGCGGCGTGTCGCCGTTGACGGCACCGAGGTAGCGCGGCGGGTCGTGCCGGCACACGCCGGTCGTCCCGTACTGGCGGACGATCCGATGGGCGCGGATGAAGAGGACGCGGCAGTTATACGCATCGGCGACCGTGAGCGTCCCGTTCGGCAGGACGTACGCATCGTCGGGCGTGTTCAGCTCGCCGGTGCCGCTTCCGCGCACTCCCGGCACGCCGTAGAGATGTGTCCGGGCATGCGTCTTGATGTTGACGGACACGATCGTGTGCGCCTCCTCCTCGTTCGAGACGATCGCGTGGCCGCCCGGCTCGACGAACGTGTCGTCGTCGAAGTTCAGATGGATGCCCTTCGCCAGGTCGCGCGCGTTCGGGAAATGCCACAGCACGTTGTGCTTCGCGTCGACGAGGATCATCCGGTTGTTCCCGCGGTCGGCGATCAGGAGCGCCCCCGGTAGCGGCGCGAGGTGGAACGACGCCGCAAGGGCCGCGAGAAGCCGGATCACGCCGCAACCCTACGGTTCACATAATGGGAAACGCATGAATGCGCGGTTAAGGCTCGCGTCGGCGCGGCTCTACCTCGTCCTGGAGGGCAGGGACATCGGCGTGCTCGAGCCGGCGCTGCGGGGCGGAGTCGACGTCGTCCAGCTGCGGGACAAGACGCTCTCGGGCGACGAGCTCGTCCGGGCAGCCGAACCGTTCAGGCGCGCGTGCACCGAGCACGGCGCCCTGTTCGTCCTCAACGACCGCCTCGACCTCGTCACCGCCTGCGGAGCGGACGGCGTGCACGTGGGGCAGTCGGATGCCTCGGTCGCGGAAGCGCGCGCCGCGGTCGGCGGCGAGCGCATCGTCGGGCTCTCGATCGAGACGGAGGAGCAGCTCGACGCGATCGCGGGCGCCGACTATCTCGGCGTCGGCGCGATCTACGGCACGCCGACGAAGCCCGAGTCGCAGGCGGGGGGGCTCGAGCTCGTGCGCGCGACGGCCGAGCGGGTGCGCATCCCCTGGTTCGCGATCGGCGGGATCGAGCTCGAGAACGCCGCCGAGGTGGCGGCCGCGGGCGCGCCAGGCGTCGCCGTCGTGCGCGCCATTCGCGACGCGGACGATCCCGAGGCTGCGGCTCGTGCTCTACGCGCCGCGCTGGGTGAACCATCCCCCTCCTGAGCCGTCGTGGAAGACGACGGTGTTCTCGCCGCTCTCGAGCACGACCTCGAAGTAGCGGCGCAGCACCGGCTCCTCCGTCCACCAGCGGTCGAGCACGCGCCACTCCTCGCGGACGACCGCGACCGGCTGGTGGTTGACCTCGCGCGGCGTGCCGCCGAAGGCCGACTCGACGCGCGCCGGGCGCGGCGCGTTCAGTCGTCCCGCGGTACGAACAGCGCGCGCGTCTCGGGAATCCGAGACCACGGTGCCACCTCGACGACGGAGCAGACGGAGCCCGATCCCGTGCTCGCCCGGACCTGGCGCAGCCCCTCGTGCAGCCGCGTCTGGTCCTCCGCCCCGGCGGCGAGCAGCTCGAGCTGGCGGCCGGCGGGCTCGGTGAGCTCGACGAGCTCGATGCGCAGTCCGGTCACCGGGCCGGGCAGCTCGGCGAGCTTGGCGGCGAGCGGGACGCGGATGCGGCCGGCATCCGCGCTCGGCTCGCGCAGGGTGAGCGTGCGCCGCCACGAGCCGCCGCCGACGAGGCCGGCGGTGAGGGCGACCTTGCGGACGAAGCGGTCGCGCCGCTCCGGCCGCGCGAGCACGGTCTCCACGATCGCCGCGAGCGCGCGGCGGAGCGTCAGCTCGTTGCCGACCGCATCCGGGAACTCGAGCGCCTCGGCGAGCTCGGCCGGCGGACGGCGACCGCGCACGCGCGCGGCCGCCCCGCCTCTCGCCAGGCCCCAGGCACGCCGGCCGTCCGGCCCCAATCGTTCGGCGACGGCGCCGCCCGGGAGCCCGGCAAGCTGTCCCAGCCTGCGCACTCCGAGCGCCTCCAGCTCTTCGTAGCGCTGCCGCTCGAGCGGCAGCAGCGTCAGCGGCAGCGGCGCGAGGAAGCGCCCGACCTCGTCGTCGCGGACGACGAGCAGCTGCCCCGGCTTCGCGACCGACGCGGCGGCGAGCGCCGCGAAGCGCCGGCTCGCGGCGCCGATGCGCGCGTCCCAGTCGCCGGCCGCGGCGAGCGCGCGCCGCAGCGCCGGCTCGAGGCCGCCGTACAGCCGCTCGACCCCGCGCGTCTCGAAGTACACGACGCCGAGCGCGGCCGGCTCGACCGCGAAGCCCGAGTCCTCGAGCGAGCGGAGGATCTCCTCCCACGCCAGCTCGGCGGCAGCCGGGTCGGGGTCGACGAGGACCAGCCGGGGGCACGTTGCCAGCGCCTCGCCCAGGCGCATCCCCGGCCGGACCCCCGCCGCCTCCGCCGCCGGCGTCACCGGGCCGATGAGCGGCTCGCTCCCCGCCTCCGGCGAGAGCGCCGCCGGGCGCAGCGCCAGGGACGGCGCCTTCCGCAAGGCCGCCTTGAGCTCGAATCCGGGGATGGAGAGGCAGGCAATCATGGGAACGTGTGTTCTATACGAACGGATGTTCCCCTGTCAAGCACATGGAAAACCCGCTTGAGTTGATGCGTGTCTCGGCGCCCTGATCGCCACCGTCGCCGCGCTCGCGAGCCCGTGCCCCTGGTGTAGCGCCTCCCTCCCGGCCGACCAGCGGGCGTCGCTTCTCCTCGCCGCGATGACTCGGGACGAGAAGGTCTCGCTCCTCGCCGGCGACGAGTTCGAGGGCGTGTACGGCCTGCCCGGGACGCACACCGGCACGAGCGACGGGATCGCCCGCCTCGGCATCCCGACCATCCACTTCACCGACGGCACCGCCGGGATCCGTCAGGGGCCGGCGACCGCGATGCCGGCCCCGATCGCAGTCGCGGCGGCGTTCGACCCGGCTGCCGCGCAGCTCGACGGGGCGACGCTCGGCGACGAGGCGAAGCGGAAGGGAAACGACGTCCTCTACGGGCCGACGCTGACGATCGTCCGCACGCCGCTCGCCGGGCGCACCTTCCAGGAGCTGGGCGAGGACCCGCTGCTCGCCTCGGCGACCGGATCCGCCTTCATCCGCGGCGTGCAGGCACAGGGCGTGATCGGCAACGCGAACATCTACGTCGCGAACAACCAGGAGGGCGCCGGTCCGGACGCGAACGAGAGCCGTCCCGGCCAGATGGTCGGGCCGGCCCCGGCCGAGGGCAGCCGGTTCCGGGTCAACGCGATCGTGGACGACCGCGCGTTGCGCGAGATCTACCTGCCGCCGTTCGAGGCCGCGGTGAAGGACGCCGGCGTCGGCACCGTGATGTGCGCGTACAACCGCGTCAACGGCTTCTACAACTGCGAGAACCGTCCGCTCCTGACGGGCGTGCTCGAGCGCGAATGGGGCTTCCGCGGCTTCGTCCTGAGCGACTACGGGGCGGCGCACGACACGATTGCCGCCAACGACGCCGGGCTCGACTTCGAGCCGTGGCCCGGGATCGTGTACGGCGTCGAACAGGTCGACGACACGCTCGCAGCAGGACGGATGTCCGAGGCCCAGCTCGACGATCACGTCCGCAGGTACCTGCGCACGCTGTTCGCCTTCGGCGTCTTCGACCGCGCTCCGTACGTCGAGGACGAGGCGAGCATCGACAAGGACGCGCACGCAGCGGCGGCGCAGCAGGTCGCGGAGCGCGGGATGGTGCTGCTCAGAAACGTCCACGGCCTGCTGCCGCTGACGAACGTGCAAACGCTCGCGGTCATCGGCACGCCGGCCGCGCAGTTCGTGGAGGGCGGCGGCTCGTCGGCCGTGACGCCGTACAGCGCGGTGACGCCGCTCGAGGGGATCGCCGCGCGGGCGAAGACGGCAGGCATCACCGTGCGCTACGACGACGGCAGCGACCCCGTGCGGGCCGCGGCTCTTGCGCACGCCAGCGACGTGGCGATTGTCGTCGCCGCCGACTACCAGACCGAGGGAATCGATCGTGCCTGCCTCAGCCTCGAGTGCCCGCCGGTCCACGGCGACCAGGACCGCCTGATCGGCGACGTCGCAGCCGCCAACCCGCGGACGGTCGTCGTGCTCGAGACCGGCGGGCCGGTGCTGACGCCGTGGCGCTACGGCGTCGCCGCCATCCTGGAAGCCTGGTACCCGGGGGAGCGGGGCGGCGCGGCGATCGCGCGCGTGCTGTTCGGCGACGTCGACCCGGGCGGCGCGCTGCCGGCGACGTTCCCGCGGTCGGCGGACGACCTCCCGACCGCGGGCGATCCGATGCGCTATCCGGGCGTCGGCAACGTCGAGATCTACAAGGAGGGCGTGCTCGTCGGCTACCGCTGGTTCGACGCGCATCGTCTGACGCCGGCGTTCCCTTTCGGCTTCGGCCTTTCGTACACGCGCTTCGCGCTGAGCGGCCTGCACGTGCGGCGCGACGCCGTCTCGTTCACGGTGCGCAACACCGGCGCACGCGCGGGGTCCCAGGTCGAGCAGGTCTACGTCGGCGCGGGGAAGAAGCCGCCCGTGACGGAGCCGCCGTGGCGTCTCGCAGGGTTCCGGCGCGTCGACCTGCCTCCGGGCGGCAGCGCGCACGTGACGGTCGTCCTGCCGCTGCGCGCACGGCAGTACTGGGACGTGAAGACAAATCGGTGGCGCACGCTGCCCGGCTGCCTCGCCGTCCGCGTCGGCTCCCTGCGCGGGAGCGCCTGCTAGAGCGCGACCTCCGCCGCCGGCCCGATATTGCCGGCGAAGCGCGGCACGACGTCGAGCACGCTCTCCTGCGCGCACCACTCGATGTCCGCGTCCATCCCCTTGCCGCGGAGGTTGCGCGCGCTCTGGCTCGCCCCCAGCCCGGAAACCGCGTCCGGGAAGCTGTCGGCGAGGCGTATCGCGGCCGCAGCCGAGTCGGCGGGCTCGCCGCCGAGCGCGCGGACGATTCGCCCCGCGCAGTACGCGTCGTCGAGCGCGAGCTCACCGAGCACGCCCGCGCACAGGACCGCGACGTCCTCCCCGCTCTCGCGCGCCGCCGCCGCGACCGCCTCCAGGTTGAGCAGCGACCCGACGAGCACCTGCTCGAACCGCGCCGCCGCGGCGACGAGGAGCCGCGTCCCGTTCGTCGTCGTCAGGATCAGCGTCTCGGCCCCCGGCTCGCCGGCGACCTCTCGCGGAGAGTTGCCGAAGTCGAAGCCCTCGATGTGCTCGAGCCTCCGCTCGCCCGCGAGCTTGGCGGGCCCCTCCGTCGCGGCCAGAACGCGCGCGTCGTCGATCTCGGCGCAGCAGAGCACGCGGCGGTACCCCGCCGCGAGCGCCTGCGTCATCGTCGAGGTCGCCCGAAGGACGTCGACGACGATCCCGACCGAAGCAGGTGTCTGCTCGCCGGGAGTGAACGCGACATGGACGCGCACGCGACTACCCTAGTCACGCCCCCGCCGATGGCCACCTGCTACCGCCACCCAGACCGCGAGACCGGGCTCACCTGCTCGGAGTGCGGCCGCCCCATCTGCACCGACTGCATGACCGTGGCGCCGGTCGGCATCCGCTGCCCCGAGCACGCCGGCAAGCAGCCGCGCCGGGCGCGCGGGCCGCGCCCGGTCGTCCGCGCGCAGCGGCAGCTGACGAGCGGCGTCGCGCCGGTCACGCGCGCGCTCATCGCGATCAACGTCGCGATCTACCTCGTGACGGTCGTCCAGGGATCGAGCCTGAACGCACCCGGCGGCTCGCTCTTCGACAAGATGTTCCTCTACGGGCCGTACGTGAAGCAGGGCGACTGGTGGCGCCTGATGACGTCGGCGTTCCTGCACGCGAGCGTGCTGCACATCGCGTTCAACATGTTCGCCCTCTACGTGATCGGCACGCCGGTCGAGCACTACCTCGGCCGCGCGCGCTTCCTCGGCCTCTATCTCGTCTCCGGGCTTGCCGGGTCCGCCGGTGCGCTCGTCCAGACGCCGACGACCCTCGTCGTCGGCGCGTCGGGCGCGATCTTCGGGATCCTCGGGGCGATGCTCATCCTCGAGTGGCAGGCGACGGGTCGGCTCGCCGGGAACGCGATGACCTGGATCGTCATCAACCTCGTCATCTCGTTCACGATCCCCAACATCTCGTGGGGTGGGCACGTCGGCGGCCTCGTCGGCGGCATCCTGGCAACGCTCTCGTTCGCGCGCTGGGGACGCGGCCACGCCGCCTACGGCCGCATCGGCGTCGTGGGTGCGCTCGGCCTCGTGGGGATCGCCGTGGCCAGCGTGGCGATCGCGTACTGGAAAGTCCGAGGGCTGGCCTAAGTACGCGCCCCGATGCGGCGGCCCCGTCCCGGAGCCACGCTTTCCGTATGGCGCGGGACGTCTTCATCAAGCTCGACCGCTGCAGCTACTGCAACCGGCCCGGCTTCGTCGTCTGGGACGCCGATTTGTTCACGTGCGGCCGCGAGGTGTGCAAGGCGCTCGCGTTCGCCGAGGTGAGGCGCCGCCACCACGACACGCGCCAGGCGCCGGAGAAGCGTCTCGCCCGCGCCCTCCTCACCGCCTTCGACACGTTCGACTACGCGCTTCGGCTCGACGAAGAGTCGGAGGTCGTCGCGCAGAAGGAGGGGACAGCCCTCCGCAGCCGCGAGCGGGAGCGAACGGCGCATCTGCTCGCCGAGCTCGGCGAGCTCGCGCGCCGCTACCCGCCGTCGGCGGAGATCGACGCCGCGCCCGGGCCGGACACGCCGCCGCCGAGCCCGCGCTACCGCCGCTTCGTCGGCCGCGGCCGGACGATCCCGCTCGTCACGAGACGGGACGCAGCGGCTCGTCGAGAAACAGCTCTCGCGGGACGAGCCTCCCGCCGGTGAGCCAGGACCAGGCCGAGAGGAGGCGCACCTGCACGTGCACCGCCTCGGGGTCGTCCCCTTCGTGCTCCGCGCGGTAGCGGCGGATCCACGCGCGCGCCTCGTCGTCGGAGGCGACGCGCGCCTGCCGAGCCCCGTCCACGAGGAGCTCGTACTTCGGCATTACCCGCCCGCCGCCACGTATTCCGCGCGGTGCGCTTCCTTCAACACCGCCTGCGCCGCTGCGAGCCGCGCCAGAGGCACGCGGTACGGCGAGCAGCTCACGTAGTTGAGCCCGAGGCCGTGGCAGAACTCCACGGACTTCGGCTCGCCGCCGTGCTCGCCGCAGATGCCGAGCTTGAG
>Ga0075276_10000399_pt1 | contig 11487 bp, 9 predicted proteins | sample SF_Rice_5C_80N_4_FD_69770 | JGI IMG/M metagenome (GOLD analysis project Ga0075276, IMG submission 69770) | Rice paddy soil microbial communities from Twitchell Island, California, USA - SF_Rice_5C_80N_405 | ecosystem: Environmental > Terrestrial > Soil > Paddy field/soil | place: USA: Twitchell... | reverse complement strand
GCCACCCTCCTGTGCAGTGCAGCTGCCGTGATTTATCTGGGAATTCTGCCCGGGCGGGTTTTGGAGTTTGCCACCCGCTCTGCGCAAAGCCTGCTGCGGTAGCAGGTGCGATGTTACCGAGCGCTTTCCTGCCCAATCCTCAGTTCGCTGCGTTCGTGTCCGGGTGAATTAAACGGACCGGAATCGCGCCCGGCCCGGAAGCCATGGAGCCCGGACCGCTGCCGCCGCCATTTCCCGTGCAGGAGTTGGTCATGCTGATGAACTGCGCGGTGACGTATTTATTCTGCCCTTGAAGGGTTATCGAATCCAGGAATATCTGCGCAAAGCCGGCGATGGGTATGGTCTGCGTGCTTCCATTAATCGGCGGATAGCCTGTTGGCGGACAGTCGTCCCAGATTGCCATTGTCACAACAGAGGGGCTTGAGCTGTACACTTGGCCGGTTGGAGTGTAGGTGTAGTCTCCAGGGTAGTAAGTTCCATTTACGGGATACCAGGCCCAGTCGTTGTTGGCACCGAGTTGCCCGATCAGCGTCTGAACCGGAGGCGGCTGACCCCTCCCCACATCGCCGAGGGTAGCGCCCGTCTTCGGCCCCAGCTCGCTGCTGCAACTGATCTGCACACTGTTGCAACTCAAGATCCAGGCGGAGAGGTCAGAGGCCGGGTAGCCGATTGAGACCGGGTCAATGAGTCCCCATTGTGACGCCGTACAATTCGGAGGATTCACGCACAGTGTGTTTCCCGATTGGTACAGCGTGATTGTCTGCCCGACGGTTGGCGGCGGATTGGTACACGATCCCCCTAAAAGGATTGACTTCTGGATCCACAGCGGCCGCAGGCAGGTGGTTCCTCCCACACTTCCCGGCGCCGCTTCCCCGATGGCGTGCGCGCCTATGGGAACTTGCCGCCACTTCTGTCCCAGAATCCTGAGGAAGAACGTAGGCACGGTGGCATTCACATCCACCCGCACCCGGTAGAATCCGGCAGGCGCTGTGGGGAAGCTTACCGCTACATTGGAAGCGACGAGACTCTGCCCCAGAACCTTGTTCTGTTGGGCGGCCGTTTGCGCATTCACCGTAGCCATGGTCTGAGTGGCCGGGGTGTACTGGGCATAGGTATCCGCTCCTGCCAGAGCGCCGGCATCCGCCGCATGTTGAAGAAAGGTCCGGGCGGTGAACACCGTGCCGAAATCAATCGCGAATCCCAGGATCGCTATCAGCGCCACCATCAGAATCGCGGTCATGGCCACGATGCTGCCCCTTTGTTCTTTCTTCATACATTCTCCTCAGAACAGATCCATCATGGTGGTCTGGCCCTGCAAGGTAACTGTCGGTTGCCTGCGCAGGCCGGGCAGCGTGGGCAGGAAAAAGAACTTGTAGGCGCAGGTTACGGTCACTTGCGCCATCGGTGTGAGAACGGTTTGGCCGCTGGCCAAGGTCAGCGTGCCCGTGATCGCGCCCGTCGCCGGCAGGGTGTTGCCCGGTTGAAACGGCCAGTTGGTGGTCACGTTGTCGCCTGCAGTCCAGGTTGCGCACTCCCCCAGGGTGAAGGTCCCAGTGCCCGGCAGCGCGTTATTGTTGGTCAAATAATTCGAGACCACCTTCTGGATAATAGCGTCGCGATTCGCGGCATAGGCCACGTTCTGCGTAATCGCCATCCGCGTGCCTTCCCGCGCCGCATTGTTTAGGAGTTGGTGCACGCGCAGCATCGAGCCCCCTTCAATCGCCCCCAGCGCCAGAAACACGAGCAACGGCAAAGCCACAGCCAGCTCCGCTATCTCTGCGCCCTTTTCCTTATTGCGTTTCATCAGTTGTTCTCGCTTCGCATGGCTGAGCAGGTCGTCAGATGCAACGTAAATCCCATGATGGGGACGGTTTTGCGGATGCCGACAACGACGTCGGTCTGGCTAAGGGTTGAAGTGCCACTGCTACCGATATAGGCGATGGTGTACGGAACCGGAACCACGCCCACGTAGATATTGTCCGCCGTCTTTATTGTCGGATCCGTGCATCCCGTAATTGCCGGTGGGGTCGAGCCGCCGTAATTGCTGCACTGGGCCAGGCCGCCCAAAACCCCACTTTTCAGGTAATTGCAGGAGCGCTGGGCAATTTCGTTGGTGGTGGGCAGGTTGTAATTGGCATTGGCCAGAGGAGCCACGCCGTACCGGGCGCCCTCGCGGGCAGCGGTGACGATGGCCTGGTAGGAGCTAAAAGCCAGTCCGAACCAGATTATTCCCAACACCAGCAAAAAGAATAGCGGCAGCGCAAGTGCTGCCTCGACGATGGTGGTTCCGTGCTCCGCACCGGCTTGCCGGTGGTTGCGGCCGCCACGGAGAGGGGAGGAACCCCTGGCAGCTGATCTCATTTTTCTACTCCTGCTAAAACACCAGCCACCGCCCGCTGGGTGCAGCGCGCGGCCTTTCACACTTGCGAATTCCCGCGGAACTCGCCTGGGAAAAAAGAGCCTCTGGTGGCGGGATACTTGCCGCTTGCGGGTTCAAAAGATACTACATCACCGTGCCTGCAGCAATGCGACTGAGCGCTGAATTTGCGGTCAGGCAGGGGTACGGCGGTTATCCGCCAATGGCGCTGGCCGTCTCCGAAAAGACGTTGTTCGCCTGGGTGCCGATCAGCCGGATCGTTCCCACCACTATCACCAGAATCACCGCCAGCATGACTGCATATTCGGCGATATCCTGTCCTGAATCATCCATCCAGAGGGTTTTAAGCACATCCATAATTATTTCTCCTGCCTGGGGGGGGAAGAAAACTCTACCCGGCTCTGCCCACCGAGTCAAGGCGGCAATTCTGCTTCCAGCTCATATCGTTTGACCTGTGGATGGCCTGTGAATTACGTGGTGACTATACCCTCGACAGGACTGTTTTGTCGCATGCATGGTGCAGACTTTTCCCGTTTTGGCGTGCCGTCACTCCACCGCCAACGCGACATCTTTCCAGGAAAACAGCCAGGCCGAGACCAGCCACACAAGTGCGGTTTCTCCCAGGGCCAGCAGGATCAACCATCCCTGGAATGCGGTGGCGCCCTGGGAAAGATTGAGGAAGCCCTGCAGGATGGCGTAAACCGGAACCAGCACCGCCCAGGAGCTGTTCCACACTACCTCCACCAGCAGGGGCGAACCCACAATCACTAACGTGGCTCCCGTGGCCAGCAGCGGATGCAGGAAGATGGAAAAAAACAGCGCCAGACAGGCGGTGAGCAGCGATGCAACCCCCAATCCCAGCAGCAGAAGCCCAAAGCGCATGGCCGGCACTCCCACTTGGGGCAGCACCCAGGCTCCTGCCATGCCCAGGGCGAGGCAGTAGATGGCAATGGCCATCACAATGCCCAGCAGCAGCCCGGCAATGTATTGCCGCCGCGAAATGCCCTTGGAAAGCACCGCCAGGATGCGCCGCGTGCGCAGCTCGTTGCGGATGGCCGAGGCTCCAAAGAAAAGGCTGAAGACCAGAATGTACACGGCCACTTGCTGAAACAGCATGAACACGTCCTCCGGGGTGCGGCGCAGGTCCGAGAATCCCGCCGCCACCGAGAGCAAGACCACCCAGCCCAGCAGGATGACAACCGGCCAGCGCTGCTCCCGCAGGAAGTTGCCGGCAATCAGCCAGACAGGTTTCATTTTCCTCTCCGCTCAAGCTCCGGCTGTGTGACCTCGAGAAAAATCTGCTCCAGCGAGCGCTTCAGCGGATTCACGCTCACCACTTCCCCGCCCAGGCTCCAGATGCGTTCCAGCACCTCCCGCTGGCTGGTCGTGGTGATGGTAAAGCTGACCACGCCGTCGCTGGCCACCCCGCCGGGAAACGCGCCCACATCAATGCCGCGCGCCACCACCTGGGACTGCTCGCGCGAGTGCAGCAGGTCCACGGTTCTGCCCAGTTTGGCCAGGCGTCCCCCGTGCATTACGCCTACCCGATCGCATACCAGCTCCACCTCCGAGAGCAGGTGCGAGCTCAGGAACACTGTCTTGCCTTCCCCCTTCAAGCGCAATAGCAGTTCGCGGATGATCACCCGGGCAACGGGGTCAAGCGCCGAGGTAGGCTCGTCCAGGATGAGTAGCTCAGGATCGTTTACCAGGGCCTGCGCCAAGCCGATGCGCTGCAACATCCCCCGCGAGAAAGACCCTACGTTGCGCTCGGCATCCGGCGCAAGATTCACCAGCTCCAGCACTTCGCGCGAGCGCTGCCGCAGGCGCGCGCCTCCCAGGCTGTTGAGCCCGCCATAAAATTGCACCAATTTCGCGGCAGGACGGTGGTATAAGGCGACATTTTCGGCGAGAAAGCCCACGCGGCGACGAGTGCGCGCGTCACCGAAGGGCCGTCCCAGCATCAGGCCTCGTCCCTGGTCGGCACGCATGAAGCCCAAAGCCAGATGAATGGCGGTGGTCTTCCCCGCCCCGTTCGGCCCCAGGAAGCCAAAGATTTCCCCTGCCTCCACGCTCAGCGAGAAGCGGTCGAGCGCCTGCACCGGCTGGCGGGTAAACCAGCCGCCATACTGCTTGGTGATTTCTTGGAACTCCAGCACGGGCGCCATTGGCAGCTATTGTAGCTGCGAAATAAGGCAGGGCGGACGGCCCTGCCCGGGGTACGGGCAATGAAACGTGCTAAGGCAACTTCACGCTCGTCACCCATTTTGCAATTCCGGCTGTTCCGATTCGCCGTCAGGTGACCAGAAGCGGAATTTTTCTTTAGGAGAAACAGCAGGCTTGTGCAGAGGTGTACATTGCACAAACAACAGGCTCCCACGGTACCTATGTAGCCAGCCCTGCGGCCGCCTGCGCGGCGGCAGGTATTTCAGAGATGCGCGTGTTCTGGAGGAAGACAATCTGCCACTTGCCTTGCTCTTTGGCCATGACCATCGTCGGACGCGTATCGAAATCCGGCATAGGTGCACCTTGTGCCAGCTCGAGATGCATCCGGGCGAACACCACCGCGACCTCGGGCCGCACGAAGCGAATGCTCCGCGATTCAATACTCAGCCGGCTGCCCTTATAAATTGTGTCGAAGATGACGCGATGCGAGCCTTCAATGGCAGCATGGCCGTCCAGTTGCCCGCCGAAGATGTGGATGAAGTTGGCGTTGTTGGCGAAGAACGACGTCCAGCGACGGCTGTCGCTCGCGTTCCAGGCGGCTTCGAGTTGCTTCAGGATCTCGTGGATGGATTGCTCGTCGGAGGTCATCGCAGCTCCCAATATACATTAGGCCAATACTGTCAGGAAAAAAGCCACTGCCGCTGTTTCGCTTACAACTCGCCTCGACCTGACGTTGGCGCGGCAAGCGCATCACCCTGTGCCTGTGAAGCGGCATAGCGACGAAGACTCAGATAAAACGGGCATTCCATTCTGCAAAGCAATCGAACGCCGCATTGCCATTGGTAGAGTGACAGCAAAAGCCGTCGTCGCAATCACCAGCAGCAAGATGAATTGCTCAGACCAAAGCCGTTCGTAAAACCTCGCCAAATCACACATACGACTATCCGCTGCATTGAAGTTTGTAGACGAAGAAGCCATAGCACAAGCCCTCTGCGCACGGTCTACACCAAGTCCACTGTTGCTGGGGCAACACGCAAACTGCTGCGCTTTTAGAGTTGTTTCAATGCAGCGATGATTGTTGCGAACAGGCCGTTCTCTCTCTTTACAATTCTGCAGGCCTGACTACCCCGTGTTGACATCTGTGTTTTTGGTTACACAAAGAGCTCTTGTCGCGAAGAGCTTTTCGACGAGAGTGCTTACAGGGCGCGCATCACGGCGAAAATCAACACGACCAGCGCGCCGACCATCACCGCGTACTCGGCAATATCCTGCCCTTGAAGATCCGACCAGGTTTTCTTCAGAAGGATACACATACAGCACCTGCGATACAGCCAACACTCGCAAGAGGAGGGGATCGGCGCGTGGGCTTGCATAAATTTTAGACCCTGCCTACAGCCCCGGTCAAAGGCCGCGATTGATTGTTCCCCGCCCGGTGGAATACGATACTCGGCTCGAATTTTCCCTGGAGAAACTTGCCCATGCGCTTCCCTCGTGCCGCGATGTCCTTATTCGTCGTGCTTTTTTCCCTTCTGATGTTGCAAAGCTCACCTGTCCTGGCCCAGCAACGCAGTGAAAAAGCGGCCAAGGCCACCGCGGAAACCGAGTCCAGCACGCAAAAGACTGCCCCCAAGGCCAAGGAAGATAAAAAAGAAGAAGAAAAGGGCATGCGCTACCGCATGATCGGCCCCTATCGCGGCGGACGCTCTCTGACAGCGGTGGGGGTCCCCGGCGACCCCAACACTTATTACTTCGGCGCCACCGGCGGCGGAGTCTGGAAATCCACCGACGGCGCGCTCAGCTGGAAGCCCATTTTCGATCATGAAGGCTCCTCTTCCATCGGCAGCATCGCGGTCGCCGACTCCGACCCCAACATCGTGTACGTGGGCACCGGCGAAGCCTGCATTCGCGGTAATCTCGCCCAAGGGGATGGGGTTTACAAATCTCTGGATGGCGGCAAAACCTGGACCAACACCGGCCTGAAAGATACCCGCTCCATCGGCAAGGTCATCGTCAATCCCAAGGATCCCAACATCGTATTCGTGGCCGCTCTAGGTCACCCCTATGGTTCCAACGCCGAACGCGGCATCTTCCGCACCACCGACGGCGGCAAGACCTGGGAGAAAGTTCTGTACAAGGATGAAAACACCGGCGGCGTTGACGTCGCCTTTGACCCTAATAACTCCAATATCCTCTTCGCCGCCTTGTGGCAGGCACGCCGCACTCCCTGGAGCTTGAGCAGCGGCGGCCCGGGGAGCGGCCTTTACCGCTCCAGTGATGGAGGTACCACCTGGAAGCAACTGACCGGGCACGGCCTGCCCGCCGGACCTTGGGGCAAAATCGGCGTGACTGTGGGCTCCAACTCGGAGCGGGTTTACGCGCTCGTCGAAGCCAAGGATGGCGGCCTCTATCGCTCCGACGACGGCGGCGACAAGTGGGAACTGGTCAACCCAGACCACCGCTACACCCAGCGCGCCTGGTACTACATGCACGTCTTTGCCGATCCCAAGGACGCGGACACGCTATACATCATGAACGTTGACTTCTTCAAATCAACCGATGGGGGCCGCACTTTCAACAAGGTACACGTGCCCCACGGCGACAATCACGGCCTGTGGATTGACCCAGCTGATACCAAGCGCATGATCGCCGCCAACGACGGCGGCGTGACTGTCACCGTGGATGGCGGCGGCACCTGGAGCAAGCAGGACAACCAGCCCACAGCGCAGTTCTACCACGTCATCACCGACAATCGCTTTCCCTACTACGTTTACGGCGCCCAGCAGGACAATACCACCGTGGGCATTGCCAGCCGCGGCTCCATCGGCGGCATCAGCGAGCGCGACTGGTACCCGGTAGGCGGCGGCGAATCCGGCTACATTGCGCCTTATCCGCCCGATCCCGAGATCGTCTACGCCGGCGAGTACCAGGGCCAAATCACCCGCTTCGACAAGCACACCGGCGAAACCAAGGACATTTCCGTGATTCCTCAGCTCACTGATGCCGTGGGTGCGGCCAAACTCGAGCATCGCTTCCAGTGGACTGCCCCGCTTCTGCTCTCGCCGCACGATCCCAACCTGCTCTACCACGCGGGCGAGCGCATCTTCGAAACCACCGACCAGGGCCAGCACTGGACGGCCATCAGCCCGGACCTTACGCGGAACGATAAGAGCAAGCAGCAGCCTTCCGGCGGCCCCGTTACCATTGACGACACCGGCACGGAGTACTACGACACCATCTTCGCCGTCGCTGAGTCGCCCTTGCAGAAGGGCTTGATCTGGGCCGGAACCGATGACGGCCTGGTGCAAGTGACTCGCGACGGCGGAAAAGATTGGGACAACATAACCCCTAGGCAGATGCCGCAATGGAGCCGTGTGGACTTGATCGAGGCTTCTCCCCACCAGGCCGGCACTGCCTACGTGGCCGTGGATAATCACCAGAACGACGATGACCACCCCTACATCTTCAAAACCACCGATTTCGGCAAGACCTGGACCGAAATTACCAAGGGCATTCCCGAAAACACGTTCGTGTGGACCGTGCGCGAAGATCCCAAGAAGCCCAACCTGCTCTTCGCCGGAACTGAAAGCGGCGTGTTTGTTTCCTACGACGGCGGCAAACAGTGGCAGTCATTGCAGTTGAATCTGCCCACCACTCCAATACATGACCTGGTCGTCCACGGCAATGACCTGGTCCTGGCCACTCACGGCCGCTCCTTCTGGGTGCTCGATGACATCACGCCGCTGCGCCAATACAACGCTAACCTTGCGCAGCAGGAAGTCCATCTCTACACCCCGGCGGCGGCTTACCGGGTGCGCATGCCGCATAGCTGGGACAAGCCGCTGGATGAGGGCGAGAACCCGCCCGATGGCGCGGAAATCTACTTCAATCTGAAGTCCCTGCCCAAGGAAGCTTCCATTGAAATTCTGGATTCCAAGGGCCAACTTGTGCGCAAGGTCACCAGCAAGGATGTAAAGGACCTCGACGAGCCTGCCGATCCCGACGATGAAAAGCCCAAGAAGGAAATGGAGCTGCAGGCGGGCATGAACCGCTTCGTGTGGGACCTGCGTTATCAGGAGGTGCCGCGCCTGCCCAATTACTATCTTTACGAGTATCAGGAAGGCACCCGCGGCCCCATGGTGCTGCCCGGCGAGTACCAAGTGCGCCTTATGGTGGACGGCAAGAGCTACACTGCGCCGCTGCAGGTAAAGATGGACCCGCGGGAGCACGTTTCGCTTGCCGACCTGGAGAAGCAGATCACCTTAACCCGGCAGATCCAGGCCGAGCTGACGCGCGTTTATGAAACGGTCAATCAGATTTGGGACCTGCGCGCTCAGACGCACGAATTGCAGAAGCATCTGGCAAGTAGCCAGGGCGGCGCCAAATTGGTGTACACCGCCAGCCAGGAACTGGACCACAAAGTAGCGGACGTGGAAGACGCGCTGGTGCAGATGAAAATCTCCGCCAACGAGGACTCGCTGCGTTACGCGCCCGGCCTCGACGCCAAGCTCTCCTATCTGGCCAATTACGTAGAGAGCGATAACGATTCCGCGCCCACAGCTGCGGCCTACCAGGAGTTCGACAACCTGAAGAACCAAAGCGATGCGCAGCTCGCCCGCTGGTCCAACATCGTGAACACGGACCTGGTCAATTTTGAGAATCTGATGCAGAAGCAGAACGTCCGGGCGCTGTTTGTCACCCAGACGGCCCCGGCCTCGCCCGGACCGGCCCGCTAAGGCTCGGTTCCATGCCGAGCCTTCTGAGGGGGAGGGGAACCTGCGCCACCGCTAGTACCGTCGGCGCGGCACGTGGTAATACGGGAATTGTGACGGGGCCCCCTGCCCGTGCCCAGACTGCTTTGGTCTGGCGGTGCTCGACGCTGGCAACAAACGCAGGTGGCTACCTGGTTCCCGTCAGCTCAGCGGTGGCTGAATCAATCAGTCCGCTCTCGTTTTCCAGCACCTTGGACACGCGAACGATCTCGGCGTCGGCCTCCGGCCAGCGCTTCTGCTCAATGGCCTCCCGCACCCCGGGCATGGTCTTCGGTCCGTATCCCGTGTACACCCCGGGGGCGTAAATCATGTGCTTGTACCAGCGACGCCGGGGCAGCCCGGCATCGTCGGTCAGCCGGCGCTCGCTGTCCATCATTTTGTGATTCAAGTCAGCCAGCGTGGCCGCGGACACCCCTTGCGGCGAAGCCCACGCCTTCTGCAACGCCTCCTGGTAGCGCTGCGCACTCTGGTGGAGCTGGGCCACGGCATTTTCCAGGGGCGCAAAATTCAAATAGGGCGGCACCGGCTCGCGGGGCGGGGCCACGGTGGGCCGGCGTGGGTCGTTGATGGCGTGGAACAGGCCTTCGTCCAGTTCGCGGTCGCGCTCTATGGCCTCGCTACGCTTATCTTGCGCCAGCTTTTTCAGCTGCGTGAGGTAGAACTGCATGGTGTCGGCAAAATCTGTGAAGTCGAAGGGCAGCAGGTCCGCATCGGCCAGGCGCATCACCGCCGTGCCCACCGTCTGCGACAGCGCACGCCCGTACACGAAATTGGTGTCAGAGAAATGCGTGTACCAGTAAAAATCGTCGTAAATGGAATGGTAGATGCCGGCGTCCGGGTCCTCCCCTCCGAAACCCAGGTTCAGGCTGGCCACTCCCAGGTGATCCTCAAACGTGGTGTAATCGGTCCCCGAACCCAGAGCTGCCATGCGCAGGTCGGCGCGGTCGCGAATCTTCTTGCGGTCTTCGTCGCTCTTGGCCTGAGCGATGCTGTGCAGCTCATCACGCTGCCACACCGAGACGCCGCTCTCCGGATCCTGGATGTCCCGCGCCACGCCGTTCATGAAGTGTTCCAGCGTGTGCGAGCCCTCGAGCATCAGGTAGCCGCGGCCGTTGCCGTCGGTGTTGATATAGGCCACCGCGTGTTGCCGCAATTCGTCGGCATGCTCTTCCGCCCATTCCGTGGAGCCCAGCAGCATAGGCTCCTCCCCGTCCCAGGCGGCGTAGATGATGGTGCGCTTGGGCTTCCATCCCTGCTTCAGCAGCTGCCCCAATGAGCGCGCTTCCTCCAGCAGGTCAACCTGTGCGGAGATGGGGTCGTCGGCGCCGTTCACCCACCCATCGTGGTGGTTGCCGCGCACAATCCACTCGTCTGGCTGGGTGGAACCGGGAATTTTGGCAATCACGTCGTTCACCGGCTTGATGTCCCAATTGGATTTCACCACCAGATGCACCTTGGCTGGCCCGGGTCCTACGTGATAGGTGATGGGCAGCGAACCGCGCCACGATTCGGGCGCCACCGGCCCTTGCAGCGCCGCCAGCAAAGGTTGCGCGTCGCCATAGGAAACGGGCAGCACGGGAATTTTGCTGATGCTGGGCGCTTCCTTCACTGACAGTCGCTTGGCGTTGGGCGTGGCGCCGATGCCGGGCGTCAGCGGATCACCGGGATTGGAGGAGGCAAAATCCATCACGCTGCCGCGCTGTACGCCCTGCGCCGGACGGGTTGGCCCTTGAGGAAAGACGTTGTCTTCAAAGTAGCCGTCGTCGCGCGGGTCGGAATAGATAATGCAACCGATCGCTCCATGTTCGCCCGCTACCTTGGGCTTGATTCCTCGCCAGGAATGCCCGTACTTGGCAATGACGATGGCGCCCTTCACCGAAATGCCCAGGCGCTGCAGCTGGTCATAGTCCTGCGGCAAACCGTAGTTGACGAACACGAGCGGCGCGGTCACGTCGCCATCAATGGAGTAGGCGTTGTAGGTAGGCAACTGCTCGCTGGTTTGGCCGGATGTCGGGTCCCCAGCCACCGGCGGTTCCTGCAGCTTGGCGGTGAACCTGGTGGGCTCAATCATTTCCACCAGCCGCTCCTTGGGGCTGGGAAACAGGACATCGAAGGTTTCGATGTGCGCGTCCCAGCCGAACTCCTTGAACTTGGAAAGTATCCACTCCGCGTTGGCCT
>Ga0075276_10000398_pt1 | contig 11497 bp, 12 predicted proteins | sample SF_Rice_5C_80N_4_FD_69770 | JGI IMG/M metagenome (GOLD analysis project Ga0075276, IMG submission 69770) | Rice paddy soil microbial communities from Twitchell Island, California, USA - SF_Rice_5C_80N_405 | ecosystem: Environmental > Terrestrial > Soil > Paddy field/soil | place: USA: Twitchell... | reverse complement strand
ATCGTTACCGGCGTTCCGCGCGCTCTCGCGAGCGCGATCGGTGCGCGTCGTTCGCTTCATACGACGGTGTCCGTTCTCGGTTGCGGATACCTTGCCGAGGCGCGGCCATCTTCGCGATGGCGTTTCTTGCGCCCTTTTCTCGTCCCGCGTTCGCCCAGTCCCTTCCCGGATCGATCGAGATCGGCGCCGGCGGCGGCCGGTTCTACGGCGGCTCGTTCGCGAAGGGGACGACCCGGGCGTTCGCGCAGAAGGTCGAAGTCGACGACGACATCGTCAAGGGATTCTGGCTGGGCGCGCAGTGGAACCGCCGCTGGGGAATCGAGGTCGCCGTCCGACGGAGCACGGAAGATCTCGTCATCCCGCAATCCGGCGTCTTCCCGGACGAGCCGGCCGCCGGGACGATCGACATCGCCACGATCGAGCTCCTCGCCGTGCGCTCGTTCCCCCACGGAAATTTCGCGCCGTACGTCGCCCTGGGAGGCGGCATCACGAACCTCGACATCAACGTGCCCGACCGAAACGTCCGCGACGTGAACCGTTTCGGCGCCGCCCTCGCCGCCGGGGCGAAATTCCACGCGACGCCGTGGCTCGGGTTTCGGATCGACGCGCGATTCCGGGCGACCTACCTGGGAAAGAGGAGCGTCGAGGACGGCGGGTGGACGGACACGAACCGCTGGTTCCGCAACAGCGAGATCCTGGGCGGGGTGTTCTTCACGTTCCGGCCGCCGCACGTTTGAGGCGTTCCCCGCCGCGACAGGCGCCGTGAGTTTCGGGGCAATGGACTCGGGCCAGGCGTCCGCGTTCGGGGCGCCGTACTCCCCGTAACCGGCCCGCTGCGGCCGTCACCTCCCGGTGTCGGGTCCGTGCCACCTCCGATGATTGAAGTCGTACCGGTAGCCGATCGCGGTGTACGGCAGGCGGACGTAGTCGAAGAACGCGTAGACGAGCGACTGCCACCACTTCGAATCCGGAAGCCCCGCGGCGCGCAGGATCTCCGGAACGTTCAGGCCGAGCTCCACGCCGAGGTCGCGTTCGCGAAGCCCGGGAGGGAGCTCCCGATACCCGCGGCTGGCGTAGGTGGCCGAGAGCATGACGTATCGAAGCGGTCCGGACGGCGCGCGGGCGCGGCGGAAGATCCCCGCGAGCTTCGCGTCGGCCGTGTAGATCTCCTGCGAATAATGCTCGACTCGGGGGCCGGTCTCCCCTCCCCGGTTTTTCGAGGGCACCACACCGAAGCGGAAGCCGACGAAGTCGTCCCATCCGCGGTAGGCGATCTCGGCGCCGACGACGCCGCCGAGCACGTTGGTCGCGGCGTCCTCCCACGAAGCGCCGCCGTACTTGAAGCCGTCGCCGGCCTCCACGATCAACCCGCCGAGGGAAACCACTCCCATCGCGAGCCATCGAGCGTCGGAAGGAGAATGGCCGAGCCGCTCATAGAAGCGCTCCATGCCGTGCCCGACGATCGTGCTCTCGACGAAGTGCGAGGCCTTGTCGGCGCCGCCCGCATACGTATCCCGTCCGAACCAGTGCTCGTGATTGAACTTGAAGTGCGTGAAGTCGTTGCCGTGCCACCAGATCGCGTACCCGGCCACCGGGACGGCCGCCAGCATCGCCAGAGAGATGCGGACCGTGCGGGGATCGAAGAGCTTCCGTTTCGGCCGCGCCGCGGGGGCCGCCGCCGGAGCCGCGCCTGCCGCGGTCGCGGTCCCGGTTCGACCGAACCAGCCGAAGTCCTCGCCGGGCGCGAAGAGGCGATAGTCGCCGGCCTTCGCCGGGCGGGCGACGGCGGCGCAGAAGAGGACGACGAGGGTCCTGGAAAGAGTCCGCATTTCTCACAGAATCGAACGGGCGGTGCCCGCCAAAAAACGGCCCGTTCGACGCCGGGGAAATATACCCGACTTCCGGTGACGGCCGTTCCCCATCCGGAACCGGATCTGTGTTGTGGGCCACGAGACCCGCGTTGGAGAAGTGGACGAGAGGGTACCCGTCCTGAACCCCTCCAGCGGTCCCTCCGCACGACCCCGATGCCGAAACCGATCTCCGGTCGAAAGCGTGCTCTGGCCCCCGACGCCGAGGACCGAAACGGAGTAGGTGCCGAGCACCGCGCGCGGGCTCTCGCCGCGCGCGTGCCGCGACGGCATCGCGAGCGCGAGTACGGCGAGCGCGGCGGGCGGGATCCGGCGACCCATCGCCGGAAACGCGAGCAAGATTCGGACCTTCGCGTGCACGGGAGCAACGAGTCCGCCGGCACGCGCCCGTCTCCGCCTTCGCTGAAACTTCGGCGCGACGCCTACTCGCATCGACCGCCGACATGGGTCGCGCGAGCTTGCAGCCGATCGCGCCGTAGCTCGGTGGAGCGGAGGCTGACGGCTCGATGCATCGCCGCTCCCGTCGTCGATCACAGCTAACCGAAGATCGCTTGAGCGCACACCTGAAAGCGCGGCGAGGCGCGAGCCCGACGGGATGCGGACCGGCCGCCGCGTCCCGAGTCGTACCAAACGCGTACGTCGAGGGCGCGGCGGGCGGCACGCGCCCGTCCGGCTCGATGCATCGCCGAGCCTGACTGTTAGTATCCGCCCCATGCCGACGAAGAAGAACCTCTACAAGGTCGCCATCATCGGATCGGGGCCGGCCGGCTGGACCGCGGCCCTGTATGCCTCGCGCGCCGAGCTCTCCCCGGTCGTCTTCGAGGGCCCGCAGCCGGGCGGGCAGCTCACCATCACCACGGAAGTCGAGAACTACCCGGGCTTCGTCCAGGGGATCCAGGGACCCGAGCTCATGGAGATCTTCCGCGAACAGGCGCGCCGGTTCGGGACGGAGACGGTCCAGGAGACCGTCACGCGGGTGAACTTCGACGTGCGGCCGTTCGGGCTCGAGCTCGACTCGGGGGCGATCGTGCAGGCCGAGGCGGTCATCATCTCGACCGGCGCCTCGGCGAAGCTCCTCGGCATCCCCTCGGAGAAGGAGCTGATGGGGTACGGAGTGTCCGCCTGCGCCACCTGCGACGGATTCTTCTTCAAAGGCAAGCCGGTCGTCGTCGTCGGGGGCGGCGATACGGCGATGGAGGAGGCGACGTTCCTCACGAAGTTCGCCTCGAAGGTCACGATCGTGCATCGCCGCGAGGAGTTCCGGGCCTCGAAGATCATGGTCGAGCGCGCGGAGCAAAACCCGAAGATCCACTGGCTCCTCAACAACACGGTCGACGAAATCCTGGGGGAGAAGAACGGGGTCCGCGGCGTGCGGCTGAAGAACACGGTGACCGGAGCGTCCATGGAGTACGAGACCCAGGGTGTCTTCGTCGCGATCGGGCACGAGCCGAACACGAAGCTCTTCCGGGGCAAGCTCGAGATGAACGACGTCGGCTACTTGATCGTCCGGAGCCCTTCGACCGCGACGTCGGTCGAGGGCATCTTCGCGGCGGGCGACGTCTGCGACCCCACCTACCGGCAGGCGATCTCCGCCGCGGGCGAGGGATGCAAAGCGGCGATCGACGCCGAGCGATGGCTCGCCCACAGGGGATTCCATTGAGCGACCCGCCCGGCGGGGGCCGCGAGGACGACGAACCCGAGGCCGACTTCGGCGCAACACTCCGGTACATGGCGGCGATCTTCGGCGCGATCGTCCTGCTCGCGCTCCTGATCGGCTGGCTCCTGACGCGATAGTTGCACGGCATTTGCAACTCGCGAGGACGTGACGCCCGAGCCCGCCGTCCGTCCCCTGCCCGATTTCCTGCCGGTCACCCGCGACCGGTTCGCGATCGTCGGCGATCTGCAGCGCACGTCCCCGATGGAGGTCTGGCGCGAGTCGAATCCGGCCGAGCGCGATCGGATCGTCGCTGCGGTCGCCGCCGATCGGCCGGACTTCTGCGTGCTGCTCGGCGACCTCGTGGTCTCCGGCTCCTCCTCGCGCGAATGGGCGGAGTTCGACCGCTTCGCTGCACCGCTGCGCGAGGCCGCCGTTCCGCTCCTCCCGATCCCCGGCAACCACGAGTACTGGATGGCGGGGGCCCCGAGCCTTCGCCGGTACTTCGCGCGATTCCCGGCGCTCGGGAAGCGGCGATGGTACTCGGCGGCGTACGGGCCTCTCGGGCTCGTCTTCCTCGACTCGAATCGGCGATTCCTGGGCCGCCTCGCCTGGGAGGAGGAGCTCCGCTGGTACGACGAAGAGCTCGCCCGGCTCGACGAGGATCCCTCCGTCGGCGGGATCCTCGTCTTCTCGCACCATCCTCCCTTCACGAACAGCCGCGTCACCGGCGACGAGCGTCACGTGCAGGCCCATTTCCTTCCGCCGATGATCGCCACCGCGAAGGCGCTCGCGATGTTCTCGGGCCACGTCCACAGCTACGAGCGGTTCCTCCGCCGCGGGAAGCTCTTCGTCGTGAGCGGCGGCGCGGGGGCGCCGCGCGTCCCGCTTTCGACGGGCACGAAGCGCCGCCATGCGGACGATCTCTTTTCGGGCGGACCGCGCCGGGCCTTTCATTTCCTCCGCGGCGCGATCGCCGAACGCGGGATCTCCTTCGAAGTCGTCGGCCTCGAGAAGGGGGGCGCCGAGACCGCGGTGATCGACCGCTTCGCGCTCGACTGGGCGGCGCGATGAGCCGGATCGGGCGCGCCAACCTTCTCGAACGCCTCGTCCGGGCGGTCGGCGGCTGGCTGCGCCCTTCGCCTCCGCCCGCCGGAGGCCCGCGGGCGCGCCTCCTCCCGATCGCCCACCGCGGCGCGGCGCGGAAAGCTCCCGAGAACACCATCCCCGCGTTCCGGAAGGCGATCGAGCAGGGCGCGGCCGGCATCGAGACGGACGTCTGCATGACGCGCGACGGCCATTTCATCCTCTTCCACGACGCGCGGCCCGACGGGAAGATCGCGCTCGTCCGCCAGACCGTCGGGGAGGGCTCCGATTTCCCGTGGTCGCCCGACGTCGCCGACATCGGCTCGCGGCTCCGGGAACCGATCTCCGAGCTCGACCTCGCCGAAGTGCTCCGCAACTACGGCTACCGGCGAAACGGCCACGGCCTCCTCGATCTCTTCCGTCGGAACGAGCGTCCCGAGATCGGGCTCGCGCTGCTCGACGACCTGCTCGCGTGGGCGGCGAAGAGCCCGCGACTCTCGATCGTGCTGCTCGACCTCAAGCTCGAAGGCTCGCAAACGGACGCCGCCGTCGCCCTGCATCGGAAGATCGCCGGGCTCGTCCGCCGCGGAGGCCTCCCCTCCTCTCTTTCGTTCCACTTCCTCAGCGTGCACGCGGAGATCGTCGAGGCGCTCGCGCGCGAGAATCGGCGCGGTGCGCCCGGCGGGCTTCGCGTGAGCCCCGACTTCGAGTACCCCGGCGTGCTCGACTTCGTGCGCCGCACCGGCGTCCGCGACGTGAGCATGGGGTGCGGCCAGAGAGCGTGGGCGGACTTCCGCGACGAGCTGACGGCCGTCCTCGAGGCCCGCAACCGCGGCGAGCTCGATTCGGTCATCGCGTGGACGATCGACGACGGCCGGGAGCTCGAGGATCTCGCTTCGCGCGGCGTCGACGGCATCGTCACGAACGACGTCCCGAAGCTCCTCGACGTCCTCGATCGAGAAAGCCAAGTGCCAGAAACAGCGTAAGTTATCAAGCTTGACAGCCCGCGGGATTCCGTTAGAATCTCAATTGGGACTGAATCAGTCCTATTTGTCCGGAGGGCCGGGCGGGAGAACGCGGATGATTCGAATGACGAAACTGACCGACTACGCGAGCGTCCTGATGACGTTCTTCGCGAGGGAGTCGGACCGCGCCCACAATGCCCGCGATCTCGCGCGGGAGACGCACCTTCCGCTTCCGACCGTCAGCAAGGTGCTGAAGGCGCTCGCCCGCGGCGGCCTCCTCGAATCCCAGCGCGGGCTCCACGGCGGATACACGCTCTCCCGCGACGCTTCCGAGATCTCGCTCGCCGACATTCTCACCGCGATCGAGGGGCCCGTCTCTCTCACCCAGTGCAACGAACCGCAGGGAGGCCAGTGCCCGCAGGAGCCCCGCTGTCCGGTCACGGACAACTGGAAGAGCATCAACCACGTCGTTCGGCAGGCGCTGTCGAACATCACGCTCGCCGAAATGGCGGCGCCGCTCCCCCGGTTCGCGTTCGGCGGACCGAGGCTGCCGCAGGCCGCCGCGGTTCGCGGGTCTTAAGGAGAACCGATGTCGTCCCAGGCCAAGACCATCGAAGACTTCACGTCGCGCGAATACCAGCACGGCTTCGTCACCGAGATCGAGGAAGAGTCGATCCCGAAGGGATTGAGCGAGGACGTCATCCGCCTGATCTCCCGCAAGAAGGGGGAGCCCGCGTTCCTGCTCGAGTGGAGGCTCAAGGCCTACCGGAAGTGGCTCACGATGACCGAGCCCTCGTGGGCGAACGTCCACTATCCGCCGATCGATTACCAGGAGATCGTGTATTACTCGGCGCCGAAGGCGAAGGGGAAGAAGGAAGGACCGAAGAGCCTCGACGAGGTCGACCCGAAGCTCCTCGAGACCTACGAGAAGCTCGGGATTCCGCTGCGCGAGCGCGAGATCCTCGCGGGAGTCGCGGTCGACGCGGTCTTCGACAGCGTGTCGGTCGCGACGACCTTCAAGGAGAAGCTGGGCGAGCTCGGGATCGTCTTCTGCTCCTTCTCCGAGGCCGTGCAGACGCATCCGGATCTCGTCCGGCAATACCTCGGCTCCGTCGTCCCGTACAGCGACAACTTCTTCGCGACCCTGAACTCCGCCGTCTTCTCCGACGGCTCGTTCGTGTACGTCCCGAAGGGCGTGAAGTGCCCGATGGAGCTCTCGACCTACTTTCGCATCAACGCGAAGAACACGGGGCAGTTCGAGCGGACGCTCATCATCGCCGACGAGGGCGCTTCCGTCTCGTACCTCGAGGGGTGCACCGCGCCGATGCGCGACGAGAACCAGCTCCACGCGGCCGTCGTCGAGCTCGTCGCGCTCGACGACGCGCGCATCAAGTACTCGACGGTCCAGAACTGGTACCCCGGCGACAAGGACGGCAAGGGGGGCATCTACAACTTCGTCACCAAGCGCGGAAAGTGCGCGGGACGGCGTTCGAAGATCTCCTGGACGCAGGTCGAGACGGGCTCGGCGATCACGTGGAAGTACCCGAGCTGCATCCTGCTCGGCGACGATTCGGTGGGCGAGTTCTATTCGGTCGCCGTCGCCAACAACTATCAGCAGGCCGACACCGGCACGAAGATGATCCACATCGGCAAGAACACCCGCTCGACGATCGTCTCCAAAGGGATCTCCGCCGGGCACGGCCAGAACAGCTACCGCGGCATGGTGAAGATCCTTCGCGGCGCCGAGAACGCCCGGAACTACTCGCAGTGCGACTCGCTCCTGATGGGGGACCGCTGCGGCGCGCATACCTTCCCGTACATCGACGTCGCCAACTCCTCGGCCCAGATGGAGCACGAGGCGACGACCTCGAAGATCGGCGACGACCAGATCTTCTACTTCCAGCAGCGCGGCATCTCCGCCGAGGACGCGATCTCGATGATCGTCAACGGCTTCTGCAAGGAGGTCTTCCGCGAGCTTCCGATGGAGTTCGCCGTCGAGGCGCAGAAGCTGCTCGGCGTTTCGCTGGAAGGAAGCGTCGGATGACGGACCTCACCCCCCGCCCCCCTCTCCAGTTGGAGAGGGGGAGGCATGACCTCACCCCCCGTCCCCCTCTCCAGTTGGAGAGGGGGAGGCATGGGCCCTTCGACCGAGATCCCTCGCTGTCGCTCGGGATGACCGGACGGCGCGCCGCGCGCGCCAACGAGACCGGAAGGAACGCATGAACGAAAAGGCTCCTCTGCTCGAAATCGAAGACCTCCACGTCACCGTCGGCGGCAACGAGATCCTGCGCGGCCTGGATCTCATCGTCCGCGCCGGCGAGGTCCACGCGATCATGGGACCCAACGGCTCGGGGAAGAGCACGCTCGCGCACGTCCTCGCCGGCCGCGCCGGGTACGGCGTCACGAAGGGACGCGTGCTCTACCGGGGAGAGGACCTCCTCGCGATGCCCCCCGAAGTCCGCGCGCGCGAAGGCGTCTTCCTCGCCTTCCAGTACCCCGTCGAGGTCCCGGGCGTCTCCAACGCCTATTTCCTCAAAGCGGCGGTCAATGCGATCCGGAAGCATCGCGGCCTCGAGGAGCTCGACGCGGTCGAATTCCTCGCGACCATGAAGCAGAAGATGAAGCTCGTCGAGATGGAAACCGACCTCGTCAACCGCCCCGTCAACGAGGGGTTCTCCGGCGGCGAGAAGAAGAGGAACGAGATCTTCCAGATGGCGATGCTCGACCCGACCGTTGCAATTCTGGATGAGACGGACTCCGGGCTCGACATCGACGCCCTGCGCGTGGTCGCCGGGGGCGTCAACGCGCTGCGCAGCCCGGAGCGGGCGATGGTCCTCGTCACCCACTACCAGCGCCTCCTCGCCTACATCGTCCCCGACTTCGTCCACGTGCTCGTCGAAGGACGGATCGTCCGTTCCGGCGGCAAGGAGCTGGCGCTCGAGCTCGAGGAGCGCGGCTACGCCTGGCTCGAAGAGGCTCCTGCGCCGGCCGGCGTCCTCGAAGGCAACGCGGCGCGATGATCGCCTCCGTCGAGACCGGCCTCGCCGCCGGGGCGGCGGAGGACTTTCGCCGCCGCGACCGGTTCTCCTCCTCCTCGATCGAGGAGCTGCGCGAGCAGGCCTTCGAGCGTTTCTCGGAGATCGGGTGGCCGGCGCCGGGCGACGAGGCGTGGCGCCATACGAACGTCGCCTCGATCGTGGGGCTCCCGTTCCGTCCCGTCGACGGCCAGCCGCCGCAGGGAGAGATTCCGGCGGAGGCGCTCGCGATCGGCGAGCTCCCCCGGCTCGTGTTCGCCAACGGACGGCTCGCCGGCGATTCCCGCCTCGACCGCGTGCCGTCCCGGACCCGGTTCTCGTCGCTCCGGGAAGCCGCGGCCGCCGACCCCGATGGGATCGCCTCGCTCCTCTCGCGGCGCCTTCCGGCCGAGAGCGCGTTCACGCTCTTGAACGCCGCCCATCTCACCGACGGCGCCGTGATCGACGTCCCGGACGGCGTCGTCGTGCGTGAGCCGCTCCATCTCGTCTTCTTCGCCTCCGGCGACGGCACCTCTCCCGCGCTCTTTCCGAGGAACCTGATTCGCCTCGGGGAGAGCTCCGCCGCGACGATCGTCCTCTCCTGGGCGGGGCGCGGCCGGTCGCTCACGGCCGCCGTGACGCAGGCGATCCTCGGCGAGAACTCGGCGCTCGAGATCGTGACGCTCCAGCGTCAGGACGAGGAGGCCTTCCACCTCTCGGCGCTCGACGTCGAGCAGCAGCGGTCGAGCCGGCTCACTTCGCACCTCTTCTCGATGGGGGGAGCGGTCGCGCGGGACGAGATCCACGCGCGGCTCTCCGGGGAAGGGGCGGATTGTCTCTTGAACGGCCTCTTCCTGACGGACCGCGAGCAGAAGGCGGACCTCCTGACCGTCGTCGACCACGCCGTCCCCCACGGGACGAGCCGCCAGAACTACCGCGGCATTCTCGACGGCCGCTCGCGCGGCTCCTTCACGGGGCGCGTGATCGTGCGCGCGGACGCGCAGAAGACCGACGCCCAGCAGTCGAACAAGAACCTGCTGCTCTCGCGCGAGGCGCTCGTCAACAGCACGCCGCAGCTCGAGATCCGCGCCAACGACGTCAAGTGCAAGCACGGCTCGACGACCGGCCAGCTCGACGCCGACGCGCTCTTCTACCTCCGCTCGCGCGGCCTCTCGCCGGAAATGGCGCGGAGCCTCCTGACGTACGCGTTCGCGAGCGACCTCGTCCGCCGGGTCCCCGCCGGCGACGTGCGCGCCGCGGTCGACCGAGCGCTCCACGAGCGGCTCCCGCAGGCGCCGGCGATCGACGAGATCGCAAAATGAAGTCCGACGAGATCGCAAAATGAAGTCCGACGAGATCGCAAAATGAAGTCCCGCGACGCGGTCCAGGAAAACGAGCCGGTGGTCGAGACCGCCGCGCGCCCCGCCGGCTTCGACGTCGAGCAGATCCGCCTCGAGTTCCCGATCCTCCACCAGAAGGTGCACGGCAAGCCCCTCGTCTATCTCGACAACGCCGCGACGACGCAAAAGCCGCGGGCCGTGATCGACGCGACGACCCATTACTACGAGACCGACAACTCGAACATCCATCGCGGCGTGCACGCCCTGTCCGAGCGTGCGACGAAGCTCTACGAGGACGCGCGCGTGAAGCTCGCGCGTTTTCTCGGCGCGCCGGATGCCCGATCGATCGTCTTCACCCGCAACTCGACCGAGGCGATCAACCTCGTCGCCCAGACGTTCGGGCGGCAGCGCGTCTCCGCCGGCGACGAGATCATCCTCTCGGCGATCGAGCACCACTCGAACATCGTGCCCTGGCAGATCCTGGCCGAGGAGAAGGGCGCGAAGATCCGCGTCATCCCCGTCGACGACCGCGGAGACCTGATCCTCGACGCGTACGAGGAGCTCTTCTCCCCGCGGACGCGCCTCGTCGCGGTGACCCACATGTCCAACGCGCTCGGAACGATCCCGCCCGTCGAGCGGATCGTCCGGATGGCGCATGCGCGCGGCGTGCCGGTTCTCGTCGACGGCTCCCAGGCGGCCTATCACCGGAAGGTCGACCTCGAGTCGCTCGACTGCGACTTCTACGTCGTGACGGGCCACAAGCTCTACGGGCCGACCGGCATCGGCGCCCTCTACGGCAAGCGCGAACACCTCGAGTCGATGCCCCCGTACCAGGGGGGCGGCGACATGATCCGGTCGGTGACGTTTGCGAAGACGACGTGGAACGACGTGCCGTTCAAGTTCGAGGCCGGGACGCCGAACATCGCGGGCGCGATCGGCCTCGGCGCGGCGATCGCGTATATCGAGAAGCTCGGCATGGACGCGATCGCGGAGCATGAGAAGGAGCTCCTCGACTACGCGACCACCGCGCTCTCCGGGATCCCCGATCTCCGGATCATCGGGACCGCGCGGGAGAAGGCGAGCGTTCTTTCGTTCGTCCTCGGCGACGTCCATCCGCACGATGTCGGCACGATCCTCGACCAGGAAGGGATCGCCGTTCGCACGGGCCACCACTGCGCGCAGCCGGTCATGGAGCGCTTCGGCATCCCCGCGACCGTCCGGGCCTCCTTCGCGCTCTACAACACGAAGGCGGAGGTCGACGCGCTCGTCGAGGGGATCGGCAAGGTGAAGGAGCTCCTGGGGTGACGGTGAAGCCCGATGGAGATCTGCGCGACCTCTACCAGGAGGTCATCCTCGACCACAACAGGAAGCCGCGGAACTTCGGGAAGCTCGAGGGCGCCAACCGGAAGGCCGAGGGGCACAACCCGCTCTGCGGCGACCGGCTGACCGTCTATCTCGACCTCGAAGACGACAGGATCCGGGACATCAAGTTCGAGGGCTCCGGCTGCGCGATCTCGAAGGCCTCCGCCTCGATGATGACGTCGGAGGTCAAGGGGAAGACCGTCGGGGA
>Ga0075276_10000397_pt1 | contig 11515 bp, 11 predicted proteins | sample SF_Rice_5C_80N_4_FD_69770 | JGI IMG/M metagenome (GOLD analysis project Ga0075276, IMG submission 69770) | Rice paddy soil microbial communities from Twitchell Island, California, USA - SF_Rice_5C_80N_405 | ecosystem: Environmental > Terrestrial > Soil > Paddy field/soil | place: USA: Twitchell... | reverse complement strand
CGACCCGCGGCCTAAACGTACGCCCCGGTACGCCGCGGCCGCGGGCTCGGGCGCCCGCATCCCGCCGGGCTCGCGCCTCACCGCGCCTGGAGCGGATCGGGGATGAGCCGCCGCGATCCGTCCCGAACTGGCCCGCCGGATCTTCCCCCGACCCCGGCTTTCCTCTAAACTCTCGCGGGTTCCAGAAATGAACAGCGAGGTGGCAGGATGATCGTCGGCCTCCCGAAAGAGATCAAGGACAACGAGAACCGCGTCGGGCTCGTTCCGGCGGGTGTCGCCGCGCTGACGAAGGCGGGGCACGAGGTGATCGTCGAGAAGGGCGCCGGCATCGGCTCCGGGATCGAGGACGCCGAGTACGCCGCGGCGGGCGGGCGGGTCGTCGCAGCGGCGGACGAGGTCTTCGCGCGCGCGGAGATGATCGTGAAGGTCAAGGAGCCGATCGAGCCGGAGTACGCGCGGATGCGCGCCGGCCAGATTCTCTACACGTACCTGCATCTGGCCCCCGCCGGGAAGCTCACCGACGTCCTTCTCGAGCGGAAGGTGACCGGGGTCGCCTACGAGACGATCACCGGCCGCGACGGGGCGCTCCCGCTGCTGACTCCGATGTCGGAGGTCGCGGGGCGGATGTCGGTGCACGTCGGCGCCTACTACCTCCAGAAGTCCAACGGCGGCCGGGGCGTGCTCCTCTCCGGCGTGCCGGGCGTTCCTCCCGCCGACGTCGTGATCATCGGCGGCGGCGTCGTCGGCACCAACGCCGCGCGGATCGCTTCCGGGATGGGGGCGGACGTGACGATCCTCGAGACCTCCCCCGACCGGATGCGCGAGCTCGACGACATCTTCCTCGGCCGGGTGAAGACCGTCGCGTCGAACCCCCACACGCTCGAGGCCGGGTGCCGGCGCGCGGACCTCCTCGTCGGCGCCGTGCTCATCCCGGGCGCCGCGGCGCCGAAGCTCGTGACGCGAGAGCTGATCGGCGTGATGAAGAAGGGGGCCGTGGCGGTCGACGTCGCGGTCGACCAGGGCGGATGCTTCGCCACCACCCACGCGACGACGCACTCCGACCCCGTGTACACGATCGACGGGGTGATCCACTACTGTGTCGCGAACATGCCGGGGGCGGTCGCCCGCACCTCCACCTTCGCGCTGACGAACTCGACCCTGCGCTACGCGCTCGAGCTCGCCGGCAAGGGCTTCGCGCGCGCGGTCTCGGAGAACGCGAACCTCGCCAACGGCGTGAACACGTACGACGGGCGGATCACCTACGAGGCGGTCGCGCAGGCGCAGGGGAAGCCCTACACCCCGCTGTCGGCGCTGCTCAAGGGCGCGGCCGCGACCTCGCGCGCCTAGGGCAGCCGGCGCGGCGGCCCCTCCGGGGATCGCGAGGGCCGCGCTTTCAGGCCGGGAGCGATTCCACCAGCTCCCGAAGGTCCGCCGGCCAGGGCGCTTCGACGTCGACGGTCTCGCCCGTGACCGGATGCCGGAACGCGATCCGTTCGGCGTGGAGCGCCTGGCGGGGAAACTCCGCGAGACGTCTCTTCAGCTCCGCGTCGCGCACCTTCTCGTAGCGCGGCCGCCCGTAGACGGGATCGCCGACGACCGGGCAGCGGATCGCGGCCAGATGCACGCGGATCTGGTGGGTGCGCCCGGTGACGAGCGTGAGCCGGAGCAGCGAGAGATCGAGCCCCGGCCACTCCCGCTCGATCGCGTAGAGGGTCTTCGCTTCCCGGATCGCGGGCGGGGAGGGCGCGGCGAAGCCCTTCATCTTCTTGCGATCCTTCGGGTCGCGCCCGATCGCGAGCGCGATCGCTCCCTTTCGGAGCGGCGGCCGCCCGGCGGCGAGGGCGACGTACTCTTTCCGGATCTGCCGTTTCTTCATCTGCCGCGCGAGCGATTCGTGCGCGCGGTCGGTCTTGGCCACGACGAGGGCGCCCGAGGTCTCGCGGTCGAGGCGATGGACGATGCCGGGGCGGAGCGGGTCGCCTCCGGCGGGAAGGTTCTCGCGGCAGTGGTGGAGGATCGCATTGGCGACCGTCCCGGAATGGTGCCCGGGCGCGGGATGGACGACGAGGCCCGGCGGCTTGTTGAGGATCAGGAGCTGGTCGTCCTCGAACAGGATCTCGAGGGGAATGTCCTCGGCCAGGAGCGCCGTTTTCGGCGGCGCGGCGGGGACGTCGAGCTCCACCGTCTGTCCGTCCGCCGTCGAGCGCGACGGGCGGAGCTCGACAACGCCGTCCACGCGCACGGCCCCCTCCTCGATGAGCTTCTGGAGGCGGGAGCGGGAGATGTCGCCGCAGACGCCGGCGAGGAAGCGGTCGAGCCGGCGTCCGGCGGTCCCGCGCCCGACGGAATAGCGGCGGATGGTCACCGGCGGGGGCGGTCGCCGGCGGCCGGGATTCAGGCCTCCTGCCCGGCCATCGCTCCCCGTCGCCGCAGGACGAAGAGCATCACGATCGAGGCGAGCGCCATGAGTATCCCGATGAACTGGGCCGTCGAGAGCACGCCGGGGACCACGAAGCCCCGGACGAGGTCGCCCCGGAACTCCTCGATGATGCCGCGCGTCAGCGCGTAGCCGAGGACGTAGATCCAGAACACCTGGCCGTCGAACTTCTTGTGCCGGTAGACCCACTCGCAGATCGCGAAGAGCAGCAGCGCGTTCAACGACAGATAGATCTGGGTCGGATGGAGCGGGACGTTCAACGGCGTCCCGACGGCCTCGTGCGCGAACGGGTTGCGGAAGGTGATCGCCCAGGGGACGTTCGTCGGCTTGCCGTAGCAGCACCCCGCGGCGAGGCATCCCCAGCGCCCGATCGCCTCGCCGAGCGCGATCGACGGCGCGGCCATGTCGGTGATCCGCCACATCGGAAGGCGGTGCCGGCGGATGTACCAGAGCCCCACGACCGTCGCGGCGATCAGGCCTCCCTGGAACACGCCGCCCGAGCGGATCAGCTCGGAGGCGCTGGCCGGGTCGGCGAGGTATTCCTTGAAGTCGACGATCGCGAGCAGCACTTTCGCGCCGAGGATCGCCGCCGCGAGGATCGCGATCGAGAGATCCGAGATCTCGTTCTTCGGCAGCCCTTCACGCTCCGCCTTCCGGGTCAGCAGCCAGATCGCGACGAGGTAGGCGATCGCGAGCATCACCCCGTAGGTCGGGAGGTAGAACGTGCCGATCGAGATGAGCTTGGGGTGCATTCAGCGCGGCCGGGAAGGGGAGGGGCTCACGGCGCGCTCGAAGCCGGAGGGGCGGACGCCGGCGCCTTCTGTCGGAGCATGTCGAGCGCGAGGAGGCCGACCCCGACGCAGATGGCGGAGTCCGCGACGTTGAACGCCGGCCAGTAGTGCCCGCGGATTCCGAAGAGGAGGAAGTCGACGACGTAGCCGAACCGGACGCGGTCCACGAGGTTGCCGACCGCGCCCCCGAGCACGAGCGCGAGGCCGAGCTGCAGCCGCACGCTCTTGAAGTGCGAACGGAATGCGTAGAAGCTGACCGCGACGAACGCCGCGACGGCGACCGCGTTCAGGAAGATCGACTTGAGGGACGACTCGAAGTTCGCGAAGAGCCCGAACGCGGCCCCGGAGTTGCGCACCGAGGTCAGCAGGAAGAAATCGCCGAGGACCTGCCGCGAATCGTGCAGGCCGAGCGACCGGGTGATCGTCCCCTTGCTCCACTGGTCGAGGAAGAGGACCGCGATCGAGACGAGGAGATAACCCGACCGGTAGAGGGTGTTCTCGGAGAGGATCGTCTTCTTCTTCACGGCGCCGCGCCCGCGCTCACGCGTCCGTCCTCCGAGAGAACGCCGCGGCAGCGCTCGCAGACGCCTCCCTCCGGAACCTCGGGACGGACCTTCCAGCACCGGGCGCATTTGCGTCCCGGGGCGCGCCGGAACGCGAACGTCAGCCCGGGATAGGCGGCCGACGCGATCTCGAGCGGGCCGGCGCTCTCGTCGAGATCGGAGACGATGAAGAAATCGGCGAACGGAAGGCCTTCCCACCCCGTCTCTCGACGGTCCTCGGCGAGGGCCGGGTCGGCGGAGAACGTCAGCGCGGCCTCGAGCGAGGAGCCGATCACCCGCTGCTTCCGGCGATCCTCGAGGACTTTCGTGACCTCTTCGCGCAGGCTCAAGAGACGCTCCCAGGCGCGTTCGACCGGTTCGGGCAGGGGTTCGGCATCCATGCGGCCAAAACGCTCGAGATGGACCGATTGTTCCCGCTTTCCCGGGAGCGCCTCGTAGATCTCGTCGGCGGTGAATGGGAGGATCGTCGCGGTCAGCATGGCGAGGCGACGCCCGATCCGGTACAGGGCGGTCTGGGCCGACCGGCGCTCGGGCGCCGCGGCGGCCGACGCGTAAAGGCGATCCTTGAGGACGTCGAGGTAGAGCGAGGACAGCGACACGACGCAGAAGTCGTGAATCGCGCGGACGCCGACGTGGAACTCGAATGCCTCGAACGCCGCGCGCACCCGGCGCTCGAGCTCCGACGCCCGGGCGACCGCCCAGCGGTCGAACGGCAAGAGCGCGGAATCCGCGAGGGCGTCGCGCTCCGGGTCGAAATCGAAGAGGTTCGAGAGCAGGTAGCGCCCGGTGTTGCGGATCTTCCGGTACGCGTCGGAGGTCCGCGCGATGATCTCGGGGGAGAGCGGCTGGTCCTCCCGGTAGTCGAGACCGAGAACCCACAGCCGCAGCACGTCGGCCCCCTCCCGCGCCACGATCTCATGAGAAGTGATGACGTTGCCGAGCGACTTCGACATCTTGCGGCCCGCCCCGTCGACCACGAACCCGTGGGTGATCACGGTGCGGAAGGGGGCGCGCCCGCCTTCCAGCGCGACGGACGTGAGGAGCGACGACTGGAACCATCCGCGGTGCTGGTCGTGGCCCTCGACGTAGACGTCGGCCGGCCAGCGAAGCTCCGGCCAGACGCCGGATTTCAGGACCGCCTCGTGCGAGACGCCGGAGTCGAACCAGACGTCGAGGACATCGCGCTCCTTGACGAACTCCGTTGCGCCGCAGGAGCAGCGGAATCCATCGGGGAGGAAGGCGGCCGCCGGGCGGTCCGGGTCGAACCACGCGTCGCCGCCCGCCTCGCGGAACGCCGCGACGACTTTCGCGAAGAAGGCGCCGCATGCGTCCGGGTCCTTCGGGTCGGGGAAGACCGCCCGGCAGGAATCGCAGTAGACGACGGTGATCGGCGATCCCCAGCGGCGCTGGCGCGACACGCACCACTCGTGGCGGTTCTCGACCATTCCGCCGATTCGCTCCGCTCCCCACGCCGGGATCCACCGGACCCGGCGGATCGCCTCCGCGGCGCGTTCCCGGATGTTCTCGCCCGGTTTCTCGAGATCGACGAACCACTGCTCGGTCGCGCGGAAGATCACCGGATTGCGGCACCGCCAGCAGTGCGGGTACTCGTGGCGGTAATTCGGGTCGGCGTGGACGAGGGCGCCGGCTTCCCGGAGGTCGTCGACGATCCGCGGGTTCGCGTCGAGCACCTTCGTCCCCCGGTACCGCGGCACCTCGTCCGTGAAGCGGCCCGCGTCGTCGACCGGCGAGAGCACCGGGAGACCCTCCCGCTGCCCGGTCCGGAAATCGTCCTCGCCGTGCCCCGGCGCCGTGTGGACGAGCCCGGTGCCCGCGTCCATCGTGACGTAGTCGGCCGCGACGACGCGATGGACCTTGGACGGGTCCTCGACGCGGCCGCGCGCGTCGGGAGGGAGGGGATGCTCGTACCGGAGCCCGACGAGCGCGCGGCCGGGGATGGTCGCGAATGCAGCGACCCCCGTCGCACGGTCCCATTCCTTGAGCCTCTGGACCACCGGGCGCAGCCTCTCGGCCACGATCCAGAGCCGTCCTTCGGCCGGAAAGATTGTGTATTGTTCCTCGGGGTGGACGGCGATCGCGAGGTTCGAAGGGATCGTCCAGGGCGTCGTCGTCCAGATCAGCGCGAACGGTCCGGTGAAGTGAGCATACTGGCCTAGCGATCCCTGTACTTCGTCGAGGCCGAAACGCTCGAGGACCTCCGCGCGATCCACGAACTGGAAGCCGACGTATATCGCCGGATCGCTCTTCTCGGAGTACTCGAGCTCCGCCTCGGCCAGGGCCGTGCGGTCGGTGAAGCACCACCGGATGGACTTGAGCGCCTTGTAGACGAGCCCCTTCCCGTAGAAGTCGCCGAAACACCGCGCGATCTCGGCCTCGTACGGGAATGCCATCGTGAGATACGGCCGGCTCCATTCGGCGAGGACGCCGAGCCGCTGGAACTCCTCCATCTGGATCGCGACGAACTTCTCCGCGTAGGCGCGGCAGGCGCGGCGGATCTCGAGGTCGGACATTTCGCGGCGCTTGCCCCCGAGCTCCTTGTCGACCTGGCGCTCGATCGGGAGTCCGTGGCAGTCCCATCCCGGGACGAAGGGCGCGTCGAATCCCTCCATCGTCCGCGACCGGACGATCGCGTCCTTGATAATCTTGTTGAGCGCGGTTCCCAGGTGAGTGTGCCCGTTGGCGTAAGGGGGGCCGTCGTGGAAGATCCACTTCTCGCGTCCGGCGGACGCCGCCCGGACCTTACCCTCGAGATCCATCGCCTTCCACGCGGCGAGGCGCTCCGGCTCGCGCCGCGCGAGCTCCGCCTTCATCGGAAAGGTCGTCGACGGAAGATTCACCGTGGACTTGTAGTCAGGCGCGTCGCTCATGGGTGCACGAATCGTCCAAGGTAACAAGGTCCCCCGGGAGCAGTCAAGAATTCGGCGGCGCGCAGACGAGGAGCACGGCCGCGGCCGCGGTGCGCTCCGTATGGGTGATCGTGACCTCGGCCGAGGCGACCCCGAGGTCGTCGGCGAGGTCCCGCGCGCGCCCCCGGAAGCGAATCGACGGCTTTCCGGACGGCTCGCGGGCGACGACGATCTCGCGGAACGAGAGGCCCCGGAAGCCCGTGCCGAGCGCCTTCATCGCGGCCTCCTTGGCGGCGAAACGGCCGGCGACGTGCTGCGCGAACGCGCCGGGATGCCGGCGGCGCCGCTCGAGCTCGCCGGCGTTGAAGATCCGCTCGAGGAACGTCTCCCCCCAACGGTCGATCGCGCGCGCGATCCGGTCCACCTCCGCGAGGTCGAGGCCCAGCCGGACCGAGAAGGGGATCACGAGAGGCCTTCGAGGCCGAAATAGCGCGCGATGCGGGAGAGGAGGGATCCGGGATCCTCCGCGACGGTCGACCGCGGCGTGCTCGCGAGCGCCGCCTGCGTCTTCTGGCGCCGTCCCTCGATCAGCCGCGAGATCTCGACGGCGAGCTGCGGACGGTCCTTCAGGAGCGGCGCGAGGGCGTCCTTGTCGATGCGGTAGAGGCTCGCCTCGGTGCGCGCCTGGACGGTCGCGGTCCTCGGCTCTCCCGTCAGGAGCGCCATCTCGCCGAAGGCGTCGCCCGCCGACAGCGTGCCGACTTCGACCCGCGCCCCGTCGCCGTCGTCGACGAGAACGGCGAGCTCGCCCGAGTCGACGACGTACAGGGAGTCCGCGAGAGCCCCCTGCTCGACGACCGGCTCGCCCGCCGCGAAGAGCGTGTGTACGAGCCGGCCCCGCAGCGCTTCCCGGTCGGCCGCGCTCAACGGGCGCAGGAGGTCCACGCGGTCGAGGATGTCCGGAGGCGCCGGTGGCTCCGCTTCCTTCCACTCCTTCACGTACTGGTAGCGCGTCGCGATCGGGAACGGCACGGTGATCCCTTCGCGCTTGAACGCGTACCAGAGCCGCTCCCGGATCGCCGATTCGACGGGAAGGAACCAGGAATAGTCCTCGAGCCAGAACCGCAGCTCGTACTGGATCGCGAAGTCGGCGAAGTCCGTGACGAAGACGCGCGGCGGGGGCACCCGCGCCACGCCCGCCACCGAGGCCGCGGTCGTCTTGAGGACGGAGATCGCGCGCGCCGGCGGAAGGGAGTACTCGAGGCCGATCCGGATCGTGGACGCCATCGGCGCCGCCGATCGCGGATACACCTCGAGCTTCTCCCGCGCGGCCGCCCCGTTGGGGAGGAGCACGATCGAGTCGAGAAGCGTCCGGATGCGCACGGCGCGCCACGAGAGCGCCTCGACGAACCCGACGGTGCCCGACACCCGAACGACGTCCCCGACCTGCAGCGTTTTCTCGAGATGGAGCGCCATGCCGGCGAAGAGATTGCCGAGCGTGTCCTGGAGAGCGAGCCCGATCACCGCGGTGATCAGCGCGGACGTCGCGAGCACCGCCGTCAGCCGCACGGCGAGGAGCGACCGGAGCAGGAGAGCGAATCCGACGCTGAAGACGAGGAGCGCGACGAGCTCGCGCAGGAGCGACGGCGCCTCCGTGCGCCGCCGGAGCCGGAAGGCGACGTCGAAGACGAGGTAGTTGACGATGCGGACGATCAGGACGAGGACGGCGACGCCGATCGCGAATTCGCCCCAGTCGTGGCTGGCGTCCTTCAGGGGCGACATCCGGAGTCCCCGCACGAGGAGCACCGCGCCGGCGACCGCCGCCGTCAGGAGGAGCGGTCCGATCACCCGCCGCAGGAAGAGGGGCGCCCGCGGTCCGCTTTTCACCGGTCTCTCGCTTCGCGCACGACCGCGCCCGGATCGGCGGCGTCCTCGAACGCCCGGATCCCGGCGAAACCCGCGATCCGGGCGCGAAAGGGCGCGAGGGCGTCGAGGCGTCGGAGGTCGATGCCGCCGATGACGAAGAGCGAAGCCGATGCGGGCCAGGAGTCGCCCGTCTCCGGGATCGCCGCGGGGGCGAGCGGCGGTCCGAACTCGCGCTTGGATGGGGTGTCGAAGATCGGGCCGAGCAGCACGAGATCGGCGCCCGCCTCCGCGGCGTTGCGCGCGGCCTCGGGGGAATGCGTCGACTTGCCGACGACGAACCCGCGGGGCGTCTCGCGCCGGACCGGCTCGACCGGGAGCCCTTCGTCCGGCAGCACGACGCCGCCGGCGCCGGCGGCGAGCGCGAGGTCGAACCGGGAGTTCGCGAGCACGCGCGGTCCGCCGAGGGCTTCGACGGCGCGGCGCAGGAGCTCGAGCACTCGCCGGTCCGTCGCCGCCTTGTCGCGGACTTCGAAATAGTCGGGAGGGAACGCCCCGAATCCGGCGAGCAGCCGGTCGTAGTCGGCGTCCGAACGCGTCGAGCGGCCGGTCACGCACATCGTCTTCATCGGCTCGCCGTCATCCGCCGGAAGAGGAGCCGGAAGTCGTTGACGCCCGCAACGAGATGGACGAGACCCAGCCCCGAGATGAAGCCGCGGAGGTACGGAGACGCCGGCCCGGCGTCCGGCGCCCACGGGCGGAGGAGGAGATACATTCCGACTCCCGCGCAATAGAACACGAAGAGGATCGTTCCCCCGAAGTTCTTCGTTTCTTCGCGCATCCGGCTCCGGGAATTGTAGCGTGGAATGCGGCGCCCCCCGGGGAACGGCGATAATCGGCCATGGCGAAAACGCCCCCGCTCTTCGTCGTCGACGGCCCCGTCGCCGAGGGCTCCCGGATCGCGCTCGACGCCGCGGGGCGCCGCCACGCGCGGGCGCGGCGGCTGGCCGAGGGAAGCGCCGTCCGGCTGACCGACGGGGCGGGGTGCGAGGCGCGGGGAGTGATCGAGCGGCTCTCGCGCGACGCGTGCGAGGTGCGGGTGCTCGCCGGCGTTGCCCGCGAGATCGGCCCGCCCGGCGTCGAGCTCTTCGTCTCCGCCATCCGCCTTCCGCGGCTCTCGTGGCTCGCCGAGAAGGCGACCGAGCTCGGCGCCGGGAAGGTGACGATCGTCGCGAGCGAGCGCGCGCAGCGCGGCCGCGTCGAGGGGGCGGCCCGGGATCGTGAGCGCCTCGCGCGGATCGCGCGCGCGGCGGCGGAGCAGAGCGGGCAGCTCACGGCGCCGGAGTTCGCCGGACCGGTCGCCGCCGCGGAGGTTCTCGCCCGGGCCGCGGCGGTCTCCTCCGCGCTCCTCCTCGATCGTTCGGGAGGACCGTTCCCCGGCTCGCTCGCGACGCCGGTCGCGCTCTGGGTGGGCCCCGAGGGAGGGTGGAGCGCCGAGGAGCTCGCGGCCGCCGACGCCGCCGGGTGGACGCGCGTGCGGCTTCCCGGCGCGACGCTGCGCGCGGAGACGGCCGCGATCGCCGCGATCGTCCTGACCCTTCGGGCGATTGACACCGCGGCGCGGGCGGGCGGACAATAGCGCGATTCCGGAACCCCCCCGTGCCAGGAGGCGCCCGCATGGCTTTCGAGGACGTCCAGAAGGTGTGGATGAACGGCAAGCTCGTCGACTTCGCCGACGCGAAGATCCACGTCTTCTCGCACGTCGTCCACTACGGATCGGGCGTCTTCGAAGGGACGCGCTGCTACGAGACCGAGCGCGGGCCGGCCGTCTTCCGGCTCCGGGACCACACCGACCGGCTCTTCGCCTCCGCGAAGATCTACCGGATGGAGATTCCCTACGCGAAGGAGAAGATCGAAGAGGCGGTCCTCGAGACGATCCGCGCCAACGGCTTCGACGCGTGCTACATCCGCCCGGTCGTCTACCGCGGGATGGGAACCCTCGGCGTGAACCCGTTCAACTCTCCGATCGACGTCGCGATCGGCGTCTGGAAATGGGGGAAGTATCTCGGGCCCGAGGCTCTCGAGAACGGCGTGGACGCGTGCGTCTCGTCGTGGAACCGGATGGCGCCGAACACGTTCCCCGCGATGGCGAAGGCGACGGCGAACTACATGAACTCGCAGCTGATCAAGATGGAGGCGCTCACCAACGGCTACGTCGAAGGGATCGGCCTCTCGCCCGACGGGACCGTCGCCGAGGGGAGCGGGGAGAACATCTTCCTCGCCCATCACGGCCGGCTGATCACGCCGACCGTCGCGAGCGCGGGGCTGCCCGGGATCACCCGGACGACCGTGATTCGTCTCGCGCACGATTGCGGCATCGAGGTCGTCGAGCAGGTCGTCCCGCGCGAGATGCTCTACATCGCCGACGAGGTCTTCTTCTGCGGCACCGCCTCGGAGATCACGCCGATCCGGTCGGTCGACCGGATCCCCGTCGGCTCCGGCACGCGCGGCCCGATCGTCGAGCGGCTGCAGAAGGAGTTCTTCTCGATCGTCGAAGGGCGCGTCCCCGACCGCCACGGGTGGCTCACGCCCGTCGGCGTGCCGGAGAGGGCCGCCGCCCGCGCGTGAGAGCGGTCGTCCCGTTTCCCGCAGCGTGTTTCCCGGCGTGCCCCGCGGCGCCGGTTCGGGGTTAGTCCCCGGGAAAGGTTCTGGTATGCACATCAACGATCTGCTCCGGATCGCGGTCGAGCGGAAAGCCTCCGACCTGCACCTGAAGGTCGGCGCCTATCCGGTCATCCGCGTGGACGGCACCCTCACGCCGCTGGTCGAGTTGAAGCGCCTGATGCAGGAAGACACGATCGCGATGGCGTTCTCGATCATGTCCTCCCGCCAGAAAGAGAAGTTCAAGAACAACTACGAGATCGACTTCGCGTACTCGGTGCCCGGTCTCGGGCGTTTTCGCTGCAACATCTTCCAGCAGCGCGGTACGGTCGG
>Ga0075276_10000396_pt1 | contig 11578 bp, 9 predicted proteins | sample SF_Rice_5C_80N_4_FD_69770 | JGI IMG/M metagenome (GOLD analysis project Ga0075276, IMG submission 69770) | Rice paddy soil microbial communities from Twitchell Island, California, USA - SF_Rice_5C_80N_405 | ecosystem: Environmental > Terrestrial > Soil > Paddy field/soil | place: USA: Twitchell... | reverse complement strand
CGCCGGGTGACTGTGCGATCACGCATTTCAGGCGGGCGCGCTCCACAATCGCCAGCTTGGTGGCCCAATAGGCGCCCCAGCTCTGGCCCTCCACGGCAATGCGGCTTTTGTCCACGTCCGGCCGGGTGAGCAGCCAGTCAATGACGCGCGAATAAAGGCGGTCAGCGGTGGGACTCGCCTTGATTGGCGCCTGCCCCGTACCTGGAGTATCCACCGCGATGTAGCCGATGCCGTGGGGGATGGCGGCGTCGAAACTGAGCGACATGGTTTCCTTGCGGCTGTCGGCGCCATTGATGGCAATCACCATGGGCACCGGGCCCTTGGCATCCCTGGGCATCCGCAGGTAGCCGACAATTTCCTTGCCCTCGAAAGGTATGCGCACCACCTGGAGGGGAGGATCGAGCAACCGGCCGTGCGCCACGAAGGCTTCCAGCGACTTGTTGTAGGAGCGCAGCTTGCCCGGTGAGATGGGCACCGGCCAGTTGCCGAAATAATAGAGCCGCCAGGCACGCAGGTAGGCGCCATTGGCTTTGGCGGGATCGCTCGACTCCAGCGATTTGCCTTGCGCCATGTAGCGATCGGCAACGGCGTCGAAGCCGGCCGCCCATTCGTCCATGTTCTTGCTCTGGATGTGCTGGAAGGCTTCGCTCACGTCGGCGGGGTCGAGCCCGATCATGGGATACATGCCGGTGCGGGCGCGCACCAGGGCCTCGGCCTTGATTTCTTCCAGCGTGCGTTCGCGCGGCGGTTCCTGGGCGGCGGAAGCGTCCGTGGTCATGGCGGTCAGTGCGAAAAATAGGGCGAGAGCGGCATAGATGGCGGTGGATTTTGACACCCGTGTTTCCCCCTTTGGCCTGTGCTCGAATTTACAAATGAGCTACCTCAAGAATTCGACTTCTGCGCTACGGTTTGTTACTGCACCGCCGCGGTAGTCCGCGAGTGCTTCAGGTGCTGGTCCATATATGCCATGGCGGTTTCGAACGCCTTCTCCTGAACGGCATCCGGTTTATAGGTGCCGTCTGGCTGACGGTAGCTGAAAACGTATCCGTGCACGGGATGGCTGTAGCTGACCCAGGTAACATCCTTGCCCGCTTCCTTCATCCACTCGTAGGTCAGTTTGAAAATTCCCTGCAGGTGGTCCTGGTCACGGCCCATAATCAGGATGGGCGTGTGCATGGTTTTGATTCGCTCCATGGCCACGGCCTTATTGGCATTGCGTCGGACCACTTCCACGTCCTGGTACTGAATCTCGGTGCCCTCGCGCGGCGCTGTAGGCCCGGTGTTGACGCTGAGGAATTCGTGGGCCGCGGGCTCGATGCAAACTCCAGCGTTGAAGTCATATTCACTGGCCGCCTTGAGGATCATCTCCCCGCTGTGGCTCACGCCCATGGCTCCAATCCCGTTCTTGTCCACGTAGGGCAGTGTTTTCAGATAACGCAGGATGGCAATCAGGTCTTCGTGGTCGAGGGTAGGATTGGATTTCAGCGTGCGCCGGCCACCGCTGATGCTGTCGGGCAGGTTCTGCCCCGGGCGATATTCGTTCTCATAAAAATGCGGCACCTCGTTGCGGTAGTTGACGGTCACCACCACATAGCCGCGCGCAATCATGCGGTCCTGCATGGGTGCCAGGCGACGGGTGAGATCCTCCACTTGGAGCATGCCGCGCTTGCCTTCTCCAAAGCCCATGGTGATGACGGGAAATGGCCCGTTGCCGGCAGGCTTGCGCACCGCAACAGGAACGTAGATTTCGTCTTTGGTGAGGACAAAGGTGTAGTCGGCGGTAATGTCGGACCCCGGCACCGGCTTGCGGATCACGTAGCCGTGGGAGGGAGTTTCCTCCGCGGCGGGCGCGCCACCGGGCAGTTGCGCCCAAACTGGCGCCCCCGGGACGAGCAGGAGCGCGCTCGTCATTCCAAGACAGCGCAGCGCTTGCACAAAATAACGAAGCGCCATATTTCCTCCAATGCAGGCGTGTAGGACTTAAGCCCGAAGCATCTCGCGTGCGGTAACTGTGCCCAAGTGAACGGGCAAAATTGGTATGATGCTTCTACCACTCGACCATTACGCAGTCAAGCCTTTGCTCGCCGCCCCAATCACTCCGCAAGGGCGCATTCAGGCAGTCTCTTAGCCAATTCCCACTTTCTCTGTATGATCTTCTGACTCAATGCCGACGCTCGGGAGCACTCCAAACGCCAGCAGAGCCGTCTTTGCATATCCTGATTTTGTGTCTTACGAGGTGGGCCGGCTGTTCATCGTGCTGGCGCTGGAAATGCAGTCGGTGGCCGTGGGCTGGCAGGTATATGACATCACCAAGCGACCGCTGGATCTTGGCCTGGTGGGGCTGGCGCAATTTCTGCCCGGAATTTTCCTCTTTTTGATCTCCGGGCAAGTGGCCGACCGTTTCGACCGCCGCCACCTGCTGCTGGTCTGCTACGCGGGGTTTGCCCTCTCTTCCGGGCTGCTGCTGAAAATCTCCTGGCACGCCACGCCTTCGGTTAAAACCATCTACCTGGTGCTGGTCCTGCTGGGCGTGGTGCGCTCGTTCAACGGGCCGGCAGGGCGAGCGTTGTTGCCGCAGCTCGTGCCAGAAGAGCATTTCGCCACGGCGGTGGCCTGGAACGCCAGCGTCTTCCAGAGCGCCACCATTATGGGGCCGGTAGTTGGCGGGTTGATCTACGCCGCGTTTCACGGTCCCGCCGCCGTCTACGCCACCGCTATGGCGGGAGGTGGAACCGCCCTGTTTGCGGTCGCGCAGATCCGGCACCGTATGCGCGTCCGCCGCAAGCAGCCGGTGGGCTTGACCAGCGTGCTGGCCGGCTTCCGGTATGTGTGGAAGCAGAAGCTGATCCTGGGTTCCATTTCCCTGGACATGTTTGCGGTTCTACTGGGGGGAGCGGTGGCCCTGCTGCCCGTCTACGCCCGCGAAATCCTGCACACCGGGCCCTGGGGCCTGGGTCTGCTGCGCAGCGCGCCGGGGGTGGGAGCGGGAATCACGGCTCTACTGCTGGCGCATCGTCCGCTGCGCAGCCGGGTAGGCGCAACCATGCTGTGGTGCGTGGCCGGCTTCGGCGTGTTCACCATCGTCTTCGGCCTTTCCCACAATATGGTGGTCTCGCTGGTAGCCCTGGCACTGGTGGGCGCTACCGATATGGTCAGCGTGGTGATTCGCGGCACCCTGGTGCAGTTGGCCACGCCCGACGAAATGCGTGGCAGAGTCAACGCCATTGACATGCTCTTTATCGGCACCTCCAATGAATTCGGCCAGTTCGAGTCGGGGATAACGGCGCAGTGGCTCGGCACAGTGCCGGCGGTGGTGCTGGGAGGAGTTGGAACGCTGGTGGTGATCGCCATCTGGGCGTGGCGGTTCCCCGAGCTGCGCCAGGCCGACCAGATCACCGGCGTGCAGGCCACCCCGGAAGGCGTGGGGGCGGAGAATTTGTAAACAATTTGTAATTGCGGAATTTGTAATTTGTAATTTTCGAACCGGGGCGGCGGGCGAGCTTTCAACTTGCCAATTACAAATTACTCAATTGCAGATCATCGCTATCTATCCAGATGATCGCCCGCCGCCGCGATCGCGTCCGCGAGGTCCTTCAGAAACACGGCGGCCTGCGCGCCATCCACCACGCGGTGATCGCAGGAAAGGGTCAGCGTCATCATTGGGCGAACTGCGGGCTGGCCATTCACAGCGACCACGCGGTCAGCGATGCGGCCAACCGCCAGAATGGCGGCCTGCGGCGGCGTGATGATGGCGTGGAATGAATCCACCCCAAACATGCCCAGATTGCTGATCGTGAAGGTGGCGCCGGAAATATCGGCGGGATGAAGCCGCCCCGCCCGCGCCCGTTCCGCTTTTTCCCGCAACTGGGCGGAGATCTCGGCCAGCAATGCCTTGTCGGCCTGGGGGATAACCACGGAAACCACGCCGTCCTTCACGGCAGCGGCTACGGCGATGTTCACTTCCGGGTTGGGCTGCACCGATGAACCGTTCCAGGTTCCGTTCAGGCGCGGATGCTTGGCCAGAACGCGGCTGACCAGCGCCACCAGCAGGTCGGTGTGGGAGAGCTTGAGCCCGTGGTCTTTTTCCAGAACAGGAGCCAGGCGGACGCGGGATGCAATCAGCGCGGTCGCGTCCACATCGCGGGTCAGGTAGAAGTGCGGCGTCGTGGTCCAGCTCTGGGAGGTGCGCTCCGCCATGAGCCGGGCCACCGGACTGAGCGCCTCCGCAGTGGACGCAGCAACCTGCGCTGGTGGCGTAGCCGCCGACTCCACAGCCGCCAGCACATCGTCGGTAGTGATGGCTGCCTCGGGACCGGTGCCCCGCACCCGGCTCAGATCCACGTTGTATTCGCGGGCCAGACGGCGAGCTTTGGGCGAAATTCTGGCTCCAAGGGACGGGAACGGTTCGCCCGCAGCCACAGGAGAGGCAGCGGTGCGTGCCGCCGGCGCGCTACCACGTGCGGCGGCAACAACCGGTGCAGCCTCAGCCGGCGGTTTTTCGCCGGGAGAAACCAGCCAGGCAATGGTCTGGCCCACGGGAACCACGTCGCCTTCCCGCACTTTGATGCCGGCGAGAATGCCATCTCCGGGCGCTTCCACTTCCATGACCGCTTTGTCGGTTTCCACTTCCAGAAGCGGCTCGCCCTTGGCCACCTGCTGGCCTTCCTTCTTGAGCCAGGAGATGAGCTTGCCTGTTTCCTGCGCCATTTCCAGTGCGGGCATGACAACGCTAATGGGCATAAGGACCTTGGATTGCTTTCTTAACCACAGCGGACACAGAGATCACAGAGATAAACGCCTCAAAAATTATCACCACAAAGGTCACGAAGGATCACAAAGATTTGACTTCGTCCTGCAAGTGTGTGAAACCCTACGGGCCCACAGTTGCTGAGTGTCAGCACTCGCTTCGCGGACGTCGTGGCCTTTGTGGTGAAGGAGTTGGATTTGTATTCCTCTGTGTTCTCTGCGTCCTCTGTGTGAAAAAGAAAGTCAGTCGGTGCTGGTCAGCTCCGGGACCTGCTCGGTCTTGGCGCTGGCCTCAATCATCTCCAGCACGCGCTGGCTGGGCGCGGACTCATGTTCACGCGTGGTGGGCAGAGGACCCTTTACCGTGAAGTAGTGGGCGCCGGCCACCAGCAGTTCCTCGGCAGGGAACCGGGTAATCACCTCATGCCCGGTGGGCGTGACCACAATTTCTTCCTCGATGCGGGCCGCGCTCCAGCCGTCGGTGGAAGGCCAGAACGTCTCCAGCGCGAACACCATGCCGGGCTTGATCTCATGCGGGTGGTCGAAAGACACCAGTCGGCTGATGACCGGCCTTTCCCAAATCGCCAACCCCACCCCGTGTCCGTACTGCAAAGCGAAACAGGCTTCTTCATTAGGGAAGCCGAACTCCTGCGCCTTGGGCCACACAGCGGCAATTTCCGCGGTGGTCCGTCCTGGCCGCACCAGTTCGATGGCGGCATCCAGGTATTCGCGGCAACGCTTATAGGCGTCCACCATGGCGTGCGAAGCGTAGCCAATGGTGAAGCAGCGGTAGTAGCAGGTACGGTAGCCCATGTAGGAATGAAGGATGTCGTAGTACACGGGGTCGCCGGGGCGCAGCACGCGGTCGGAGAACACGTGCGGATGAGGGTTGCAGCGCTCGCCGGAAATGGCGTTCACCGCTTCCACGTACTCCGAGCCCAGATCGTAGAGCTTCTTGCTCACCAGGCCGACCGCCTCGTTCTCGCGCACTCCCGGCTTCATGTAGCGATAGAGGTCGTCGTAGGCGGCGTCAACCATCATGGCCGACATGTTGAGCAGCGTGATCTCGTCCTGGGTTTTTATGACGCGGGCCTCGGACATGAGCGCCTGCCCGTCCACCACCTTCAGGCCTTGCTTCTGCAAAGCGAACAAGACCGGCAGCTCGATGATGTCAATTCCTAGCGGTTCCTTGTGCAGGCCGCGCATTTCCAGCTCAATTTTGATTTTGCGGGCCACGTCTTCAGCGCGCCCCATTTCCGGGGTAATGGCGCCGCGCAGCATGGAAATGCCCGCGCGCGAGCGCTCGCCCAGCCAGGGACAATGCAGCTGGTGGTGGCGGGCGGCGGAGCCGAAATCCCACAGAATGGGCTCGTCGTTTTGCGGCAGCAGGGTGAAGCGGTTGGCCTTGTCCTGGGCCCAGGTGCCGATGTGCGTGGCCGTAAGGTAGCGCACGTTGTTCATGTCGAAGCAGAGCAGCGCGCCCATCTCCGATTTGGCCAGCAACGCCTTGGCGCGGGCCAGGCGTTCGCGGCGCAGGCGGTCGAAGTCCACCCGGTTTTCCCAATCCACCGCCATGGTTCCATAAGTTGGCAATGCCATAACGCCTCCCGAGACAGCTTCAGGATTTTCCGCAGAGTTTCCGCGCCGCCTCAAACACCGACTGCTCCGTGGGCACGGTTACATCTTCCAAAGGCGGCGAAAAGGGTATAGGAACGTGCATCGCGCCCATGCGCCGAACCGGCGCGTCCAGATCGTAGAACGCTCCTTCGGCGATAACCGCGGCCAGTTCCGCGGTCACGCCGTAGCGCCCGTAGCCTTCGTCCAGCACAATCACGCGCGAGGTCTTCCGAGCCGAGTCCACCAGCGTTGTCTCGTCCAGCGGCCAGGTGGTGCGCGGGTCAATCACTTCGGCGCTCAGCCCGCTTTCCTCCAGCATGGCCGCCGCGCCCAGCGCCACCTGCACCATGCTGCTGGTAGCCACCAGAGTAATGTCTTCGCCTTCGCGCTTCACATCGGCCACGCCGAAGGGAATGGTGTAGTCCTCTTCCGGAACCGGTCCCTTCAGCTTGTACATCATCTTATCTTCGAAAAAGACCACCGGGTTCTCGTCGCGAATGGCGGTTTTCAGCAGGCCCTTGGCATCATAGGGAGTGGAGGGCAGCGCCACCTTGAGCCCGGGCACATGGCTGAACCAGGCGTGCAACGACTGCGAGTGCTGCGCCGCGGAGCGTCGCGTGGCTCCCAGCGTGGTGCGCATCACCATGGGCACCTTCCAGGCTCCGCCCGACATGTAGTGCACTTTGGCTGCCTGGTTGACCATCTGGTCCATGGTCAGGGTGATGAAGTCGCCGAACATGATGTCCACTATCGGGCGCAAGCCGGCCATGGCCGCGCCCACGCCAAGGCCGGTGAAGCCGGCTTCAGAAATGGGCGTGTCAATCACCCGTTCCTTGCCGAACTCCTCTACCAGGCCGGAAAGAACCTTGAAGGGAGTGCCTGCTTCCGCCACATCCTCCCCAAAAATGCACACAGCGGGATCGCGGCGCATTTCTTCCGCCAGCGCCTCGCGCACCGCCTGGGCAAAGGTCAGTTCGCGCCCGTTCTCAGGCATAGACGTCCTGCTCCACTTCTTCCGCGCCGGGGTAGGGCGCAGCGATGGCGAACTTGACCGCCGCCTCTATCTCCTTCTTCACCTCGGAATGAATACGTTCGAAATCGCCGGCCTCGGCCAGGCCCTGCTCCGCCAGCCACCCGGAAAGCAACTTCAGGGGATCGCGCTGCGACTTCCAGCGTTGTTCCTCTTCTTTGGAGCGGTAGTACTCGCGATTGATGTCGCCTACGTGGTGTCCACTGTAACGGTAGGTGTCGCAGACCAGGAACGCCGGTCCCTTGCCCAGGCGGGCGCTTTCGACTAATTGAGCAGCCGTCGCGTATACGGCGCGCACATCCTGGCCATCCACAGCCTCGGCGCGAATGCCGAAAGCGGTTGCACGGCCGAGAATATCGCCCGCCGTGGTCTCGGAATAATGGGTGTACTCGTTATAGAGGTTGTTCTCGCAGACGTAGATAACCGGCAGCTTCCATAGTTGGGCCAGGTTCATCACTTCGTAAAGCAAGCCTTGCCCCAATGCCCCTTCGCCGAAAAAACAGGCGCATACCCGGCCATTGCCCAGGCGCTTGGCGGAAAATGCCGCCCCCGTGGCAATGCCGACGCTGCCGGCCACAATGGCATTCGCACCCAGGTTGCCGGTGGCGGGATCGGCAATGTGCATGGAACCGCCTTTGCCCCGGCAGTAGCCCGCTTCCTTACCCAGCAGTTCAGCAAACATGCGGTCCGGAGCGGCGCCCTTGGCCAGGCAGTGGCCGTGGCCGCGATGGGTGCTGGTGATGTAGTCGTCTGGGCGCAGCGCCTGGCAAACTCCCACCGCTACCGCCTCTTCGCCCGCATACAGGTGCGCCAGTCCTGGCATGAGGGCCCGGGTGTAGAGATCATTCACCTGTTCTTCAAACAGGCGGATGCTCACCATATGACGGTACATCCGCAGCCAGGCTTCCGTTCCAACAGCGGAAACTTGCGCTTGCTGGGCGACTGTGGTCATTGTCCAACTCCCGACATTTCGGCCAGCACCTTGAACACGCAAGCAAAATCCTGCTTGGCCAGGCCCATCGCCCGGGCCGCAGTAAGAAATTCATTAGCCACGGCCGTGGTGGGCAGTGGCACATCCAGCTTCCGTCCCATATCCAGAGCGAGCACCATATCTTTCTGCATCATGTTCACGTCGAACCAGGCCTCATCGGGCATGTGCAGCACAAAGGGCCCGCGGTACTGCACCATGGGCGAAGCCACAGCGCTGTGCAGGAGCACATCCACCGCCGTCTCCCGCGCGATGCCGCTCTTTTCCGCCAGCAGCACGCCCTCGGAGAAACACATCATCTGCACCGCCAGGCTGAGATTGGTGGCAATTTTCATGCACAGCGCCAGGCCGTTATCGCCCATATAGGTGACTTTTGGCCCCAGATCCTGCAGCACCGACTGGACGCGCTCGAAGGTTTCCCGCCGCCCGCCCACCATCACCGAAAGCTTGCCCTGCTGCAAGGTGATTACGCTGCCTGATACTGGTGAGTCCACCATGTCGGCGCCCTTTTCCCGCACCTTGCAGGCCAGTGCGCGGCTGACCTCCGGGTGTACGGTGCTCATTTCCACCAGCACCTTGCCCCGGCCTACGCCCGCCAGAATTCCATCCGGCCCTTCGGCTATGGCCTGCAGGGCGGCCGAGTTGGTCACCATGGAAAGGGTGAAATCGGCGGCCTCGGCCACTGCCCGCGGCGAATCCGCCCAGCGCATGCCCAGCTTGATCAGTCTTTCCGCTTTGCTGCGGGTGCGGTTGTAGCCGGTCACGGTGTGACCTTTGCTGAGCAGCCGTTCCACCATGTTGCTGCCCATCACTCCCAGACCGACAAATCCCAGGTTCGCCATCTAGCCGTGTCTCCGAATCAGTAAGCGGGCCGGGAAACCACTTTTTCCTCGGCTCCGGAAGGTAAGCGCGAATCGTCGCGCACTTGCTGCAGGTGGGCCCGCATTTCAGAGCGCGCCTGTTCCGCGCTCCGCGTTTCCATCGCCGCGAGAATGCGGCGATGATAGTACTGGCCGCGCTGCGGGCCGCCCGGTGTTTCAAAGGTCCCCAGACGCTGCTCACGCAACAACCCCACAATCGAGTCAATCAGCGAAAGAATGATGGGGTTGCCGGCCGCCTCCGCCAGGGCCAAGTGAAAGTCAAGGTCAGCCTCGATGAACGCCTCGGCATCTTCCAGGGATGCGTCCATGATCGCGACGGCCTCGCGCAGGGCCGCCAGGTGTTGCTCCTCCGCCCGCTCCGCCGCCAGGGCGGCAATCTCCGGCTCTAATATTTCGCGCACTTCCACTAGTTGGATAGCGCCCTCGGCCTGGCTGATCTTCACCATCAGGTCCAGCGATTGCCGGATGGCGTGCAAAGTGCCATTAGTCACGAACGTGCCGCGCCCGGTATAGGCTTCCACCAGCCCCTTTTCCCGCAGCGCCTTAACCGCTTCGCGAACCGCTGTCCGGCTCACCCCAAACTGTTCGGCCAAGTCGCGCTCCGCCGGCAACTGGTCACCCGGCTTGAGGTTGCCCTTCAGGATGGTGTCCTCAATCTGCTGCACGATCTGCTCGTACAGGCGTGACGTGCGCACTATTTTGTACATAAATTCACCCAGCGTTCTGCGTTTTAGCCGCTGCTGACCGGCCCAACTACACAGCCCGTGAAATGCGCGCCTGCTGGACTTCGTCTTCGATCCACACCGTCTTGATATTGGTGAACTCGCGGATGCCGTGCACACCCAACTCGCGCCCGTGCCCGGACTGTTTCACGCCGCCAAAGGGAATGCGTGGATCGGAGGCCACCATTTTGTTGATGAACACCATGCCGGCTTCCAGTTCGTTGATGAAGCGTTTGCGCTCGAACTCATCATTGGTCCAGGCGCTGGCGCCCAGACCGAAGCGGCTGTCATTGGCAATGGCGATGGCCTGCTCCACATCTTTGACGCGGAACAGGCAGGCCACGGGCCCAAAAAGCTCTTCGCGGTAGGCGGGCGACTCCCTGGGAATATCGGTAAGCACGGTGGGCGCATAGAAATTTCCCGGCCGGTCGGCCAGCGGCTTGCCTCCAGTTAACAGACGAGCGCCCGCTTGCACAGATTTGGTGACGTCACGCTGCAGATCCACCACCGCGTCGGCCGTAGCCAGCGGGCCTAGTTCCACGTTCTCCTGCATGGGGTCGCCGATGACCAGCGCCTCCATCTTGGCCACGTATTTGCGCTCGAACTCAGCCGCAATTTCCTCGGCAACGATGAAGCGCTTGGCGGCGATGCACGACTGCCCGTTGTTCTGCACCCGGGCCTTCACCGCGGTGCTGACCGCCGTCTCCAGGTCGGCGCTGGGCATCACGATAAAGGGATCGCTTCCGCCCAGTTCCAGCACTACCTTCTTGATTCTCTTGGCTGCCGCCATCCCCACCTGAATACCGGCTCCTTCGCTGCCGGTGAGGGTAGCCGCCATAACCCGGGGATCATCCAGAATCCGGTCTACTTGGCTGGAGGTCACCAACAGAGTTTGAAAAGCGCCCTCAGGGAAGCCGGCGCGGCGGAAGATGTCTTCAATAGCGAGCGCGCACTGGGGGACATTGGAAGCATGCTTGAGCAGTCCCACGTTGCCGGCCATCAAGGCGGGCGCGGCAAAGCGCATTACCTGCCAGAAGGGGAAATTCCAGGGCATCACGGCCAGCACCGGTCCCAGCGGCTGGTAGCGAATGTAGCTGCGGGCGGCCGCGGTCTCCACCAGTTCGTCCGCCAGAAAGCGCTCAGCGTTTTCCGCGTAGTAGCGGCAGGCCAAGGCGCACTTGGCGGCTTCCTGCACGGCCGAGCCGATGGTTTTACCCATTTCCAGGGTCATCAAACGGGCAAAGTCCTGCTTCTCACGTTCCAGAATGTCACCGGCGCGCACCATCATGCGGGCGCGCTCGGCAAACGGAACCTTGCGGTATTCGCTAAAGGTAGCCGCCGCTGTCGCAATTTTTTCATCAATTTGCCGCTCGGAGAGGGGCTCAAACTTTTTCAGGCATTGCCCGGTTGCGGGATTGATAGTGGCAATCGCCATATGTGTGCCTCCGTGGGGTAGTAGCGGTTGAAGTCATCACGCTCGCAGGGTTCGAAGCGAGCGGCTATTTGGTACGACCACCATACCATAAATCCATTTTGGCGCGAAAGTAAAGCCTCCTACCCGGCAAGAGTTGGTGAGGCCGAATTTGGATTGAAT
>Ga0075276_10000394_pt1 | contig 11598 bp, 9 predicted proteins | sample SF_Rice_5C_80N_4_FD_69770 | JGI IMG/M metagenome (GOLD analysis project Ga0075276, IMG submission 69770) | Rice paddy soil microbial communities from Twitchell Island, California, USA - SF_Rice_5C_80N_405 | ecosystem: Environmental > Terrestrial > Soil > Paddy field/soil | place: USA: Twitchell... | reverse complement strand
GATGAGGATCTTCGCCGCGCGGATGATCTTTTCCTGGTCGCCTTCCGGGAAGACGATCCGCTTCGGATCGCTCTTCGCCCGGTCGTAGATGGCGTGCATGATTCCGCGCGAGCGGCCGAGGAGGTTCTCCAGGCGGCGGCGGTAAGCCTCGAAGTCGGTGATCGGCTCCTGCGCCACTCCGGTTTCGGCGGCGGCGCGCGCCACGGCGACCGGGACCTTCAGCAGCACGCGGTGGTCGAACGGCTTCGGGATCAGGTACTCGCGTCCGAAGGAAAAGCGGTCGGTGGCATACGCGCGCAGAACCGAATCGGGCACTTCCTCTTTGGCCAGTTCCGACAGTGCGTGCGCCGCGGCGAGCTTCATCTCGTCGTTGATCGTCGTGGCCCGGCAGTCGAGCGCGCCGCGGAAGATGAACGGAAATCCGAGGACGTTGTTGACCTGGTTCGGGTAATCGGAGCGGCCGGTGGCGATGATCACGTCGGACCGCGCGGCGCACGCGTCGTCGTACGTGATCTCCGGATCGGGATTGGCCATGGCGAAGACGATCGGATCTTTGGCCATGGCCTGCACCATCGCCCCGGTCACGATCCCGCCGACCGAGAGGCCGATGAAGACGTCGGCCCCCCGCATGGCCTCGGCCAGGGTCCGCGCCTTGCTGTCGGTGGCGAAGTGCTCCTTGTTCGGAGTCATGTCGGCCGTCCGCCCCTTGAAGATCACGCCGTGGCTGTCGGAGAGGATGACGTTCTCCTTGCGCAGCCCCAGTTTCAGATAGAGCCGCAGGCAGCCCATGGCCGCAGCGCCCGCGCCGCTGATGACCACCTTCACCTTGTCGATTTTCTTGCCGGCGACTTCGAGCGCGTTCATGAGCGCCGCCGCGGAGATGATCGCCGTCCCGTGCTGGTCGTCATGGAAGACGGGGATCTTCATCTCCTTCTTCAGGCGCTCTTCGATCTCGAAGCACTCTGGCGCGGCGATGTCCTCGAGGTTGATCCCCGCGAACGTCGGCTCGAGCACTTTCACGGCCTGGATGAATGTCTCGGTGTCGCGCGTGTCCATTTCGAGGTCGAAGACGTCGATGTCGGCGAAGCGCTTGAAGAGGACGGCCTTCCCTTCCATCACCGGCTTGCCGGCGGCCGGCCCGATGTTGCCCAGCCCAAGGACGGCGGTCCCGTTGGAGATCACGGCCACGAGATTTCCACGGTTTGTGTACTTGTAGACGTCGCCGGGGTTTCTGGCGATTTCGAGGCACGGCTTCGCCACTCCCGGGGTATATGCGAGGGCCAGGTCGCGCTGCGTAGCGGTCGGTTTGGTGGGGACCACTTCGGTCTTGCCGGGCCGCCCTTGCGAGTGGTAGTCGAGGGCGTCGTCGCGGTTGGAGTCAACCATGGAGGCGGATTGTATAGGGGAGCACGACCATGCGTCAGAGGTCGTGCATCACACCTCTGTGTATGGAGCACCGGGATCCGCCGGTGCTCCGAGCCGGACGGACTCTTCCCTACACCGCTTTCCGCTTGCGCGGCGTTTCCGCGCGCGGCGCACTCGGCGGCGGATTCGAAGACTCGACGCGGCGGGCGGCGGGGCCCGCGATGTCGTGCTTTCGGCCGCCGATTCGGTTCCAGGCGATGGCCACCGCGGGAACGATCGTCACCGTCGAATATGTCCCGGCGATGACGCCGATCAGCAGGATCCAGGCGAACTCGTGGATGACCTTTCCGCCGAACAGAATCAGGGCGATGAGGACGATGACCACGGAGCCGGAAGTCAGGATGGTCCGCGACAGCGTCTGGTTCATCGCCAGATTGAGCTGCTCTTCGAGCGTGGCCCGGGTCTTCGTCCTGCGGCGGTTTTCGCGGACGCGGTCGTACGTGACGACCGTGTCGTTGATCGAGTAGCCGACGATCAGCAGCAGCGCGGCGACGATATCCAGTGAGAACTCGCCATGGATCATGCCCAGGAATGCCAGCGAGACCGACACGTCGTGGACGATGCAGACGACGGCGGCGACGCCGAACATCAGGTCGAATCGCAACCAGAGATAGACGCCCATGGCCAGAGTCGAGAGGATCACGGCCCAGATCGCCTTCTGCTGCAACTCCTTGCCGACCTGCGGTCCGACGGTCTCCTGGTTGAGCACGTTGAACGAACCAAGATGGACCTTCTGATTGAGCACCGATGCGATTCCGGTGTCGACCCCCGGAGTGGACACGACCTGCTGCATGTTCGTGAACAGGCCGAGCTCCGAGCGTTTGGCGACGACGCTCTCCGCAATCTGCGCGTAGTACGCACGCGCGTCGGGGCCGGTTCCCTTGTGGTCGGGATCGTCCTGCATGAGGAGTTCGGTCAGCCCGTCACGCCCCTGGAAGTTGAGGTCGAACTTTCCGGCGCCCTCCGGATTCAGATCGTTGTGGAGCTTGGCCACGATCTGCCCGGCGTAGTCGGTCTCTTTGTGCTGTTCCGGAAGGCGGATCAGCACCGAGTTCTCCTCGGGTTTGCCGTACTGCTGGATCGAGGCATCCGTGAGTTCGGCGCGCAGCTTGTTCAGCGGCACCTGGTTCTGGAACTTGAGCACGATGCTCGCGCCGCCGGCGAAGTCGATTCCCCAGTTGACCCCTTCCTTCAGGTAAAAGGCGGCTCCGATGAGGATCCATACGAGCGAGAACGCGACCGCCCAGAAGCGGTACTTGACGAAGTCGTATTTTGTATTAACAAAAATCTGCATGGTATATCCTCATCAAATTAGATGCTGATTTCCTTCGGCCGCCGCTCCGGGTTGTACCAGAGGTCGAAGATCACGCGGGAGACGAAGAAGGCGGTGAATACCGAGGCCGAAAGACCGATCAGCAGCGTGACGGCGAATCCCTTGATCGGACCGGTGCCGAACTGGAAGAGGAAAAGCGCCGAGATGATGGTCGTCATGTGGGTGTCGATGATGGTGCCGAAGGCGCGCGAGAAGCCGTTCTCGATCGAGGCCCGCACGCTCTTTCCTTCGCGCAGCTCCTCGCGGATGCGCTCGAACACGAGCACATTCGAGTCGACGGCCATGCCGAGAGTCAGAATGATGCCGGCGATGCCGGGGAGCGTCAGCGTGGCTTTGAAGATCGCCAGCATGCCGAGGATGATCACCAGGTTGAGCAGCAGGGCCAGCACGGCATTCACGCCGGCGCCCTTGTAGAAGAGCAGCATGGCCAGCACCAGGGCGATGAAGCCGATCAGCGATGCCAGCACTCCCTGATGGATCGAGTCGCGGCCGAGCGACGGCCCCACGGTCCGCTCTTCGAGAGTAGTCAGCGACGCCGGGAGCGATCCGCTGCGCAGCACCAGCGCCAGATCGGCGGCCTGCTGCGTGGTGAAGCTCCCTTCGATCACGCCCTGATCGTCGATCCGGCTGTTGATCGTCGGCGCGGAGACGACCTTGTTGTCCAGGACGATGGCCAGACGCCGGCCGACGTTGTTTCCGGTGAGCTCGCCGAACTTCTTGGCGCCCCCCGGAGTCAGCGAGAACCCGACGTTCGGCTCGCCGAGCCGTCCCTTCTGCACCCGGGCGTTCTTGAGGTCCGTGCCGGTGACTGGAATGGTCTTGCGCACGGCGTAGAACTCGGTGCCGGCTACGCGGCCGAGCTGGTCCTCGCGCGTGCCCGGCAGGATGTCGACGTCGTTCTTCATGCTGTCCGATACGCTGGCCAGCGTGGTCTTGGTGTCCGGGCCCGGAGTCCCTTCCACGATCCGGAACTGCAGTTGCGCGGTGGTCTTGATGATGTCCTTCACGCGCGCCGGGTCGTCGACGCCGGGGAGCTGGATGACGATGCGGTTCCCGCTCTCGGGAGCGATGATCGGTTCGGTGACGCCGAGGGCGTCCACGCGGTTGCGGATCGTCTCCACCGAGTGGTCGATCGTGTCGCGCTTGATGGACGACGCCGCAGGTCCTTTCAATTTGAACTGCATGGCGCCCTCGGGCGTCACGCTCATGTCGAAGGTCGGCAGGTAGTCTTTGGCGATCGTCTCGTACTGGCCGGCACTGATGCCTGCCGGAGGAGTCGCGATGAAAGTCGAGGGGTTGATGCGGCGCGTCGTCGGAATCGGAAGGCTGTTCGCCTTCGCCTGATTCTTCAGCGATTCCATCCCCTGATCGGCTTCCAACAGCAGCGCGTCGCCGACATTGACCCGCATCACCAGATGTGTGCCGCCCTTGAGGTCCAAGCCTCGGCGGATCGGTTCAGGATCGTTCTTGGTCGGGACCACGGCGGCGGCGAAGCCGACGAGCACCGCGATGATCAGGATGATTTTCCACCACAGACTTCGGTTCAATGGTTCCTCCGGAACGGGTTGCCCGACAGCGCGGCAGCCTTATGATTCGCTCGTCTCACCCGCGGCGAGTCCCGTGATCGCCGAGCGCGCGACCTTCACTTTCACGTTATCGGCGATCTTCAGGTAGACGACTTCCGCCTCAACACCCTGAATCGTCCCGTAAATCCCGCCCGACGTCACCACGCGGTCGCCCTTTTTCAGCGCGCTGAGCATTTCCTGCGCCTTCCGCTTCTGCTTGTTCGCCGGAGCGATGACCAGGAAGTAAAACACGGCGAAGATCGCCGCGATCGGCAGGATGTTGATCAGGAACGTGGCGGTGGTGTCGCCGCCGGCCTGAAGCAGTAAGAGCGCTGGGGGATTCATGATTGGTCTTCTCGAATCGACTGCACGAGGTAGGCGTCGCGGAATTCCGCGAACGAATGGGACGCAATAGCCTGCCGAACCTTTGTCATCAAGTCAAGATAGTAGAAAACGTTATGCACGGTGTTGTATACCAGACCGGCGATTTCGCCCCCTACGAACAGGTGCCGCAGGTAGGCTCGCGAGACGGTCCGGCAGGTCAGGCAGGCGCAGGCCGGATCGAGCGGCCCCTCGTCCGCTGCATAGCGGGCGTTCTTGATCGCCACCTTTCCCACGCTGGTGAACAGCGTCCCGTTCCGGGCATTCCGGGTGGGCATCACGCAGTCGAACATGTCGATCCCGGCCGCGACCGCGTCGAGCAGGTCCTGCGGCGTGCCGACCCCCATCAGGTAGCGCGGTCTGCCGGCAGGCATGCGGGGAGCGGCCTCACGGATGATCTCGAACATCGCCTCCTTCGGCTCGCCCACGGAAAGCCCGCCGAGGGCCGTGCCGTCGAAGTCCATGGAGCCGATCTCCTCGATGCTGCGCCGGCGGAGGTCGGGATAGATGCCCCCTTGAGCGATACCGAACAGCGCCGGCCCGTCCTCCGCGCGCGCCGACAGCGACCGCCGCGCCCAGCGGTGGGTCAGCTCCATCGAACGCTCCACGTCCGCATGCGACCGGCCATAGGCCGGGCATTCGTCGAACGCCATGGCGATATCTACTCCCATTCGCGACTGGATCTCGATCGACCGCTCCGGCGAGAGCACGTGCAGCGAGCCGTCGAGATGGCTCCGGAATTCGACCCCTTCCTCCTGCACCTTGCGGATCGAAGCGAGCGAGAAGACCTGGAAGCCCCCGGAGTCCGAAAGTACCGCCCCTTCCCATCCCATGAAGCGATGGATCCCGCCGAGTTGCGCGAGCAGCTCGATGCCCGGACGGAGCATGAGGTGATACGTGTTGCAGAGGATGATTCGAGGAGCGGGCGCGGAGGGCTCGGGGCCGAGGTGGTTCAACTGGTCCGTCGTGAGGGCCTTGACCGACGCCGCCGTGCCAACCGGCATGAAGACGGGGGTGTCGACGGCGCCGTGACCCGTCATGATCCGGCCGGCCCGGGCATCACCGGACGAGTGCAGCAGGTGAAACTCGGTCCTCAGTCCTCAGTCCTCGGTTACTGCAGCTTCATCTGCTCGACGCGCACGGTCGGCGGGATGTTGAGCGTGAAGCGGCCCTGCTCGATCGGCTGATTGATCCGGATGTGCGTGAACTCGTAGCGCGTGAGGTCCCCGTCGCCTTCGGTGTACTCGAACTTCGTCGTCAGATAGCTCTTCCTGTCGATCCAGATCGTGATGTGGCGGACTCGCCGGGCGATCGACTTGCTTTTCGGGGTGAGGTCGAGCACGTAGAACGGCTGATCGTCCCGGTTGATGAACGTGAAATCGAAGTAGGTGGCCAGGTCGTCGAGCGCGCCGCTGGCTCCCATGTAGCGGAAGATGCGGTCCTGGTAGTGCCGCACCTCGATCTTCTCCGCGCGGTTCAGATCGGGGTAATACGTGGTCATCGTGCCGTTGGCGATGAGCATGTCCACGCGCTTGGGCGAGTCGTACCGCCAGAGCACGCTGTTCGGCCGCGAATAGGTGAAGTGGCCGGTGGAGACTTCCGGCCTGGCCAGCAGGGCGAGCGTCTTTTCCTGCCGGAAGTCGGCCTCCAGCGTCCGCGTATTCTTCTGCTGCTCCTGGACGTGGCGCACGACTTCGTCGAGCGAGTTCGGATCGGTGCGCGCGGCGCACGGGAGGGTCATTGCAGCGGCGGCAATCGCCGCCAGGATCATCGTCGAGCGGGACATGGCCAGCCCAACGTCGCTCCCGGAGGCGCTATTTCCTCCTGCGCGTTGTATACTCGACAGAAATCGAGGTTATTTATGAGACGGGTGTTGCTGGTGGTTGCGCTCCTGGTGGTGGCGGCAGGGCAGGGTGTGTACGGAGCCGTTCAGTACGAGTTCCGGCAGACCACCCATTCTGATCTCGAATCGATGCCGGCGACGGACATGACCGGCCGCGGCATTCTCGACGGCGACCGTTCGCGGGTCGACTTTCTCACCGGAGACGCCTTTCCGGTCGGATCGTATGTCTTCACACTCAACGGATCGCGGACGCTGACGTATGTCGATCCGACGAAGAAGACCTACGTCGAGGTCAACGCCGCGGGCGTGGCCTCGGCGATCGGCACGGCGCGGATCACGATCAGCAACAAGAAGGTCGCGGTCAGCCAGCTCGAAGATCATCCGATGATTGCCGGCCTGCCGACCGACCATTATCAGATGACGCTCGACTACGACATCACGCTGGGGTTCGGCTCGATTCCGCTGACCCAGACCGTCCACGAGACGATCGACAAATGGGTCACGCAGGCGTTCGGCAACGTCGGCCAGGATTTCCTCAGCAGCGGCGCGGTGCGGACCGGAAACCCGGAGCTCGACGAGCTCGTCGCCGCGGAGAATACGAAGATCAAGGGCTTTCCGCTCAAGCAGATGATGCGCGTCAGCACGACCATGCACCGCGAGAACGTCCGCGGCTCGGAACTCTCGAATGTCTTCCGGCCGACGCGGACGCAGACGCGCGAGCTTCTGATCACCTCGATCACGCCCAAGAGCTCGGTCTCGTCCGACCTGTTCCTCGTCCCCGCCGATTTTCACAAGCCGGACCCGCTGCGGGACGACTCGCAGAAGGCGCCGTTGCAGATCCTGTCGCTGCAGCCGGCCGGTGGTGGGCAGTAGAGCCCGCCTGGGTGGTACGATCGCAGATGGATCGATGATGAGTCTGCGCGCCGGACAACATCGGGAGGGCGGACGGATGCGGCCGGCAGCCTGCTTCGCCGCAGTCGTCCCGGCATCCCTCCCCTTCCTGCTCGCGGTGATGAACGCCGCGGCGCCGCTTCCCCCCTCGGCACGCCTGGCCATTCGGCCGCGGGTCGAATATGCACAGCTCGCCGACCTTCCTCCGGCAACGCTCCCGGAACACGCCATCGTGCTGACCGTGGAGAAGGGCGACACGTTCGCTTCCGTTCTCCAGGATGGCGGGCTCAGCACCGCTGATGCGCTCGCCGTGATCCACGAGGTCGGCCGGCTCATCGATCTGCGGGCGCTCAAGCCGGGCAATCTCGTCCGCTTCCATTACGACAAGGAGGCGGCGGTCGACAGCGTGGAGATGAAGATCGCCGGATGGGGAGAGGTCGACGCCGCCCGGAACGGGTCCGCGTTCCGCGCCACCGCGCACCCGGCGCAGATCGTGGAGATCGAAACGTCCGTATCGGCGACGATCGACAGCTCGCTCTACGACGCGCTCGTCTCGACCGGCGAGGGACCGCAGCTCGCGCAGCAGATCGTCGATATCTTCCAGTGGGACATCGACTTTTTCGCCCTGCAGCGCGGCGACTCGTTCAGCCTGGTGGTGAAGAAGAAGTACATCGGCGCCGATCCCGACGGGTACGGGCCGATCCTGGCGGCGCGCTTCATCCACGACGGCCAGACGTTCGAGGCCTTCCACGAGGACAGCGGCGGACGGGCAGGCTACTACGCGCGCAACGGCACGCCGCTCCGCAAGCAGTTCCTCCGCGCCCCGCTGCACTTCACGCGCATCACCTCGAAGTTTTCGCACAGCCGCTGGCATCCGATCCTGCACTGCTTCCGCCCGCACCTCGGCGTCGACTACGGGGCGCCGGTCGGAACGCCGGTGATGAGCACGGCCGACGGCGTGGTGGTCGAGGCGCGGCACAAAGGGGCCGACGGAAATCTCGTGCGCATCCGCCACACGTCCCGGCTGCAGACCTATTACCTGCACCTGTCGCGCTTCGCCAGGGGAATCCATCCGGGGACGAAAGTGCAGCAGGGACAGGTCATCGGATACGTGGGCGCGACCGGCCTGGCCACCGGGCCGCACCTCGATTACCGCGTCCTGGATGCCGGCAAGTGGCTCGATCCGCTCAAGCTGAAATCGATCGCTCCCGATCCGCTCTCTGCATCGCTGCTGCAGACGTTCCGGGCGAAGATCACACGGCTGGAAAACAAACTCGCCGCGCCAACGTCACAAGTGGCAGAATTGGCATCCCGACGCCGGGCACTCTTCTAGCAACCGTCGTCGCAACGATCTCATGAACAAGGTCACGGTCCGGGCGCCGGTGCGCGCCGATCTCGCTGGCGGCACCCTCGATCTGTGGCCCCTATACCTGTTCCACTCGGGCGCGCGGACGGTCAATGTGGCCATCTCGCACTACGCCGAGTCGGAAGTCGTCGAGACCGGCGCCAGCGGCGTCGAGGTCCACCTGACCGACCAGCAGTACGAGCAGCGCTACGACTCGCTGCACGAGCTGGCGGCCGATCCGAAGGCGGCGCTCGTCCATCGGGTGCTCGAGCACTTCCGGGTCAGCGGGATCCGCATCACCACGCGGACCGACGCGCCCCGCGGCTCGGGGGTGGGAGGCTCATCGGCGTTGACGATCACGCTGGTGCGCGCGCTCTCGGAGCTGTCGGGCGAACCGATCGAAGGCGACGCGCTGATCGCTCTGGTGCGCGATCTGGAGACGCGGCTCATCGGCGTTCCGGCGGGAATCCAGGACTACTATCCGGCCGTCTACGGCGGGATTTCCGCGCTGCGCCTCAACCCCGGTTCGGTCGTGCGTCAGGAGATCTCCCTCCCGGTGGAGAAGCTCGCCGAGCACATGCTGCTGCACTACAGCGGCGTGGCGCATTTCTCGGGGACGAACAACTGGGAGATGTACAAGCGGCACATCGACGGCAAAAAGAAGGTGGTCCGCGGCTTCGAGCGCATCGTGCAGAGCGCCGCGGAGATGGAGAAGGCGCTGGCCAGCGGTGACATGCAGGCCGCCGGCGCCGCGCTGGCCCGCGAGTGGTCGAACCGCAAGTCGCTGATCGACGGCATCTCCACGCCGGAGATCGAGGCGGCCGTCGCCGCCGCGACCGCGGCCGGGGCATGGGGCGGAAAGGTCTGCGGTGCCGGCGGAGGCGGCGTGGTCGTCTTCCTCCTGCCGCCCGATCGGCGCGAAGAGGTCCGCCGCGCGCTGGCGGCCGTCCCGGGCCGCGTGTTGGAGGCCGTGCCGGTGGCGCACGGGCTCAGCATCGAGCGCACCTGGGACACGCCGGGAGTTCCGGCGCGCGCGCGGCCGCAGATCAAGGGGAGCGAGGAGATCGAGCAGCTCTACGTCTGGGGACAGCGGGGTCCGTACCGGCCATTCGCGCTCGCCGAGGCGGTCATCACGCATGCCGAGCCGCGCAGCGGATTTCATCAGACCGTGCACCGCTCGTACGCCGCGCCGATCGACGCGGCGGAGTCGAAGGTCGACTGGAGTGCCGCCCGGCCGGTCGACGCGGAGAAACTGAGCATTCATGCCGTTCCCGATCCTCATCGCCGCGACCCGCGCGCCGCGCTCGATGTGCTCGTGCAGGCCGCGATGCAGGCCAAAGAGGCGTTCCGCCAGTTCGTCAGCGAGCGGGAGAAGCTGGTCTTCTTCCACAACGCGGCGTTCGGCCTGTACTCACAGCCGCACGAGACGCGCGAGGCGTTCCTCGGCCGGTGCGCCGACGAGGTGGAGCGGCGGCTCGATGAGCAGACCGAGCGGCTGGAAAGCACGTTCCGCCGGCGCATCGACCAGGTGAAGGAACGTTCGGAACGCGACACGCGCGAGATCGAAGCGAACGAGCCGCATCCCTCCGACAATCCCGTCGACAACGTGAGCGTGGCCTGGGGGCAGACGCTCTACAACATCACCAGCGGCAAGCCGGCCGCCCTGGCCGATCCGCCGCAGTCGGCACGCGAGACCGACTACATGGAGAAGATCGCGCAGATTCAGCGGGCATGGGACCGTGAGCTGCAGGCCATCCGCGACGACCTCGCAACGCAGGAAAAAGCGATCGAGGAGATCGTGATCGTCCCGGCGGAGAAGAACGTGGAGATCACGCGGTATCTGATTCTGTGGGCGCCAAGATTGTGAAGACGTCGCCTGGGAATACACGCCTCGGTGATCCGTTCAGTGCTACGATCGGCCTCACGTCGGGCAGTAGCGCAGCCTGGTAGCGTACCTGAATGGGGTTCAGGTGGTCGCGGGTTCAAATCCCGCCTGCCCGACCAACCGCCGCTCGAGGACCTCATGGAACAACAGAACCAGCAGACGATTCGCATCACGCTCGATGACAACATCGCGCAGGGCGAGTACATCAACTTCGCCAACATCATCCACTCCCCCAGCGAGTTCGTGATCGATCTCGGACGCATCGTCCCCGGGCGGCCGGACGTGAAGATCTACAGCAGGGTCATCATGACGCCGCTCCACGCCAAACAGCTCCTGGAGGCGCTCGGACACAACGTCGGGCTCTACGAACAGAAATTCGGCGAGATCCGCGTCGAACCGGGCCAGCCCTTCGCCACGCCGAATTAGCGCCGGCCGCGAGCCGCCATGAAGATCAAGATCATCGGCGCCGGCCTCGCCGGCAGCGAATGCGCGTTTCAGCTCGCACAGCGCGGCCACGCGGTCGATCTGTTCGAGATGCGCCCGGGCAAGAACACGCCCGCGCATCGCACCGGCGACCTCGCGGAACTCGTCTGCTCGAACTCCTTCCGCTCCTCCGCCGTCACCAACGCCGTGGGACTCCTCAAGGCCGAGATGGCCATGCTCGGATCGCTCGCCATCCGCTGCGCCGGCGAGGCTCGCGTCCCTGCCGGGGATGCCGTTGCCGTCGACCGCGAGCGTTTCGCCGCCGCCGTCACGCAGGCCATCACATCACAGAAAACAATTACTCTTTATCGTGATGAAATTACGTCACTGAATCCTGACGGATACGATGCCCTGGTCGTGGCCACCGGCCCGCTGACCTCGCAGCCGCTCTTCGAGGCCATCGACGCATTCCTCGGCCGCGACGGGCTCTACTTCTACGATGCCATC
>Ga0075276_10000393_pt1 | contig 11603 bp, 11 predicted proteins | sample SF_Rice_5C_80N_4_FD_69770 | JGI IMG/M metagenome (GOLD analysis project Ga0075276, IMG submission 69770) | Rice paddy soil microbial communities from Twitchell Island, California, USA - SF_Rice_5C_80N_405 | ecosystem: Environmental > Terrestrial > Soil > Paddy field/soil | place: USA: Twitchell... | reverse complement strand
ACCCCGAGGAACCCGACGAGGAGCAGTCCGATCCCGACCCAGGCGACGGCTTTCACGGCTCTCCGGGTCGTGCGCGGCAGCCGCCGCCAGCGCTGCCGGTCGAGGCCGGCGGCACCGAGCGCCCGCCACCAGCCCGCCGCGAGCGCCGCGCTCATGCGCCTGCGCACGTCACCCTCCCTCGGGAGTGCGCTCACCGAGGAGGCCCTCCGGACGGAAGACGAGCACGAGGATGAGAATCGAGAACACGATCGACTCCGTCCAGTCGCTGCCCGGCGCGTGCCAGACGAGGCCCTCGTTGAACGCCTGGATGAAGCCGATCACGAGCGCACCCAGGACGGCGCCCGGCAGGTTGCCGATTCCCCCGAACACCGCAGCCGTAAAGGCGATCAGGCCGAGCTGGAAGCCGGTGTCGTACCGGATCTGGCCGAAGTAGAGCGCGTAGACGAGGCCTCCTGCGCCCGCGAGCGCGCCGGCGATGAGGAACGTGAACGAGATCGTGCGGTTGACGTCGATGCCCATCATCGCGGCCGCGTCGCGGTCCTGGGCGGTCGCACGCATCGCCTTCCCTCGCCGCGTCTTCTGTACGAGCCACACGAGCACGAGGAGGACAGGCGCCGTGATGAGGACGACGATGAACTTCTCCCAGGTGTAGGTGACCCCGGATACCGAGAACACCTGCCCCCTGGGCAGCACGTTGGGGACCGCCGTGTATCCCGGGCCCTTCCACCCGATCGCGATGTTCTCGAGGATGAAGGACATGCCGATCGCCGTGATCAGCGGAGCGAGTCGCGGCGCACTCCTGAGCGGACGGTACGCGACCCGTTCGACCGCCGCGTTCAGGAGGCCGCAGGCGGCCATGGCGACGAAGAGCGAGCCGACGATCGCCGCGACGAGTGAGCCCGTCGACGCTCCGGCTTTGAGATGAAAGGCCGACAGGATCATGGTCGCGGAGAACATCCCACCGAGCATGAAGACGTCGCCGTGAGCGAAGTTGATCAGCTCGAGGATGCCGTAGACGAGCGTGTAGCCGAGCGCGACGAGCGCGTACACGGCGCCGTTCGTGAGGCCGATGAAGGCAATCGTGACGAAGTACGACGGCCCCTTGACGAAGTTCACGACGAGCCACGCGACGAGCAGCCCGACGAGCAGGAAGGCCGTCACCGGCGCGATGAGGGCGCTGGGGGACCGCCTCGCCCGGGGCACGACCTGGGTATGCGCGTGCGTGGCCATGACGTAGAAGACGCCGGGGGAGGATCGAGCCTCCCCCGGCGTCGGTCGAGCGCGGGTACTCCGCTACTTCACCAGGCTCGCCGATGGGACCAGAGTCGTCACCGGGATGAGCTGCTTGCCCTTCTGCTTGTAGATCGTGATCGCGGAGCCGCTCGTGTCACCCTGGGCGTTGATGGTGTACGACCCGAGGATGCTGTTCGTGATGGATAGACCGAAGAGGCTCTTCGTCGTCGTGGACCGCTGGCCGCCGCCCTTCGCGACCGCCCTCAGCAGCAGGTTCATCGACTCGGCGCCGTAGGCCGCGTACGGGTTGGGCGTCGTGCCGATCTGCTTGCCGAAGCTCTTGACGAAGATCGCGCCCGCGCCCGTCAGCTTCGTGGGTGGCTGGCCCGCGACGCTGATGTAGGCGCCGTTGGCGACTGCGCCGTTTGCGTTCGGGTCGGAGAATCCGTCCGGAGTCTGCAGCTGGATCTTCGGATCCACGGCCTTGATGTCCTGCATCAGCTTTGCGCCGTTGTTGCAGACGATGCCGCCGAGGAAGACGGCCTGTGCACCCGACTTCTTGATGCGGGTTGCGAGCGCCTCGTAGCTCGAGGCCTTCGCGTCCCAGCCCGTGAAGCCGGCGACCTTCAAACCGAGCTTGATCGCCGCGTTCTTGTACGTGAGCGCGACGCCGAAGCCATAGGTCTGCTTGTCGTTGAGGACGTACACCGTCTTGACCCCCAGCGACTTCGTGAACATCGCGTCGGCCGGGCCCTGGAACTGGTCGTTCGCCACGACGCGTGCGTAGTTCCGAGTTCCGGTCGGGTAGTACTTGTTCGGCTCACCCGGATCCGCACCCGGGCCCGTCGTCGTGATCCCAGGGCTCGTGTTCGCGGGACTGACCATCGCCAGCTGTACGCGGTTGAGGATCGGGATCTCGATCTTCGCGCACCCGGAGTTGAACGTCCCGAGAACGCCGATGACGGACCGGTCGTTGGCGTAGAGATGCGCGTTGGTGGCGCACTTCGCCGTATCCCAGCCGCCCGTCTGGGCGGTCGAGTCATCGCAGGACTGGTAGCCGATCTTGTACGAGCCTGACTTCCAGCCCGAGTTCGCGAGCGCCCAGATCATCGCGCGCGAGATCTCGACCGTTTGCTTGCGGATCGCGCCCTGCAGGGGCAGGTCCGACGCGACGATGAAGTCCGGCGAGCCGGACCCCTTGTAGACGACGGGGCCGCAGGACGACGACGGCAACGGCGACGCCGTCGCTGTCGCGCTGCGGGCCGCGCCCGTGTACCCGGCGGCGACGGCGGCCACGATGGCGGCCGTGCCGACGAGCACGAACAGCGAGACCTTCTTACTCACAGTCCCTCCTCCATTGTCCGACCCGAAAACTGCTGACTACCGCGGGAAGAGCCTTGCCTACCTTGCGTCGGAGGAGTATTTCGCGCTCCTCTCCGGGTTTCAAGTGGGGGCGGGAACCTTCTCCATCGGGAGGAGGCTCGTACAATGGAGGCAGCTCGCGGCGGTGCCGGAACTGGTAGACGGTGTCGGCTCAAAACCGATTGCCCTTCGGGGCGTGTGGGTTCGAGTCCCACCCGCCGCATGAGCCGCATAAGCCGGACATCTACTGAGGCAGCGGCCGGCGACAAGCGGCTATGACTTAGCGCGATGGCCAAGACGATCGGGCTCCTGACCGGCGGCGGGGACTGTCCCGGCCTCAACGCGGTCATACGCGCGGTCGTCCGAAGCTCCGACTCGGCCGGCTGGGATTCGGTGGCGGTGCTCGAGGGCTGGCGAGGCCTCGTCGAGGGGCGCTTCAAGGACCTCGGGGTCATGGAGGTCTCGGGGATCCTCCCCCGCGGCGGCACGATCATCGGCACGAGCCGGACGAACCCGTACAAGCTCGACGGCGGGGTCGAGAAGGTGCTGCAGAACATGCGCGACCGAGAGCTCGACGCCCTCGTCGCGATCGGCGGCGAGGACACGCTCGGCGTGGCGGCCAAGCTGTTCGATGAGCATGCCGTCCCGGTCGTCGGCGTCCCGAAGACGATCGACAACGACCTCTCCGGCACCGACTACACCTTCGGCTTCGACACCGCGGTCACGATCGCGACCGAGGCAATCGACCGACTGCACACGACCGCGGAGTCGCACAACCGGGTCATGGTCGTCGAGGTGATGGGCCGGCACGCCGGCTGGATCGCGGTCATGAGCGGGATCGCCGGGGGCGCCGACGTCATCCTCATCCCCGAGCAGCCGCTCGACTTCGAGGACGTCGCCGAGACGATCCGCAAGCGCCACGCCCGGGGCAAGAACTTCTCCATCGTCGTCGTGAGCGAGGGCTGCGAGCTTCCGGGCATGCAGGACACCGGCGAGGTCGACCAGTTCGGGCACGTGATCCTCGGCGAGCGCGGCGTCGGCGAGGTGCTCGGCCGCGAGATCGAGCAGCGCACCGGGTTCGAGACCCGCGTGACCGTGCTCGGCCACGTCCAGCGCGGCGGGACGCCCACGCCGCGCGATCGTGTGCTCGCGACGCGCTTCGGACTGAAGGCCGCCGAGCTCGCGCGCGCGGGCGAGTTCGGGCAGATGGCGGCGCTGCACGGCGACGACATCGTCGCGGTTTCGCTGTTGGAGGCGACGGCCGAGCTGAAGACGGTGCCGCCCGAGTGGTACGCCGTCGCACAGGCGTTCTTCGGCTAGAACCTCGGCTTGCACCACGCGCACGAGGCCTTCTCGCAGGCCTGGCCGGCGTTCGCGCTCGTGGCCGGGCTGCTGCTGGTCGGCGCGGCCGCCGCGAGCGAGGGGCTCTTCGCCGCCGCCGGCGCACTGGTCGCGCGCGCACCCGGCGGCGCGACGACGCTTCTCGTCCTGCTCCTGCTCTGCGAGGCCGCCGTCACGGCGATCCTCAATCTCGACACGGCCGTCGTCTTCATGACTCCGGTGCTGCTCCATGCAGCCCGGCGACGCGGCGCCGAGGAGAGGCCGTTCCTGTACGGGGCCGTCTTCACGGCGAACTCCGCGTCGCTGCTTCTTCCGGGCTCGAACCTGACGAATCTCATCGTGCTCGCGCACGATCACGTGTCCGGCACGACGTTCGCGGCGCGCCTTGCGCCGGCGTGGGCGGTCGCGGTCGCCGTGACGATCGCCGTCGTCGTGCTCGCACACGCGCGCGAGCTTCGGGCCGAGCCGGGCCGGACGACCGAGCATCCGCGCTTCCGGCCGCGCGCCGGGACCGTCGCTGTCGCCGCCGCGGCCGCGATGGTGCTCGTCCTCCCCGAGCCAGCGCTCCCTGTTCTCACGCTCGGCGCCGCCGCCGCTGTCCTCGTGCGCCTCAGCCCCCGCACCGCGCTGCGTGTCGCGAACCCGTTGCTGCTCGGCGGCGTGCTCCTGGTCGCCGTCGGGCTGGGCGCGCTTGCGCGCAGCACGCATGCGTTCGAGCACCTCGTGACGCACGCAGGCCGCTGGGAGACGGCCTGGCTGGGCGCCGGCGCGAGCGTCGTCGTCAACAACCTGCCGGCGGCCGCGCTGCTCTCCGCGCATCTCCCGGCGCACCCGCGGGCGCTGCTGCTCGGGCTCGACCTGGGGCCGAACCTCGCCGTGACCGGATCGCTTTCGGCCGTCCTCTGGCTGCAAGTGGCGCGTGCGAGCGGCGCGCGCCCGTCGATCCTCCGCTACAGCGTGCTCGGAGTCGTGCTCGTCCCTGTGACGCTGACGCTCGCGCTGCTCGCGGCAGCGAGCTTCTAGCGACGGACGGCGACGATCGCCGCCATCCCCGGGTCGACGAGGATCTCCGCGGCCGCGAGGCGCGGGTCGCGAAGGAGGAACTCCCGCACGTCGTCGCCCTCGACTGGCCGCCCGGGCGTGAGGTCGTCCTTGACGACTATGCCGCCGGGGGCGACGAGCGCGAGGATCTCCTCCCAGCCGTACGGGCGCCCGCCGTCGGCGAAGACGAGGCCGAAGGGCCCGCGGCCGCGAAGCTGCTCGTAGCAATCGCCCTCGAGAAGCTCGACGTTCGCGTACGGCGCCAGTCGCGCCCGTGCAGCTGCAGCACGCGCGGGATCGAGCTCGACGGTGACGACGCTCCGCGCGGTCTGCGCCATCGCCGCGGCACCCTCGCCGAACGCCGTGCCGAGCTCGGCGACGTCGCGGCCGGTGGCGAGCGTGCAGAGCAGCGCGCGAACGGCGGGTATCGACGTCCCGCCGCCGGTCACAGCTCGACGAGCGGGAACGACCGGTTGCGGCGCGGCGGCACGAGGAAGTTCTGCCGGTGCGTGGTGGTGAGCACCGAGTTGAAGCCCTGGGCGCGGTTGCGCGGCGGCACGGCGAGCTTCTTGCCACCCGGCAGGACGCCGTCCATCGCGAGGCGATTTCGCTCGAAGTCGTCGCCCGACGGGTTGAAGACGACGAAGTGCACACCGGCGGAGGCCTCCTTGCTCATCCCGTCGCGCTTCGGGTCGGAGGAGAACGCGAACGGATTGTCGAGCGTGTTGAAGTCCGCGCGCTGCGGGATCGCCGTCCCCTTCGGGTAGAGCGTCCCGTCGGCGCCGGTGGTGTCCTGCAGCAGCCGAGACGTCGCCTGGATGGATGCGCTGTGGCCGAAGCGCCCGGTCTGGTGGAACTGCCGCTCGAGCTGCGACTCGCTCGAGAACTGCGCAGGCCCCTGCGGGATCGTCTGACGTCCCTGGTGCACGCCGGTCATGCCTGGACGGAACGCGGTGAGCAGGCGCTCGTCGAAGTCGAAGTTCAGGTACCACGCCTCCAGGTCCTCGGCGATGTGCGAGAGGTGCATGTGCGTCCCACCGTGGAAGTAGCCCGAGCGGAGGTCGACGTAGCCGAGCGTCTCGTGGTTCGCGATCTTGCCCGGGCCGAGGCCCGCCTTCTGCGTGGACGTGAAGCCGAGGAAGAGCTCGGCGCCGTCCGGGATCAGATCGGCGCCGGGCACGCCGGCAGCCATGGCCATCTTCTTCGGCAGGCTCCGGCCGCCGTCGAAGCCGCCACCGGCGAAGCCGCGCCTGATGCTCGTGACGGTGAAGAAGGGAAGGTCGAAGATCGCCGTGCGGGCGGCGTCGATGTGCTCCCGCCGATCGCTGCGCATTAGGACGGCGACGTCGTTGCGCTCGAGGAGGGTCTCGGACGGGTCGCTCGGAAAGCGCCGCGTCGGCAGGAGCGCGGGCCGGTTCGCGCGGCGGTCGTACGGCAGGTGCGCCTTCGCCTGCGCCGGCACGAGCCGCTCGAAGTAGGGCATGCCCCAGGCGACGGTGACGCCGAGGCCGGCCGCGGTGAGCGGATGGCGCGCATCGAGCGTGCGGAGCACGTCCTCGAGATCGCGCTGCGCCGCACGCAGGTCATGGACGTCGAGCGTCGCGGTGACGATCTCGCTGTGGAGCGGCGGGACGACCACCTCGACCCCCTCGCTGTGCACGGTGGAGAGGTCGATGAGGTGCTGCTCGGGGGGCATGCCCGCCGGCTCGACGACGGGGCGCGCGGGCGCAGAGCCGAGGCGGTCGACGAGCTCGTAGATGCCCCCGGCTCCGACCGCGGCGGCGGCGGCGCCGCCGAGGAAACGCCGGCGTGTGATCCGCATCAGGTCGCCGGCTTGACGAGCACGAGGCCCTTCAGCACGCGCTCCATGTTCTGCAGAACCTTGGTGGCGCTGTCGTACGGGTTGATCACGTGCTGGCTGACGGTGTAAAGCGTGCCCTTGTACCGCCAGGCGAGCAGGATGTGCCACTGGTCCTCGCCCTGGTTCACGCGGTAGACGGTGGCGCGAATCCGGTTCGCCCGCACGTGCCCGCCGGGGTCGCTGAAGCACGGGACGGTGCCGTGGCCGACGGGCGCCGGGCAGCGCGGGATCACCGTTCGTCCGGGGAAGCCGCGGAAGTTCACGTGCACGTCGCCGCTGCCGAGATCGCCGTGCTCGAGGAAGCTGACGAGATAGCTCCGGTCCTTGCCGATCCCGTAGGCGTCCTGGTAGTCGCCGCCGATCTTCGCATCGAGCGGGTTGGGCATCCACGTCGGGCAGTACACCGGCGCCTGGACCTTGTTCGCGAGGACCTGCCAGCCCTTCGCCCATGCGCCGGGGCAGCTCGCTTTGCGCGCGCCGGCGGCGCCCTGGGCGATTCCGCCCAGCGCCAGCGCGACGAGACACGCCACCAGCGCCGCCCTCATGGCGGAACAGGGTAGCGCGGTTGTTCTCAGACTTCGGGCGGCGGAGGCGTGGCGATGAGCGGGGACACCGCGCCGTGCACGATCACCGCGTCGCAGCCGGCCCGCTCGAGCTCGGCCACCTCGTCGCGGTTCGTCAGCTGCAGGTCGGCGATGGCGAGCTTGCCGGCCGGCACGGCGGCGAGCAGGTCGAGGACGACCTCCAGCGAGGTCTCGTCCTCCTCGCGCTCCGCCGGGGAGAGCAGGAAGATCTCCGGATCGACCCGCTCGAGCGCGCGTTCGAGCTCCTCCTCGTCGCGCACCTCGACGGCGCAGTCGAGCCCGAGGTCGACGGCCTGCGCATGCAGGTCCTCGAGCCGGCCGTCGTCGTCCTCGAGCGCGTCGAAGACGAGCAGGTAGGCGTCGGCGCTCGACGACGCGCGCTCGAGCGAGACGTCGGCGCGCCAGAGGATGGGAAGGCCGCTCGCTTCGCGGACGGCCGCCGGGTCCCCGCGCACGACGAGCGCCTCCGCCCGCTGGTCCTCGGCGGCTTTCGCGGACTCGGGGTCCTCGACGGCCGCGATGACGGAGATCCCGTCGCCTTCGGCGATCGCGTGGCTGAAGCGGCGTTGCGCCATCCCTGCGCCCGTAGCGTATCGAGCGCTCACCGGCCCATCGGGTGCCAGACGGTCTTGAGCTCGAGGAAGCTCGCGATCTCCCACGGGCTCTGGGCGTCGGCGCGGCCGTGGACGACGCGCTTCACGTTGTCGGCGGCGAGCCGCTCGAGATCGGACGCGAGGCCGTCGGCGCCGGTGACGTCGATCGCGTTCACGTCCATGTGGGAGGCGAGCACGGGCGCGAGCTCGGTGCGGAAGCCGGTGAGCAGGTTCACGACGCCGCCGGGGAGGTCACTCGTGGCGAGGGCCTCGGCGAGCTCGACGGCCGCGAGCGGCCGGGACTCGGAGGCGACGGCGACGACGGCGTTGCCGCCGACGACGGCCGGAAGGACACGCGTGACGAGGCCGAGCAGCGGCGGGTCGTCCGGGGCGAGGACGGCGACGACGCCCGTCGGCTCGGGGACGGTGAAGTTGAAGTACGGGCCGGCGACGGGGTTGGAGCCGCCGAGCACCTGCGGAAGCTTGTCGGCCCATCCCGCGTACCAGACGATGCGGTCGATCGCGCGCTCCACCTCGTCGCGGCCGCCGCACAGCTCGGCGAACTCAGGCAGACGCGCCTCGATCATCTCGGCGAGGCGGTAGAGCACCTGGCCGCGGTTGTACGCGGTCGCGGCCGCCCACCCAGGCTGCGCCGCGCGCGCGGCGCGCACAGCATCGCGGACGTCCTTGCGAGACGCGCGCGCGACGTTCTGCCCCTCCGCCTCGTACGTGCGCCCCGACTCGCTGCGCGGGAACGCACCGCCGATGTACAGCTTGTACGTCTTCTTGACGGGCAGGCGCTCGGTCATTCGTCGAACCTCAGGTACGGCTCGAGCCCGTGCAGGCCGCCCTCTCGGCCGAAGCCGGACTCCTTGTAGCCGCCGAACGGCGACGTCGGGTCGAAGCGGTTGAACGTGTTCGCCCAGACGACCCCGGCCCGCAGGCGCTGCGCCATCCAGAGGATGCGCGAGCCCTTCTCCGTCCAGACGCCCGCGCTCAACCCGTATGGCGTGTTGTTCGCCTTCTCGACCGCCTCGTCCGGCGTGCGGAACGTGAGCACCGAGAGGACCGGCCCGAAGATCTCCTCCTGCGCGATGCGATAGCTCTGAGCGACGTTCGTGAACACCGTCGGCGCGAACCAGTAGCCCTTCTCGGGCAGCCGGCACGGCGGCTGGTAGATCTCGGCCCCTTCTTCCTGGCCCGACTCCACGAGCTCGCGGATCTTCTCCAGCTGCGTCGCCGAGTTGATCGCACCGACGTCGGTGTTCTTGTCGAGCGGGTCGCCGACGCGCAGCGTCTCGAGCCGCCGCTTCAGCTTGTCGACGAGCGGCTCGTAGATCGACTCCTGCACCAAGAGACGGGAGCCCGCGCAGCACACGTGCCCCTGGTTGAAGTAGATGCCGTTGACGATCCCTTCGACCGCCTGGTCGAGCGCGCAGTCGTCGAAGACGATGTTCGCCGCCTTGCCGCCGAGCTCGAGCGTGAGCTTCTTGCCGGAGCCGGCGAGCCGGCGCTGGATCGCCTTGCCCACCTCGGTGGAGCCCGTGAACGCGATCTTGTCGACGCCGTCGTGCTCGACGAGCGCAGCGCCGGTGCGCCCGTCGCCGGTGACGATGTTGACGACACCGGGCGGAAGCTCGGCCTGGCGCAGGACGTCGCAGAAGAGCAGCGCGGTGAGCGGCGTCGTCTCGGCCGGCTTGAGCACGACCGTGTTCCCACAGGCGAGCGCCGGCGCGATCTTCCAGGCGAGCATGAGCAGCGGGAAGTTCCACGGGATGATCTGGCCGGCGACGCCGACGGGCCGGGGGCGGCGATTCGGGAACGCGTACTCGAGCTTGTCCGCCCAGCCCGCGTAGTAGAAGAAGTGCGCCGCCGCGAGCGGCAGGTCGACGTCCCGCGACTCCTTGATCGGCTTCCCGCCGTTCAGCGACTCGAGCACGGCGAACTCGCGCGCGCGCTCCTGCAGGATGCGCGCGATCCGGAAGAGGTACTTCGCGCGCTCCGACCCCGGCAGCGACGACCAGCCGTCGGCGAACGCGGCCCGAGCGGCGCCGACTGCGTGGTCGACGTCGGCCGCCGTGGCTTGCCCGACGACCGCGAGCGGTTCCTCGCTCGCCGGCGAGATCGTCTGGTACGTCTCGGCGGGCTCCAGCCACTCGCCGCCGACGTACAGGCCGTACCGGTCGCGCAGGCGGACGACGTCCCGCGATTCGGGCGCGGGCGCGTACGTCCAGTCGGCAGGCGGCGCCGGGGCGCGCTCGCCGCTGCGGTCGAGCTCAGCCACGCGTACCCACCTCCATCCCCCCACCCTTTCGGGTGGGGCAAATAGTGCGGGTGGAATGGATACGCATGTGTGCCAACTGCCTACCGGTTCTCGAAGTCTTCGTCCACATCAATCGACCGTGAAGTAGTCCGGGCCCTGGTAGACGCCGGTCCTCTCCTTGCGCAGCTGCATGAGGATGTCGTTGAGGAGCGACGAGGCGCCGAGGCGGTACAGCTCGGGCGTCAGCCACTCCGGGCCGAGCGTCTCGTGCACGAGAACGAGGTGCTGCACGGCCTGCTTCGCCTGCCGGATCCCCCCCGCCGCCTTGAAGCCGACGCGCCGGCCGGTCTCCGCGTGGACGTCGCGGATCGCCTCGAGCATGCACAGCGCGACGGGCAGCGTCGCTGCGGGCGAGATCTTCCCCGTCGACGTCTTCACGAAGTCCGCCCCGCCTGCGATGGCGAGCAACGTCGCGCGGCGCACGTTGTCGTAGGTGCCGAGCTCGCCCGTCTCGAGGATCACCTTCAGGTGGACTCCGCCGCACGCCTCCTTCACGCGCACGACCTCGTCGTACACCTTCGCGTAGCGGCCGGAGAGGAACGCGCCGCGATCGATGACCATGTCGATCTCGTCGGCGCCCAGCTCGAGGGCGCTGCGCACGTCCGCGACCTTGATCTGCGTCGGGTACTGGCCGGAGGGGAAGCCGGTCGCGACCGCTGCGACACGCACGCCCGAGCCGCGCAGACGCTCGCGCGCTGTCGGCACGAGATTCGGGTAGACGCAGATCGCGGCGCACGCCGGAACCGACGAGTCGCTCGGATCGGGCCGCAGCGCCTTCGAGCAGAGCGCGGAGACCTTGCCGGGCGTGTCGGCGCCCTCGAGCGTCGTCAGGTCGGTGGTGCGGATCGCCAGCTCGAGCGCGAACACCTTTGCGTCGCGCTTGATCGACCGCTTCGCGAGCGAAGCGGCGCGCTCTTCGAGGGCGACCGCGTCGACGGACCCGATTCGCGGGAGGCGCGGCTCGAGCGGCAGCTCGAAGCCGGCCGGAAGTGCGGGCGCGTGCGCCACGACCATCAGTCTAGGGCGAACCGGCGGCCCGACGGGCCTCGCGCTCGTAGGGGTTGTCCGCGTACCCCAGGAGCGCATAGGAGAGCGGCATCCGCAGCGGGTGGTGCTGCATCTGCCAGACGTGGCACAGCTCGTGCGCGACCAGATCGTCGTCCTCGAGACCGGCGTGCGAGCGCAGCAGGATCGTCCAGTGGGCCGAATAGCCGTCGAAGCGCCGAAACCACGGCAGCCGGAAGAGCCACGGGACGATCCAGACG
>Ga0075276_10000392_pt1 | contig 11612 bp, 15 predicted proteins | sample SF_Rice_5C_80N_4_FD_69770 | JGI IMG/M metagenome (GOLD analysis project Ga0075276, IMG submission 69770) | Rice paddy soil microbial communities from Twitchell Island, California, USA - SF_Rice_5C_80N_405 | ecosystem: Environmental > Terrestrial > Soil > Paddy field/soil | place: USA: Twitchell... | reverse complement strand
GCGCTTGACCTTCAGGCCAGCGTGACCGTGCGAGAAGAGCTCTGCTAGCTTCATTGGTTCACCTGTGAAAAAGGCGACCGGTCCACAAAGGACCGCGGTCGCCTCAGTTCAAGTCGATCAGCCGTTGATCAAGCCGCCGATCGCTGAGCCAGTCACGACAGAGTTCAGGACTTGACGTGCGTGGTCGAAGCGGATGGTCAGGTCAATGGTTACCTTTTCACCGGTGGCGTAGTCGAGGTCACCCCAGTTCACAGCCTGGAGGAAGCAACCTTCGTACTTCCACGACTCAACGACGGCTTCGTTACCGTCCAGCATCTCCAGTTGCAGACCGAACTTGTAGGAGAACGCAGTCGGAGCAGCGTTCAGCCAAGGTCCAGTCACGCCGATCAAGCGCTGTTGCATTTCCAGTTGAGACTGGATCGCGTGGGTCGCACGGTTGGTGATGTCGTCCTCGATCGTCAGGGTTGCAGGTTCGAACGTGTGCTTACCAGCAACGTAGACGCGGGAGTTATAACGATCGAGCTGAACTTCTTCGTACGAGAGGCTCGGACGAGTAGTGGTGATGACCTGCAGCGACAGGTCGTTTGGGATGCCGGAAGATGCTCCAGACACGCCGCCGAGGCCGGTGAAGAGAGCTCTCCAACGGTTCTTTGCTTTTGGTTGAAGGATGCCGTTACCGACGCCTGCAATACCGACTTGTGCGAGAGTTGCCATTCAGTTTCTCCTAGTGGTGCACTGCACCTTTGTAGACCAGACTATTTATCCGGAATGGTTCAAACTTCATCAACTTGACATCCCGCCGGGGTTCACTGGTTGAGAACCACCAGGATCAGGTGGATTAATCGTGGCATTCGTGCCGTCGGTCACGGTAAACTCTGCCAAAGTTACACCGAACGGAGACAAGTTACCGTTTGCGTCGATCTCGTCGAGTGTCAACGTATCGAGGTCTCCGATCCTAAGCTTGATGCTCTGCACGAGGTCGTTGCGCACCTCTATCGGAGGTGATAACCAGATGGGGAGCTCGAATTGGAACGTCCATTGGATGACGCGCCGGTCAGTGCCCACTGGATAGTTCTCCTCGTTCGTGATCGCGCGGAGGAAGATCTTGGCGATCTTCGTCCAGTCAAATGGAGCATCATTGAACTGGAGCTGCATGTCGTAATCAAACAAGATCAGGATCTGTTCGATGATCTGGAATGCTTGGTCGGTGTTGGAAGCATAGAGCGCAAGCTCCATCTGCATGTTGTAGGGGATCGGCATGACTCGCTGGATCGCCTTAACATCGTCAGGAAAGATGCCACCTTGCTCGAGAAACGTGCGACGGTCAACTTGGTTGACGCCGTGCATGCGGTCAGGAGCTAGTTCAAGGCCAGTCATGTAACAGGCGAGCATCGGCAGCGTGTGCTGCTTGTTCTGTGTGTTGCCGGCAGCGATCGCGCCAGCCACGCGGTCACCAGAGCCGTAGCGCACCGGCACGTTGATGAAAACAGGCTGGCCTGCTCCGTCCAATCCGCCGTAAACCTGCATGCCGGAGAAGACGTTCGCGAAACCCACGATGAACTTCTTGAGTTGCTTATTGTAGTAGTAATTGCGGATCACTTGGCGTTACTCTGGAAGTTGATTGGTTGGGATCTCTCCCTTTTGAACCAACCACATGCGACCATGGCGGCGACGATTTCTGAAGCCGAACTTCTTGTAGAAGATCTCAAGCCCGTCCTTGATCTCTTCTTGTCGCTTGTAATCGGTATGGTTGACGCGCTCTTCACCAGTGAACGGGTTCAAGTCGAGATAGATGAGCTCGGCTTTCTTCGCGTCTGGTGTGGCAAGAAACTTCTTCATGATCTCCGTGCCGTAGCCCTTGCGCTGTGGAGCTCCCTTTGAAGCCCCAAGCACGTGAATCACGTCTAAGTACAAGACCTTCTTTGGGTTATACCCTAACGGCAGGTAATCTTCGTTCTCTTCGTCCAAAAGATCTGGCTTCCACGAGTATGAGAGATACGCGTGTGGAGTCTTGATCACCTTTGAACGAGCTTCAAATAGATCCGTGAGCTTCATGGTCAGTCCAGCTTGCTAGATACGTTGTCGACGGCGTGCATCGTTCTGCCGTGACTGCCTACTTGCTTCGAATGATAGCTCGCGCGGCGTGGACAATTCTGTTTCGTGCAACCCTTGATCAGGTCCTGCACCTGCTTTGAACAGCTGCACGTCTTGACCTGCGGGCTAATGTGAGGCGGGTCATAGTTCGCATTTGAGTCAAATGCATTGGTGGTCGTCTCTTCAATTGGTTTGATCTCGATCAGCTTCATGTCTCAAATCTCTTCAGTTCTTGCTTGATCTTCTGCGGGTATGAATAATTCAAGTGTTTCTTGCGCTTGAAGTTCTTGACTCCCACGTTATAAGCGTGGAAGATCGCGTCCTTGTTGTCTCCTACCATCTTCCGAGTCTTCTCGAGAATCTCGTAAGACTTCTTGATCTGCTTCTCAGGGGTGTCAAGGTCGGACGGCTTCAAGTTCCAGGCAGCTGGACGGATCTGCGTCAGGCCGATCGCCGGATCGTGTCTGAGCTTTGACTTGATCTCGTGTCCGTGCTGTTTCTCCTTGAACGCGCTCTCGACGCTGATCATGGCGAGCATGTCCTCGGCCTTGAAGTGAGGGGTCTCATTCTTGATCGCGATCGTCACGATCTTCTTCGCTTCCTCAGGCTTCACGTTGTGCTTGAACTTAGAGAGCACCCGGGCAGTGAGATCCTTGACGCGATCTTCTACTTTACCAGTCGTCTTACTAAGGTGGTGTCCGATCTTGCCGGACATCTCTCGAGCAGCTTGAGTTGGGGTTTCATGCTTGACAGCGGCAACCCCGCCAGTTCCAAGAGCGGCACCGAGCGCCGCTCCAGCCAGCACATGTCTCAACTTGATCTTCTCATCAAGCAGTTCTTCTGTTAGAATTTCATTCAACTTCACATTACAGTCCCCCAAAGGGTAGTGGCATCGAGACGAAGATATTTACAGGTATCATATTAAATCTTGACGTCTGGATCGAGCTTCGTCGAAGACGACATGAACTGACCAATCGTCTTCTTGTGCGACTGCGGCACGTCGCGAGAGTTGATCTCGATAACCTTCCAGCGCTGGATGCCAGCGAACCAACGCAACAGGCGATCCTCTGGCCTAATCTGGTACGGCACGTTCGTGTAAGTCTGGCGGTGATAGTGTCCGTCAGAGATGGTGCTCGGGTCTGGCAACGCGTCGCCAGTGGTATATGGAGCACCGTTCGGCGGAAGCGCGTCCTCGGCGTAGAGGTCGTTGCCGTCGTACGCATTGACCTTGTTGTCAAGCAGCGGTGATCCAGACTGCAGGTCTTGAGTGTCCTCACCAGACTGGGGAGCGGAGTCAAGCGCATCTTGCTCGACCGCGGCCATCGCACCGTAGGCCTGGTCGTTCTGGAGCAGGCCGTTCAGGACGAAGTCATTGTCAGATTGAGCCTGGTTAACCTTGCCTGGAACACCGAGCAGGTCCTTGACTTCAACGCTCTCCAGCAAGGGCTGCGCGTAGAACCTGAAGAGGTTCGGGCGCCAGTTCGGAGTGTAGCCGTCAGTAGACCAACCAGCATCGGTCACCTCTAGCCAACGTCTGACCGGACGAAGCTGTGGGTCAAATTGAACTTCACCTGGCAGCTCAACGACGTCGCCGATGACGACCGGGCGACCTAGCTTCAGGACCATGTCGGCGAAGCTAGTGGTGAAGATGTAGGTGACCGGCAAGTTGATACCGAACTTTGCCAGCTCGGTTTGGACGTCAAGCAGGTCATACGTGCACTTGAGCAACGTGGAGACGTGGCTGTAGGCGCGAGCGCGGTTTTCCAGCAGCTCGTAGTCCTCGATGTTGTCGAGGTTGATCTGGGATGACTCTAACAGGTGCACCTCAAGTACTTCCCAGGGCTGGTTTGCCGCAACGCCCGAGAAGAAGGAGGGAACGAGCCGCCACTTGTTGTAAGCCGCGGTCGAGCGGATGCCCAAGGTGATAAGGTCAGCGACGTCAGGGATCGTGAGCACGTCCACGCGCTGCCAAGTCACGCCGTCATCCGAGGCTTCAATGCGGATCTGAGTGCAGCGCTTCGTCGGGTCAGCGGATTGTTTGATCTTCAGCGTCGAGATCTGCACGCGCACTGGCACGCTCGGGTAGTAGCGCTCAGTGGTGCCACCCCAAGCCTTCTTGGTGCCAAAGTCATAGCCGATGTATGCCGGAGTCGTCATGACCGCCGCGCCGGTCTGCACCGAGCGCCAAGCGCTCTGGGTGAGGGTGGTGAACGCGTTGGTCGTGTTGTAACCGGCTGCAGTTCCGCCTGACACCGGGAAGCCGTAGCCAGGCTGGTCGATCGTGGAGCCTTGATTGTGGACACCGAGCATCGGGAAAACGTTGACCGGACCGGCAGCGATGTTCAGCGCTTCTGACATCAAGCTCGCCAGGTAGTTCGAGTCCGTCTCGGCGCACTGGGACGTCGAGAGGTCAAACGTGCCCTTCTCGTAGTTCGGTGCAACGTAGCGGCCGTTTTGAACGTTGGGGTTCGTCTTCGTCGCGTCGTTCTGGAAGACATTGTTCGGCGGCTGCGTCGTGTCGTTTACGCGAGTGCTTGGATCGTTAGCGTTCGGAGGATTAGCCATCATTCATACCCAAAGTGGAGAAAGTTCACGAAGTCCTTGGGAGAGATCGTTGAGATCTCAGCTCGAATTTGTGCTTTCTTGGCTTTCTTTGCTGCGAGAAAACGATGGTTGCCGTCCATCAACATCCACTTCTTTGTCGTCGTGAAGATTCTCGGGTCGATGTTCTCGGCATACTCTTTGTGAGTTGTCGTTTTTGACAGCTCTTCCTTGAGCTTCTTCAAGTCTTGCTTGAACTTTGCCGTTAGCTCACGAACCAACACCGGCTCTACGTGCTCTCCGGCCTCGAAATCTTGAGCAACGGAGTCAATGTGATCCTGATCAAGGTCTGAGTTGTCTTGGTACGTGAAGATGTCCTTCAAGGCGACGTTTCGCTCAGACTCAAAAAGGTGACAAAGTTTCATGCTTACCCCTTGAAGAACGGCATGTAGAAGCTCTCAGGACCGTTCTGACCGACCTCAAAGTCTTGGATCTGGCGACGGCAGTCGTCTTGTAAGCGGGTCGCCTCGGCGATCAGGTCACTGGCGTTCATTTGCAAGCTACCGCCGGGTCCAGGCAGCGTCGCGTACTTGCCGCGGATGTTGGCCAGGATCGACAAGCAGATCGACTTGGCCCACTGTGTGATCCACTGGCGAACCCAGCGGTCTTGGAGCAGCTCTTGCTCGGGCTTTTCCACGGAGCACTCGATGATAACCTTCTCAGGAGAAGCAAACTTCTTGTAGATCTGCAGCTGGCGGGTGGCTTCACGCCAGTTGAACGCAACCTCGCCGGCGAACACCATCGAGAAGACCGCCGACATCTGGTTGATCAGGTGGATCGACACGAGGTCGTACGAGACGCCAGGCGCGTAGAACTGGTTCAAGAACTGCTGCGCGTAGATATTGTCAGGCGCGAAGTTCACCAGGCCGAGCAGGTTCAAGCGGTGGATCGCGAGAACGTCCACGATCTTGTCGGTGCCGTACGCTGGGTCGTTGAAGTAGTAGATGTCCTGGAACTTCTGGATCTGCATGAAGAAGTACTGGCGAATGTACGCAGAGTCAGAGCGCTGGCGCAGCTCGTTGAGCCCCTGGTCGATCGCGATGTTGTAGTGGTCTTCAATCAGCTCAACGCAGACGACCGGGAAGCCAAGCTGCTTCTTCAGGGACTCGATCATGCGAGCACGAGCTTGGTAGGTCAGGTCCGTGCCGACGTCCTGCTTGTCGGTCATCACTGTGCCAGGGGTCGTCTCGACGGCGTTCCACTGTGAACCGTCCCAGCACTTCAGGAGGCGCTGTGAGATGTTGTAGAAGAAGTCACCGAGCACCGGGTAGCCGACTGGCAAGCCGATCTGGCCGGGGACTGGATCAAAGGTATTGGTCAGAACGTTCGACGGTGACGTGGGTTGCCACATCGCGTTGGCTTCATCCCAGACGAAGACGAGCTTCTGGTTTTCGTCAAAGTAGACTTGACCGTTGACGGGATTCGCCGGAGGACCGAAGAACTTCGGCAGGTCGTTCGCAAAGGTGCCTGGGGCGGCAACGTTGATGTTCGCGTAGGACTGCACACCGTACGTGTAATAGGTGAGCGCGTTCGAGACGACATGTCCCGAGAAGAAGTACGGCACGTCAGGCTGCAGGCCGGTCACGATCAGCGAGGTCGTGCTGGTGTCGTTATAGAACGCGCCGACGGCTTGAGCATTGCCGATCATGTCGGCGACCAAGTTGACCGTACCGACTTGCACGGTAAAGCCGGAGCCGGCTATTCCAGGAAGCGAGGGTAGGTTCGCCGAGAGCACGTCACCAGAGTAGAGCGGGACAGCACCTGGAGTCGCGTTCAAGAGAATGTATGGCTCGTAGTCGGTGCCTGGGCTCGTGATCGTGACGGAGGTGACCGTTCCAAGTGGGCCGACAACGACGTCACCGACTGCACCCTTACCGGAACCGCCTGTCAAAGCGACATTGGTGTAAGTGCCAGGAGCGTAGCTAATTCCCGGGGTGATGGCACCGAGTGTGGCGATGCTGCCACCTGTCAAGCTCGGTGAAGCCAAGTACTTTACCGTGTCAGTCGGAAAGTTTGACTGGTTGATCTCGGCAAACGAGCAGGTGATCAAGATGCCGTTGTAGACATTGATGTTCGTCGAACCGGTGATTTGGCTTCTAGGCAGGTTCCACGAGACGATGCCGGCGGTGCCGGACATGCCAGTTGACGGAGTGACGGCAGTACCTGTACCGGCAACTCCAGTCCCCGTCGCGGTGAAGATCTGATTGAGCGCAGTACCGGTGCCGGCACCTGGGCCGGTCGCGGTGAACGTCGTGCCGACCGCGCTTGACTGTGCACCGATCGTCGTGAAGTCGGTTGTGCCAGCCGAGCTGATGACGTACGTCTGGCCGACGACGAAGGAGCCCGCAGGAATGTTCTGGGCACCAACCGTCGTGAAGTCGGTATTGCCGAGCGAGTTGATGAGGTACTCTTGCCCGGCGACGAAGCTACCAGCGGTGACGAGGTTCGCTCGAGTGAAGGTCAGATTGACCGCTTGTCCGTCTACCCAAAGAAGGTGTTTACTGTCCGGAATGCCGCTAAGAAAAGCCATGAGCTCATGCTCCTAGTATGTTTTGACTATTTATGCCTTTCCTCTCTGCCCTCCTCAATAAATAAGCCATCAATTTTAGCCTGGAGCTACTCGATGGAACTCTTACAAGAACTTTTACTGCTGAATGAAGCAAAACCGCGCCGGGCTTGGGAAGGCAAGATCAAGCGCATCGACGACCTGTTGCGTTGGATGTATGACAAGGACATCCTCACCGACGCTGAGAAGAAGCGCAAAGACACCGTCATCAACCAGTACTACCGCTACTACAACGACGGTGACATGCCGGCCGTACTGAAGAACAAGGGCTTCAGCAAGTACACCCCAGAAGAAAAGGTGGAAACTGCTCTTGAAGAGTATTTGGAAGAGTTCGTCAAGAAGCTTCTGTCCAAGTACTTCTCGAAGGTTGACCGCCGCGAGTTTCGCATCGACAATGCGATCGATGAACTGGAAACAGTGTCAAGCGTAGCTGAGCACCACGACGCACACGGATTGCTGACATATTGGTTGAAGGAGACCAAGATCAAGGACGAGGAAGGTGAGCTTGCTGACCTCACGAGCAAGCTCGAGGGTCAGTATGACAAGTTGATCGCTGCCGTCAACAAGGTCAACAAGGAAAAGAACACGGGGATCTCTTATCGTCGCAAGCAGATGCAGAAAGATAACACTTGGACCGACGCGTTCGAGAAGGATTACGTCGAGATGACCAAGACGATCGATGAGATGAAGAAGTTCATCGACAACCTGATCGAGGGTCTTAAGAAGTTGAAGAAGACCGACGTAGTCAAGGAAGGACTCATCTTCGAAGCAGCAATGCCTGGTCCAGATGACTACCGTGACTTCAAGACTGCGCTCGAAAAGCTCGCGACAAAGATTCAAGCTGCAAACTACGAGGAAGTTCCACAAGTAGTCGCTGATGAAGTCTACAAGAAGCTGGACAAACCATTCTGGGAGTTCATCGACGGTGTGTTAGCCGGCGGAAAGTACGACAAGGCAAAGTTGGATGCAGCACTCAAGCGCGGTGAACAAAAGGAAGGCACCGAGCCGCGTGCGGCAATAGACGGCGCCATCATGTTCATGAAGATGGCGCTCAAGAAAGTATAAAACTTTCTAGTGATGGGAAGGAGAGGGAGCCTAGGCTCCCTCTTTCTTTTTGTTGTCTCGATTCTTACCGAGGTGGTAGCCATCACAGAAGATGCACTTGTAATTGCTGAAGTGCACTCCGTGCTTCTTGCTCATTGAAGCAGCAGCCTTGGTCGCAGACTGTTTGGTAGGGTAGGCTACCTTGGTATTTCCGTCTTCTCGCTGGTGAGAGCGTAAGTGAAAGAGTCCACGAACATTTCCCGTCACGAAGAAGTTTCGGAAGAACCTGGAGAGAGGGAGTTGATCCCTCAACCCCAGGTAGAGGTTGCGAAGCTTGATCACAGCGGCGAGGACTTGGCGAGAGACAGGAACCAGTTCTTTGCCACGTTGTTCACTGCCGGCATCACGTCCTTACGCTCAAGTCCAGAAGCATCGATCACGTCAGACTCTTCCTTCAGGACGTCTGCGCCGACCAGCTTCAGGAAAGCTCCGGTGTTCTTGACGTCAACCGTAAGACCTTGCTCCTTAAGCTTCTCGATCATCTTCTCACAGCGGTGGTCGGTTACGACGTTCTCGGCAAACTGCTTGATGTTCTGAACCTTCTCAACGTCAACAGAAGCCGTCACCTTGACCTTGGTGTCAGAGTGCTTCTCGCCCTTGACCTTGAAGACCAAATCAGAGGTTTTGATCTTCACCATGCTCACGTCAGAACCAGAGTTCCGCGGGTACTCGAAGTTCGAGACGCAGCGCCACACGATGCCCTCACCGATGCCCTCGACGCCAAATTTCTTACCCACCGGACACTGCTTCTCGACGGCGTCGGTCAGCTCCACGAGGTAGTTCTGAATCAGCTCGGGGTTCGAGAAGTCAATCTCGATGTTCCAGGAGGGGAACTGCTGGATCGAGAAGACCTTCTGCGCGACCTCCGGGTCAACTTCACTGATGAACTTTTCGTGAGCCGTCAAGAGCTGGGCCGGATTGAACCAGCGCGAGGTACCGGTCAGTACGGCGTCATCGGTCGTCGCGCCGGGCGTGTAGACCTTGATGCCGAAGACCACAAAGCGCTTCGACAGCTGGTGGATCGCGCAGCCCTTCAGGATACCCTGGCCACACCACTCGCCGTAGATGCCAATGAGGTCACCGGGCTGAATGTTGTTCATTCCGTAGACGCCTGCGGCGACGTTGAAGTAACGGTCGAAGCACCCGAGCTCGTCTATGAAGCGGGCAAAGCCAGCATTGTCCTTCTCAGGAGTGATGATCTGTTCGCGGGACTGGCACCAGATCTCGCCGGTGCGCGGATCCTTCACGACGCCGGCGTTCGTGCCGTGCAGCTTCACGGTGCCGTTGAAGTTCAGCTTCGGCAGTGGCTGACCATTATGGTTCCAGCGGTCACGCACGTTCTTGACGACCGTGCGAAATTGATCTATTGAGGGGAACTTAACTAGCTGTGCCATTGTTTTTCCTTGTCGTGTCTCGTGCTATTGTATCACACCTTGGGAAGCCTGTAAACAAGAAAGATCTGGTGGAGCTGAGAGCGGCCGCCAGTAAGTCACGTTGCGCACGTGACAAACGGGACCGCCACCGACGTAGCACAGGTACCAGATCGGGTAGCCTTCTCGGTCAACGTTGAGCAGGCGAGCTGGCGTCACGCGCTTGCGGACCTTGCCGTGGTACAGCTTGCCGATGAACGCTTCTTGAGGGTTGTCATCATCGTCCTCGTAAACCTGTACCCACTCATCCGCAAGGGGGAGATGGGCTTGGACCGAGATCCAGTCACCGCGGGGCTTTATCAGCGAGAACTTGATACGCTCGCGCCAGGGCCACCAAGTGCTGCACTCGTTGCACTCACCTGACTTCTGACTCTTCATGGTGAAGGGCCCTGAGATGTGCGGTGACCCGCACATTGGGCAACGGTACTCTACCTTTCCGCTCTTGCTCTTCAAGTTTTGCTCCTCAGCACAGATCCACGTACGAGACCGTGATCACTTCACGCTTCACGGTGATTCCACGAGCCTTGCAAAATTCAACGATCTTCTGCACGATCTCTTCAAGATCAAGCTTGTAGAACTCTTTATGCAAGGGGCCAGCCGCGCACCCACCACGAGAATTTTGAGAAACGATCTGCATCTCACGCAAGACCGCAACCAACTCAGAATCATAGATGACGATCGCGTCGAACAATCCGTCAACTTGATCGAGCTCATCCATAACCTCATCCAGGTCATCAGGCAAAATGACTTTCTTGACGTCTTCGATCTTCATGATTTTCTCGTCCAAACGTGGAGGTGTCTCATCGCTGGGAAAGTACCCTTGACCAGCTTTGTCTCGGTTCTCATCGGGCGCTCGAAGAGGATCACCTCGTCGAGCTTGCTCGGCAGGTCACCCATCTTCACGAGGAAGGCGAGGTAGGTGGCGATCATCTGACGGGAAGCGCTCGGGTCGCGAATCCAGAGGATCTGCTGATCAGTTCCCTCGGGTACCAAGTAAGGATACTCGTTAGCGTCAAAGTAGAGATGGCAGTCACCCATCTTCTCGGCTAAGTCCTTCAACAGAACTGCCTTGTCGAGAGAGTTGTAGTGAGCCCTCATCTCGTCGCTCTTCACCGGGAGCAGAATTAGATCACGGACTTCACGCTTGTACTCCAGCAGGTGGTCAAAAGTCGGGAAGCGCTCCGGGAGGATCGGGAAGGCTTTGTCAAACTCGGTCTTCGCGAGGATGTCCTCTGGCGTCATGAGGTCAAGGATCTGGTCGATCACTTTTGTGCCCTCAGCTGTTGAGCGAGGAGCTGCTCGACCTCACCCTTTTCCCAGTTACAGAAGCAGCACATCGTCTGGGTGTTCTCGATGCGATCCTTACCGCCCAGCCCGCGCGCGAGTATGTGGTCGTGGGTGAAGAGAACCTCAACTCCGTCCTTGACGCCCCAGAGGTTCAGGTGATAGTTGCCACCACGGGCGGCTGTCGCCAAGTCGCGCTCAACGGCAAAGTGCGCCGCTTCCAGCCCACACTTGACGCACTTGCAGCCCTTGTGAGCGAAGGTGCGCAGCCGCAGCGAGTCAATTCCCACTCGCTGGCCATTGACCTCGGTCTTGACGGTCGTCTTCACGAGGTGCGAGCTCGCGAGAATCTCCGCAATGATCGTTTCTAAGGGAGCGGTACTGTGCCGGTCGTAGGTTTGAATCTTATGCAGCATAGCGCTTCTCCTCAACTCTCATGAAAACTTCATTTGAAGGTAACGGACAGTCGTCCAGCCAACGTAGGTCACGCTTGACCTTCCAACCAGAAAGATCAGCTTGACCCGTTGAGATAC